>Ga0207426_1000663_pt1 | contig 42213 bp, 38 predicted proteins | sample AraplaMF_Cvi_mMS_FD_184265 | JGI IMG/M metagenome (GOLD analysis project Ga0207426, IMG submission 184265) | Arabidopsis root microbial communities from the University of North Carolina, USA - plate scrape MF_Cvi_mMS (SPAdes) (version 2) | ecosystem: Host-associated > Plants > Roots > Endosphere... | reverse complement strand
CCGAGACCGGCTCGGCCTCGGAAGAGGTGCTGAACTCGGCGAAGTCGCTGTCGTCCGAAAGCACCCGCCTGCGCGCCGAGCTCGACCGCTTCATGGCGAACATCCGCGCGGCGTAAGGTCGTTCGAATAACTCGTAGGGTGGATTAGCGAAGCGTAATCCACCACCTTGATTGAACTGCGGTGAGTAAAGCGGTGGGTTACGGCTTCGCCTAACCCACCCTACGAGTCTCACTCCCTTCCAAACGCCCGCTTCAGCTCGACCTTCGCGCGCTCCAGCCGCGTGCGCTGCGTCTTCGGCAAACTCTTGCCGGCGCGGTTGATGTAGAAGGTCAGCATCGACAGTGCCGAGCGGTAGGCGCCGGTCTTGCGGCGCGAGCTGTGCTCGGCCGAGCGCTTCAGCGACGCCGCGATCTTTTTCGCGCTGGTCAGCTTGAACACACCTTGCTTGAGGTCGAGCGCATCGCTCTCTCTGGTCACGAGCTGTGACCAGCGCCTCGGTGCGGCGCGCTTCGTGCCCTTGCGCGCGGTGCTGCGTCTCGCGCCGGTCTTCCTGCGTGCGGCCGTCTTCCGCGAATGTGTCGTCTTTCTGACATGAGCCATGCGTCAACTCCTTGCGGCTCCATCGGAAACGGACCGCATTCGGCGCCGTTCCAAAGGGAACCTGCCTCCGCCGCAAACGTTGTCGCAGGTGGCAGGCGGAATGCCGCACCCCCATGATCGGATTGCCCCAGTCCACATGATGTGAACCGGGGCTGATTCCATTGGTCGAACGCAACAACGCGATGGAATTGCAGCAAAGCCCAGCGCTGGATTACGAACCTGCGGTCCCGGCGGCCGCGACCGACCGCATCGTCGAGACCAGCATCCCCTCGCGTCTCGATGCGCTGCCGTGGAGCGGGTTTCACACCCGCGTCGTGGCGGCGCTCGGCATCACCTGGATTCTCGACGGGCTCGAGGTCACGCTGGCCGGTGCGCTCTCCGGCGCGCTGAAGCAGAGCCCGACGCTGCAGTTCTCCAACCTCGATCTCGGCATCGCCAATTCGGCCTATCTCGCCGGCGCCGTGCTCGGTGCGCTCGGCTTCGGCTGGCTCACCGACCGCATCGGTCGCAAGAAGCTGTTCTTCATCACGCTCGCGCTCTATCTGTCGGCGACCGCCGCGACCGCTTTGTCCTGGAACATCGCGAGCTATGCGCTTTTCCGCTTCCTCACCGGCGCCGGCATCGGCGGCGAATACACGGCGATCAATTCGACCATCCAGGAGCTGGTGCCGGCGCGCTATCGCGGCTGGACCGATCTCGTCATCAACGGCAGCTTCTGGATCGGCGCCGCGATGGGCGCGGTCGCGGCCATCGTGCTGCTCGATCCCGCATTCATCGGCCCCGATCTCGGCTGGCGCGTCGCCTATCTCATCGGCGCGACCATCGGTCTCGTCGTGCTGTTCATGCGGATGTGGATTCCGGAAAGCCCGCGCTGGCTGATGATCCACGGCCGGCCGGATCAGGCGCACGCGATCGTCGACGATATCGAGCGCTCGGTGATCGGCCACGACCGGGATGCGAGCGAGGGACGCTTCACCAAGATCCGGCTGAAGATGCGCGACCACACGCCGATCCGCGAGGTCGTGCATACGCTGTTCACCGCCTATCGCCAGCGCGCGGTGGTCGGCCTCGTGCTGATGAGCGCGCAGGCGTTCTTCTACAACGCCATCTTCTTCACCTTCGCGCTGGTGCTGACCGACTTCTACGGCATCAGCGCCGATCACGTCGGCTGGTATCTGCTGCCGTTCGCCGCCGGCAACTTCCTCGGCCCGCTGCTGCTCGGTCGCCTGTTCGACACGCTCGGGCGGCGTACCATGATCATGTTCACCTATGGCATCTCCGGCCTGCTGCTGGCGCTGTCAGGCTACCTGTTTACGATCGGCGCGCTCAGCGCACAGGGACAGACCATCGCCTGGATGGTGATCTTCTTCTTTGCATCGCCCGCCGCGAGCGCCGCCTACCTCACCGTCAGCGAGACGTTCCCGCTCGAAGTGCGGGCCCTCGCGATCGCGGTGTTCTACGCGGTCGGAACCGGCATCGGCGGAGTGATCGGGCCCGCGCTGTTCGGCGTGCTGATCGACACGGGATCACGCACCAGCGTGTTCGCGGGCTATCTGCTGGGGGCATTCCTGATGATCGCGGCCGCGATCGTGGCGTGGCGCTACGCCATCGCCGCGGAACGGAAACCGCTTGAACAAATCGCGCGGCCGCTGGCCTATATGGAGTAGACTGATGAAATCGGAACTGGCTGATATGCCGATGGTCGACGAACGCGTTGCGCTTAACGACGACGAGAAGCCGGATGCGGTGCCGGTGCCGCACGCCCTCGTCCCGCATCTCGGCGAGACCGCGATCCTGCTCGACATCGACGGCACGTTGCTCGACCTGATGCCGACGCCGCGCGAGGTGTGGGTGCCGCCGGGCCTGTCGGAGACGCTGAACCGGCTGACGGAGCGGACGTCGGGCGCGCTCGCAATGGTCAGCGGGCGCTCGCTCAACGACATCGACCTGATCTTCGCGCCCGACGTGTTTCGCGCGGTCGCGGGCCACGGCGCGGAAATGCGCCTGTCGGTCGGCAACGAAGCCGACGACGTGCATGCGCCGCCGATGGACAAGGAGCTGAAGCGTCGCCTGGCTGCGATCGCAAAGCTCAGTCCCGGCATTCTGCTCGAGGACAAGGGTTATTCGCTGGCGCTGCATTATCGTCTCGCGCCGCATGCCGAGAAGGCGATCTATGAATCTGTCTCGCTGATCCGCGCCGATCTGCCCAATGCGCCGATCGAGGTGTTGCCCGGAAAGTTCGTCTGCGAGATCAAGCATTCCGGCTTCACCAAGGCGACCGGCGTTCGCGAATTGATGAAGCACGAGCCGTTCAGGGGGCGTCGTCCGATCTTCATCGGCGACGATGTCACCGACGAAACCGTGTTCGCGATCATGCCGGACATGAACGGTCTTTCTTTCTCGGTCGGTCGCCGCGCCATCGGCGTCGATGGTCACTTCGATACGCCGACCGACGTGCGCGCATTCCTGGCGCGGCTGCTCGACGATACAAGGTTGGAATAAGGCAGCGACACGCCCGGGCCATATTGTCGCTGATGCAAATGCCCGGGGGCATGCCACGCCTCAATGCCCCGTACGCGGCAGAAACCATCTTTGTTGAACGATATCGGCGGGTTCCCTCGCGGGAAACCAGTTCCAACGCGCACGCCCGATTTTGGTTTCAATCCGAAGAAATGATGACAGGAACCATATTGATGAACGGCAGTTAAACGGGGTGGAATGAACAGGAGGGGACGACCTGTGAACTTGGTTGTCGTTTCAAATCGTGTTGCCCGCGGCAAGCCGAACGAGCCCATGACGGGCGGTCTCGCTGCCGCATTGCTTCCCGTCGTCGAGCATTCTGGTGCCATCTGGGTGGGTTCCTCGGGCCGCGTGCGTGACGGTCATCAGAAGGAACCGTTCGCCGAGATCGAGGCGCTGGGCTCTGGCGCGATCGCGACGCTGGATCTGCCGGCGGCGCATTATGGCGGCTATTACGAAGGCTTTGCCAATTCGGCGCTGTGGCCGGCGTTGCATTCGCGCAGCGACCTGATCCGCGTCTCGCGCGAGGACTATGTCAGCTATCGCGAGGTCAACGCCTTCATGGCGCGTGCCTTGATGCGCTTCCGCAAGGCGCGGACCGCGTTCTGGGTGCAGGATTATCATTTCCTCGCACTCGGCGCGGAGCTGCGCGACCTCGGCGTCGACGATCCGATCGGCTTCTTTCTGCATACGCCCTGGCCGGTGGCCGCGGTGATGCAGGGCGTGCCCAATCATCGCGAGCTGATCACGGCGATGCTCGCCTACGATCTGCTCGGCTTCCAGACCGAGGAAGATCGTCAGAATTTCCTGTCCTATGTCGGCGGCGAGCTCGGGCTCACCATCGAGGACGGCGTTGCGATCTCGCAGCATGGCCGCACGCGCTGTGAAGTCTTCCCCATCGGCATCGATGCGGAGAAATTCGCAGCCTATGCCGCGAAGTCGGCCTCGCATCCGGACGTGTCGCGGCTGCGTCGCAGCCTCAACGGCGAGCGGCTTGCGATCGGCGTCGACCGGCTCGACTATTCCAAGGGTCTCGTCAACCGCATCAGCGCGTTCGACCGGCTCTGGACCGAGCAGCCGCAGTTTTCGCGCAGCATCTCGCTGCTTCAGATCGCCAATCCCTCGCGCGGCGCGATCGAAGCCTATGGCAATCTCCAGAACGAGGTCGCGCGCCTCGTCACCGACGTCAACGGCCGCCACGGCGAGGTGGACTGGACGCCGATCCGCTATCTCAACAAGGGTTTCAGCCAGGCCGTGCTCGCGGGCCTCTATCGTACCGCGCAAATCGGCGTGGTGACGCCGCTGCATGACGGCATGAACCTCGTCGCCAAGGAATATGTCGCCGCGCAAAATCCGGCCGATCCCGGCGTGCTGGTGCTGTCGAAATTCGCCGGCGCCGCCAACGAGCTCGAGACCGCGCTGCTGGTCAATCCGCACGACATCGACGGCATGGCCCGCGCCATCGCAGTTGCGGCCGCGATGCCGCTCACCGAGCGCAAGATGCGCTGGGATGCGATGATGAAGAAGCTGCGCGGCCACACCATCCAGCAATGGTCGACGGATTTCGTCGCCGAGCTGGAGAAGTGCCGACCGGAGAAGGCCGCCGTCACGCCGCTCGCAGCCCAGCCCCCGCAGGCGCTGCGCTGGCTGAAGTCGGCGATCTCGGGCGTGCGGTTGATCTAGGGCGTCGCTCTTTTCCCTCTCCCCTTGCGGGAGAGGGTGGATCGCCGCGAAGCGGCGAGACGCGTGAGGGGTATCTCTCCTCATGCACGATCCTGCGAGTGGAGAGATACCCCTCATCCGGCGCCATAGCCGAAGCTTCGCTTCGGCGTCTTTAAAAGACGGCGGCCCTAGGCCGCCTATGCCACCTTCTCCCGCAAGGGGAGAAGGAAGAGCGCAGCTCAATAACAATACGACACGCCATCCAAAATCGCGCACTGCCGCTTGTTCGGCGCGTTCGGATCATCCATCGGCACCATGCCCTTGCCCTGGCCGACGAACACGCCGGGCCCGACATGGATCGAGCTCTTGTTGCCGATGATCACGCTCTGATGCGGTGTCGAGCTCGAGCGCGTCCCGTCCGGCCAGAGGATGGCATCGCCCGAAAGCACCCCGCGCCGCCCGTCGTCGCAACTGACATCGACGCCCTGCCGGGTGCAGACCTGGGCCAGGGCCGGTGTGGCAAGGGCGGAGCCGAGGGCCGAAATCAGGCTCAGCGCGGCGATGGTGTTGCGGATGGTCATGGCGTCCCCGGAGTTGTTTGCGGTTCTCAGGTGAATCGTCGCGCCAACGCCGCCTCCGGTTCAGCCCGAAGGCGGTTCTGCAGCGGTTCTTGCTGTGTGATATTCTTGTTTAAATACAATATCTTACGGAAAATTCACCCGATTTCCCCGCGATCCCTTGCAAAATCATCGCCGCCCCTTCAAGAGAGGGCGCTCCGGAGAGATGGCCGAGTGGCTTAAGGCGCACGCTTGGAAAGCGTGTGTGCGGGAAACCGTACCGTGGGTTCGAATCCCACTCTCTCCGCCAGCCCACGCAAACGAAGTTTGCGCAAGGCTGTCGCGCCGGAGCCTCAGGGCGAAGGCGGACTCGCCGTCGTTTGCTTCGGCTCGGCAAGCCCTCCGCCTCATCCCACCAGTTTCCACTTCCCATCCCCGACCCGCTTCAGCGCGGGATCGTTCACGCGCACATGCTCCGCCAGAAAATCGATGAACGCGCGCACGCGGGCGGGCAGGGGCGCGGTGTGGCCGACATAGACGGCGTGGATGTCTTCGCGATCGCCGGGATTGTAGCCTTGCAGCACGGGGACCAGGCGGCCGGCTTCGATGTCGGGGCCGATGTGGAAGAGCGCGAGGCGGGCGAGGCCGACGCCGCCGAGGCAGAGGCGGCGGGCGGCTTCGCCGTCGCTGGCGCGCGCGATCGGCGGCGGCACGGCTTCCTCGGTGCGATCGCCGCGCCTGAACGGCCAGCCGCCGCGGATGCGCGAAAAAGTCCAGCCGATGCCGCGATGATCGGCGAGATCGGCCGGCGTCTTCGGTATGCCCGAGCGTGCCAGGTAGCCTGGAGCGCCGACGACCACCATGCGGCTGGTGCCGAGCTTGCGCGCGATCAGGCGCGAGGCTTTCAGGGGACCGACACGGATGGCGACGTCGGCGCGCTCCTGCATCAGGTCGATCAGCGTATCGGTCAGCACGAGGTCGAGCGTGATCTCCGGGTGCTGCTCGAGGAAGCGGGGGATCAGCGGCATCATGTGCAGCATGCCGAAGGGGATGTTGCTGTTCACGGTCAGGCGGCCGCGCGGCGCTGCGCCCGAGGCCGCCTCGCGCTCGGCCTCCTCCATCTCGGCAAGGATGCGCAACGCGCGCTGGTAGAAGGCCTGGCCTTCCTCGGTCAGCGTGAGCTTGCGCGTGGTGCGGTTGATCAGCCGCGAGCCGAGCCGCGCCTCCAGCCGCGAGATCAGCTTGCTGACCCCCGACGGCGTCAGGCGCAGTTTTCGCGCGGCCGGGGTGAACCCGCCGAGGTCCACGACGCGGACGAAGACCTCCATCTCGGCGGAGCGGTTGGTGTCGAAACGGGCCATGTTGAATTCACGTCATAAATGATTGGATTGCGGACATCCTAATGGTTTTGCCTCCGCGCGGCTATCTGCGTGGCTCGTCTTATCCATTGGAGCACTGCATGCCTCCCGCCGTCCTCGCGCTCACCGCCGGTGCCTTCGGCATCGGCACCACCGAATTCATCATCATGGGCCTGCTGCTGCAGGTAGCCGCCGACATGCACGTCTCCGTGCCGGTCGCGGGCCTGCTGATCTCAGGTTATGCGCTGGGCGTCTTCGTCGGCGCGCCGGTCCTGACCCTGGCGACGCGACGGTTGCCGCGGAAGACCGTGCTGCTGGCGCTGATGGCGATCTTCACGCTCGGCAATGCCGCCTGTGCGCTGGCCCCGAACTACGAACTGCTGATGGCGGCGCGCGTGCTGACTTCGCTCGCCCACGGCACGTTCTTCGGCGTCGGCTCGGTGGTCGCGACCGGCCTCGTCGCCGAGGACAAGCGCGCCTCCGCGATTTCCACCATGTTCATCGGCCTGACGGTCGCAACGCTGCTGGGCGTGCCCTTCGGTGCCTGGTTCGGCCTGATGCTCGGCTGGCGCGCGGCGTTCTGGGCGGTGACTGTCATCGGCGTGATTGCCTTTGCGGTGGTTGCGGCGCTCGTGCCAGGCCATGTCGGCAATGGCGACAAGCCGGTCTCGTTGTCCGAGGAAGTCGCGGTGCTCAGCCGCCCGCGGGTGCTGCTCGGCCTTGCCATGACCGTGTTCGGCTTTGCCGGCCTGTTCGTCGTCTTCACCTATATCCAGCCGATCTTGACGCGCTTCACCGGCTTCTCGGAGGAAGCCGTCTCGCCGATCCTGCTGGTGTTCGGCGTGGGCCTTGCGATCGGCAATGTCGCCGGCGGCAAGCTCGCCGACCGCGGCCTTGCACGCGCCCTGACCGGAACGCTCGCCGCGCTCGCCATCGTGCTGCTCGGCCTTGCCGCCGTGCTGTCGGTCAAGATCGCCGCCGTTGCGCTGATCCTGCTGCTCGGCATCGCCGCCTTCGCAACAGTCGCGCCGCTGCAGCTTCGCGTGCTGGAAGCGGCCGGGCCCAGTGGCCGCACGCTCGCTTCCAGCCTCAACATCGCCGCGTTCAATCTCGGCAACGCGCTCGGCGCCTGGGCCGGTGGCGTCACCATCGCTCGCGGGCTCGGCCTTTCCGCGCTGCCGCTGGTCGCGGCCGCCATCACGGCGGTCGGCCTCGTGCTGGCGCTGTGGAGCCTGCAGCTCGACCGCCGGCAGGCTGTCGTCGCGGCGTGCCCGGCGGAATAGGAGAGGGATCATGGAATACCGCAATCTTGGTGCGTCCGGGCTCAAGGTCCCCGTCCTCAGCTTCGGCACCGGCACGTTCGGCGGCCAGGGCCCGCTGTTTTCCGCCTGGGGCCGCAGCAGTGCGGACGAAGCGCGCAGGCTGGTCGACATCTGCCTCGACGCCGGCGTCAATCTGTTCGACAGCGCCGACGTCTATTCGAACGGCGCCTCCGAGGAGATCCTCGGAGCCGCGATCAGGGGCCGTCGCGACAAGGTGCTGATCTCGACCAAGATGAGCCTGCCGATGGGCGACGGCCCGCTCGACGCCGGCTCGTCGCGGCAGCGGTTGCTTGCCTCGGTCGATGCGGCGCTGCGCCGGCTTGGCACCGACACGATCGACCTGCTTCAGCTCCACGCCTTCGACGCGTTCACGCCCATCGAGGAGGTGTTGTCCACGCTTGATACGCTCGTACGCGCCGGCAAGCTGCGCTATGTCGGCGTCTCGAACTTCGCGGGCTGGCAGTTGATGAAGTCGCTCGCCGTTGCGGACCGGCACGGCTGGCCACGCTACGTCGCGCACCAGGTCTACTACTCGCTGCTCGGTCGGGACTATGAGTGGGAGCTGATGCCGCTCGCGCGAGATCAGGGCGTCGGCGCGCTGGTCTGGAGCCCGCTGGGCTGGGGCCGGCTGACCGGAAAGATCCGGCGCGGCCAGCCGCTGCCGCAAGGCAGCCGCCTGCACGCCACCGCACAGTTCGGCCCGCCCGTGGACGACGCGCGCCTTTACGCTGTCGTCGACGTGCTGGATGCGATTGCTGCGGAGACCGGCCGCACCGTGCCGCAGGTCGCGATCGCCTGGCTGCTGGCGCGTCCCACGGTCTCGTCCGTGATCATCGGCGCGCGCGACGAGACGCAACTGCGCGACAATCTCGGTGCGGTCGGCTGGTCGCTGAGCGCGGATCAGATCAAGCGTCTCGACGAGGTCAGCGCGGTGATGCCGCCCTATCCCTACTATCCCTATCGTATCCAGGAGGGCTTTGCGCGGCTCAATCCACCGCTGGTGTAAAGGCGGCTAATAGAACGCCGCGATCGCCGTCGCGATTCCCGGCGGAAGATTCAACTCGTTCTTGAGCGTGTCCAGGAAGACGGGATCGCCGGCCACGGTGAGGCCGTCCAGCTTGATCGGATGCAGCGGCTCGTCGGCCACAACCACTGCCGCCAGATCGGGACCGGTGCGCACCCCGTTATATTCGAGCCGCGGGCGCAATTGGACATTGTTGCCGAACTGCTCGTCGAGCGCGAGACGCCACCCGGTGCGCGACACCGTTCCGCGGGCGATCGCATCGCCCATGGCGAGGCCACGCGGCTGTAGCGTGCCGAGATTGCCAAGCGCGGCCTTCAGGCGGGTCGTTGCCTCCGCGAGCGTGACCTTCTCGATCCCCGGGTCCTGGTCGGGCGAGGAGAAGTCGATCACCCGTGCGCTGCTGCCGACCTTGAGGGCCTCGCCGCTTCCGGCCGCCTTTTGCATCAGCGTCTTCGTTCCGTAGCGCGGCCGTCCGCCGATGCTGACGAGAACGATATCCTGCTCGCGCGATTTGATCAGATGGGCGTAGGGATCGCCGGTGACGCCCTTCACGACCAGCAGATCGGCGAACTTGCCCGCAGCGATGGTCCCGAGCTTCCCATCCCACTTCAGGATCGCAGCGGGATTGCGCGTCGCCATCGAGACGATGTCGTAGTCGCTGAAGCCGAGATTGAAATGCGCGGACACGACCTTCGCCGCCTTCAGCTCGCCGAGCAGGTTCTTGCTGCCGGACGGCGACCAGTCCGAGCCGAGCGCGATGGTGAGGCCGGCGGTGCGTGCGGCCGCGACGTCGGTGGTCTTGCCGTAGAGCAGCAGATTGCTCAGGGGCGACCAGACGACCTTGGCATGGTTCTCGGCCATCGTTCCGAAGTCGGTCGCATCGAGCGCCGTGCAATGAATGCCGGCCAGCGATGGTTCGAGCGCCCAGTCACCTTGGGGATTGCGCAAGGCGAGGAAGTGGCTGTGCGCCTTGATGTCGATGCCTTCGCTGAGATGCAGCAGGAAGCACGATGACGATTTCAGCTCCTTGTCGAACTTCGCCCAGTCCTGCGCGTCTATGTCGGGAATCTTGGAGTGGGCGCGCGGCAGGTCCGGCGGGCTGCCGATCTCCGCGGCACGCAATGCGCCCTTGTAATATTTGTGGATCGTGCCGCTCCAGTTCGACAGCGTGATCCCCTGGCTGGTCGTCGTTCCCGCGACCATGCATTTGGCCTCGACATAGCGGACGAGGGCCGGCAGCAGCGAGCCGTCATCGGCAAGCGCGATGGCACTCATCGGGCCGGTCACGGAGGTCTTGTAGGATTTGGCGTTCTGCCACTGGTCGCGATTGCCGTAGGCCTGCGGCACCTGCCAGAGCGGCAGGATGTTGTAGCTGAGGTGATTGTGCAGCTCGATCAGGCCGGGATAGATGGTCCCGCCGGTCGCCACGGGAGCGACGGCTTCGAAGCCCGCCGGCGCCGGTTGTCCCTTCGGGACGACCGCGGCGATACGGCTATCCTCGATGAAGATCGTCCCGCTCGTGATGACGTCACCTTCGGCGGCCATCGTCACGATACGCCCGCTCAGCGCCCATCGCGTCGGGCCTGCGGCCGGGCTCATGGGATCACTCCGTCAGAAACAGTGATCGTGATGTTGCGCCGCTTGGCGGCTGCATCGGCGCCCTGGCGCACCGCCCATGCCCTGTCTCCGCGCATCCAGGCCGGCAGTCCCGCCGGAAGGTCCTTGGCGATGATGTCGACGAGCTCGGCCGGCTTGAACGCATCGCCATAGGGCACCAGCGCGGTCTGGACGTCCGGGTGCTTGACCGCAGGCGCAAGCGCGGCGAGCGCGGTATTCCATTTGGTCAGCATGATCTTGGTGTTGGCGGCCTGCGTCGCGGCATCATGGGCGGAGCTTTCCGGCCAGGTCGGATGCGGGATGTGCTGATAGGCGAGGGTCTTGTAGGCCGCGCCATCGGCGGTCTTCAGCCACGCTTTCCAGGCTTCGTCCGCGAGACCGCCGAGCGAGACGACCGCTTCGATGCTGGCCGTGCCGAGCACGGCCTTGAACCATCTGTTGCGATAATCGACGATGCCGGGCTCGTTCTTGTGCTTGGAGCCGCCGCTCTGCCCGTACACGCTGTACAGGAACGTATTGACCATCACGTAGCTTCGCGTGATGCCGAGCTTGGCCAGGAAGCCCTGCGTGCGGCGTCCTGCGGTGCCGACCAGGATCCGGCGCACGATCGTCTCGTGCTGGGCGGGGTCCTGTCCGACGACGAGCACGCGCGCCGATCCGTCGAGCCGGCCGCGATGGAAGATCGGTCCCCATTCAATGCGGAAATCGTGGGGGTCGTAGGCTTCAGGGCCGGGATAGTCGGTGCACAGATCGCGAAAGGGCTGTTCGCCGTATCCGCCGTCGAACTCCGTGAGCATGGCAATGCTCCCATCTGTCGAGGTCAAAATAGCTGCGTCAGTAAACCTGGTCGTTCCATGCGGCAATCTTGGCGGTTATGTCATGGACGACTCAACCAGTATGTGGGTCGGGGCAGGCCGCCCAAAGGTTCACGATCCCACGCCGCTTCATGACCGGGCGTGACAGAGCGTCGCGACAACGCGCCATGCAGAAACGCGCCTGTACACGGTCGCGTGACCTCCATAACCTCCGCGGCGCAATTTTTTGGAGATGCGACGTGGCGAAGAAGGCGGCGACCAAGAAGAAGACGGCACCGAAGACATCAGCGAAGACCTCGCGCAAATCCGGCAGCGGACGAAAGGCTGCCGCAGCCAAGATGGCCAGGAAGACCGCCAAGAAGGCCGTGAAGAAGGCCGCGCCGCGGAAATCGGCCACCGCGCGCCGCCCCAAGGGGGCGGTCTGGCAATGGTCTGCGGTCGAGGCCGCGGCCGCGATCCGCTCCGGCGCGATTTCCGCGGTCGAGGCCGTCGAGGCGCATCTGGATCGGATGCGCGCGGTCAATCCGAAGCTGAATGCGGTTGTCGTCGATCTCGGCGAGGAGGCGCTGAAGGCGGCGCACGCGGCCGACAAGCAGCGCGCCAAAGGCGGCGAGCTCGGCCTTCTGCACGGCGTGCCCGTCACCATCAAGGAGAACGTCGACTATGAGGGCCGGCCGAACTTCAACGGCGTTCCCGCCAACAAGGACCTGATCGCGCCGTCGGACGCACCCGTCGTCCGCAACCTCAAGAAGGCGGGCGCGATCGTCATCGGCCTCACCAACACGCCGGAATTCTCCTTCCGCGGCTTCACCGACAATCCCCTGCACGGACTGACGCTCAATCCCTGGAATCCCGATATCACCTGCGGCGGGTCCTCGGGCGGTGCGGGTTCGGCGGTGGCCGCCGGCATCGGCACGATTGCCCACGGCAACGATATCGGCGGCTCGCTGCGCTGGCCGGCGCATTGCAACGGCGTTGCCACCATCAAGCCGACGCAGGGCCGCATCCCCGCCTTCAACGGCAGCGCGACGGCCGAGCGCCCGATGCTGGCGCATCTGATGTCGGCGCAGGGCCCGCTCGCCCGTCACGTCGCGGATGTCCGTCTCGCGCTGGAGGTGATGAGCCAGCGCGATCCGCGCGATCCCTGGTGGGTGCCGGCGCCGCTGGTCGGGGCCAAGCCGAAGGGGCCGATCAAGGTTGCCCTGGCGAAGATTCCCGGCGACATGGACGTCGATCCCTCGGTCGCCGCGGCGTTGCGCCAGGCCGCCGATCATCTCGAGCGTTCCGGCTATCGCGTCAGCGAGGTCGAGGTGCCCGACATCAACGGCGTCTGGCAGACCTGGTGCGACATCATCACCAACGAGACGGTGGTGATGCAGGAGGCCGCCATGCTGAAGGTCACGTCCGAGGACTTCCACAAGGCCTGGGGCGGCATGAAGACCAAGGCCAATGTGCTCGACTTCAAGGCCTGGATGCAGGCGACGGCCGCGCGCAACGGCCACATCCGCGCCTGGCAGCTGTTCTTCGAGGAGTATCCGGTCGTGCTGGCCCCGACCACGGTGAAGCCGACGCCGGGCCCGCGCGATGACACCGTCAGCGCCGAGCGCGTGAAGGAGATCTTCTGGGGCGAGATCCGCTTCATCTCCGCGATCAACGTGCTGGGCCTGCCCGGCGCGGTGGTACCGGTGGCGCTGCACGACGGCAAGCCGATCGGCGTGCAGCTGATCGCCGGGCGCTATCGCGAGGACCTCGCGCTCGATGCCGCAGCCGCGATCGAGAAGCGCGCCGGCGTGCTGGTCCATCGCCTCTGGGAGACGATGGCCTGAGGCCATGCGCAAGGGCTCCGCGTCACGCGCGGAGCCTGCGGCGCCGGATCAGTTGGTCAGGTGCGCGGCGGCGATCGCCTTCTGGAACAGCGCGTTCAGCGCGTCGGTGATGCTCGAGTCGCTCGAGACCTCGTAATAATAGCCCGACGTCGCGCAGGCCTGCATCTTGGTCGCGATCGAGCTGCGCCATGGCGCGATGTAGGTGTTGTACCAGCTGTTGTTGGTGATCGCGAGATAGGTGGTGTAGAGTACGGCGATCTTGACGCCGCGCGCCTTGATGGTGTCGCAGATCGTCGTCGTCAGCGGCTCCTGGCATCGGCCCGACGAGGTGATCACGGTCTTGCTGCAGCTCGAAGGATAATAATAGTCGGCGACGCCGTCCGAGACGAAGAACAACCATTTCTGCGGCGAGGACGAGGAGCCGTCGCCCGGCGTCGGGATCGCGCCGTTCATCGCCGACAGGATGCCGTCGAAATCCGTGCACATGTCGTTGTTGTAGTTGGTGTAGGGAATCGTCATGAGGTCGACGGCGGACACTGCCGTCTTCACCGAAGACAGGCTCGACGTCAGCGCCGAGATCGTGGTCAGGCCGATCGAGGCGCAATCGCTGCCCATGGTGTAGACCGCCATCCGGTACTGGTTGCTGACGAGCTGGCTCGCGGTCGCCGTATCCGTCAGCGATTGCGTGGCGTCGCGGACCAGGTCGATCCGCATCTTGACCCCGAGGTTCTTCGCGATCGCATAATAGCTGTTGGTCTGCTTGGTCTTCTTCGTGCTCGACGTATAGATGTCGTGGCAGGCGAAGGCGCAGCTGTCGGATGTCGCGTTCTGCAGCGCGGTCATGTCGGCCGTTGTGGCGCCGAGGCCCTGCGACGGGGAATTGTCCAGCAGCACGTAGAAGTCGATGTATGACGGCAGCGAGGCCGCCGCGCCCGAGGAGGCCGAGAACTCCAGGGTCTTGTAGCCGAGGATTCCCATGAAATAGGTCGTCACCGACGACGACGCCGTCCCGGTGGCGGTGCGCGTGGTGACGCTGTCGGTCACGGTGATGGTCACCGAGCTCGTCGCAAGGCCGAACGCGGACATCTGTCCGGCGAAGGTGTTCAGGGCGTCGCTCTGCGCGGCTGACGCGCTCTTGGTGATTTCGCTCTTGGCCGTGGCGACCAGTACGGCGGTGTCGAGCGCGGCGATCAGCTTCGTTCGCGCCCGTGCGGCGAGCGAATAGTCGACGGCTGCGCCGACAAAGGACAGCAGCGGTACCAGGGAGAGCGCGAAGATGACGGCGATGTTGCCGCGCCGGTCGGCGGCAAAGCGCGAGAGCAGATTGTTGACGTTCGCCAAGCCGGCATATCCCAAAGCAAGCAACGAGCGCCAGCGTAGAGGCGGCGAAATTACGCAACGATTGACCGCCGCGTGATCGTTGATGTCCTGTGATTGCGGATCGTTTCGAAGGGGCTTTGAGAGACGTCGTGAAATGGATGTTGGAGAGGCGGCCTTCAAACGCGGCCGAACCGGCGCTGCGAAGGCGAGGGACGCGCATCCCGCAGGACCGGCGAGGCCCCTCAACTGATTAATGCAATTTAACTCGAATTTGGGCCAACTCACCAACAACCGTTAGGGTTACTTCCTCGATGTCTATGCGAATTATTGTCCGCTTTACCACCCGCCTCTAACAGAGGAAGGGCGGACAACGCACATGCCTCATACAGGCCAATAAGTGCGGCCCGCTCCACGCGGAGGTGGCACGATGCGCAACGAGACGATCGCTATTCACGCCGGCTACGAGCCCGAGGCGACCACGCACGCGGTTGCCGTGCCGATCTACCAGACCGCGGCCTATGCCTTCGACAGCGCCGATCACGGCGCGGCACTCTTCAATCTCGAGGCGGAAGGTTTCCGCTACAGCCGTATCGCCAATCCGACCAGCGCGGTGCTGGAGAAACGCATCGCCCAGCTCGAGGGCGGCGTCGGCGCGCTCGCGGTCGCGACCGGACAGGCGGCGCTGCATTTCGCTTTCGTCAACGTCGCCGATCACGGCGGCAACATCGTTTCCGTGCCGCAGCTTTACGGCACCACGCACACGCTGCTCTCGCACATCCTGCCGCGCCAGGGCGTCACCGGCCGCTTCGCCGAGAGCGACGCGCCTGATGCGATCGCCGGGCTGATCGACGAGAACACCCGCGCCGTGTTCGCCGAGACCATCGGCAATCCCGCCGGCAATGTCTGCGACATCGAGGCGCTGGCCAAGATCGCGCATGCGCACGGCGTGCCGCTGATCGTCGACAACACGGTCGCGACCCCGATCCTGCTCAAGCCGTTCGACTACGGCGCCGACATCGCCGTGCATTCGCTGACCAAATTCCTGGGCGGCCATGGCACCACGCTCGGCGGGGCCATCGTCGATTCCGGCAACTTCCCGTGGGCGAAGCACGCCGATCGCTTCCCGGCCTACAACAAGCCGGACGCGTCCTATCATGGCCTCGTCTATGCCGAGCGCTTCGGCCGGACCGCCTATATCGAGCGTGCGCGCAGCGTCTATCAGCGCACCATGGGTTCGGTGCTGTCGCCGTTCAACGCCTTCCTGCTGCTTCAGGGCATCGAGACCGTGGCGCTGCGCATGGAGCGCCACGTCGAGAACGCCCGCAAGGTCGCCGAATTCCTCCGCGGCGATCCCCGTGTGGCGTGGGTCAACTATACGGGCTTTCCGGACAGCCCGTACTATCCGCTCGTCCAGAAGTATCTCGACGGCAACGCCTCCTCGCTGTTCACCTTCGGCATCAAGGGCGGCATGGAAGCCGGCAAGACCTTCTATGATGCGCTGAAGCTGATCACGCGTCTCGTCAATATCGGCGATGCCAAGTCGCTGGCCTGCCATCCGGCCTCGACCACGCACCGTCAGATGTCGGCGGAGCAGCAGCGCGTCGCCGGCGTGCTGCCGGAGACGATCCGGCTCTCGATTGGCATCGAGCATTGCTCTGATATTATCGAGGACATCGACCAGGCGCTGGAGAAGGCCTGCCCGTCGTCGCGGCTTCAGGCGGCGGAGTAGGCGGACGGCCCGATGACGATCTTGATCGACAGGGATCAAGGCATATCGAGCCCCGCGCTGGTGCCGGCCGAGGGCGATCTGGCCCATGATCACGCCGGCGCCGATCTCACGATCGGACTGATCAACAACATGCCGGATCCGGCACTGAAGGCGACCGAGCGGCAGTTCATGAAGTTGCTCCAGGCCGCCGCGGGTCCGCGCCGCATCCGCTTCCACTGCTTCTCGCTGCCCTCGGTCAAGCGCTCGCCGGAAGCGAAATGGCATGTCGAGAGCGAATATTCCGATCTCGCAGATCTCAAGCGCCAGAAATTCGACGGGCTGATCGTGACCGGCGCCGAGCCGGTCGCGCCCGAGCTCCACCAGGAGCCATATTGGCGCGACCTCACCGACCTCATCGACTGGGCCAGGGCCAACACGCGCTCGACGATCTGGTCGTGCCTCGCTGCGCACGCCGCGGTGCTGCATCTCGACGGCATCGAACGGCGCCGGCTGCCGTCCAAATGCCACGGCATCTTCGACTGCGAAGCGGTGGTGCACGATTCCCTGACGCAGGCGGCGCCGGCGCCGCTCAAGGTTTCCCATTCGCGCCTGAACGAGCTCGCCGAGGGCGACCTCGCGCAGGCCGGCTACCAGGTGCTGACCCGTTCGGTGCTGGCCGGCGTCGACGTGTTCGTCCGCCAATATGCCAGCCGGTTCGTGTTTTTCCAGGGCCATCCGGAGTATGACGCGCTGTCGCTCCAGCGCGAATATCTGCGTGACATCGGTCGCTACCTCGCGCGCGAGCGTGAGAACTACCCGCATTTGCCTGTGAGCTATTTTGACGCAGCGACGGAAGAGAAGCTCGCCCGCTTCGAGAAACGGGCGAGGCACCAGCGTCATCCGGCGCTGACCAACGACCTGCCGGCGCTGAATTTGCGCGCCGATATCGCCGCCGGCAGCGCGGCGGCGGCGCTATTCCGCAATTGGCTGCACTATTTGGGTTCACCTGCCGATGCGCCGCTCCTGGCGCGCTAGCCGGTTCGTTCGGCGTTAGGATTACCAAAGCGTTAGGCTTGCCTCCCCCGGCGCCTGAATGTTTCAGTACAGAAATACGGAATCACGGGAAGCGCAGTCGTGTGGTCGGCACTCCAGGGACGCGTGAGCAATCGGCTGGCCCGGCATTTCCGCGCCGCGCCGCACCGTTTGCCTGCGCATGCGCCGATGGTGAGCTTCACCTTCGACGATGCGCCCGATAGCGCGGCCGACGAGGGCGCCTCGCTGCTCGAAGCGCATGGCGGCCGCGGCACGTATTACATCGCGGGCAGCCTGATCGGCCTGCCGTCGGATCACTGGCATGGCCTGTCGAACGACGCGATCGTGCGGCTGCACCGGACCGGACACGAGATCGCCTGCCACACCTTCTCGCACCGGAGCTCGGCCAATCTCGACGAGGCCGCCATGGCCCATGAGATCGAGCGGAACCGCAGTCATTTCCGCGCCATCGACTCCTCGATCACGCTGGAGAACTTCGCCTACCCCTATGGGATCGCTTCGGTGTGGCGCAAGCCGCAACTGGCAAAGACCTTCCGCTCGGCGCGCGGCATCCTTCCCGGCGTCAACAGCGACGTCATCGACCTCCAGTTCCTGCGCGCCTCGCCGCTGGTCAACTACGAGATCGATTCGACAGGGGTCGATCGTTACTTCGACGAAGCGGTCGAGAGCGGCGGATGGCTGATCTTTTACAGCCATGATGTCGCCGAGGCGCCGAGCCCCTATGGCTGCACGCCGCATTTGATGCGCCACGCGCTGGAGGCGGCCCAGCGACGCGGCATGCCAATCGTGACGGTCGCGGAAGCGCTGCGACGAATCGGGGCGTAGCTTCTTTACCTCTCCCCGCTTGCGGGGAGAGGTCGGATCGCATCGCCAGATGCGATCCGGGTGAGGGGGTACAGGTCTCGCGATCATCTCATCCGGGGAGGCCCCTCACCCCAACCCTCTCCCCGTAAGAACGGGAGAGGGAGAGAACGCAACGGTGCAAGCTCAGCAAACGGTCTTGCCACGCCCGCTCCAGCATGCGACTGGCCTTATGACGAATCCCACGGCCTCGCTTCGACACACCCATGAACGCTCCTTCCACCGCTCCGCTGCCCGCGCCGGCCAACGGCCGCGATGCGTTGTCGGTGCTGCATTCGGTGTTCGGCCTGCCGGGGTTCCGCGGCGCGCAGGGCGACATCATCCGGCACGTCACCGACGGCGGCAATTGCCTCGTGCTGATGCCGACCGGCGGCGGCAAGTCGTTGTGCTATCAGCTGCCGTCGTTGCTGCGCGAGGGCTGCGGCATCGTGGTCTCGCCGCTGATCGCGCTGATGCGCGACCAGGTCGCCGGTCTGATCGAGGCCGGTGTCAACGCAGCCGCGCTGAACTCGTCGCTGACATTCCAGGAGGCCTCCGAGATCGAACGCCGCCTGATCGCGGGCGATCTCGACCTGCTCTATGTCGCGCCGGAACGGCTGGTGACGCCGCGCTGCCTGTCGATGCTGGCGCAGGCCAAGGTGGCGCTGTTCGCGATCGACGAGGCGCATTGCGTCTCGCAATGGGGGCACGACTTCCGGCCCGAATATGTCGGCCTCTCCATCATCGCCGAGCGCTTTCCCGACGTGCCGCGCATCGCGCTCACCGCGACCGCCGACGAGCTGACGCGCAAGGAGATCGTCGAGCGGCTTCAGCTCGCTGGTTCCCCGCAATTCGTCTCCAGCTTCGACCGGCCGAACATCCGCTACGAGATCGTCGACAAGCGCAATGCGGTGTCGCAGCTCAAGGAGTTCATCCGGGAGCGCCACGCGGGTGACGCCGGCGTGGTCTATTGCCTGTCGCGCAACCGGGTCGAGGAGGTCGCCGCCGCGCTCGAGGAGGCCGGCATTGCCGCGCTGCCCTATCATGCCGGTCTCGACGGTAACGTGCGCTCACGCAACCAGGACCGGTTCCTCAACGAGGACGGCATCGTCATCGTCGCGACCATCGCCTTCGGCATGGGTATCGACAAGCCCGACGTGCGCTTCGTCGCCCATCTCGATCTGCCCAAGAGCATCGAGGCCTACTACCAGGAGACGGGGCGTGCGGGGCGCGACGGCAAGCCATCGGCCGCCTGGATGGCTTATGGGCTCTCCGACATCGTGCAGCAGCGCCGCATGATCGACGAGTCCGCTGGGTCCGAGGATTTCAAGCGCGTCTCGATCCGCAAGCTCGATGCGCTAGTCGGCCTCGCCGAGACCGCGCATTGCCGCCGCAAGCGGCTGCTCGGCTATTTCGGCGAGGACGTGCATGCCGAGACCTGCGGCAATTGCGACAACTGCCTGACGCCGCCGAAGATGCGCGACGGCAAGGTGCTGGCGCAGAAGCTGCTGTCCTGCGCCTACCGCACCGGCCAGCGTTTCGGCGCGATGCACCTGATCGACGTGCTGGTCGGACGCCTGACCGAGAAGGTCACGCAGTTCGGCCACGACAAGCTCTCGGTGTTCGGCATCGGGCGCGAGCTCAACGAGAAGCAATGGCGCACAGTGTTGCGGCAGCTCGTGGCGATGGGACATCTGCAGGCCGACAGCGAAGCCTATGGCGCGCTGAAGCTGACGGAGTCCGCGCGCGGCGTGCTGCGGGGAGAAACGGAAGTCTGGCTGCGCGAGGAGGCGCCGAGCACGCGCGTCCGCTCCAGCCGCGCAAAATCCCGTCGTGGCGATCTTGCTCCCGCGGCGAGCGCTCCCCAGGGCGATGTCGATCCCGAGCTGCGCGCGCGGCTGCGCTCATGGCGCTCGGACGTCGCGCGCGAGCGCGGCGTGCCGGCCTATGTCGTGCTGCACGATGCGACGATCGACGGCATCGTGCGGGCCTGGCCGACCACGCTGGACGAGCTGCGCAACGTGCCTGGTATCGGCGACAAGAAGCTCGAGCATTACGGCGACGAGCTGCTGCAGATCGTCAGGACGCGGTAGGGGCAGTCTTTATTTCCGGTGTCGTCCCGGCGGAGGCCGGGACCCATACCGCGTGATCTATCGGTGGCGGTCGGTAGGAGTACCGAACTCCGAGTCTTCGCCAAACCACTCCCTGTGGTTATGGGTCCCGGCCTTCGCCGGGACGACGCCGGTGTGTGAAGCGCTAACCGGACTACTCAGCCGTTCCGGAACGCGTAGCCGTAGCCGTTCAGCGCCGGCGCGCCGCCGAGATGGGCGTAGAGGATCTTCGCGCCCTTCTCGAAATAGCCCTTCTGTGCGAGATCGATCAGGCCCTGCATCGACTTGCCCTCGTAGACGGGGTCGGTGATCATGGCTTCGAGACGCGCGGTGAGGCGGATGGCCTCCTTGGTCTCTTCCGACGGCACACCATAGGCCGGATAGGCGTAGTCCTCGATCAGCACGACGTCGTCGGCGACGATGTCCTTGCCGAGCTCGACGAGCTTGGCCGTGTTCTGCGCGATCGACAGCACCTGAGCCTTGGTCTGGGCCGGCGTGAACGAGGCGTCGATGCCGATCACCTTGCGGGCACGGCCGTCGGCGGCGAAGCCCACCAGCATGCCGGCATGGGTCGAGCCGGTGACGGTACAGACGATGACGTAGTCGAACTTGAAGCCAAGCTCGGCTTCCTGCTTGCGCACTTCCTCGGCGAAGCCGACATAGCCGAGCCCGCCATATTTGTGCACGGACGCGCCGGCGGGAATGGCGTAGGGCTTGCTGCCTGCGGCCTTCACTTCCTCGATCGCCTGCTCCCAGCTCTTGCGGATGCCGATGTCGAAACCGTCGTCGACGAGGCGCACGTCGGCGCCCATGATGCGCGACAGCATGATGTTGCCGACGCGGTCATAGACGGCGTCCTCGTGCGGCACCCAGGCTTCCTGCACGAGGCGGCACTTCATGCCGATCTTGGCGGCGACGGCGGCGATCATGCGGGTGTGGTTGGACTGCACGCCGCCGATCGACACCAGCGTGTCTGCGTTGGAGGCGATCGCGTCCGGGATGATGTATTCGAGCTTGCGCAGCTTGTTGCCGCCATAGGCGAGGCCGGAGTTGCAGTCCTCACGCTTGGCATAGATCTCGACATTGCCGCCGAGATGTTTTGACAGCCGCTCCAGCTTCTCGATCGGCGTCGGGCCGAAGGTCAGCGGATAGCGCGCGAATTGGTCCAGCTTCATAGGTCATCCCGATTGGTGTTGGTGCTGATCTCTGCCCTAGCACCACCCCGGATAAATGTGCTCTCAATTATTGCGCTGATATTGCGCATCTCCTTGCGTCTTCCGAGCCATTGGCCAATATTTCTTCCAAAATATTATCATTATATGGAAGCTTCTTCCATGGCCTCCAGGCTTGACCGAACCGACCTTAAGATCCTGAGATTGCTGCAGAATAACGGCCGTCTGAGCAATGCCGAACTGGCCGAAACCGTCGCGATCAGCCCCGCCACCTGCCATCGCCGCACCCAGCGCCTGTTCGAGGACGGGTTCATCCCCGCCGTGCGCGCCATGGTCGCGCCGAAGAAGGTGGCGAAGGGCACGCTGGTGATGGTCGGCGTCGTGCTCGACCGCTCGACCCCGGAGAGCTTTGCCACCTTCGAGCAGGCGATCGCCAAGCTGAAATTCGTGCTCGACTGTCACCTCGTCGCTGGCGATTTCGACTACTTCCTCAAGATCCGGGTCGGCGACATGGAGGACTTCAACCGCATCCATGGCGAGCAGCTCATCGCGCTACCCGGTGTGCGCCAGACCCGCACCTTCTTCGTGATGAAGGAGGTCGTCGACAACGCGCCGCTGGAGTTTTGAGCAGGTGCATTCCCCGGCGCACTTGATGCGCGATCGGTGTCATGAGAGATTCGTGCGATGCAGACGTTCCCCTTCCGCCAGCACAATCCGGCCGGGCCGGCCTATCGGCGCGGCTGGGTGGACGAGGCCGTGGCCGCGATCGAGGCCGACCAGTGCCGCACCGCCGACACGCATCTGATCCGGCTGATCGTGCCGGCGCTGTCGGGCATCGATATCTATCTGAAGGATGAGTCCACGCATCCGACCGGCAGCCTGAAGCATCGCCTCGCGCGCTCGCTGTTCCTGTACGCGCTCTGCAACGGCCACATCCGCGAAGGCACGCCCGTGGTCGAGGCCTCGTCGGGATCGACCGCGGTGTCGGAGGCCTATTTCGCTGAGATGATCGGCGTGCCCTTCTACGCGGTGATGCCGCGTACGACCTCGGCGGAGAAGATCGCCGCGATCGAGCATTATGGCGGCAACTGCCATCTGATCGACGACGGCCGCGCACTCTATGCGGAAGCCGCCGCGCTCGCCGCCCGGCTGAACGGCCATTACATGGACCAGTTCACCTTCGCCGAGCGCGCCACCGACTGGCGCGGCAACAACAACATCGCCGAATCGATCTTCACTCAATTGCAGGGCGAGCCGCGCCCGCTGCCGGACTGGATCGTGATGGGCGCGGGCACCGGCGGCACCTCGGCGACCATCGGGCGATATCTGCGCTATCGCCAATATCCGACGCGGCTGTGCGTTGCCGATGTCGAGCATTCCGCTTTCTTCGATTGTTTCCGCACGCAGGATCGCTCCCATGTCTGCGATCGTCCGTCGCTGATCGAGGGCGTCGGCCGTCCCCGCTGCGAGCCGTCCTTCGTGCCCGGCGTCGTCGATCGCATGATGAAGATCCCGGATGCGGCGACGATCGCGGCGATGAACGTGCTGTCGCGCCGGCTGCGCCGCGCGGTCGGCGGCTCCACTGGCACCAATTTCCTGGCGCTGTGCCGTCTCGCCGCGGAGATGCGCAAGGCGAACGCGACAGGATCGCTTGTGACGCTGATTTGCGATTCCGGCGAGCGCTACCGGCAGACCTATTATGAGCCGGAATGGCTGAAAGCGCGTGGCCTTGATCCGGCGCCGTTCGAGGCGGCGCTGTCGTCGTTCCTCGAGACGGGCGAGCCCTTGAGGCTCGACGTCGACGACGTCGTCAATCTGCAGGGCGCACGAAGCCCCGCCGCCTCGTAGCCGGCGTCTCCCTGCGATTTGCCAAAAGGCACGGCCGTCACGGCAACTTCACTTGCCTTGCGCACATCCGCGGGCGAGCCTCGCCTCTTCTCAACGAGGAGATCCCGCCGTGCGCCTCCCCATTCTCGATCCCAAGGATCTGACCGCCGAACAGAAGCCGCTCTATGACGACATGCGAGCCGGCATCACGGACCACTTCAAGGGCTTCGTGAACATGCGCGACGACGGCGCGCTGCTCGGTCCCTGGAATCCCTGGATCCGCGAGCCGCGCTTCGGCAAGCCGGTGTGGGACCTGGTCAAGGCGATCGCGTCGAACCCGCTGCTGCCCGCCGCCGTGCGCGAGGTCGCGATCCTCGTCACCGGTTCGCATTTCCGTTCCGGCTACGAGCTCTATGCTCATGTGCTGGTCGCCGAGCAGCGCGGCCTTTCCGACGAGAAGCTCGCGACCATCGTCGCGGGCCAGCGGCCGGTCGATCTCACCAAGGAGGAGGCGGTCGCCTACGACATGGCCTCGGCGCTGGTGAGCGGCGGCGTGCTGCCGGAGCTGACCTATCGCGCGGCCGTGCAGCAGTTCGGCGTGCATGGTGCGGCCGAGCTGTCCTATCTCGTCGGCGTCTATTGCATGGTCTCGGTCACGCTCAACACCTTCGACGTGCCGGTGCCGGACTAGCCGCGGCCTGCTTCGGTCACTCCGCCGCCTTGTCTTGAGGCGGCGAGGGTGCCCAGCCGATGCAGCGATTGCGGCCTTCGGCCTTGGCCTGGTAGAGCGCGTGATCGGCCGCGCCCATCAGTGCGTCGATGCCCGACATGCTGGCGGTGGCCTCCGCGATGCCGATGCTCACGGTGAGGCCGAATTGAACCTGCTCGGCAACGACCTGCGTGCCCATCACGCGCTTGCGGATGCGCTCGGCCACTGTCCTTGCCCGGGTCAGGCTGGTCTCGGGCAGCAGGATGGCGAACTCCTCGCCGCCGAGGCGGCCGACGATGTCCGATTTGCGCTTGCCGTCGAGGCACGCGGCCGCGATCGCCTTGATCGCGGCATCGCCCACGGCATGGCCGTAGCGATCGTTGACCGATTTGAAGTGGTCGATGTCGAGCATCAGCACGGAGACGGAGCGGTAGTAGCGCTGGAAGCGGCTCCATTCCGCCTCGAGAGTCTCGAGGAAGTGACGGCGATTGTAGAGCCCGGTGAGCGGATCGGTGGTGGCGAGCGTCTCCAGCATCGCCGCTTTTTGCGTCAGATCGGTGATGTCGACATAGGTCAGCATGCGCCCGCCATTCGACATCGTGGTGCAATGGGCGCGAATGCGCCGTCCGTCCGGCGTTTGTAGGTCGCGCACGTGATCGCCGGCCTTGACCTCCTCGACACGCCGCGCCGGAAACTTGGCGAGCTCGCCGGTCGGAAGATTGGGCGCGCTGGCGCGATGCAGGCGCCGCACCAGCGACGAATAGGCCGGCCGGCTCGCCGCCTCGTCTTCGCTGACCTCCCAGAACCGCCGCATCCGCCGGTTCATGAAGGCGGCGTGCAGGTCGGAATCGAGCAGCAGGACGCCGTCCTGAACGTTCTCCAGCGCATCCCGCAGCAGCTTCAGCTCGTCCGAGGCGCGCACGATGTCGGTGACGGGCGTATAGGTCAGCATGCGGCCACCGTCGGGCAGCGGCGTGACCTGCACGCGCACGACGTCGCCATTGGTCCGGCGCAGGTCGATCGGCGTCGGATCGCCCGCCTCGATCGTGCGAACGCGCTCCGCCACCAGAGCATCCAGCTCGGGGTCGGGCACCTCATAGGCGCCGGTGTCGCGCCCGTGGTGAAGCAGCGTGAGGATGGAGGGATTGCTGTCGGCGACCTGGTCGGGCAGGCGCCACATCTGGCGGAACGACCGGTTGATCAGGCGCGCCCTGAGGCTGGAATCGAGCAGCACGATGCCGGTCGGCACATGATCGAGTGCGGCGCGTAGCGCCAGCATCTGGCTGCGCATCAGCGCATCGGACGAGCGTTCCCGGTCTTCGCCTGCCGCTCGTTCGCTGCCCGGCTGCTCGAAGGCGACCCCGACCTGGCGATCGGACCGCCAGATCACGCGGCAGGGCAGAATCTCGCGGCCCGCGAGCCTGAGCTGGAAGCGTTCGGGCACGCCGAGGCCGCTCTCCATCTCCAGCGTCGCGGCCTCTTCGGTCAGGCGGCGCACGACGCAATCGATCGACGACTGGCCGAAATTGAAGAAGATCTTCCCAGCAAGGAACGTCCGTTCCGAAACCAAGCGGGACATTCGTAGCCTCCAACACGAAAAGCCGGCGTAGTGTCGCGCAACGTTCCTTGCGGCGGCGTAACGGGATCGAGGTTTTGGGAAGAGGATTAATGATCTGTTGACGCGCAGGACGGGACAGCCCGTTTGGGCCGGGCGCCGCCGCGTCTCCTCATCGAAGTTCCATCATCAGCCCGGTCAGTTGCGCACCGCATAGAGCGGCGTGCGCAGGGTGAGCTGGTAGGACGGCTTCGGCATCCACGCGATCTGGGCGGTGATGCCGAACAGGCGGTTGTCATTGTCGTCCATGCGGTCGAGGTCGAGGCGCAGGAGCGGCTGGGTGAAGGACTCCGCCAGGGTACGTCCGGCGAGCTGCGCGCCGCCGAACGACTGCATGCCGAGCCGCCCGGTGAACTTCCAGTTGCTCGGCCATTGGTAGTAGCCGCCGGCATAGAGGATCGTGTTCGGCCTGATACTGGCGAACGGGCTGGCGATGGTGGTGTAAGTATATTGCATCCCGGCGAGCCAGCCCCGCGTCTCGTCCTCGTCGAGCGCGTAGTCGAACTCCAGGATGTTGTTGAAGGAGTTCGTCATGCCCTGCTGGTTCGGCACCGACTGCGTCAGGGTCGATTGCAGCGTGATGGTCGGGATCCTGCCGCCATTCTGCTGATAGAGGTCGGCCTGCACGCCGATGTTCCAGCTCGTGATGTCGAACGTGGACCAGCCGCCGCCGATGTCGATCGTCGAGCCCGACACGCCGCCATAGAGCGAGACGCGGTCGCTGACGTCCACGGTCAGCGGCAGGTCGACCGCGATCGATTTGGCCGCCGGCAAGCCGTTCGGCAGCGCCGTGCCGCGCCGTACCGCCAGGGCTGCGAACGCGGCGGACAGCGAGGTGTTGCCGAAGCCGAGCCCGAGCGTGCCCGCCGGGATCGTCGCATAGATGGTGCGAAGGTCGAGATAGATGTTGGGCACATCAGGCTTTGCGGGCTTATCCTTTTCGTCATCGGCGGCGAAGGCCGCGCCCGCCGACAAGGCCAGACAAAGCAATCCCGTCGCGGCAGCGCGCAAGGCCGGACGGCGGGATTTGCTGCGATGGGACACGTGACGATCCGACGCGTGGCGATTTGATGGCGAAACCGTTGTTAGATGGAACGTGATCGCGCGTGTGGTCAAGCGCTATCCGCAAGCGATGGACGGCATGGACGCGTGCGGTTACCCTGCCGTGATCGCACTGACACACTCGCCGGCCGGAGTGCAGCCGGACCATGGAAGGACGACAAAAATGAATACGTCACGCCGCATCCTGCTCACTGGTCTGGCAGGGCTCGCTGTTGCTCCGACCGCTGCCGTCGCCTCTGTGCCGTCGGCCGAACCCGGCGAGGTGACGGTCGCGGAAGAGCGCTTCGCACGCACCATCGCAGCCGCCCATGCGCCCGATGTCACCTGCGCGCGGCAGGCCGAACGTTACGCCGACGCGCACTGGCTGGAATATGTCGTGGCAGCCAGGGCCGTGCTCGGCGCGCGCGTGTGACCTTGTTTCCTTCTCCCCTTGTGGGAGAAGGTGGCGTAGGCGGCCTTCGGCCGCCGTCCTTGAGAATGCCGATGCCTTGCATCGGCTATGGCGCCGGATGAGGGGTATCTTTCCGCGTACACAAACGAGCTTTGGCTTCGCGGATAGATACCCCTCACCCGTCTCGCCGCTTCGCGGCGAGCCACCCTCTCCCGCAAGGGGAGAGGGTAAGAAAGGCGCCTCTACTTCTCCACCGCCCGCCGCACCTGCTCGCCGATCTGCGACAGCACGAGCTGTGCCTGCGGCAGGATCGCGCCCATGGCGTGGAAATTGTGGACCATGCCGTCATGGCAGACGTGCTCGACGGCAACGCCTGCGGTGAGCAGCTTGCGCGCATAGGCGTTGCCCTCGTCGCGCATCGGGTCGAACTCGGCGGTATGGATGATGGCGGTCGGCAGGCCGGCAAGGCGCGTCGCACGCAGCGGCGAGATGCGGGGATCGGCCGCATCGATATCGCCGGGCAGGTAGTCGGCGAGATCGGCTTCGATCGTGATGCGATCGATCAGATGCCCTTCCGCGAATTCCTCGCGCGACGGTGAGGTCTCCTCGAAATCCAGCACCGGACAGATCAGGCATTGCGCGACGATGGAGAGGCCGGCGTTCTGCACCGCCTCCTGGCACACGATCGCCGCCAACGTGGCGCCGGCGGAATCGCCGCCGACCACCAGCCGTTCCGCATCGATGCCGAGCAAAGGCGCCTCGCGCGCGACCCACTCGGTCGCGGCGATCGCATCGTCCACGGCGGCCGGGAATTTATGTTCAGGCGCGAGGCGGTAGTCGACCGAGACCAGGCGGCAGCCGGTCGCATGCGCGAGTGCGGCGGCGATACGGTCATGCGTGGCAATGCTGCCGGCGACGAGGCCACCGCCATGAAAGAACACGAAGCCCGGCGTGCGCTCGCCGGCAGAGGCGGGTGAATAGAGCCGGTAGGGAAGCTCTCCGCCGGGGCCGGGCAGCATGCCGTCGGACGCCGTCACGTCGGGCGCGTCAGTGCGTGCGAACTGCATCAGCTTGGCCAGCGATTGCCGCCGCGCCTCGACGCTCGGCCGGCTGCGCGCTTGCGGCCCAGCCGCCGCCATCATGGTCAACAAACGCTTTGCAAGCGGATCGAGCGGCATCTGCTTCCTTCTCCCTTAAGGGAAAAGGTAGTCTACCTCTTCTGCGCAGGGAATCATTTAGAAGTTCCACCAATAGTGGCGCTATAATGCGACATCGTGCCAAGGGAGACCGGTCATGGCCGAGATCAGAAAGCCGATCGAATATTCACCGAGCTGGACCTTCTTCGAGGGCAAATGGCATGACGGCAATGTGCCGATCATGGGGCCGCGCACGCATGCGGCCTGGCTCGGCTCGGTCGTGTTCGACGGCGCCCGCGCGTTCGAGGGCGTCGCGCCCGATCTCGACCGTCACGTTGCCCGCACCAATCAATCCGCGATCAGCTTTGGCCTGAAGCCGATGGTCGATGCCGGCACCTGGCTCGCGCTGGCAAACGAAGGCATCGCGCGTTTCGGCGCGAATGCGGAGCTCTATATCCGCCCGATGTACTGGGCGCAGAGTGGGCTGGGCGGCGGCGTGCTGTTCGATCCTGAATCGACCAACTGGTGTCTGAGCATCTACGAGGCGCCGATACCGAAACCCGTCGGCAACGCCATCACGCTGTCGCCGTTCCGCAGGCCGACGACCGAATGTGCGCCGGTCGAAGCGAAGGCCGCCTGTCTCTATCCGAACAATTCGCGGGCGCTCGCAGAAGCAGCTTCCCGTGGTTTCCAGAATGCGCTGATGCTCGACATGCTCGGCAACGTCGCCGAGTTCGGCAATTCCAACGTGTTCATGGCCAAGGACGGCGTGGTGTTCACGCCGGTGCCGAACGGCACCTTCCTCAACGGCATCACGCGCCAGCGCGTCATCAGCCTGCTTCGCGGCGACGGCGTCACCGTGATCGAGAAAACTCTGCGCTATGCCGACTTCCTCGCCGCCGACGAGATATTCTCGTCCGGCAATTTCGCCAAGGTCGCCCCGGTGATTCGCATCGACGAGCGCGAGCTGAAGCCGGGCCCGTTCTACACCAGGGCGCGCAAGCTCTATTGGGACTTCGCGCATGCGGTGAAGCTGGCGGCTTGATCGGCGCTTTCCGTTGTCATGCCCGGGCTTGTCCCGGGCATCCACGTTCTTCTTGTGCGCGGCGGCGCGTGGATGGCCGGGACAAGCCCGGCCATGACGAGAGCTACTTCTGTCGCCGAAACCGGCTGAACTGAAACGCCTGCGTCGAATCCCATGGCGTGCGATGTATCTCGCTCCGCGTCTCGACCAGCTCGAAATCCGGCCCGAGCTCGGCGGCCAGGCTCGCGCTGTCATGGCGCTGCACCGGCAGGCCGCTGCATTTCTCCGGACCGTCAGGCGCAAACGTCGCGATGATGACTTGCCCGCCGGGGGCGACCGCCGACTGCAGGCGCTCGACGTAAGCCGCCCTGTCCTGCGGATCGGTCAGGAAGTGAAATGCCGCGCGGTCGTGCCAGACATCGTAGGTTTTCGCCGGCCGCCATGTCGTGGCGTCGGCGACGATCCAGTCGACCTTTGAAGCGGCCGGGCCGATTCGTTTCCTTGCCGCGTCGAGCGCGTTGGCGGAGAGATCCAGCACCGCGACGTCGCGGTAGCCGTCCTGCAACAGCGCGTCGACCAGCCGCGAGGCACCGCCGCCGACATCGATGATGGCTGCGCCATGATCGGAGTTGGCCGTGCGGATCATCGCGAGCGAGATGGTCGGACTGTCCTGAAACCAGCTGACCTCGGCCTCGCCCTTGGTGGCATAGACGTTCTGCCAGTGCGTGGTGCGGTCAGACATGGCGGCTCCGGCTCCGGCCGGAATTGGCAGCGCGCAGACGGCGCACCACCGGGATCAAGTGGCAATTCGCGCGCCCGCATGTGCGGACGCGCCGGCGCGAACGGAGGACTACTCCTCCTTCTTCGACATGCGCTCGAGGCGCTCCTGCATGTCCTTCATCTGCTGGCGCAGGTCGTCGATGTTGCTGTCCTTCGGCGCCTCGGCGCTGGCATCGGGCTCCGGCTCGGGGCCCGCCGTCGGGCGGGGCGCGGCGAACGGCTTGAACATCGAGAAGGTCTGCTGGAACAACTCCATGTTGCGGCGGACCTGCTCCTCCAGCGGCGCGAAGGGCGTGCCGGACAGCGTGTTGGCGATCTGCTTGCGGAACTTCTCCTGTTCCTGGGTCAGCGTCGCGATCGACTGCTCCAGATATTTCGGCACCACCATCTGCATGCTGTCGCCGTAGAAGCGGATCAGCTGGCGCAGGAAAGTGGTCGGGAGCAGGTTCTGGCCGGCCTTGTTCTCCTGTTCGAAGATGATCTGGGCCAGCACGGAGCGGGTGATGTCGTCGCCGGTCTTGGCGTCGTAGACCAGGAAGTCTTCGCCGTCCTTGACCATGGCGGCGAGGTCTTCCAGCGTCACGTATGTACTCGTTCCGGTGTTATAGAGCCGGCGGTTCGCGTATTTCTTGATCGTGGTGGGTTGGTCTGATTTCGCCATGGGCTCTCACTTGCAAACGCTGAGAACGGGAACCCGGCGGGCTATGCCGCAGGGCGGGAAGAGTACGCAACGCAACAAAATAAGCATTTTCAAAGGGCTCACGCTACCGTTTTGTGCGCCACGGTTAATTGCACAGCAAAAACGTGCTTGCGAAAGCGCCAAGAACACTATTTTGAATGCGCTGCGGCATTGACATGGTTCAATGACGTTAACAGGATGCCGGACGAGACTGACGGGCCATTTCAAGTGCCCGCCTGCCCCTTTTCTTCAGAACCTCAAGCCCCAGGAGATGCCCATGTCAGACGATGTCGTCATCGTCAGCGCCGCCCGCACCCCGGTCGGAAGCTTCAACGGAGCGTTCGCGACCCTTCCCGCCCATGACCTCGGCGCCGTCGCCATCAAGGCTGCGCTGGAGCGCGGTGGCATCGAGCCCGGCCGGGTCTCGGAAGTCATCATGGGCCAGATCCTGACCGCCGCCCAGGGTCAGAACCCCGCCCGCCAGGCCTCGATCATGGCCGGCATCCCGGTGGAGAGCCCGGCCTGGGGCGTCAACCAGCTCTGCGGCTCGGGCCTGCGCACGGTCGCACTCGGCTACCAGGCGCTGCTCAACGGCGATTCCGAGATCGTGGTCGCCGGCGGCCAGGAATCCATGAGCATGGCTCCGCACGCCCAGTATCTGCGCGGCGGCGTCAAGATGGGCGCGCTCGAATTCGTCGACACCATGATCAAGGACGGCCTGTGGGATGCCTTCAACGGCTACCACATGGGCAACACCGCCGAGAACGTCGCGCGGCAGTGGCAGATCACCCGCGCCCAGCAGGACGAGTTCGCGGTCGCCTCGCAGCAGAAGGCCGAGGCCGCGCAGAAGGCCGGCAAGTTCAACGACGAGATCGTCCCCGTCACCATCAAGACCCGCAAGGGTGACGTGGTCGTCAGCGCCGACGAATATCCGCGTCATGGTGCGACCCTCGACGCGATGGCCAAGCTCCGTCCGGCCTTCGAGAAGGACGGCACGGTCACCGCGGGTTCGGCCTCGGGCATCAATGACGGCGCTGCCGCCGTGGTGCTGATGACCGCAAAGCAAGCCGCCAAGGAAGGCAAGAAGCCGCTCGCGCGCATCGTGTCCTGGGCGCAGGCCGGCGTCGATCCGAAGATCATGGGCTCGGGCCCGATCCCGGCCTCGCGTGCCGCGCTGAAGAAGGCCGGCTGGAACGTCGGCGATCTCGATCTGATCGAGGCCAACGAGGCCTTCGCGGCGCAGGCCTGCGCCGTCAACAAGGACCTCGGCTGGGATACCTCGAAGGTCAACGTCAACGGCGGCGCGATCGCGATCGGCCATCCGGTCGGCGCCTCCGGCGCACGCGTGCTGGTGACGCTGCTGCACGAGATGCAGAAGCGCGATTCGAAGAAGGGCCTGGCCACGCTGTGCATCGGCGGCGGCATGGGTATCGCGATGTGTCTGGCGCGCGACTGAACGTCGCTGACATGAAGCTGACGCGTGCGCCGCACACCTGATTGAGTGCGTTGCACGCGACTAAAAAGGCGGCGGTTGCAAATCAAATATTCTTCGCAACCGCGCAACGCTCGATTAAAGACAAACGCCCGGCTCACGCCGGGCGTTTTGTTCTTGATGTCCGTCAAACGTCCCGCATAATCCACGACTAAAAACGATCACTCAGAAACGTCCGACGAGTCCAAGGAAGAGTCCAAGGGAAGGAATACGATATGGCACGTGTTGCACTGGTGACGGGTGGTACGCGGGGCATCGGAGCTGCGATCAGCAAGGCGCTGAAGGCGGCCGGCTACAAGGTCGCGGCAAGCTATGCCGGCAACGATGCGGCGGCGGAGAAGTTCAAGGCCGAGACCGGCATCGCCGTCTACAAATGGGACGTCAGCAATTTCGACGCCTGCGCCGAAGGCGTGAAGAAGGTCGAGGCCGAGGTCGGCCCGGTCGACGTGCTCGTCAACAATGCCGGCATCACCAAGGACGGTGCCTTCCACAAGATGAGCCTCGAGCAATGGAATGCCGTGATCGGCACCAATCTCGGCTCGCTGTTCAACATGTCGCGCCAGGTGATCGAGGGCATGCGCGGGCGCAAGTTCGGCCGCATCATCAACATCTCCTCGATCAACGGCCAGAAGGGACAGTTCGGCCAGGTGAACTATTCCGCGGCGAAGGCCGGCGAGATCGGCTTCACCAAGGCCCTGGCGCTGGAGAACGCCAAGGGCGGCGTCACCGTGAACGCGATCTGCCCGGGCTACATCAACACCGAGATGGTGCAGGCGGTGCCGAAGGACGTGCTGGAAAAGGCCATCCTGCCGCTGATCCCGATCGGCCGTCTCGGCGAGCCCGAGGAGATCGCGCGCGCGGTCGTGTTCCTCGCCGCGGATGAGGCCGGCGCCATCACCGGCTCGACGCTGACGGTCAACGGCGGCCAGTACATGGTGTGATGCGCAGGCATCACGTGCGCCGATATCAGTAAAGTCGTCATGCCCGGGCTTGTCCCGGGCATCTTGTGCTGTCATTCCGGGGCGCCGCGATAGCGGCGAACTATGGTACGCAATTGCGCACCCGAGAATCTCGAGATTCCGGGTCTGGCGCTGTCGCGCCATCCCGGAATGACGAGGTATCCTCTCGATGACTCCCCGCACCGCGACGCTGATCGGATTGACCGCAATCCTGATGTGGTCGCTGCTCTCAGTGATGACGGTTGCGACCGGAAGGATCCCGGCGTTCCAGCTCGCCGCGATGACCTTCGCGATCGGCGGTCTCGTCGGCCTGCTCACCTGGATCGGCCGCGGTGACGCGGCCAAAAGCCTGCGCCAGCCGCTCGTCGTCTGGCTCGTCGGCGTCGGCGGCCTGTTCGGCTATCACGCGCTGTATTTCCTCGCGCTGCGATTCGCGCCGCCGGCCGAAGCGGGCCTTCTGAACTACATGTGGCCGCTGTTGATCGTGCTGTTCTCGTCCTTCCTGCCGGGCGAGCGGCTCGCCATGCATCATATCGTCGGTGCCGTTCTCGGCCTCGTCGGCACGGTCCTGCTGTTCGCCGGCAACACCAGCGGTTTTGCGCCCGGCGCCGTGCCGGGACTGATCGCGGCCTTCATCGCCGCCTTCGTGTGGGCTGCCTATTCGGTGCTGTCGCGCCGGCTGAAGGCGGTGCCGACCGATGCGGTCGCGGGCTTCTGCCTCGCCACCGCAGTGCTCGCTGCGCTGATGCACGGCCTGCTGGAGATCACCGTGTGGCCGGAGACCACGCTGCAATGGCTCTCCGTGGTCGCACTCGGCATCGGGCCCGTCGGGGCCGCCTTCTACGCCTGGGACATCGGCATGAAGCGCGGCGACATCCGCGTGCTCGGCGCCGCCTCCTACGCGACGCCGCTGCTGTCGACCGGCTTCCTCATCGCCGCGGGCTTTGCCAAAGCCAGCGCCAACATCGCCATCGCCGCGATCCTGATCGCCGGCGGCGGCCTGATCGCGGCGAAGGACATGGTGCTGAGGAAGCGATGATTCGCTCATTGGCCATGGCGCTGATGTTGACCGTGATGGTCGCGGCTCCGGACGTCATCGCGCAAGTCGGCGCGAAGCCCGAGACATTCAAGGGCACGCATCGGAACGAGCGCGTGAATGGCCGACCCGGGACAGTCACGGTCACCGATGGAAAATCCTACGTCCAGCTGACGGAGGACGAATACCGGGCCGGCGGTTACCGGCCGGCCTATGATGCGCTTCCGACCAGGATCGTGCGTCGCATACCCGTGCGGAAGTCCATCCCGGCCGACCGGAACTGAGCCGCGACTAGAGCGCCGGCTGCCAGCCCGGCGGCCGGTACATCGCTTCGGGAATCTGTCCGAGCTCGGAGCGCTGCAACCGCTGCGGCGTCAGGCCATAGAATTCCTGGAAGCTGAGGATCAGCGGGCGCCATTTGTCGGGATCGATCCGGTTGGGTGCGCCGTCCATCATGATGTGAGGGTGCGCATGCACGCGGGTGATGCGGACCTCGATCGCAGCGAGATTGCCGCGCCAGACCTTATCGTCCTGCGCCATCTCATGCACATGGGCGACCTTCGCTTCCATCTGCACCGCGCACTCGGCCGCGCGCGGAGCGCCGACCGTCTCGCCCGGGAGAGCCGTGAGGCCACTGAGTTCGAACTTGTCCTTCTCGTGCCGGTAGCCGCGATAAAATTTTCCGGGTGGTACCGGATTTGATCCCGTCGTGCGGGCGAGGCGGTCGACCGCCGCGACGAGGTCGGCCGATGGCAGATTGAGCACGCATTCGCCGGAGCGAATCATGTTCTCGGTGGTCTTGGAATTGCGGGCGAGCCCGAGCATGCAGCGCCACCCCACCCACCACGCCGAGGACATCGGCGCGAGATTGCAGGAGCCGTCCTCATTGGTCGATCCGATCAGGACGACGGGCGTTCCGAAATACAGGATGGCGGGGTCGATCTGGACCGCCGGGTTGAATGTGCCGTGCATGATGCGCTCCTCTTGATTGGAAGCGCTGTCCTAGAGTGGGAAGCAGATTGGACCCACCCGATTCCAGATTGCAATTTCAGGGCTCCCAGCCCTTCGGTGCGAGCTCGAACTTCGCGAACTCGAATGCGGGCGCCACCGTGCAGCCGACCAGCGTCCACTCGCCCGTGCTTTCCGCCATCTGCCAGGCATTCGCCGGCACGATGGCTTGCGGCCGCTCGCCGCCGATCAGGTCGGTGCCGAGCCGCACCTCGTGCTGCGAGCAGCCGTCATGGGCGATGCGCAGCGTCAGGGGACTGCCGGCGTAATAGTGCCAGCTCTCGACCGCATCGATGCGATGCCAGTGCGAGCGTTCGCCGCGCGCGAGCAGAAAGTAGATCAACGTCGAACGCGAGCGCCCGTTGGTATCAGTGGTCTGGTCGCGAAACGTCTCGCGATAGTGCCCGCCTTCGGGATGCGGGCGGAGTTCGAGGCGCGCGATGATCTCGGCGGCGGTCGGCATCGATCCTCGTCAGGATTTTTCTTCAGGATTTATTTTTGCGCTCGCGGAGTTCGCCGAACACCGCGGCGGCATCCGCACCCTTCATGTGCAGCCTGGCTGCAATCGAGGGCTCATCGGCGCGCAGGAACACGTTCGCCCGCTTCTCGTCGCCAAGCAGCACGGGAATGGTCGGCTTGTTCTCCGCCCGCAGCCTCGTCACCTCCGCCGCGCGCGCCTGCAGCGCGGCATTGTCGGGATCGATGGTGAGGGCGAACTTGACGTTGGACGCGGTATATTCGTGACCGCAATAGAGATTGAAGTCGTCGGGCAGGGCGCGCAGCTTCAGCAGCGAATCCCACATCATCGGATAGGTGCCCTCGAACACGCGGCCGCAGCCGATCGAGAACAGCGTGTCGGCGGCGAACACCGCCTTCTCGTTGTCGAACACGTAGGAGATGTGGTCGAGCGTATGGCCGGGCGTCTCCACGACGCGTGCCAGCAGATTGCCGATCTTGACCACGTCGGCATTGGCGACGCGCAGATCGACGTCGGCGATCTTCGTCCCCTTGTCGTGCGGCGCGACGACGCGGCAATTGTATTTTTGCTTGAGCTCGGCGACGCCGCCGACATGATCGCCATGATGATGGGTGATCAGGATGTCGGTGAGCTGCCAGCCCTCGCGGTCCAGCGCCTTCAGGATGGGGCCGGCCTCCGGCGCGTCGATCGACGCCGTCGCCTTGGTTTCCACATCGTGGATCAGATAACCGAAATTGTCGTTTAAACAGCTGAAAGTACGAATTTCGGCGGCCATGTCATCTCCATCGGGCTCAGCCCCGCCAGACAAATATGGCGTTAACGTTGCGCAGGCAATGCAATATTCCGCGCGCAGGCGTGCCCTCGCGCATGTTACATTGCCGTCATGACCATCGACGTCGTCGACCTCCGCGAGTTCTATTCCCGCCGCCTCGGCATCGTGGCGCGGCAGATGATCAACCGTGGCATCCGGGAGCGCTGGCCGGGTGCCGAGGGCCAGCGCGTGCTCGGCATCGGCTATCCCACGCCCTATCTGGGGTTGTTCCGCGAGGATGCCGAACGCTGCATTGCTTTCATGCCGGCGGCCCAGGGCGTTCTGAAATGGCCGACCGGCCGGCCGGCGCTGGCCTCGCTGGTGGACGAGTTCTCGCTGCCGCTCCCCGACGCCGCGGTCGACCGCATCCTGCTGGTCCACGCGCTGGAGATGTCGGACGATCCGGCCGCGCTGCTGCGCGAGGTGTGGCGGGTGCTGTCGGCCTCGGGTCGCGTCATGGCGGTGATCCCGAACAGGCGCGGTGTATGGACCCGCACCGACAGCACGCCGTTCGGTCACGGCAGGCCCTATTCGCGCTCGCAGATCACCGACCTGTTGCGCCAGACCTGGTTCACGCCGACCGCCTGGGGCGAGGCGCTGTTCATGCCGCCCTATGCCGGCGGCTGGGTGCTGAAATCGGCGCAGATGTGGGAGCGTGCCGGTGCGGCGCTGTCGCTGCCGTTTGCCGGCGTCCATATCGTCGAGGCCACCAAGCAGGTCTATCGCGCGATCCCCGCCAAGCGCGAGCGGGCGCGGCTGATTCCCTCGCTGGCCAAGCCCGTGCTGGTGCCGTCCTCGACGACGGCGACGCGCAGCTGAAAACAAATCGTCCCGGCGCAAGGCCGGGACGATACAGCTCAGAAAATCGGAAGAGGCTTACTCGCTCGGGGCGAGATCGTCGCCGGACGCCGCCGGAGCCGCTTCGCGTTCGGGGCGCGGGCCATGCGGCCGGCGCCGCCGGCGCGGAAAGCGCTCGCCGCCACCGCCGCCCTCGAAGTTGCCCTGGGCGCCATTCGCGCCGACATTCACTTGCGGCTGCGCGCCGGTGATGAAGGAGGGCAGGCGATCGACGCCGCCGGCCTCGGCGATGACGGGCTGCGGCTGGTTCGCGGGCTGCGGCTGCGGCTGATATTGCGGCTGAGCACGGTGATCGCGTTCGCGATGCTCGCGCGGCTGCTGATTGTCGCGCTGATAGGGCTGCTGATTGTCGCGCGGCTGGTGATCACGCTGGTGATGGTCGCGCTGGCCGTCGCGGTCGCGCGTGAAGGGCTGCTGTTGCTGCGGCGGCTGCGGCACGAAGCCCGGCTCCTGGCCGAATGCCGAGAAATTCTCGCCGTCGTCCTCGCTGTCGTCGCCGCTGGTGCTGCTGATCGGCTCGTCGCCGCGCGGCTGCTGGTTCTGGCGGAACTGCTCCTGGGCCGCCGCGATCAGGCGGAAATAGTGCTCGGCGTGCTGGTAGTAGTTCTCGGCCGCAACGGGGTCGCCTGAGGAGCGCGCATCGCGCGCGAGCTGGAGATACTTCTCGGCGATATGCGAAGCCGTGCCGCGGATCTTGATATCGGGACCGTTGGACTCGTAGACCCGGGTCATCGGGTTCTGGCCGCGCCGGTTATTGTTGTTGTTATTATTGTTGCGGTTGCGCATCCGCTGCTTGTTCTGACCGTTTCTCATGTCCTGCCTTTAATTCCAGCCCTAAAGGTTGCACGCATTACTGATTGCTGAGACTGACCTGATGACAGCGGTTCACAGTGCTCGCACGTACCGCGCGCGAGAGCGGGTTGAACCCTGCCAATGTTCGTCGACCGTCGCGTTCAACAAAGACGCGTTCCCCACCCGCCAGCATTGATTGCCAGCGAACCCATTCATTTCGCTTGCCGAAACAAGCCCAGCTTTCTTGCGTAAGTGTTCAAGCGCAATATCAGGCTTTCGTTCACTTTGCGGTCGGAGAGCAGCGCAGCTCAGTGGGCCATCGCGCTCAACAGGACCTGCGGCTTGGAACCTTTAAATCAGTAAAGCTCTCGCCCGAGAGCCCGGCTTTCGCCCGTAGGTCTACGGGGCCGGCACCGATGTGTTGATCGGAACGTAGTCGTTCCCAAGGGATATTCCAAGAGCTTTTTACAAGCCAATCCGGCTTTTATGGGGGCATTTTTCGGGCCGACACGGCCCTCGGGATGCCCGCCAAATCGGCCTTGGGTGGCCTGTCCACTACCAACGCGGCGGCAGCCATCAAGGTTTCAATATTTCTGGCCTGGCCCTGTCCGGCCTCGACGATCAGCGCGCCGCCGGGAGCGAGGCGCTCGGCCGCCTGCGGGATCAGGGCGCGGTACGCATCATACCCGTCATTGCCGCCGTCGAGCGCCAGATGCGGATCGTGCTCGCGCACCTCGACGCTCAATTTCGGAATTTCGGCCGAGGGGATATAGGGCGGATTCGACACGATCAGGTCGAACGGGCCCGAGAGCGCCGCCAGATAGGAGCAGGCGACGAAGGCGGACCGGTTGCCGAGGCCGAGAGCAGCGGCATTGCCGCGCGCGGTGCCGAGTGCGGTGAGGCTGAGATCGGTGCCGACACCGAAGGCATCGGGAATCTCGTGCAGCAGCGCGAGCAGGATCGCGCCGGAGCCGGTGCCGATATCGGCGATGCGGGGCTGGTGGATCTTCCGTTCGCGAAACAGCTCGAGCGCGCGCTCGACCACGGTCTCGGTGTCGGGACGCGGGACCAGTGTCGCGTCCGAGAGACGAAGCGGCAGGCCCCAGAATTCGCGCGTCCCGAGGATGCGCGCGACCGGCTCGCCCGCGATCCGGCGCTCGGCATATTGCGTGAGCTGCAACGCTTCGGATGCCGTGAGGAGCCGCGCGCCCTGCGCGATCAGGCCGGTGAGATCGAGGCCGAGCGCCGCGCCGATCAGGATGCGGGCGTCGAGCTCGGCTTCGTCGGGCCGGGCCGATCTCAATTGCGCCGCCAGCGCGCGGCGCGCGCGCTCGATGGATTGCCCGGTGAAGGGGTTGCTCACGCGCCCGTCACGCCGCTGCGCCTTGCGCGGCGAGCTGCGCGGCCTGGTGCTCGGTGGTCAGCGCGTCGATCAGCTCGCCCAGCGCTTCGCCGGCGATCACCTGCGGCAGCTTGTAGAGCGTCAGGTTGATGCGGTGGTCGGTGACGCGGCCTTGCGGAAAATTGTAGGTGCGGATGCGCTCGGAGCGGTCGCCGGAGCCGACCTTCTCCTTGCGCTCGGCCGAGCGTGCGGCCTCGACGCGCTGGCGTTCGGCATCGTAGATGCGCGAGCGCAGGATGTTCATCGCGGAGGCGCGATTCTTGTGCTGCGAGCGGCTGTCCTGCATCATCACCACGATGCCCGTCGGGATGTGGGTGATGCGGATCGCCGATTCCGTCTTGTTGACGTGCTGGCCGCCGGCGCCGCCCGCGCGCATGGTCTCGATCCGGAGGTCGTCGTTCTTGATATCGACGTCGACCTCCTCGACCTCGGGCAGCACCGCGACGGTGGCGGCCGAGGTGTGGATGCGCCCTTGCGTCTCGGTGTCGGGCACGCGCTGCACGCGGTGTACGCCGGATTCGAATTTCAGCTTCGAGAACGCGCCGCGGCCCTGCACCTCCGCGATGATTTCCTTGTAGCCGCCGACGGTGCCCTCGCTCGCCGAGATCACCTCGACCTTCCAGCCCTGCAGGGCCGCGAAGCGCTCGTACATCCGGAACAGATCGCCGGCGAACAGCGAGGCCTCGTCGCCGCCGGTGCCGGCGCGGATTTCCAGCATCACGTTGCGGTCGTCCATGGCGTCCTTGGGCAACAGCGCGACGCGGATATTCTGGACCAGCTCCTCGATCTTCGGCGTCAGCTCGTCGCGTTCGGCCTCCGCCATCCCGCGCATCTCCGCATCGGTCGCGGAATCGGCGATCAGCGCCTCGGTATCGGCGAGCTCCTTCACGGCCGAGCGATATTCCTTCACCGCCTCGATCAGCGGCGTGATCTCGGCGAGCTCGCGCGTGATCTGCACGTAGCGTTCTGAGGCGAGCTGCCCCAGCGATTCGGCCTCGAGCGAGGCATGATGGGCGAGCAGGACGTCCAGTTTGGCTTCGGGGAGTGACGACATCGGTTCAGTCTCAAGGGCGGAAGAAGGCGAGGGCGGCGGGGAGCGGGCGACAGGCCCGCTACAACGCAAGGCCCTCGGCCTCGGCAAACTCCGTCAGCTTCTGCCGGATCGAGACGCTGCCGGCGGGCGCGTCCAGCAGAGGGCCAAGCATCGCTTCGGCCTTTTTGGCATCGAGATCAAGCACCATGGCCTTGACCGGGCCGAGCGCGGTCGCCGAGAGCGACAGCGAGCGGTAACCGAGCGCGATCAGCGCCAGCGCGCCGATCGGCTTCGAGGCCATCTCGCCGCAGAGCGAGAGCGATTTCTGCGCGCCCTGCGCCTTGCGCGCGATGTCGCGCAGCGCGCGCAGGATCGGCGCCGACATGGTGTCGAAGCGCTCGGAGACCTTGGCGTTGCCGCGGTCGACCGCGAACAGGAACTGGAATAGATCGTTGGAGCCGACCGAGATGAAGTCGACCTTCTTCAGGAGTTCGTCGAGCTGATAGAGCAGGGCAGGCACCTCGACCATGGTGCCGATGTCGATCCGCTCCGGGAGCGTGTGGCCGTGCTGGCGCAGATAGGTGAGCTCGCGCTCGACCAGCGCCTTCGCCGAATCGAACTCGGCGACTTCCGAGATCATCGGGAACATGATCTTCAGCGAACGGCCGCCGCCGGCGCGGAGCAGCGCGCGGATCTGGCCGCGCAGCAGGCCGGGACGGTCGAGCCCGAGCCGGATCGCGCGCCAGCCCAGCGCGGGGTTCTCCTCGATCACCGCTTCCATATAGGGCAGCGCCTTGTCGCCGCCGATGTCGAGGGTGCGGAAGGTCACGGGCTTGTCGCCGGCGGCGTCCAGCACGGTGCGATAGAGCGCGAGCTGGTCGCTGGTGCGCGGCAGGCTCTGTCCCACCATGAACTGCAGCTCGGTGCGGAACAGGCCGATGCCGGCGCTGCCGGTGTCCTCGATATGCGGCAGGTCGATCGCCAACCCTGCGTTGATCATCAGCTCGACCTTCTGACCGTCCCTGGTCATGCAGGGCCGGTCGCGCAGCGCCAGATACTGCGCCTGGCGGCGGGCGCGGAAGCGCACGCGCTCGGCGAAGGCGGCCTCGATCTCCTGCGACGGGCGCACATAGATCGAGCCCGAGGTGCCGTCGACGATGATGGCATCGCCGGGATCGGCAATGCCGGGCGCGTTCGGCACCTCGCCGACGGCGGGAATGCCGAGCGCCCGCGCCACGATCGAGACGTGCGAGTTGGCGGTGCCTTCCTCCAGCACGATGCCGCGCAGGCGCTTGCGGTCGTAGTCGAGCAGCGCCGCCGGGCCCATCGCGCGGGCGATGACGATGGCATTGTCGGGCAATTGCTCGCGTGAGGGCGCGTGGTCCTGGCCGACCAACTGCCGCATCAGGCGGTAGCCGAGGTCTTCGAGGTCGTGCAGCCGGTCGCGCAAATAGGGATCGGTCGAGCGCAGCATGCGCGCGCGGGTGTCGGACTGCACGCGCTCGACGGCGGCTTCCGCGGTGAGGCCGGTGGCGACCGCCTCGTGCAGCTTGTGCGACCAGCCCTGGTCGTTGGCGAACATGCGGTAGGCTTCCAGCACCTCGCGATGCTCGCCG
>Ga0207426_1000662_pt1 | contig 42226 bp, 29 predicted proteins | sample AraplaMF_Cvi_mMS_FD_184265 | JGI IMG/M metagenome (GOLD analysis project Ga0207426, IMG submission 184265) | Arabidopsis root microbial communities from the University of North Carolina, USA - plate scrape MF_Cvi_mMS (SPAdes) (version 2) | ecosystem: Host-associated > Plants > Roots > Endosphere... | reverse complement strand
GGTGGCCGAGCGCTCCCGTACGATGGTGGCCGCGTCCGCGACCGTACGGACCGCCTCGTCGGCGGCGATGTTCACCCGCAGGCTGCCGACCAGTTCCTGCTGGAACGCGGCGGCGCCCGGCGGCAGCGGCTGTTCCAGCATGCTCAGCCCGGCCTCCTGGATCCGCGGCAGCGCCCGGACCAGGTCGGCGGGCGTCCAGAGGGTGTTGATGTCGACGAACAGCCGGATGTCGGGGCCGACGGCGTCCCGGACCGCCTGGAGGCGGTCGAGGTCGGCGTCGATGTCACCGCGCCCCGCATAGAGCTTGAGCCAGCGGTAGGTCTCACGCTGCCGCAGCGCGGTCTCGACCATCTTTCCCGCGTCCTCGTCCCAGCCGACCGAGCCGTGCACCTCGGTCCGGTCACGGAAAGCGCCACCGAGCAGAGTGTGCGCCGGCACGTCCAGGGCCCGTCCGACGAGGTCGAGGAGCGCGGTGTCGACCGCGGCGGTGGTGAACGGCGCGGACTTCAGCACGCGGGCCAGATCGTGGAGCAGCGGGAGCCGGTGTTCGGGGTCGCGGCCGACGAGCACCGGTGCCACTCGTTCCTCCACCAGCTCCACGATCGACTTCTGCGTCTCGCAGGTGAAGGCGGGGACCGGGCAGGCCTCGCCGTGGCCGACGGGGCCCTCGTCGGCTCGGATGATGACGACGACGTTCGGGGAGGTGGTGCGGTCGGTGGTGCCGAACCGGAACGTCGACCCGAACGACGCGGCGAGAGGCACGGCCTCGACGGAATGGATCTTCATGGTGGTTCATTCACCCCTCGGTGGGCCGGGCACGGTAACGCGATGTCGCAGGAGGAAACCGGAAAGGCCGGGCCGTCCGTCCGGCCCGGCCTCACCAGGGGTCAGACAGCCCCGGCCGCGAGGGGTTTCTCGGCGGCCTTTTCCTCCGCCACCCTGGCGACTTCCTGGGCGACGGTCTCCGGGAGTTCGTCGGTGGCGAACCCGGAGGCGACGCCCCAGTAGTACGCGATCAGGGACACGCCCATTTCCAGTAGCGTGCCGACAGGGAACGACATGTACTCCTGCGGACCGAACTCGCCGACGTAGGAGAGGGGGAGAGTGGCCAGCAGCAGGAAGACCAGCCAGAATCCGCGGCTGGTGTGCAACCTGCCCTGCTCGCCGCTCAGCAGCCACAGCCCCGCGCAATAGGCGGCGACCAGAACGCTGCTCACCGTGCAGTACACGGGGAAGGGCCAGCTGCCCGGCGCCGGGGAGTCGCCGGTCGCGAGGAACCATCCGCCCTTGTCGCTGACGTAGATCCAGGCCGCCAGGTACACCGCGCTCAGCGTGACGCCGGTCCGGTGCGTGATCCAGCCGCGGTAGGGCAGGTAGTGGGCGCCGTAGACGGCGAGCGCCGCGAAGATCAGCACGGTGAGGTTGACCAGGGTGGTGTACCCGGACCAGTAGACGATGGCCGCCGAGGCGAGGAAGCCGGCCGGGCACCAGAACCCGGGTGCTCTCAGGGTGAACGGCCGCGGCAGTGCCGGGGCGTACTTGCGCAGCACCGGCAGACAGACCGCTCCCATCAGGGTGCTGAGCACGATGGCCGCGGAGATGAACCCGGCCAACCGGGACCAGCTGGGGGCGGGGGCGAAGAACAGACAGCCCACGAGGAAGGAGAAGACCATCGACACCCACGGGATACCGTGCTTGTTGGTCTTCTGGAAGACGCGGGGGAAGTAGCCGTGGATGCTCAGGCCGAAGCCGACGCGGGCGGTCGCACCGAGGAAGACGTAGCCCGCGGCGCCGGGGGAGATGATCGCGTCCATCAGCAGGACGGTGGCGAAGGCGCCGAGCGCGGCCATAGACGAGGCCTCCAAGGCGTGCTTGAGCGGGCCCTCACCCCAGTTGCTGCCGTTCAGCGCTCCCCAGTCGCCTGCCTTGATCCCGGCGTCGCCCCAGTTGATCGCTCCGATGAAGGCGACCTGCAGGGCCATGTAGATGGCCAGGGGGATGAGGATGCAGCCGATGGTGCCGAGCGGGATGGTCCGCTTCGGGTTGGAGACCTCACCGCTGAAGTCCAGCACGCCGCGGAAGCTGGTCATGGTGAACGCGATACCGGCGGTCGCCACCGCGGAGAAGACCGAGCCGCCACCCTGCGAGAAGAAGCCGTAATCGGTGTAATTGTCGGAATTGAAGACGAAGAGCAGCAGTACGAAGGTGGTGACGGGAACGAGGATCTTCCACCAGGTCACCCAGCGGTTGGTCTCGCTCAGCAGCCGCACGCCGAACGCGTTGATCAGGTAGAAGAACACCATCAGTGCGAGGCCCGCCAGGATGCCCCCGGGCCAGGCCAGGACGGCCACTCCGTCCTTGGTCGTCATCATGTCCAGGCTCGGGAAGGCACTGCCCATGTAGGTGATCACGGCGATCGCCTCGATGGCGGGCAGTGAGACGTTCGCGATCCAGTACGAGAAGCCCATGAGCCAGCCGGTCAGACCGCCGTGTGTGAGATACGGGTAGCGGACGATGGCCCCGCTGCGCGGCAGGGCCGCTCCGATCTCCATCCAGGCCAGCGCCATGACCACGATGAGAGCGCCGCCGAGGAGCCAGGAGATGATCGCGGCGGGGCCGGCGGCACCGGCGGCGTAGAGCGTCGCGAACAGCCAGCCGGAGCCGATCTGGCCGCTGATGGCGAGGAACAGCACCTGCTGGAGCGTCATGGTGCGCCGCAAGCGGGCGTCCGCCCCATGGTCGGGGACGACTTCTTCTGGGGACTGCGGCATGGGGACGTACTCCTTCACGCAAACTGCGGAGGGCGCCGGCAGGGACGGGTGAGGCTCTGCGTGGAGGGAACGGTCGCCGGAGCCCTGCCGGGTAGGGGCGCATGGATCTCACCGGGGATTTCGCGCCGGGGCCCCGGAGAGTTGCGTTACATGCTGGAGGAGGGGTCCTGTGGGTGATATCGCCAGGAGTAGGAGGTCCGGAGCCTGGTTTTCGACATGTGTCGAAAGCACGGTTCGGGCTCGCGAGCCGTGGCGGCCGCGCTGGACATGGCGGACCGGTTCGGGCCGAGGCAGGCGCAGGGCCCTGTCGCCCAGGACCCCTCGGGGTTCCTGGGCGACAGGGCCCTGGACAACCGGCTCCGGCTGACCGGCGGTTACCGACCGGCGGTTACCGCACGGGCCCGGGTGCCCCGGCAGCGGTACGGCCGGGAGTCTCCCGCACGGCTTCGGCGGGGCAACTGCGTCGCGAACGTGCCCTGTTCCGCTGGCACGTGGGCCTCTCCGTGGCGCCCCGGTGGTTCAGGGCGCGTGTGGAACCCGCCCGAACATGCCCTGTCACCGGTCCCGGGAGCGGTCAGCGTTTCATGCGTCGCTGAGAGCGATGGCGGCGGCGGGACAGACCGCGACAGCGTCCCGCACCGCCACATGCTGGTCCTCGGCCGGCGCCGCGTCGAGCAGCACGACGATGCCGTCCTCGTCGCGCTGGTCGAAGACCTCCGGCGCGGCCAGTACGCAACTGCCGGCGCCGCAGCACTTGTTCTCGTCCACGGTGACCTTCATGGTCGCTCCCTTCTTCCCGGCCGGGCTGCCGGCCGTGTCCTCGGTGGTGTTCTCGGTTGGTACGTCGGTCCCGCCGGGGCGGGTCACCATCGCACGGGTACCTCGCGCAGTCCGCCGACGGTGAGCCCCTCGACCTGCTGCAACTCCGTGACCGGTACGGCCAGATCGAGGCTCGGCAGTGTGCGCAGCAGGACCTCCAGGACGACCTGCAGTTCGGTGCGGGCGAGCGACTGGCCCAGGCAGGAGTGGGCTCCGGCGCCGAAGGTGAGGTGGGGGTTGGGGCTGCGGGTGAGGTCCATCTCGTCCGCGGCGGGGAAGACCTGCTCGTCGCGGTTCGCGGCGGACAGACCGCAGAAGACGGTGGTGCCGCCCGGCAGCACCGTCCCGTCGACCTCGAAGTCCTCGGACAGGTAGCGCCGGATGCCGTAGCCGCCCAGGTTGGCGTCGGAGCGCAGCACTTCGTCGACCGCGGTGCGGATCAGGGAGGGATCGGCCAGCAGGCGTTCCCACCGGGTGCGGTCGGCCAGGAGCAGGGCGACCATCTTGCCGATCATGTTGGCGGTGGTCTCGTGCCCGGCGACCAGCAGGGCCATGCCGGTGTCGCGGAGTTCGGCGTCGGTCAGCCCCTCGCCCTCGGCCCGGCTCTCCTCGATCAGCATGCTGATGAGGTCCTCGCCGGGCTCGCCGCGTTTGGCCGTGACCAGTTCGGACATGTAGGTCACGAAGTCGCCGTGGGCCGCCCTGGTCTCGTCCTTCGAGTAGCGGCTGACGTTCAGGAACGCGTCGGACCAGTAGGAGAATCGGTTCCGGTCCTCGGCGGGGGCACCGAGGAGATCGCAGATCACGAAGACCGGCAGCGGGAAGCCGAGCGCGGCCTTGAGGTCGGCGGGCGGACCGCTCTTGACCATGGCGTCGACCAGGGTTTCGGCCGTCTCCGTCATGGCGGGGCGGAGCGCGGTCATGCGTTTGGCGGTGAAGTACTTGCCGACGTGCCGTCGCCACCTCTGGTGGCCTTCGCCCTTGAAGTGCAGGGACAGGGACATGTCGCTGTTGGTCGATACGCCGCCGGCCCCTTCCGGGGCGATCCTGGCGCCGTTGTCCTCGGCGGTCGGGCGGGAGAACCGGGAGTCCGACAGGAGGGCCTTGACGTGGTCGTAGCGGGTCAGCAGGGTACCGGTGTCCCCGCTGGGAAGTTCGACGGTGGCCACCGGGCACTGCTCGCGCAGGCGTTTCCAGTCGGGCGGGGGATCCAGCGGGCCGTCGGTGGGCAGTGGCAGACGAAGGAGGGGATCGTGCTGACTCATTTGACGTCTCCGGGGGAAGGTGTGTGGTTCGCGCAGCGGTTGCCGACCGCCGGGGCGGAGGCGCAACTACCCCTCATTAATTAAATCAAGGGGTTTATTTAAATTAGGCGACCGAGGGATCGTTCTTCAAGTGGGCGCGAGAGGTATGGCCGGATGAGAACCCAGGACCGTATCGCGGAAACCGTCCTCCGTCCCCTCTGTCACCTGCCTCCTGACCTGTCGTCATGGACGGGGCGCCGAGCCGGTGTACCGTGCCGCCGCCGCACCTGCTGCCGCCGTCGCCGCACCGTCCCGGCGACGGAGAACGGCCGAAGGATGCCGACGGTGCCGGGCGCGAGGAAGTCCGTACGACGCCGGTGGGCCGACGGTCACCAGGTCACCGGAAGTTCGTAGACGCCGTAGACGACACCGTCCTCCTTGAACGGGAGCTTCTCCAGGTCCGTGGCCAGGCGCAGGGTGGGGATGCGTCGGAAGAGGGTGGCGTAGACGACCTGGAGTTCCAGGCGGGCCAGGGGCTGGCCGAGGCACTGGTGGATGCCGAAGCCGAAGGCCTGGTGGCGGCGGGCGTCGCGGTGGATGTCGAGCCGGCCGGGGTCGGGGAACACGTCGTCCTGCCAGTTGGCGGTGATGCTGGGGATGACGAGACCTTCTCCGGCGCGGATGGTCCGGCCGCCGATCTCGATGTCCTCCAGGGCGATCCGGCGGTTGCCGAGGTGGATGATGGTCAGGTAGCGCAGGAGTTCGTCCGCCGCGCGCGCGATGACCGTCGGGTCGTCTGTGTCGCGGATGATCGCGAGCTGGTCGGGGTGTTCGAGCAGGGCGACGGTGCTCAGCGCGATCATGTTGGCGGAGGTCTCGTGCCCGGCGCCGAGCAGCAGCAGGCCCATTGCCGAGGCCTCCTGGTGGGTGAGGTCGCCGTCGCGGACGCGGGTGGCCAGCTCGGACAGCAAGTCGTCGGCGGGGCTGGTGAGTTTCTCGTCGATCTGGTCCGCGACGTATTCCAGCAGTGCGCGCCTGGCGGCTCCGGACACCTCGGGCGAGACGTCGTGGCGGAGTCCCACCTCGCTCTGGTGCTGGAAGAACTCGTGGTCCTCGTAAGGAACACCGAGCAGTTCACAGATGACCAGCGAGGGCAGGGGCAGGGCCAGGGCCCGTACGAGGTCGGCGGGGTTCGGTCCGGCCAGCATGGCGTCGATGAACTCGTCGGTCATGCGCTGCACGGCGGGCCGTAGGGCCTCGACGCGCTTGATGGTGAATGCGCCGCTGAGCATGCGGCGGATCCGGGCGTGCTCCGGATCGTCCATGTTGAGGAAGGACGGCTGGGCGCCACGCCGGCTCGACTCCCGGAAGGCCGGGTTCATGTAGGGGAAGCCTGGGCGCCTGAGGTCGACACTGCAGCGCTGGTCGGCGAGCAGGGCCCGCTGGTCCTCGAAGCGGGTGACGAGCCAGGGCGTGCTGCCGTCCCACAGCCGGACCTTCGTGAGCGGCTGATCGGCACGCAACTGCTCGGCGTGCAGCTGCCGCAGCTGAGGCGGCGGGGCGAACGGACACCCGGCATCCCTCGGCATGGGGAAGTCGGGAATCGCCTCGGCCGAGGTGCCGGAAAGCGCGTGGGTCATGTCACTCCTTATGAGGGGGAGGGGAGGGGGCGGCTGCGGTCCGCACCCACGTGCGGGTGCCGCCGAGCAGCCGGAGGCCGTGGCCGGTCCGCCCGCGCGCGCCGGACGATGCCGATGCGCGGGGCCAGCGGGTGAAGGCGTGGGCAGCCCGGCTGTACGTGCGGTTCGGCGGAGAGCGGCCGGACGCCGCTGTAGCCGGTGACCAGCGCCACCGCCCCCGGGACCGGGCGACTCTCGGTGAGCGCTTGCGACGATTGGGCGTGCAATGCGTACGGCAACGAGTCTCCGTCAGGTGTCGCGCGGTGCTGCGGGCGGACGGCGTGGGGCGTTGAATTCCCTACGGTTAAATCAATCCATTGATTTAACCGTAGGGGCAGGGTGACACCTATGCAAGTGGGGGCGCTGTGTCGCTTGTCGTGCCGAAGTCTCGGGCTTCGCCCGGTCGATGGGCCGGCCTCGGGCGGCGGAGGGCGTGCGGGCGCCGCCGAGGCCGGCCTGGGGCCGGTCGGGGGCGCCATGTCGGCTTTCACGCCGTGACGTTCTCTCGCGGGTCTGTCATGCGGCGGCCTCGGTGGACGGTCACCCGGTGGTCCCGGCGTCGCGGGCGCAGCGGAAGCCCGTATGGCCGCTCGCCCCGTCGGGCGTGCTGGCGGTGCGGGCGGCGACGCGGTACCGATTGCAGTACGACTGATGGCAGAGGTGCGAGCCGCCGCGGATGACCTTCTCCTGCCCGGTGGCGGGTCCCTCCGGGTCGGTCGCCGGGCCGGTCGGGTGGTCCACGGCCCACCAGTCGGCGCACCATTCCCACACGTTGCCCGAGGTGTTGTAGAGCCCGTAGCCGTTGGGCTCGAAGGCGTCGACAGGTGCTGTGGCCAGGTGGCCGTCGGCGGCGGTGTTCTTGGTGGGGAAGGTGCCGCGCCAGATGTTGCAGCGGTACTCGCCGCCGGGGTCGAGTTCATCGCCCCAGGGGTAACGCTTCTGTTCCAGGCCGCCACGCGCCGCGTACTCCCACTCGGCCTCGGTGGGCAGTCGCTTTCCCGCCCAGGCGCAGTAGGTGGCGGCGTCGTTCCAGGAGACGTGTACCACCGGGTGGTCCTCGCGGCCTTCCAGTGAGCTGCCCGGGCCTTCCGGGCGGTCCCAGCGGGCGCCGGCGACTCCACACCACCAGGGGGTGCGAGCCGGGCGGGGTGCCCCGCGCCGCAGCGAGGCGGGCAGGAAACCCGCGAACACGTAGGACCAGTTGAGGCGTTCGGCTTCGGTGAGGTGGCCCGTGGCGTCGACGAACTCCGCGAACCTCTCGTTGGTCACGGCGTGCGTGTCGATGTGGAAGGCGCTGACGTGCACCGTCCGTACCGGACCCTCGCCGTCCGCCGGGAGCCCCTCGGCGTCGGCGGTGCCCATCAGGAACGTCCCGCCGGGGAGGTGGGTCATGTCGTCCAGGGATCCCGGGCGGTCGGCCGACGGTACGGCCACCGGCTGGGCGGGCGCTCCGCCCCCCGGGGGTGTGCAGCAGGCGGAGCGCGAGGCGTGGCGGGTATCCATGGTGCTCGGCTCCTGCTCGGGGCGGGTGACGAGAGTTGTGGCTACCCTAGCCTCTAATTTTTAGGTGCGATAGATTTTCGATAGCGAAACATCGCGGTCGCTCACGGCGAAGCTGCAGGGGCGTATTGCGTCCTGCCGGGCTGCGCGCGCGGTCTCACACGGCGGCGAGCCGACAACTCATGGAGTCCTGGAGTCCACATGATCCGCACGTCCTTCAACGACGACTGGCAGGTCCGGCCCAAGGTCAACCCCTTCGCGGAGCTGTCGGGTCACGGGGTTCCCTTCCGGCCGGTGACCCTGCCACACGACGTGCTGATCGAGCAGCATCGGGCGGCTCCGGACGGCGAGGTCACCATGGAGGGCGCCGCGGGCGCCTACTTCCCCGGCGGGGTCTTCGAGTACCGCAAGACCTTCTTCGTGCCCGAGGAGTACCGGGGCAAGCGGATCTTCGTCGAGTTCGAGGGGGTGTACCGCGACGCGACCGTGCACATCAACGGTGACTACGCCGGGCAGCGGCCGTATGGCTACTCGCACTTCCACATCGACGCCGACCGGTTCCTGCGCTTCGGCGAGGACAACGAGATCCGCGTGGAGGCCCGCGCGCACCGGGACTCGCGCTGGTACACGGGTGCGGGTATCTACCGCGACACCTGGCTCTTGGTCGGCGACGTCGTCCGCATCGCCCCCGACGGCGTCCGGGTCACCACCCCCGACATCGACGGCTCGCGCGCTGTGGTCGAGGTCGCGGCGGATGTGGCCAATGACTCGATCGAGGTCCGCACGGTCGATGTCGTCACAGAGATACGGGACGGCTCCGGAACCGTCGTCGCGGGCGACGTTTCGAAGCTGACCGTGTTGCCGGGTGAGCCCGCGACCGCCCGCCGGCGTCTCTACGTGCCCTTCCCGGCCCTCTGGAGCCCCGAGACGCCGACCCTCTACGAGTGCCATGTGGCCTTGCGGGACGTGGACGAGGAAAAGGTCACCTTCGGAATCCGTTCGCTGCACCTCGATCCCGAGCGGGGCCTGCGGCTCAACGGCGAGACGGTCAAGCTGCGCGGTGCCTGTGTGCACCACGACAACGGGGTCCTGGGTGCCGCCACCTTCGCGCGCGCGGAGGAGCGCCGGGTGGAGATCCTCAAGGCGGCCGGCTTCAACGCGATCCGCATGTCGCACCATCCGATGAGCCGGGCGATGCTGGATGCGTGTGACCGGATCGGCGTGCTCGTCGTGGACGAGGCGTTCGACGTGTGGACCTCCGGCAAGAGCGAGTTCGACTACAGCCTGAGCTTCCCGGAATGGTGGGAGCGCGACATCGAGGCGATGGTCGCCAAGGACGTCAACCACCCCAGCGTCATCATGTACTCGATCGGCAACGAGATCCCCGAGACCGGCTCGCCCTTCGGCGCGGTGTGGGGACGCAGACTCGCCGGGAAGGTCCGCTCCCTGGACTCCACGCGCTACGTCACCAACGCCGTCAACGGCATGCTCGCCGTCATGGCCGAGCTGGGCGCCCTCCAGCAGCAGGCACTGGAGAAGGCGGCGGACGACGGCGCCGGCATCAACACCCTCATGGCCGACGCGGGCGAGGCGATGAACGCGATCAGCTCCTCCGAGCTGGTCACCGAGCGTACGGCCGAGTCCTTCGCCGTCCTCGACGTCGCCGGCATGAACTACGCCGAGGCCCGCTACGCCCTGGACCGCGACCTGTTCCCGAACCGGATCATCCTCGGCACCGAAACCTTTCCCACCCGCATCGACGAACTCTGGCGGCTGGTGAAGGGTTACGGCCACGTCATCGGCGACTTCACCTGGACCGGCTGGGAGTACCTGGGCGAGGTCGGCGTCGGCCGTCCGCAGTACCTCACCGCGGACGGCCCGCTGCACGCCCACAACGCGCCCTACCCGTACCTGGTGGCGGACTGCGGTGACATCGACATCACCGGCCACCGCCGGCCCGCTTCCTACTACCGGGAGATCGTCTTCGGTCTGCGCGCGGAGCCCTACATCGCGGTCCGCCGGCCCGAGCACCACGGCAAGACCTGGACCGGTTCGCCGTGGGCCTGGAGCGACACCGTCTCCAGCTGGACCTGGCCCGGCTTCGAGGGCAAGCCGATCACGGTCGAGGTCTACAGCGACGCCGACGAGATCGAACTCATCGGCAACGGAAACTCCTTGGGGCGGCGGCCTGTTGGTGCGGAGCACCGTTTCCGCACCGCATTCGAAACCGTCTACGAGCCCGGGCAGCTGATCGCCGTCGCCTACCGGGACGGCGCCGAGACCGGCCGCACCAGCCTGCGGTGGGCCCAAGGCCCCGTCCGGCTGAACGCCGAGGCCGATCGCCAGGCCGTCCGGGCGTCGGGCGGTGACCTCGCCTACGTCACCCTGACCCTGACCGACGCGGCCGGCACGTGCCACACCGCCGCCGACCGCCCGGTGAGCATCGAGGTGTCCGGGGCCGGGGAACTGATCGGGTTCGGCAGCGCCGCCCCGTCCACGGAGGAGCGCTTCGACACGATGGAGCGGCGTACCTACGAAGGCCGTGCCCTTGCAGTCGTTCGCCCGACGGGCCCCGGCAAGATCCACCTCACCGCTACCGCGCAGGGATGCGATCCGGTGGACGTCGTCGTCACGGCCGAATAGCCACCCCGCACCGGCAGAGCCGCCACAACCAGGAACGGTGACCATGATCGACCGTGAATCCCTCGTCCGCCGCCACACCATAGAGATCAACCGACCCGATCCGTCCCATGTCCTGACGGTCGGCAACGGTGACTTCGCCTACACCGCCGACATCACGGGCATGCAGACCTTCGTCTCCTACCACGACCAGTCCGCGGCATTCGCCGAGCAGCGGCTCGCCGTCAACAACGCCACCCTGTCGAACTGGGGATGGCACTCGATGCCCAACCCCGACGGGTTCGTCCTCGACGACGCGATGTCGACGTACGAGACCGCTCGCGGGCCGGTGCGGTACCCGGACAAGTTCGACTCCGCCTCGATGCTGGGCGGCGAGCCGGCCGAGGAGTTCCGTGCCGGAGCGTGGCTGCACACGAACCCGCACCGGATCGACCTCGGACGCATCGGACTGCGGCTGCGTCCCGCCCCCGGGGCCGAGCCGGAGAGCGACCCCGAGGCGCTCGCGAACCCCCGTCAGCGGCTCGACCTGTGGTCGGGAACGCTCACCAGCAGCTTCGAGTACGCCGGTCAGGAGGTACGGGTCACCACGGTCGCCGACCCGCACCACTCACGGGTCGCCTTCCGCATCGAGTCGGAGCTGCCGGCGAGCGGCCTCACCGGAGTCGTCCTGCGGTTCCCCTACGCCGGCGACGGCTTCTTCCAGACCTCCGACTGGACCTCGCCCGACCGGCACGAGTCGACACTGGAGCGGCTGGGGGAGCGGGCGGGCCGTATCCGGCGGGTGCTCGACGACACGGCCTACGCGGTGCGGCTGGACTGGACCGAGGGCATGCTGACCGTGTCGGAGGAGCCGCACGAGTTCGAGCTGACCGGCACGGCGACCACGCTGGAGCTCGTGGTCGGCTTCTCTCCGGACGAGCCGGACACGGAGCTCGGCGGCGACACGTTCACGTCCGTGGCCGACGCGTCCGCGGCCTGGTGGCGCGACTTCTGGACCTCGGGCGCCGCCATCGACTTCGCGGGCAGCGCCGATCCGCGGGCGGCGGAGCTGGAGCGCCGCGTCGTGCTGTCCCAGTACCTGACCGCCGTGAACGGCTCCGGCTCGCTGCCGCCCCAGGAGTCGGGGCTCGTCGCCAACTCCTGGTTCGGCAAGTTCCACCTGGAGATGCACTGGTGGCACGCGGCTCATTTCGCCGCCTGGGGACGACCCGAGCTGCTGGCCCGCAGCATGGACTGGTACCTGTCCATCCTCGACTCCGCGCGCGAGACCGCCCGGCGGCAGAGTTACGAGGGCGCCCGCTGGCCGAAGCACGTCGGCCCCGACGGCCGGGAGAGCCCGTCGGACATCGGCGCACTGCTCGTCTGGCAGCAGCCTCACCCTCTCCACCTGCTCGAACTGCTCCACCGCAGCCTTCCGGAGGACCGGCGGCCGGAGTTGGTCACCCGCTTCGCCGAACTCGTCGAGGAGACGGCCCGGTTCATGGCCTCCTTCGTCGAGGAGCGCTCCGGCACCTACCACCTGCCCGCGCCCGTGATGCCCGCGCAGGAGTTCTACGACGCGAAGACCACCGAGGACCCCACCTTCGAACTCGCCTACTGGTGGTACGGGCTGGAGATCGCCCAGTCCTGGCGGGAACGCCGCGGCCTGGAACGCGACAAGCAGTGGCAGCGCATCCAGGACAACCTTGCCGCACCGCACCAGCGCGACGGCGTCTACACAGCGATCGCGACCGAACCCTATCTCCGCCGCGACGACCACCCCTCGATGCTGTGCGCCCTGGGCGTCGTTCCCGCCGGCCCGCTCATCGACGCGAACGTGATGGCGGCGACGCTGCTCGACGTCCTCGCCGACTGGCAGTGGGACTCCGCCTGGGGCTGGGACTTCCCGGCCATGGCGATGACCGCCACGCGCATCGGCCGCCCGGACCTCGCGGTGGACGCCCTGCTCATGGACACTCCGAAGAACGCGTACTCGGCGGTCGGCCACAACCCGCAGTTCGGCAGCCTCCTGCCGCTCTACAACTCGGCCAACGGCGGCCTGCTCGCCGCCGTGTCTCTGATGGCCGCCGGCTGGGACTCCGCCGGCGCCGACTGTCCCGGCTTTCCGCGTGACGGCGGCTGGCAGGTCCGGCACGAGGGCTTCACCGTCTGGCCCTGACGGTCCGCTCCGCCCGACCACCCGCGGACGAAAGAAACCTGACATGGCTGCCACTGGTGACCGGACTCCCGACGACATCCGGCGTCTGGTCCCCCTGCTCACGCTGGAACAGAACGTGGCTCAGCTCAGCGGCCCGAGCGCCGCCGATCTGTTCACACAGGAACCATCGGACGGCGGCGGTCCCGCCGTCGACACGCGGCGCGCCACCGGCGCCGGTGACCGCGTCCGCCCCGCCGCACCCTGGTGCCGGTGCCGTGCGACGCCTCGGCACGACAGCGCAAGCCATACAACCCACCTGCGAACAGAGTGAAGTACGGTCTGACGAGTGACGAAGCAGCGAGGGCCACGAGGCCCGTACAGCAAGAGCGCGGAACGCCGGGAACGGATCCTCGAGGCCGCCTACGAGGCCATTGACGAGCACGGAGAGCGAGCATCCCTGCAGGACATCGCCGACCGGGTCGGAGTGACGCAGCCCGCGCTCACGTATTACTTCCCCACACGTGACGATCTGCTCCTCGCGGTCCTGGACCGGCGGGACGTGCTGGGCAAGTCGCTCGCCGGTGCTCTCGGAGAGGACCGGAACATGGTCGACAACATGGTGGCGAGTACGCGCCACACCACCGAGCACCCCGGGCTGGCCAAGCTGTACGTCACGCTCTCGGCGGCGGCCACCGATCCGGAGAGCCCCGCGCACGGCTACTTCGCCGAGCGCTACCGGGGCCTCGCGGCCGAGATCACGCAGGACTTCGAGGAGGGGCAGCGGGCCGGTGTGATCCGGGCCGACCTACCTGCGGAACACCTGGCCAGGGCGGTGCTGGCGGTGCTGGACGGCCTGCAGATCCAGTGGATGCACGGCCCCACGGTGGACATCGCCGCGGTCGCCAAGACGTTCACGCGGATGCTGACGCCTCCGGCCGGTTCCGAGCCCGGAACGGAGCCGGAAGACTGATCGGCCTGTCCTCGACCGTCCCGGCTTGTGCGAGACAGCCTCTCGCCGCCAATTTTTAATAGTGATAGATTTTGGGTGTCGCACACCACGGGAGCACCCATGCCACTTGATCCATTCCTCGCCGGGAAGATGCACCTTCTCGAGGGCCTCAGCTGGGAGGATGCCCAGGCAGACCCGGAGGCCATGGCCAGGTTCGTGGAATATTTCCGCGATCCCGGAGAGCGGACCATGCCAGACGTCTCCGTCGAGAACCGCACCATCCCCGGGCCCCACGGGGAGGTGCCCGTCCGGATCTACGCCCCGGACGACGAGCCTCGCCGCGCACTGCTGTGGCTGCACGGTGGCGGTTTCATGGGCGGCGATCTCGACATGCCGGAAGCGCACCTGGTGTCAGCCGAACTCGCGGCCCGCGCAAAGGCGTTGGTGGTATCCGTCGACTACCGCCTGGCCGTGAACGGCACCCGCTATCCGGTCCCCGTCGACGACGCGCACACCGCGTGGCTCTGGCTCACCGAGACCTGCCGGCCGCAGTCCGGGGCCGTCGGTATCGGGGGTGCGAGCGCGGGTGCCGCCCTCGCCCTGTCCACCGCGATCCGCCTTCGTGACCAGGGTGAACCCCGGCCGGACGCCCTGCTGCTCGCCTATCCCTTCGTTCACTTCCCGACCCCTGCTCTCGACGACGAGACCGCGGCCGGGATGCGGGACCTGCCGTCGCTCCTGCGGTTCACCACCGGGTCGATCGAGCACATGGTGCGCAACTACGTGGGCCGCCTGACCGATCTGCCGGCGGCCGCGCTGCCCGGGGCGGCGAACCTCGACGGCCTTCCCGCGACTGGCATCGTCCTCTCCGAGTTCGACGACCTCCGGCCTTCCGGCGACCTGCTCGCCAGGCAACTGGAGGAGTCCGGTGTCCCCGTCCGGACCTATCTCGCGGCGGGCATGACACACGGACACCTGAATCGGGGTCCGTCCCTCAAGGAAGTCGACCGCTCACTCGACTTCTTCGTGACCATGCTCTCCCGCTGATCGCCCGACGCCTACGAGAGGAACACCGGCGGCTGTGGCGTCGGGACAGGAGCGCCGACAACTGAGAAGGAGCCCGAACGTGACGTATGCCGTGGACCCCGAGCTTGTCCCGTGGTTAACCATGCTGCCCCAGTCCTCGTTCAGCGAGTACGAGCAGGCCCGGGAGGCCCAGGCGGCCCTCCTCCGGCACAGGCCGCCCTACGAACCCGTTACACCGCTGGACGTCCGGGACGCCCAGGTGCCCGGCCCCGAAGGCGCTCCTGAGGTCGCCGTGCGCATTCTCGCCCCTTCAGGTCGCGGCGCCGACGAGCGCCTGCCCGGCCTCGTGTTCGTCCACGGTGGCGGTTTCGTCTTCGGCAGCGTCGACGGACTGGAATACGATGCCGCGCGCATAGCCGACCAGGTGGGTGCGGTGGTCGTCTGCGTCGAGTACCGGTTGGCCCCCGAACACCCCTTCCCGGCCGGACTCGAAGACTGTTACGCCGCGCTGACCTGGACCGCCGCTCACGCGGACGATCTGGGTATCGACCCCGGCCGCCTCGGGATCGGCGGCGAAAGCGCCGGGGGCGGCCTGACGGCGGCCCTCGCCATTCTCGCCCGTGACCGTGGTGGTCCGGCGCTGTGTTTGCAGTACCTGGGCATTCCCGAACTCGACGACCGTCTCGACACGCCCTCCATGCGGGCCTACGTCGACACACCCATGTGGGACCGGCACCGCGCCGAACAGAGCTGGGACTTCTACCTCGGCGGACCCGGGCTCCGGGGCGGCCCTTCGGTCTCCCCCTATGCCGCTCCCGCGCGCGCCGAGGACCTGAGCGGTCTTCCGCCCGCCTATGTCACGGTCTGTCAGTTCGATCCTCTGCGCGACGAAGGCGTCGCCTACACACAGCGGCTGATGCATGCCGGTGTCCTCACCGAGCTTCACCAGTACCCCGGAACCTTTCACGGGGCGGCCGGTCTCCCCGGCCCTGCTGTGAGCGAACGGATGGTCGCCGGCATGCTGGCGGCGCTGCGGCGCGGACTGCGCGCCGGCAAGGAGCGATCGACCCACGAGGTCTGAATCCTGTCTCACCCGACGCCGTCGGCAAGACCGGAGGATGGTCCGCGTGGAGGCCGTCCGGTACGTGGTGCGTAAGTCCCGCGCGTCCGTGACAGTGGCTTGCCCATGGACGACGTCCGCGGCACTTTCGGGGAACGGCGACCGGACCCGGTGCGAAGGCCGGGTGGACTCTCCGCGGTCAAGGTTGTTCGCCCGCCCGGGCGTTGCCAGTTCGACGACACCCGGCCGTGCGGGGTGGTTGTGCTCGCACGGGCGTGGTCCAGGCCCCTGCTGGGGTGATGCGGGCTCACCCGCCGGGTCCGTCCCGCTGGAGGAAGTGTGGATACCCGTGGACTCGGCCGGCTTCGACGGGGAGGCGGGAGCCGGCCGAGAGACCGCGGGGGAGGACCGTGCCGGGGATCAGGCCGCCTGGCCGACCTCCGCTTCGTCGAGTGGCTTGGCCTTGGGGATCAGCGTGACGAGCACCGTGGCGGCGGCGATCACGCCGGCGAACAGCAGGAAACCGTTGGTGTAGCTGTCGTCGGTGTAGAAGGCGGTGCCCTTCATCACCTTGCTGTTCTGCGCGACGACCACAAAAGCCACCTGGGTGAGTACGCCCTGCAGGACACCCTGCATCATGTTCTGCGCGCCATTGCCCAGCGCCTGTTCCTCCGGCTTCACCGACTCGATGACCATGATGGGGACCAGAGCGACGACCATGCCCATACCCACACCGCTGAGTACGCCGACCGACACGAACTGGCCGATGGTGTAGTGGAACTGGGACATGAGGGCGACACCGGTGGCCACCAGGGTGCCGCCGATCGCGAGCAGCACCCGTGAATCGACGCGCCGGGCGAGTGCGCCGGTCGCCACCGAGGCCGCGATGAGGAGAACGCTGTTGGGGACGCTGACCCAGGCGTTCTTCGTGGCCGTCCAGCCCAGGCCGTCGGAGAGGCCCGGGATGTCCGGCATCAGAACGAGCAGGTTCAGCACGCTGCCTTGGGCATAGACCGCCCCCATGGCGAGGGACGTCACCAGGAACGTCGACCACACTCGTCGGCGCCCGAGCAGGGATATGGGGAACATCGGATGGGCGGCCTTGCGCTCGACCAGTACGAACGCGACCACGGCCACGAGGCCGCTTCCGATGAAGCCCAGCGTCTTGTCGCTCGTCCAGCCCCACGCCGCGCCCTTGCCGACGCCGTAGATGACGGACGACAGGCCGCCGCCCAGCAGGATCCCGCCGACCCAGTCCAGGGGAGTGCGGGCCTCGCGCACCGGACTCTCGGGTACGACGAACAGCAGGGCCACAAGACTGATGGCGGTGGCCACCACCATGAACCACAGGATGCCGCGGTAGCCGAAGTCGTCGAGGATCCAGCCGGACAGGAACGGGCCGCCCAGCGCCAGCACTCCCATGCCGCCTCCGAGGAAACCGCTGGCCGGGCCGACCAGGTGGCGCGGGAACACATCCCGGGCCAACGCGTAGACGAGCGCGATCGACGGACCGTAGAAGCCCGAGACGGCACGCCCGACGAGCAGCGTCTCGTAGTTGGTGGAGACGGCGGCGATCAGGTCGCCGACCAGGCCGAGCATGGTGATGACGGCCAGCACGCGCTTCTTGCCGTAGATTCCGGCGGCCTTCACGGTGAAGGGGGTGAAGAAGACGCCGACGAGCGAGCTGATCTGGGTGAACCAGGCGATCTGAGTGGTGTGGTAATGGATCGCGATCTGGGACTGGGCATTCGAGCCCATGAGGCCGATGAGGCCATTCAGCTGGGACGCCCACAGCAGTGCGATAAGGATCAGTGCGAACCGTGCGCCGAAACCGGCCTTCCCGGCTCCTTCTTCTTGGTGCGGTGACTCGACGTTGAGTGTCATGCGGCACCCCGGCTTTCCGTACGGGTGGAGCCCTTGTGCTCCCAGCGCGCAGGCTAGCTCCTAAATTTTTGGAGTGATAGATTTTCGGCACGGAAACATTCTCGTGACCTTCGGGTGGCCTGCACACCCGGCCCCCAGACCTGCGACGCCGCCGTCGCGCCCTCGGAAGGAATCCCGCCCATGCAACAACCCGGTCCGGCCACCCTCCCCTTGGAGAGGAAGGCGTCCCTGCTCTCAGGAGGGGACTTCTGGTCCACCCAGCCGCTCGGCGAGGCAGGTGTGCCCGCGGTGGTGCTGACCGACGGCCCACACGGGATCCGCCGTCAGAAGGCCGGCGCCGACCACCTGGGCTTCCACACGAGCGAGCCGGCCACCTGCTTTCCCCCGGCCGTCGCGGTCGGATCGAGCTGGGACGCCGAGCTGGCCGCACGCGTGGGGGAGGCAGTGGGCCGGGAGGCCCGTGCGCTGGGTGTCGGAGTCGTTCTGGGCCCCGGTGTGAACATCAAGCGGTCACCATTGTGCGGGCGCAACTTCGAGTACTACTCCGAGGACCCGCTCGTGTCCGGCGTGCTGGGCACGGCGTTCGTGCGGGGCCTGCAGGCCCAGGGCGTGGGGGCGACCGTGAAGCACTTCGCCGCCAACAACCAGGAGACCGACCGGATGCGCGTCAGCGCCGACGTCGACGAGCGCACGCTGCGCGAGATCTACCTGGCGGCGTTCGAACGTGTCGTCACCGAAGCGGGTCCGGCCGCCGTCATGGCCGCCTACAACCGGATCAACGGCGTCCCGGCTTCAGAGAACAGATGGCTGCTCACGCAGGTCCTGCGGGAGGAGTGGGGTTTCGAGGGCGCCGTCGTCTCCGACTGGGGCGGTGTCGGCCACCGGGTGGCGGCCCTGGCCGCAGGCCTCGACCTGCAGATGCCCGGTCCGGACGCCGCCAACGACGCGGCGATCGTACGGGCGGTGCGCGAGGGCATCCTGGACGAGACCCTGATCGACGCGAGCGTACGGCGCGTGGCCGCGCTCGCGACACGCACCGTCGCCCCGGAGCGCAACGCACCCGTACCCGCCGAACACCACGCCCTGGCACGTGAGGTGGCCGCGGACTGCGTCGTCCTGCTGAAGAACGACAAGTACACGCTCCCGCTCGCGGAGGGGGTACGCCTCGCCGTCATCGGCGAGTTCGCCGCCGACCCACAGTTCCAGGGCGGCGGCAGCTCGCTCGTCAACGCCACCCGTGTCGACACCCCGCTGGAGGCGATCCAGGCCCTCGGCCACCCCGTCACATACGCGGCAGGGTTCACGACCGGCGGGGGAGCGGACGCGGAGGAGTTGCGCGAGGAGGCCGTGCGGGCCGCCTGCGGGGTCGAGGTCGCCGTGGTCTTCGTCGGTCTGCGTGGAGAGACCGAGGGCTCCGACCGCGACCACCTGGGCCTGCCCGCGGATCAGGTGGAACTGGTGCGCGCGGTGGCGGCGGTCGCCCCGCGCACGGTGGTCGTGCTCCAGGCCGGCGGCGTGGTGTCCCTGGAGGGGTGGCACGACGACGTCGACGCGATCGTGGCGGGCTGGCTGCTCGGGCAGGCATCGGGCAGCGCCCTCGCGGATGTGCTGTCCGGCGCCGTCAACCCGTCGGGCCACCTGGCCGAGAGCATCCCGCTGCGCCTGGAGGACACTCCCAGCTACCTCACCTTCCCCGGCGAGGCGGGCCATGTCCGCTACGGCGAGGGCATGATGGTCGGCTATCGCCATTACGAGACCGTCGGACGCGCCGTTCGTTACCCGTTCGGACACGGCCTGAGCTACACCACCTTCGAAACGGGGAAGTTGTCGGTCGGCGTCACCGGGGACGACACCGCCACCGTCCGTCTGCGGGTGACCAACACAGGCGAGCGGGCCGGTAAGCACGTCGTCCAGGTCTACGTCGGCACCACCGCCGGCCGGGTCCGCAGGCCCGCACGCGAACTGCGCGCCTTCACCAAGGTCACCCTGCGGCCGGGCGAGTCCCGCATGGTGGAACTCGCCCTGGAGCGACGCGCGTTCGCCTACTACGACATCGAAGGAGGTCGCTGGACGGTCGCCCCGGGCGCGTACACGGTCCAGATCGGAGAGAGTGCCGCCCGCATCGTCGCCGAACAGACGATCACCCTCACCGGCGACACCGCCACCACCCCCCTGACCCTCGACTCCGCCATCGGAGACTGGTTCGCCCACCCGGTCGCCGGGCCGCTGCTCCGGGAGGCGCTCATGGCCGGGGCGACCGAGGAGCAGCGCCGACGGGCGGAGGCCGACAGCGACCTCATGGAGATGGTCGCTTCCATCCCGGCCCGCCAGTACCTGCGCTTCCCCGGCGTCCCCGTATCCACCGACGACCTGACCGAGATCCTGGAGGCCATCCGATGAGCCGCAACCCCGACCTTCGCCCCGACTTCCTGTGGGGTGCGTCCACCTCGCCGCACCAGATCGAGGGCAACAACCTGAGCAGTGACTGGTGGCGGATGGAGCACCAGAGCGAGGGCCGTCTGGAACTCAGCGGTGACGCCTGCGACAGCTACCACCGTTACGGCGAGGACATGCGGCTGCTGTCCGAAGCCGGTCTGAACGCCTATCGGTTCGGCATAGAGTGGGCCCGTATCGAACCGGAGCCCGGCGAGTTCTCCAGGGCCGAGCTCGCCCACTACCGCCGTATGATCGACACCGCACGCGGCCTCGGCCTCAAACCGGTCGTCACGCTCCACCACTTCACCAGTCCCCGCTGGTTCACCGACGAGGGCGGCTGGACGAGCCCGACGGCCGTCGACCGGTTCTCCCGGTACGTGGAGCGCGCCTGCGCGATCCTCGAAGACGTCGACTGGGTCTGCACCATCAACGAGCCGAACATCCTGGCCCTGATGAGCGGTATGGCGACGGCCGTGGCCGAGGGCGCCGACATCAGCCTCGGCGCGGACGTCCGGATGCCCACCCCCGACAGGGAGATCGGCGAGGCACTCGTGCGGGCCCACCGGGCCGCCGTGGCCGTCGTGCGTGAGCACACCTCGGCAAGGGCCGGCTGGACCGTGGCGCAGCAGGCACTCCTCCCCACTCCCGGCAGCGAGGAGCTGCACGCCGAACTGCGGTATTTGTGGGAGGACCTCTACCACCAGGGCGCCCGCGGGGACGACTTCCTGGGTGTGCAGTCGTACACCAGCCAGCTCGTGGACAAGGACGGCATCGTTCCCGCGCCCGAGCACCCCGACAACACCCTGACCGGCTGGGCGTACCGGCCCGACGCCCTCGGCATCGCGCTGCGGCACGCCTGGGAGGCCACCGACGGGATCCCCCTGCTCGTCACCGAGAACGGTATCGCCACCGCCGACGACACGCGCCGCATCGCCTACACCGGTGAAGCACTGAGCCACCTGTACGACGCGGTCGCCGATGGCATCGACGTCCGCGGATACCTGCACTGGTCGGCGCTGGACAACTTCGAGTGGGGTCACTGGGCACCGACGTTCGGGCTCATCGCCGTCGACCGCGAGACGTTCGAGCGCACCCCCAAGCCGAGCCTGGCCTGGCTCGGCGCCGTCGCCCGCAAGGGCGGTGCCCTGGAAGCGAGGGCGTGAGGACGGGGACGGCTCACGGCAGGTAAACCTCTCGGCCGCCGGGGCGGGCCGGATGAGATCATCCGGCCCGCCCCGGCGCCAGGGGGAGGGGGAAGGCGTCAGGACGCGGCGGGCGGGACCGGCTCGGGGTCGTAGGTGAAGCGGGTGAGGAGGGCGTCGGTGCCGAGGGCTTCGACGCCGATCACGCGGCCGGTGAAGCCTCCGGCGACCTCGGTCGAGATGTAGCGCCCGTCGATCGTGGCGAGCGTGTGGAACTGCTGGTCCGCCAGGTAACCGAGGTGGATCTCGTCCGGTCCCTTGGCGAAGCTGTACTGCTCGGTGTGGCCGACCGCGCGGAGGGCGAGTGCGTGGTGCGTCCCGATGCCGTCGGCGGTGGCCAGTACCTGGTCGAGGGGGCCGATGACCACGCGGGCGCAGAGGGTGCTGTCCCGGCGTTCCACCGCGGCCCAGTGCGCGTCGTCGATCCGTACGACCAGTGCCACGGCGCCCTGCGGCAGGGTCGCGGTCACCGTCCAGGAGGCGTCGCGGGTCCGGACGGCCAGGAGTCGTTCGGCGTCACGTGCGGCGGGCTCCCGGCCGGCCAGCAGACGCAGGCCCTCGCCCGGGCGGGGGTCGGCGAAGGACCGCGGATCGGTGCCCGGCGCGATCCAGCGCGGGTGCAGCTTTGGTGCGGTGAAGTCGTCGGCGAACGCCGTGGGCGCCTCCGGGACGGTGTACCGGTCCTCGACGACCACGGGCCACTCGTCCACCCAGTCCACCCCGGTGAGGAAGGTCTCGCGCCCGTTGACGTGGGATTCGGGGAACGACCCGCGCGGCCGCACGCCCAGGTGCACCATCGCCCAGGAACCGTCGGGCAGTTCGACAAGGTCGCCGTGGCCGGTGTTCTGCACCGGGTGGTCGACGCTGCGGTGCGAGAGGATCGGGTTCCCCGGATGCGGCTCCCACGGACCGGAGGGGGACTCCGACCGTGCGACGCAGACGCCGTGCCCCGGGCCGGTGCCGCCTTCGGCCGCCAGGAGGTACCAGTAGTCGCCGCGCCGGACCAGGTGCGGGCCTTCCGTGTGGGCCAGGCCGGTGCCGCTCCAGATGATGCGCGGGTCGGAGAGCAGATTGCCCGTCGACGGGTCCACCGTGGCCTGGGAGATGCCTCCCGGACCCGACCAGGTCAGGTAGCAGGTGCCGTGCTCGTCCCAGGCCAGATCAGGGTCGATGCCGATCGCCCCGGTGGTGTGCACGGGATCGCTCCACTCGCCCGCGGGGTCGCTCGCGCGGACGATGAGGTGCCCCTTCATGATGTCGTCCCGGTTCGTCGTGGCCAGCCAGAACTCGCCGTCGTGGTACCGGATGGTGGGCGCGTAGATGCCGGCGCTGGCGCCCGCCCGGCCCGTGCTCACCCGCAGCTGGCTCGGCCGGTCCAGGACGTTGCCGACTTGCTCCCACCGCACGAGGTCGCGGCTGTGGAAGACCGGGACGCCGGGGAAATACTCGAAGCTGGAGGTCACCAGGTAGTAGTCCTCGCCGACCCGGCAGACGGAAGGGTCCGGGTAGAAGCCGGGAATGATCGGGTTCACGTTGACGGTCATGTATGCCTTTCCAGATGCGGTCGTTGAGGGGGCGGCGCGCCGCGCTCACCCTCCTACCGGATTTTTGCCTTCGATGGGCATATGGGCTGGTGGCGGGCCGATCAGCGACGAGTTCGACCACCACGCCGAAGCCCCCTGCGTCGACCCCGGTTTCACGCGCCCCACCGCACGGCTCGCAGGGGGCGCCGGTGGCCGCCCGCGGTGAGAACACCGCCGCCTGCCGGCGGATCACACGGCGATTTGGCACCCATGTCCAGGCGATGTCCTCAGGCGAGTTTCGCGGACCACCCGCCGTCGACGGGGACGACCACGCCGGTCACGAACGAAGCCCGGTCGGAGGCAAGGAACGCGGCGACCTGCGCTTGCTCCTCCGGCTGTCCGGCCCGGCCCAGCGCCGCCTTGCTGCTCAGTTCCTTCAGGGCCTCGGGCGGCACGCGGTGGTTCTTCTTGCTGAGCGTGAAGCCTGGTGCGACCGCGTTGGCGCGGATGCCCTGGGCGCCGTGCCGGACCGCGATCGATTTGGTGAGGGAGTTGACGCCGGACTTCGCCGCCGAATAGGCCATCGAGATCCGTTCGTCGATGTTGAACGAGGCGGCCGAGGAGAAGTTCACGATGGCGCCGCCGCCGGTGGGCGTCATCACGCGCACGGCGTGCTTGTTGGTGAGCAGCGTGCCGAGCAGGTGGACCGAGGTCAGGCTCTCGAACTCCTCGACTGTGACCTCCGGGCCCCGCCGGGAGCCCGGGTTGCCCGCCACGTTCACCAGGATGTCGACCCGACCGAACGTCTCCACGGCATGGGCGAACATCGCCTCGACGTCCTCCTCACACGTGATGTCGACGTGGAAGGGAACCGCCGCGGGACCGAGGGCGAACGCCGTCTCCTTCTGCGCGCCGCTGATGTCGGCCGCGAGTACCTGCGCGCCCTCCTGTACGAACACCGCGGCGGTGACCGCGCCGATCGTTTCGGCCGCGCCGACACCGGTGATCACGGCTACTTTGCCTTCGAGCAGGCCGCCCGGCAGCTGCGCGGGCACCGCGGTGCTTTTGGTTGTCATGGGTTCTCCGTAAGTTGTCAGGTGGCCCGGGAGGGGCGGATGCGGCTCTTGGGCGCTTGCCTTCAGTGGTGTGCCAGGTGTGACCTTCCGGCTCTCCGGGGCGCGTGCCGGCGGCGAGCCGACCGGCGGGGTGGTTCGGGCCCTCCGGAAAGCGGAGGGAGAGGCGGCTTCTCGTGCCGTGGCTTCCGTGGGGAAGGGCGCGAGGGGTATGCGGGGTTGGTCTGGAGATGTGGTCCGGCCGGTCCCCGCGCGGCTTGGACGTCGGCCGGTCCGCTGGGCCGCTACGCCTTCTGCATGGCGCCTGTGGTGGCCGCCACCTCGGCAGGGGCCCCGGGGGCCGTGGCGCCCGCGCGCCGCCGGGGGAGGAAGGAGGCCAGGAGGAGGGCGAGGAGGGCGGCGCCGCAGCCGATGGCCATGATCACCTTGAAGGAGTTCTCGGAGGGCACGGCGTGGCCCCCGAAGTCGATGGTCATCTGGGAGACGATGACCCCGCAGACGGCGCTGGCGAGTGAGCTGCCGATGGACCGCAGCAGGGTGTTGACGGCGTTCGCGGATCCCGTCTCGGACACCGGCACGGCGCTCATGATGAGCGTGGGCAGGGCGCCGTAGGCGAAGCCGACGCCGGCGCCGACGATGCAGGAGACGAGGACCAGCTGCCAGACCTCGCTCATCATGAAGATGTTCAGGGCGTAACCGGCGGCGACGATGACGGCGCCGATCATCAGTGTGTACTTCGCTCCGAAAGCCTGGGAGATCTTCGAGGACAGAGGGGCCGAGATCATGACGACCAGGCCCTGGGGTGCCAGGACCAGGCCCACGGCCAGCAGGTCCTCGCCCAGACCGTAGCCGGTCTGCTCGGGCAGCTGCATGATCTGCGGGACGATCAGCTGGAGGGCGAAGAGGGAGAAGCCGAACGCGAGGCCGGCGAGGTTGGTGAACAGCACTTGGGGCTTGGCGGTGGTGCGCAGGTCGACCAGGGGCTGGGAGGTGCGCAGTTCGAAGAAGCCCCAGCCGACCAGGACGATCACGGCGGCGGCGAAGAGGCCGAGGGTGGTGGTGCTGCCCCAGCCCCAGTCGCCGCCCTTGGAGATGGCCAGGAGGAGGGCGACCAGTCCGCCGGCCAGGCCGATGCCGCCGAGCAGGTCGAAGCGGCCGCCGGTGCGCACTTTGGACTCGGGCACGAGCAGCACGACGAGTACGAGGGCGAGGCATCCGAGGACGCCCGAGGCCCAGAAGAGGGTGTGCCAGTCGAAGTTGTCGGCGACGAAGGCGGCGATGGGCAGGCCGATGGCGGCGCCGATGCCGAGGGAGGCGCTCATGAGCGCGGTCGACGCGCCGAGTCTCTCGGCGGGCATCTCGTCGCGCATGATGCTCAGGCCTAGGGGGATGACACCGGCGGACAGGCCTTGCAGGAGGCGTCCGATGATCATCGGGGTGAGGGAGTCGCTGAGTGCGACGATGAACGAGCCGGCGGTCACCATGGTCAGGCTGAACAGGAGCATGCGGCGCTTGCCGTACATGTCGCCGAGGCGTCCGGCGATGGGGGTGGCGACGGCGGCGGCGAGCAGGGTCGCGGTGACGGCCCAGGCGGTCTCGGAAGGCGGGGCGTTCAGGTACTTCGGCAGTTCCGGGACGATCGGGATCACCAGGGTCTGCATCAGGGAGACCACGATCCCGGCGAAGGCCAGCACCGCCACGATCACGTTCGGGTTCGGGGGCGCGGACGTTGGGGTCCCCGCGGGGCGGGTGGGTGTGTGGGACATGGCTGGTCTCCGTCTGAAGCGGGCAGATGTGGGTGGATCCACTAGCATTAAATCAACGAGTTGATTTAAAATCTATCCCCGAGAGATGTGTGCATTCAAGTCGGGGTGACTGGATCAGGCTGATGTGCCGAGTTGATAGATCATCTAGGAGAGTGAGCTGGTCGTGTCATTGTGTACGCTTTCGTGGTTTGGCCTCGCCGGCCCGGTCGAGGGTCTGCGGCGGCCCGGAGAGCAGGCCGTCGCGGAGCGATGTGGCGCCCCGAGGTGGTGATGATGGACGGCAGGGTGAAGCGGGACGAGCGGGTCGGTGCGACACGGGAGGCGCTCCTGGATGCGGCGGAGCGGCTGTTCGCCGAGCGCGGGGTGCACGCGGTCGCCAACCGTCAGATCAGCGAGGCCGCGGGGCAGGGCAACAACGCCGCGGTCAGCTACCACTTCGGCACCAAGATCGACCTGGTGCGGGTCATCGCCCGCCGGCATGCCGAGCGGATAGAGGTCGGTCGTCTGCGCATGCTGGCCGACCTGGGTGACTCCGCCGATCTGCGGGGCTGGGTGGCCTGTGCGGTCCGCCCCGTCACCGAGCATCTGGAGGCCCTGGGCGCCCCCAGTTGGTATGCCCGGTTCATCGCCCAGGTCACGGCCGACCCTGCCCTGCGTGCGGTCACCTCCGAGGAGTTCGCGGCCGCCTCACCGTCGATGCGGAGGGTGCAGGAAGGCCTGTTCCGCTGCCTGTCCGGCCTGCCGGCCGAGGTGCATGCCGAACGTGCCGCCATGGCGCGCCACCTCGTCACGCAGATGACCGCCGAGCGTGAGCGCGCTCTCGCGGACGACGGGCCGACGCCCCGGGCGAGTTGGCGTGAGGCGGCGAACGGTCTGATCGACGTCATCGTGGCTCTGTGGCAGGCGCCCGTCACGCGCCAGGGCTGATCGTCGGTCGGTCCGGTGTACTTCTGCGAGTCCTCGCAAAGAATTAAATCAACCAGTTGACTTAATCTCCTGGCTCGTGTTGTCTGGGCCTACCGGAGACATCGAGTCGAAGGAGACACCAGGTGGCCCGCGGTGGTGACGCAGGGGGCTTGTGTCGGCCTTTGGCGTGGGCGGTCGAATGACCATGGCGCCCGGGCCGGGCATGCCGAACGGGTGGTGCACGCGTCGACGCCCCCGGTGCACCGACCGCGCGTCCCGAGCGTGGTGGGCGAGCGGTCATCAGCAGGCCGCCGTGAGGCGTCGTCACGGCGGCGCGCCGCAACGGACTCGGGGATCTCGCTGCCCCACCCACGAACGCTGACCCCCACGAATGAGGAGTAAGCAGTGACCAGTGCAGTAGACAATCCGACGAACGGGACCTCGGCCGAGCTCCCGGAGTACGACATCGCCAGGCCCGCGGGGTGTCCGCTGGATCCGGCGCCCGCGATGAGGGAGCGGCAGGCAGAGGGGCCGCTGGTGCGGGTCCGGCTGTGGGACGGCAGCACCGCGTGGCTGGTGACCGGTTATGACGCGCACCGGGCGGTGCTGTCCGACCAGCGGGTCAGTGTGGATCCCATGCGTCCCGGTGCTCCGAAGCTCTCCGCCGGGGAGGCCGCGATGACCGAGGCATTGAAGAAGCGGGGCAAGAGCGCGACCGGCATGAGCTTCATCATGATGGACGATCCCGAACACATCCGACTGCGGAAGATGGCGACGTCCGCGTTCACCATCAAGCGGGTGGAAGCCATTCGTCCGCCCACCCAGCGGGTCGTGGACGACCTGATCGACAAGATGCTCGACGGTCCGAAGCCGACCGATCTCGTCGAGGCGTTCGCGCTGCCGGTGCCGTCGCTGGTGATCTCCGAACTGCTCGGAGTGCCCTACAGCGACCATGACTTCTTCCAGTCCAACAGCAAGACCATCATCAACCGGCACACCTCCGGCGAAGACCGGCTCGCGGCACGGCAACAGCTGCTCGACTACCTCGACGAGCTGCTGGGCGAGAAGCTCACCCAGCCCGGTGAGGACCTGCTCTCCGGGCTGGGTGAGCGGGTCAAGGCCGGTGAGCTGACCCGGCAGGAAGCCACCGAGATGGGGGTGCTGATGCTGTTCGCGGGGCATGAGACCACCGCGAACATGATCACGCTGGGCACGCTGACCCTGCTCCAGCACCCCGACCAGCTGGCCCTCCTGCGCGACAGCGACGACCCGAAGCTGATCGCCTCCGCGGTCGACGAACTGCTGCGCTGGATCACGATCACCCACGGCGGGCTGCGACGGGTGGCGCTGGAGGACATCGAGATCGCCGGCCAGGTCATCCGTGCCGGTGAAGGCATCGTTCCGGTCAACGAGACCGCCAACCGGGACCCGTCCGTCTTCCCCGACCCCGACCGGCTGGACATCACGCGCGACGCCCGCCGTCACGTGACCTTCGGTTACGGAATTCACCAGTGCCTGGGGCAGCCGCTGGCCCGCATGGAGCTACAGGTCGTCTATCCCACCCTTCTGCGGCGGATCCCGACCCTGGCTCTGGCCGCCGACCTGGAGGAGATCCCGTTCAAGCACGACGGGTTCGTCTACGGGGCCTACGAGCTGCCCGTGACCTGGTAGGCACGACGCCCGCATCCAGGCCTACGGCGTTTTCCCCGAACCCGCGGACGTGACGGTCGTGCACGGTAGCCCGGACGACCGCGAGTTCGCCGCCGCCCACGGTCACGAGGGCAAGGTCGTCGGAGTGCTCGGCCGGAACAGCCATCGCGAGCCGCGCACACGTCGTCAACTCGTCGTCGACCGCGCTCCCCACCCCGGCAAGTACCGAAGAAGGAAGGCAGGAACCATGAAAGATCATCTGATGTACCGGCGGGAGTTCTCCATAGGGGGCGAGTGGGCCAAACCGGCGGGGACCGGCGTCCTCGAGGTCGTCTCTCCCTCGACCGAGGAGGTCGTCGGCGAGGTCCCGGTCTCGACCGTCGACGACATCGACCGCGCCGTGGCGGCAGCCCGTGCCGCGTTCGACGACGGTCCGTGGCCCCGGATGACACCGGACGAGCGGGCCGACGTCCTGGCTCGCGCCGCCGAGCTGTTGCGGCAGCGGGGCGCCGAGATCGCCGGAGTGCTCGTCGAGGAGATGGGGGTGGCCAGCAGCCAGGCACCCCTCCAGACGGGGACCGTCGCCCCGGTGTTCGATTACTACGCCGAGCTGATCCGCACCTTCGAGTTCGACCGCGTGGTGCGCTCCGGCGACCACGTCGGCCTGGTCGTCTCGGACCCGGTCGGCGTGGTCGGGGCGATCGTGCCCTGGAACGCCCCGGTGACGCTGGCCGCGTGGAAGGTGGCCCCGGCGCTGGCAGCCGGCTGCACCGTGGTGCTCAAGCCGCCGCCCGAATCGCCGCTCAGCAACTACATCCTCGCCGAGGTGCTGCACGAGGCGGGCGTGCCGGCCGGAGTGGTCAACGTCGTACCCGGCGACCGGGAGGTGGGCGAGCATCTCGTGACCCATCCCGGCACCGACAAGATCGCGTTCACCGGATCGACCGCGGCCGGCAAGCGGATCATGAGCCTATGCGGCAACCAGGTCAAGCGGGTCTCCCTCGAACTCGGCGGGAAGTCCGCGGCACTCGTCCTCGACGACGCGGAACTGGAGACCGTCGTCCCCAACCTGGTCCGTGCCAGCATGCACAACTCCGGACAGGTGTGCGCGGCCATCACCCGGATCCTGGTGCCCCGGTCGCGGTACGCGGAGGCACTGGAAGCGGCCGCTGCCAAGGCGCCGACCATTCCTGTCGGGGATCCGCACGATCCGTCGACCGTGGTGGGCCCGCTCGTCGCCGAACGGCAGCGCGACCGTGTCGAGGGCTATATCGGGCTGGCGGCCGAGGAGGGCTTCCGGGTCGTCGCCGGCGGTGGCCGCCCGAGTCATCTGCCCAAGGGGTGGTACGTCGAGCCGACGATCCTCGGCGATGTCGACAACTCCATGCGGGTGGCCCAGGAAGAGATCTTCGGGCCGGTCGTGTCGGTGATTCCGCACGACGGCGACGACGATGCGGTCCGCATCGCCAACGACACCCGGTACGGGCTGTCCGGAAGCGTGTGGACGGGTGATTCCGCACGGGGCATGGCGATCGCCCGGCGGCTGCGTACCGGGGGAACCGTGGTCAACGGTGGCATCCCGCCGCAGCCGTTGGTCCCCTTCGGCGGGTTCAAGGAGTCGGGCCTCGGCCGTGAACTCGGCGTCGAGGGCCTGCACCAGTACCTCGAACCTCACACCATCGGCGTTCCCCCCACGCTGTTTCCGGACACGAAGAGAGACGCACGATGAAGGTAGCCGTAGCGTATGAGCCGAACGAACCTCTGGTACTGGAGGAGCTGCCCACGCCGGCCATCGGGCCGCGGGACGTCCTGGTGAGAGTCGCGGCCAGTGGCATCTGCCACACGGACCTGACCTCGATCAACCGAGCCGAACGGACCGATCCCATGGTCCCCGGCCACGAGGCGTGTGGCACGGTCGAGGCCGTCGGCCCCGAGGTGCGCCGGGTGAAGGCCGGTGACCGGGTGCTCGCCTCCGTCTCGCCCGCCTGCGGCCTGTGTTGGTGGTGCATCAACACGATGTCCCACCACTGCGAGCGAAAAGCGCTGAGGTTCATATCCCGGTACGACCTGACCGACGGGAGAAAGGCGTCGGCCCTGTGCGGTTGCGGTTCGTTCGCCGAGGCCATGGTCGTGGACGAGGCGACCATCGTGCCCGTGCGGACCGACCTGCCCGACGAGCAACTCGCCCTCCTCGGCTGCGGAGTGACGACCGGCCTCGGCGCCGCCCTCAACACCGCCGCCGTCAAGCCCGGATCGAGCGTGGCCGTCATCGGCTGCGGCGGCGTGGGCCAGTCGGTCATCCAGGGGGCGCGCATCGCCGGCGCGACCACCATCATCGCGATCGACCTGTCGCCGGGTCGGCGCGAAGCGAGCCTGCGGGTGGGTGCCACCCACGCGGTCGACCCGGCCGACGGTGACCCGGTTGAGCAGGTCCGTGCCTTTACCGACGGACGCGGCGCCGACTACTCCTTCGAGGCGGTCGGACTTCCCCGGCTCCTGGTGCAGGCCTTCGACATGGCGCGGCTGGAGGGCGCGGTGACCTACATCGGGATGCCTGCCGAGCGGGACGCGGCCCTGACCCTCCCGGCGGTGTCCGCCATCTTCACCGGCAAGCGGATCCAGGGCTCCGTCGTGGGCGGGTCGCAGATCCTGCGGGACTTCCCCCGCTACATCCGGATGGCGGAGACCGGCCAACTGGACCTCGGCGAGATGGTGTCGCGGCGCATCACGCTCGACGAGGTCAACGAGGGCATCGGGCTGCTCGAGCGGGGGGAGGGCGTCCGCACGGTGATCGTGTAGGCACGGGCCGCCTCAGGTCCGATCAGTTCGTCCTCCCCTCCCGCCCGACAGTCCCTGGAGCCCGCGCGATGAGCACAGCCGCAAGGAACGAGTCCGCCACCGCAGACGTGAAATCCAAGGTCGAACGACAGGTCCTGGTGGCCCTCAGCGGCTTGCTCAGCGCGCTCTTCGTCTCGACGCTCAGCAGCACCGTGGTCTCCACCGCGCTGCCGAAGATGATCGGCGCGTTGCACGGCTCGCAGACGCAGTACACCTGGATCGTCACCGCGACCCTGCTCAGCACGACCGCCACCACCCCGATCTGGGGCAAGCTGGCCGACCTGTTCAGCAAGAAGAGCCTCGTGCAACTCGCCGTCGCCGTCTTCGTCCTCGGGTCGGTGGCGGCGGGGGTGAGCCAGTCCGCCGGGCAGCTCATCGCCGCGCGGGCCGTACAGGGCGTAGGCGTCGGCGGCGTGCAGGCCCTGGTCCAGATCGCCATCGCGGCGATGATCCCGCCGCGTGAACGCGGACGGTACAGCGGCTATCTCAGCAGCGTCACGGCCCTCTCCACCATCGGCGGTCCGCTGCTCGGCGGCTTCATCGTCGACACCTCGTGGCTGGGCTGGCGGTGGTGCTTCTTCATCAGCCTCCCGGTCGCCGTGGCGGCACTGGTCCTGCTCCAGCGGACGCTGCACCTCCCGGTCCTCCGACGCGAGAACGTGAAGATCGACTACCTGGGCGCCACTCTGATCACCTCGGGCGTCAGCGTGCTGCTCATCTGGATCTCGTTCGTCGACGGCTCGTTCGCCTGGGCGTCCTGGCAGACCGCCGCCATGGTCGGCGCGGCACTCGTGCTGCTGTCCAGCGCCCTGTGGGTCGAGACGCGCGCGGCAGAACCGATCGTGCCGCTGCACATCATCAGGCAGCGCACCACCGTGCTCGCGATCCTCGGGAGCCTGGCCGCCGGCACGGCCATGTTCGCGGCCTCGGTCTACCTCAGCCAGTACTTCCAGACAAGTCGCGGTTACACGGCCACCCAGGCCGGACTGCTGACGATCCCGATGATGGGAGGCGTCCTGGTCTCCTCCATCCTCGCGGGCCGGCTGCTCAGCAGAAGCGGCAAGATCAAGCCCTTCCTCCTCGTCGGCTCCGTCCTGCTCACGTCCGGCTTCGCCGGACTCGGAACCACCGACCACAGGACGTCGCTGGCCTTCATGAGTGTCGCGATGCTGTGCATCGGCGCCGGCGTCGGCATGACCATGCAGAACTTCGTCCTCGTCGTGCAGAACTCCGTCCCGCTGAAGGACATCGGCACGGCGAGTACCACGGTCACCTTCTTCCGCTCCCTGGGCGGCACCTTCGGCGTCACCGTGCTCGGCGCCGTACTGGCCCGTCAGGTCGCCGACGAAATGTCGCAGAACCATCAGAACGTCCGTGTGGCCTACGGCGACGCGACAGGATTCATCTTCCTCGTCGCCACAGGTGTCGCCGCCCTCGGTATCGTCGCGGCGGTCCTGCTGAAGCCGGTCGTCCTGCGCACCAGCCTCGACGCACCCGAAGCGACGTCATCATCTGCCGCCCCGACGGCGGACGGCACCGCCGCGCCCGAAGGGGACGCGGCGGGTTCGGCGCCCGACGACACGCGGCCCGACCCGGACCGGTGAGACCTCACACCGGGTCGGCCCGATATGGGCGCCCGCCACCGTCCTCATTGAGGACGGCCTGCGCCGCAGCGGCCACCACCGCCTCGCGGACGAGATCAGCGCCCGCTTCCGGGCCCTCTGCGAAACGCACGGCTTCGCGGAGAACGTCGACGCCCTCACCGGCACGGGCCTACGCGACCGTGCCTACACCTGGACCGCGGCCGGCTACCTGCTCCTGGCCGAAGCCCACGAACTCCGGCGCACCGCACCCACGTCCGCCTCCCACGCCGGCGGGTGAACCGGCCCGTGAATTCCCCGGTGACCGACATCCGCCACCGCGCCGGTCGGCTCCGGGCCGGCGCCCCTCGCGAACCCCGGCTCGCCGCACCCGCCAGGACGGCTGCGGCCGAAGGCCGCCCGGGCCCACCGGGGCCCAGGCATCCCCCACCTCACGGGAGACCACATGCGTATGTCGCGCATCCTCGCTCCGCCCGGGCACACGGACAGGCCCGGCTCCGGAGGAAGCCGCCGCCCGCACTGGGCCACCACCCTTGCCGCGCTGTTCGCGTCGGTCGCGGCCCTCGTCCTTCCCGGCACGCCGGCCCAGGCCGCCGACACCACCGTCGCCGTCGACTTCTCCACCGCCGGCGGCGCCCCCGGCTACCGGGCCTCGGGCACCATCTACGGGATGGCCGAGGACGGTTCGCTGCCCCAGGACCACTTCTACAAGGACATCAAGTGGAAGTTCATGCGGGCCGGCGGCGCCCAGTTGGACAACCCGGGCGGCTGGGTCGCCGGCAAGTACGACCGCCGGTGGAACTCCGCACTCGCCCAGTACAGGCGCACCAAGGCCCTCGGCGGGACGTTCGTCATGCTGCCGCACGACCTGTGGGGCGCCGATGGCACCACCACCCCCACCTTCCCGGGTGACAAGGGGGACTGGTCCCGCTTCGACGCCTTCTACGACCGTCTGCTCTCCGACGTGCGGGGCGCGGGTATGACCGACATCCAGTGGGACATCTGGAACGAGCCCGACTGCACCCTGTTCTGGGGCTCCGGACAGCCCCAGTACCTGGAGATGTGGAAACGCGCCTACCGGAAGATCCGGGCCGCCGTCCCCGGGGCGGTCATCGTGGGCGCGAGCACCTGCGGCCGGCCCACGGCGTCCAACACCTGGTGGAACACCTACCTCGACTACGTGAAGGCGAACGACGTCGAGCCGGACGTCTACAGCTGGCACGATCTCCCAGGTGACCCGGTCGCCGACGGGAACTCCCTGAAGTCCAAGCTCTCGGCACGGTCGATGACGACGAGCAGGCCGTTCCAGGTCAACGAATACGCGGGCACGAACGAGCAGAACCCCGGCCGGGGTGGCTGGTACATCGCGCGGCTCGAGCGCGCCGGGGCGGACGGTCTGCGCGCCAACTGGGCGTCGGGCGCCAACCTGCACGACTTCCAGGCGAGGCTGCTGACCAGGACCGGAGGTCAGTACCTGCCGCTGGGGGAGTGGTTCCTGTACCGCTACTACGGTTCGCAGACGGGCAACATCGTGAAGTTCACGCCCGGTACGAACACCGACGGTCTGGCGACGAAGGACAACGGCGCCCGCAACGCGAAGATCCTTCTGGGGAGCAACGGCAACACCGGCACCGTCACCGTCGGTCTCGACCGCCTCGACGCCACCTCCGTGGTGGAGAACGGCCGGGTCCGCGCGGTCGTCCAACGCGTACCGAACAACGGCGGGGGTGCGGTGAGCGGACCCGTCACCGTCTCCGACCAGCTTCTGACGGTCAGCGGCAACTCGGCCTCGGTGAGCGTGCCGTGGACCGACGCCGCCGACGGCTACACCGTCACGCTGCTGCCGCCGTCCGACGCCACCGTCTCCACGGTCGCGGTGGCGCAGCACAGCGGTCAGTGCCTGGACGACACCAACCTCGGCACCGCCGACGGCACGCAATACCAGCAGTACCACTGCGAGGGCGGCTACCAGCAGATGTTCGACTTCAAGCCGGTGGCCGGCCGAGCCAACACGTACACCGTGGTCAACGAGCACAGCGGCAAGTGTCTGGACGTCGCGGGCGCCTCCACGGCCGACGGTGCGGCCGTCGGCCAGTACACCTGCAGCGGCGCCACGAACCAGATGTTCACCCTCAACGCGGTCACCGCGCTCGGCAACAAGAAGGACCACCAGCTGGTCGCCGTCCACAGCGGCAAGTGCGTCGACGTCAGCCAGGTCTCGACGGCACCCGGCGCGAAGATCCACCAGTGGACGTGCGATGCCGCGAGCGAGCTGAACAACAAGAGGAACCAGATCTGGCGCCTCCAGGGCATGGGGTGACCTCCGCGCACCGCGTACGCGGTCACCTGCGGCATCACCCAGGTTCGGCGGCTTGCGCATCGACGCCGACACACGTGTCCGCGACACCCGCGGCGTGTCGGGTCAGGTGAATCCGGTCAGCCGTGCGGGACGGCGCTTACTGACGGCTGTTCAGCCGGTGCCGTCGGCGCGGAGGATCAGGTCGAGTAGTCCGGGGAAGCGGGCGTCGAACTCCTCGCGGCGCAGCCGGTTGACCCGCTTGGGCCCCTGGTCGCGCTGTTCGACCAGGCCCGCGCCGCGCAGGACCGAGAAGTGGTGGCTGAGTGCGGCCTTGCCGACCGGTACGTCGAAGCTGCCACAGCTGCGCGTCCATGCGGCGGAGCCCGCCAGCTCGCGGACCAGCTGGATACGCACGGGATCGGCGAGCGCGGACAGCGCGGTCAGGACGGACACCTCGTCCAGATCCGCGTGTACCGGTGCGGTGCGGTGGCCGCCTCCCGCAGCCTGGTTCGTCATGCCGCTCTCCTCGCCATGCCCGGCCTTGCCGGGGCACCCCGCGGTGGCCCGGTCGCTTGCCCTGTGTTCGATCCGTATCTTACAGTCCCAGTGTTCGCTTTTCATTGAACGGTTATCGGAAGGGTGCGTCCCGTATGCGTGCGGTCGAGTTCCATGAGTACGGCGATCCCGAGGTGCTGCGGGTCGTGCAGGCCGAAGCCCCCCACCCGGGGCCGGGGCAGGTCACCATCGACGTCGCCTACGCGGGCGTGAACTTCGCGGACCTCAAGGCGCGCGCCGAGGGGTACCGGGTGGCGTCGCTGCCCTACGTCCCCGGTCTGGAGGTCTCCGGGCGGGTCCGGGCCGTCGGCCCCGGTGTCGAGGGGCTGCGCCCGGGGCAGGACGTCGCCGCCCTCGTCGGCGGCGGCGCGTACGCGGAGGTCGTGGCCGCCGAGGCCGCCACCGTCTTCCCGCTCCCCGAGGGCCTGGACCTGCGGACCGCGGCCACGCTCCCCACCGTGCTGCCGACCGCGCACGCCCTGCTCCACGAGGTGGGGCGGCTGCGCGCCGGGGAGCGCGTGCTGGTGCACGGCGCCGCCGGGGGCATCGGCACGGTGGCCGGGCAACTGGCCCGGGCGGCGGGCGCCGGTGCCGTGTACGGCGTGGTGTCCTCGACGGCCAAGGCGCAGCACGCTCTGGAGCACGGCTACGACGAGGTGTTCACCACGGACACCTTCCCCGACGACGTCCACCGCGCCACCGGTGGCCGGGGCGTCGACCTGCTGCTCGACCCGGTCGGCGGCGACACCCTGCGCCGCGGCCTCGACACGCTGGCCGTCTTCGGGCGTCTGGTGTCCTTCGGTAACGCGAGCGGGGCCGAGCCGTGGCACGCGGGGCAGGCGGACCTCGCCGCGCGGGGCCGTTCCGTCGCGGGCTTCTCCATCCTGGCCCTCGCGCAGACCGCGCCCGAGGCGCTGCGCTCGCTCACCGAACGCGCCTTCCGCGCGGCCACCGACGGCACCGTGACCCTGCCGGTCACCGCGGAGTTCCCGCTGTCGGACGCGGCCGGGGCCCACCGGCTGATGGGCGGGCGCACCTCCACGGGCAAGCTGCTGCTCCGGGTGGCCGACTGAACACGGCCCCTTCCGGAAACAGCCCGAACCGTGGCACGAGGCAGGACATCGAAATCCGGTGCATCGTGCCCATGCCCAAGGCGACAGGAACGTGGACCAAGGAATGAATGAGAGCAGTGCGCCCCGGGGCCTCACCGGGGCTGTGGGGAAGATTCCCGCTCCCGGGCTGGTGCTGGGCGGGGTGTGCGGCATCCAGTTCGGCGCGGCCTTCTCGCCCCAGATATTCCCGCAGGTGGGCGCGCCGGGCGTGGTGTTCCTCCGGCTGCTGATCGCGGGTGTGCTCCTGTGTCTGGTGTGGCGCCCGCGGCGGCAGGCGCTGGACTCGGTGAAGGGCGCCTGGGGGACGGTTATCGGCGCCGGGGCCCTGCTGGCGGGGCACCACCTCGCGTTCTACGAAGCGGTGAACCACATCCCCCTGGGGGCCGTGGCCACGATCGAGTTCCTCGGCCCGTTCGTCATCGCCCTGGCCGGATCACGACGGGCGGTCGACCTCCTGCCCGCATGCCTGGCGGCTGGCGGGGTCCTCCTGCTCAGTGGGGGCGGCGTCCCCCTGGCCCCGGGCGGCCTGGCCCTGGCCGCGGTGGCGGCGTGCTGCTGGGCGGGCTACATCCTCGTCTCCTCCCGCATGGCGCGAACCCTCAGTGGCGGCCAGGGCCTGGCGCTCGCGGTGCTGTGGGCCGCGCTGCTGAGCGCCCCGTACGGCGTCGTCCACGCCGGGACGGCGCTCCTGGACCCCCATGTGCTGTGGATAGCCGCGGTGGTGGCGGTGGCGTCCAGTGTGCTGCCGTACTCGCTCAACCTGGAGGCCCTGCGCCGGATCCCCCCGCGCGTGTTCGGCGTGCTGACGAGCCTGGAGCCGGCCGCCGGTGCCCTGTTCGGACTCCTCATCCTCGGGCAATGGCTCGCCTGGCCGCAGTGGCTCGGCATCGCCGCGGTCGCCTGCGCCTCCGTCGCCGCGACATTCCTGGGGGCTGGGGAGCGAGGCGGTTCACGCGTGAAGGCGAAGGGCACATCGGCGCGCGGCGGGCACACTTCCCCCAGTGAGAGCAGTCCGGTCGGGTAGCTCACGGCAGTCCTGCCGCAGCGGGTGGCCACGACGCGGCACCGCTTCAGGCGGTTGGCCGGTAGCCCGCGGTGTGCGGGCGGTGCCGGAGCACGCGGCGCCCTCGACAACTAGCGAGGTGTGTTGTCCGGAGCAGGACGCGGACGGGAGGAATACGCCTCCCGGCGCAGCGGGGTGGCGAGGCCGCGCCCATGCTTCAGACGGTTGGCCGGGTAGCCGCGCGACGCCTGAGCGGCGTCTGTGAGTCCGCCCAGGCGATCGGCGTCAGGCGGTCAGCAAGGGAAGCGCCTCGAAGGTGTGGTCCTGCCAGAGCCGGCGCGAGGTGTCCTCGGGGTACGCGGTGATGGCAGGTGCTGTGTCGAAGATCCGGGTCAGGCGCTGCCGGGAGTCGTACGCGGGCCAGCCCGGGTCGCCCGTGGTGGCGAAGGACGTCCAGGCGGTACGGATCTGGGACGTCAGCTCGCGGGCCTGGCCGGTGTGCTCGGGACCGATGGCCACCGGGCCCAGGTGGGCGTCGTAGGTGCCGAACAGCAGCGGGCCGTCCAGGCCGTGGCAGGCGCGCAGCAGTCCGCCCTTGCCCGGGGACTGCCAGGACAGCTCGTACAGGTACGCCTTTCCGCCCCCGGCCGCTTGCGCGTCGGCCAGGTGCAGCGTCGGCATGCGGAACAGCCAGTCGGTCTGCACGAGCTCGAACAGGTCCTCGGCGGACGCGTCCGGGAACGCCTCGCGATAGGCCCGCTCGCCGTCCTCGCCGGGGCCGAAACGGCGCAGGGTCTCCGTCGCCCGTTCCTCGGTGATCTGGCCGAACAGGTTGCCGAAGAGGAAGAACGTGCGCCACTCGTCGCGGTTGTGGCCGATGATCAGCTCCACGTCCCGTCCCGCACCGCCCGCGAGCCCCTGCCAGGGGGTGGCCGGGAGCACCTCGCCGTCGACGACGGGGGAGAAGAGGGACAGCGTGTGCGCGAAGGAGCCCCAGCGGTTCTCATGCTGCCGCATCTTCGCCTCCAGCGCGTGCCCGACCGCCGGGAGCTCACGCGGATCCACACCGGACAGCTCCCTCGCTGACGGGCGCAGGCCCGCCTCGGTGGCGAGGGCGGCCGCCACGTCCCGGGCCAGGGCGTCGGAGAGGAACGTGCCCGGCAGGCTCTGTCCAACGGCCCTCCGGAACAGCCCCACCGCGCGCGGCATGACCATCAGCGAGGCGATGGACCCCGCACCGGCCGAGTCGCCGAGGACGGTCACCTGGTCGGGGTCGCCGCCGAACGCCGTGATGTTCTCCCGCACCCACTCCAGGGCGGCGACCTGGTCGAGCAGGCCACGGTTGGCGGGCGCGCCGTCGACGCGGGCGAACCCCTCGACGCCGAGGCGGTAGTTCAGCGACACGAACACCACGTCGCCCTCGCGGGCGATGTGCTGGGCGTCGTAGCCGGGGCTGCCGGAGAAGCCGTGCTTGTAGGCGCCGCCATGGATCCACACCATCACCGGGCGGCGGGCGGCCGGGTCCGGGGCGGGCGTCCAGACGTTGGCCGTCAGCCAGTCGTCGCCCGCGCCGGAGAACAGGTCACTGCCGCTGCGGCCGCCCATGTTCGCGTCCTGCGGGGTCGGCGGACCGAAGGCGTACGCCTCCCGCACACCATCCCAGCCGCGCACGGGCCGCGGCGCCTGGAAGCGGGCTTCGCCGAGCGGGGGCTCGGCGTACGGAATGCCGCGGAAGACGGCCAGACCGTCCTCGGCACGGCCGCGGACCACACCGGCGGCGGTGCGGACCTCGGGCTCGGGGGATCCGACTGTGGACATCGGTGGCTCCTTACACGGGATACTTAAAGCGCTCCGTTTAACAGTTGCCCATTTTTTGACACCTGTCTAGTCTCAAGGGCGTGCAGGATCGACAAGACCGCCGGGTGGTGCGGTCCCGTGCCGCCCTGATGGCCGCCGCGGTACGCCTGGTTTCCGAGCAGGGCACCACCGCCCTGTCCGTCACCGACCTCGCCGACGCCGCGGACGTCAGCCGGCAGCTCGTATACCTCCAGTTCGGGGACCGGGACGCGCTTCTCGTCGCGGCCGCGGCCGACCTGGTCGAACGAGAACTCCTCCCCGGCGCCGGGGACGCCGGCGCACCGCGTCGCGCGCGCATGCTGGCGATGGCCCGGCACTTCGCCCGGCACCGGTCCTTCTACCGCGCGATGCTCACCGGATCCTGCGCCTTCGCCATGACCCGGGCCCTGAACAGGCTGTTCGGCTCCCTCATCACCATGGCGGGCCTGCGGGAGGCGTTCGGTGACCTCGACGACGCCACGGCGCAGGACCTGGCGGCGCTGATCACGGGCGGCACCGGCGCGATCGTCAACGACTGGGTGATCGACGCGGACGACCCCCTCGACCCCGAGGAACTGGCCGACCGCCTGCTGCGCCTCTCGGCAGCCTTGGCCCACAGCGACCCCACCCCGACGCCCGGAGGCCGCCCTCGATGAACGTGAACAGCCACCTCGTCCAGCGCATGCTGCGCCTGCCCCCGCCCCTCACCAGGGATCTGACCGTCGAACGGGACCTGCGCGTCCCGATGCGCGACGGGGCCGTCCTGCTGGCCGACCGCTGGACCCCGAAAACCGGCGGTGACGGCCTGCCGACCGCGCTCATCCGCCTCCCCTACGGCCGGTCCGGCATGACCGCCGCCCCGATGGTCCGGCCACTGGCCGAACGCGGCTTCCAGGTGCTCATCCAGAGCACGCGCGGCACCTTCGGCTCCGGAGGTGTCTTCGACCCGTTGCGCTGCGAGCGCGAGGACGGCCTCGACACCCTGGATTGGGTGATCGAGCAGCCCTGGTTCGGCGAATCGATGATCCTCTACGGCGCCAGCTACAGCGGCTTCACCCAGTGGGCGGTCGCCGACGCCGTACCGCCCCAGGTCAAGGCCATGATCCCGGGAGTCTCCGAATCAGCCCTCACGCGGGACTTCCTCCACTCGGACGCCTTCTCCCTGGAGACCCCCTTCGTCTGGGGCGTCCAGGTCGCCGGCCAGGAACGCCCGTTCGGCATGGTGCGCGCGATGCTGGGCGGCAAGAAGGTCCAACGCGCCCTGCGCACACTGCCGTTGAACCAGGCCGACGCCACTGCGATCGGCCACTCTTACGACTACATCCAGAACATCCTCGTCCACGACGCGGACGCGCCGTTCTGGCAGGGCCTCGACCACCGCCACCGGGTCGCCGACATCACCGTGCCGGTGAGCAGCGTCGGCGGCTGGTACGACATCTTCCTGCCCGGCCAGCTCCGCGACCACCGGACCCTCCAGGACGCCGGACACTCCGCCGCCCGCCTCACCGTCGGCCCCTGGGCCCATGTCTCCATGGGAGTGGGACACACCTACACCGCCGAGGCCCTCGACTTCGGCCTGGCCCTGGCCCGGGGCGAGGAGCCGGCCGACCGCGCGCCGGTGCGCCTGTTCGTCATGGGCGAGGAGAAGTGGCGCGACTTCCCCCGCTGGCCGCCACCGGGCTACGACCCCCAGCGCTTCCACCTCCAGCCCGGCGGCGCCCTGGCCACCGATCCGCCCGCCGCATCGTCCCCCGACGGCTACCGCTACGACCCGGCCGACCCCACCCCCGCCGTCGGCGGCGTCCGCATGGCCTTCGGCGAGAAGGCCGGCCGCATCGACAACACCGCCCTCGAGGCACGCCCCGACGTCCTCACCTACACAACTCCCGCACTGGACAGCGACGTCGAGGTCATCGGCGAGGTCAGCGCCGAGATCTTCTTCCGCTCCAGCCTGCCGTGCGCCGATGTCTTCGTCCGCCTCTGTGACGTCGGCGCCGACGGCCGCTCGACCAACGTCTGCGACGGCCTGATCAGCCTCACCGGCGCCGATGTGACCTCCACGGCAGAGGTGAGGCTGTGGCCGACTGCGTACCGTTTCAAGCGCGGCCACCGCATCCGCGTCCAGGTCTCCAGCGGCGCCTTCCCCCGCTACAACCGCAACCCCGGCACCGGCGAACCCTGCGCCACCGCCACCACCCTCCGCGCCGCCGATCAGCAGGTCTTCCACGATCCCGAGCGCCCCTCGGCAGTGGTCCTCCCCGTCCGCCGGGGCTGACCCGCGGCCTTGTGCCTGCCCAACCGATCACCCGGACTGGCCAAGCCGTACGTCACGCTTTCGGCGGCGGCCACCGATCCGGCCAGCCCCGCGCACAGCTGTTTCACGGTGCGCTACCGCAACTCGCGGCCGAGATCACACAGGACCTGGCGGTGCTGGATGGCCTGCGGATCCAGTGGATGCACGACCCCACGGTGGACATCGCCGGGACGTTCACGCGCATGCTCGTGGCCCCGCCCGGCGCCGAGGCGGAGGCGAAGCCCGCCGAGTGACCCGCGTGCAAGGGCCGCGCTCTCCCGCCGACTGTCGTCCATCGTGCCGGAAAGCCCCGCGCGCCGGGCTCTCGGGTACGAGGGCCGACGTGGCGCCCCCCGTGTTCTCAGCCGCAGGCTGGCTCTTAATTTTGTTGAGTGATAGATTTTCGATGCGGAAGCATTCCGGT
>Ga0207426_1000661_pt1 | contig 42239 bp, 42 predicted proteins | sample AraplaMF_Cvi_mMS_FD_184265 | JGI IMG/M metagenome (GOLD analysis project Ga0207426, IMG submission 184265) | Arabidopsis root microbial communities from the University of North Carolina, USA - plate scrape MF_Cvi_mMS (SPAdes) (version 2) | ecosystem: Host-associated > Plants > Roots > Endosphere... | reverse complement strand
CGGGTCTGGAGCGCGCCCTCGATGTAAACCTTCGCGCCCTTCTTCAGGTACTGCTCGGCGACCTTGCAGAGCCCTTCATTGAAGATCACGACGCGATGCCACTCGGTCTTTTCCTTGCGCTCGCCGCTGTTCTTGTCACGCCAGGTCTCGGAGGTCGCGATGCTCAAATTCGCGATCGGCCGCCCGTCCTGGGTGCGGCGGATTTCAGGATCCTTGCCGAGATTTCCAACCAGAATGACCTTGTTGACGCTTCCCGCCATCGCCGCTCTCCACTCCAAATGCCACTGAATTCATGAGGCCGGGCCGCGCCCCCGCGGTCCTCTGCAACCTGTTGAAGCGACCCTATACGCTTGCGCGGACCGGTCAGCCCATGGCCCCTCAACTTATCCCCACATATAGCATCGACCTCCACGATGTTCCAGATTTGTTCCTGCAATTGCAATCGCTGTCGAGCGCGCAGAACAACCCGAGACCGTGCATCAGAATTGGCTGCACGGATGGAACCTTTCCGGGTTCCCGTGAGCGCCGAAAAACCTCTTAACATTCATCAAGTTAGAAGCAGCGTAGATGGTCTCGGACTGTTGCATTTCGGAGACGGACTCTGCTTCCCCGCGACGTTACGCTCTCCCCTGGAATTGGTTCATATGGGCGTCGCGCCTGACTGGCCGCTTCGGGGATTTCAAGAAGCGGACCTAACTTGGGGAGACTGCAATGAAGAAAATTCTGATTGGTGCAATTGGTATGGTCGCGCTGGGCCTGTCGGCGCCAGCGAGCGCGGCGGACCTCGCTGCGCGTCCCTACACCAAGGCTCCAGCCCCTATGGTCGCGGCCATCTACGACTGGAGCGGCTTCTACATCGGCATCAACGGCGGCGGCGGTAGCAGCCACAAGTGCTGGGATTTCGTCACTCCCGTGACCGGCGTTCTCGTCGGTGAAGGTTGCCACAACGCGGTCGGCGGCACGGTCGGCGGCCAGGTCGGCTATCGCTGGCAGTCGGCCAATTGGGTGTTTGGCCTCGAGGGCCAAGGCAACTGGGCCGACTTCTCCGGCGACAACACCAGCGCGATTTTCGTCGGCACGGGTCTTCGCGACCGCTCCAAGATCAACGCCTTCGGCTTGTTCACCGGCCAGATCGGCTACGCCTGGAACAACGTGCTGTTCTACGTGAAGGGCGGCGGCGCGGTCGTGAACGACCGCTACCGGAGCTACGACGTGATCACCGGTCTCGAATTCGATCGGTCCAACGAGACCCGTTGGGGCGGCACCGTGGGCGCGGGCCTCGAATTCGGCTTCGCGCCGAACTGGACCGTCGGCATCGAGTACGACCACATCTTCCTCGGCAACCGGACCATCGGCTTCACCGGTTCTGGCAATTTCGGGATCGCCCCGCTTGGCGTCGCCACGCGCTCCGAGCGCATCAGCCAGGACGTCGACATGGGCCTCGTCCGCCTGAACTATCGCTGGGGCGGCCCGGTCATCGCGCGGTACTGATATCCCTCTGATATCCCTGATAGAAAGGCCGGCCTCGCGCCGGCCTTTTTCGTTGCCGCACGCGCCATGGGGATAATCCGTCAGCGATTATGACGTTTTGGGACTGTTGTGGCTTTTTGGGTACACAACTTGCGGCTTCGCTGGTGTATGGACGTCGCCAGTTGGACCACAGCGTCCGCTGTCCTTCCGTTGAGGGAAGGCAACAACAGAAACTGGGACTGGGATTAGGTTGAAAATGAAGAAGGTTTTGTTGGCTTCGGCCTGTTTGTTCGCTCTGGCTGCCCCCGCGTCGGCGGCTGATCTCGCGGCCCGCCCGTACACCAAGGCTCCGGTGGCTGTGGCTTCGGTCTACAACTGGACCGGCTTCTACCTCGGTGTCGTCGGTGGCGGCGCTTGGGAAGACTCGGGCTCCCCGCGTATGCAGGGTGGCTTCGTCGGCGGCACCGCCGGCTACAACTGGCAGACCGGCAACGTCGTGTTCGGCGTCGAGGCGGATGCCGCCTGGGCTGACGTGAACGCTTCGGTGACCGGCGCGACCGTCGTCCCCGGCTTCGGCGTCGTGACCGCGACCGCCAGCTCGAAGACCGATGCCATGGGCACCGTGCGCGGCCGCATCGGCTGGGCCGTCAACAACGTGCTGCTGTACGGCACCGGTGGTTATGCCTGGATCGACAACAAGATCACCCTCTCCGCGCTCGGCGTGACCGCGTCGGACAGCAAGTTCCACTCGGGCTGGACCGTCGGTGCGGGCGTCGAGGCGTATTTCGCTCCGAACTGGACCGTCAAGGGCGAGTACCTCTATCGCAGCCTCGGCGGCGAGACCTACTTCTCGGGCGCGCTGCCCACCGGCACGCTCAACTTCCACACCGTGCAGGTCGGCGTGAACTATCACTTCAACGGCCCGGTCGTCGCGAAGTACTGAGCTTCGTCTCCGACGCACCATCGTCACGAAAGGCCGGCCTCGCGCCGGCCTTTTTGTTTTTGCGGGCATGGTCCAGCACAGTTCCTGCTGCCAGATGCCGCCAGAGCGCCAACATTCCGTTGACGATTCGCAACTCCCTCTGGAAATCCGTCTCCGTTCTTCCTACGTTCGCCGCCATACCCATTGGCGCCGATCCCGGTTCCGGGCGAAGCGCGCCTTTTTTGTTGGCGCGATTGCGCACCTTTGGGCTTCCTTGAGGGCAACTCGGATGGATGAAGTGATCAAGGCGAAGCGCCAACAACAGAACGCCGGCTCCAGCCAGCGCGCAATTACGATCCGCGGCGCGCGCGAGCACAACCTCAAGAACATCGACGTCGAGATCCCCCGCGACAAGCTGGTGGTGTTCACCGGCCTCTCCGGCTCCGGCAAATCCTCGCTCGCCTTCGACACCATCTATGCCGAAGGCCAGCGCCGCTACGTCGAGTCGCTGTCGGCCTATGCGCGCCAGTTCCTCGAGATGATGCAGAAGCCGGACGTGGACCAGATCGACGGCCTGTCGCCGGCGATCTCGATCGAACAGAAGACGACCTCGAAGAACCCGCGCTCGACCGTCGGCACCGTCACCGAGATCTACGACTACATGCGCCTGCTCTGGGCGCGCGTCGGCGTGCCCTACTCGCCCGCCACGGGTCTGCCGATCGAGAGCCAGACCGTCTCGCAGATGGTCGACCGCGTGCTGGCGCTGCCCGAGGGCACCCGCCTCTATCTGCTCGCGCCCGTCGTGCGCGGCCGCAAGGGCGAGTACCGCAAGGAGCTCGCCGAATGGCTCAAGAAGGGTTTTCAGCGCGTCAAGATCGACGGCACCTTCCATGAGCTTGCGGAAGCGCCGAGCCTCGACAAGAAATTCCCGCACGACATCGACGTCGTCGTCGACCGCATCGTGGTGCGCGCCGACATCGGCCAGCGCCTCGCCGAAAGTTTTGAGACCGCGCTGAAGCTCGCCGAAGGCCTCGCCGTCGTCGAGTTCGCCGACGCGCCGGCGGCTGCGCCAGCAGAAGAGAAAAAGAAGACCGCCAAGATCCACGACAAGAGCGGGCCCGAGCGCATCCTGTTCTCGGAAAAGTTCGCCTGCCCGGTCTCCGGCTTCACGATTCCCGAGGTCGAGCCCAGGCTGTTCTCCTTCAACAATCCCTATGGCGCGTGTCCTGCCTGCGGCGGCCTGGGCGTCGAGCAGCATGTCGACGAGGACCTCGTCATCCCCGACAAGGAGCTCGCCATCGGCAAGGGCGCGATCGCGCCCTGGGCCAAATCGTCCTCGCCCTATTACGTGCAGACCCTGACCGCGCTCGGCAAGCACTACAAGTTCACGCTGACCACCAAGTGGAAGGACCTGCCGAAGAAAACGCAGAACGCGATCCTGCACGGCTCCGGCGAGGACGAGATCAAGTTCTCCTATGAGGACGGGGTGCGCTCCTACGACACCAAGAAGCCGTTCGAGGGCGTCATCACCAACATCAACCGCCGCTACCGCGAAACCGAAAGCGAGTGGGCGCGCGAGGAACTCGCTAAATATTTCCACGACGTGCCCTGCGGGGGCTGTAACGGTTTCCGCCTCAAGCCCGAGGCGCTCTGCGTCAAGGTCGGCGGCAAGCACATCGGCGAGATCTCGGAGCTTTCGGTCAGGAAGGCCGGCGAATGGTTCGAGGGCGTGCCGGAGGCGCTGAACAAGCAGCAGAACGAGATCGCCGGCCGCATCCTGAAGGAGATCCGCGAGCGCCTGACCTTCCTGCTCGACGTCGGCCTCAACTATCTCACGCTGTCCCGCTCGTCCGGCACGCTGTCCGGCGGCGAGAGCCAGCGCATTCGCCTGGCCTCGCAGATCGGCTCGGGCCTGACCGGCGTGCTCTACGTGCTCGACGAGCCCTCCATCGGCCTGCACCAGCGCGACAACGCGCGCCTGCTCGACACGCTCAAGCGGCTTCGCGACCTCGGCAACACCGTGATCGTGGTCGAGCATGACGAGGACGCCACCCTGCTCGCCGACTATGTCCTCGACATCGGCCCCGGCGCCGGCATGCATGGCGGCAACATCGTTGCCGAAGGCACGCCCGCCGAGATCATGCGCAACCCGAAATCGCTGACCGGCAAGTACCTCACCGGCGAGCTCGAGGTCGAGGTGCCGGAGCGGCGTCCGCCGAACCATCGCCGCACCATCAAGGTGGTGAACGCGCGCGGCAATAACCTCAAGAACGTCACGGCCGAAATTCCGCTCGGCCTGTTCACCTGCGTCACCGGCGTCTCCGGCGGCGGCAAGTCGACGCTGCTGATCGACACGCTGTACCGCGCCATCGCCCGCAAGCTCAACGGCGCCAGCGAAGGCGCAGCGCCCCACGACCGCATCGAGGGCCTCGAGCATATCGACAAGATCATCGACATCGACCAGTCGCCGATCGGCCGCACCCCGCGCTCGAATCCGGCGACCTACACCGGCGCCTTCACGCCGATCCGCGAATGGTTCGCAGGCCTCCCCGAAGCCAAGGCGCGCGGCTACGAGCCCGGCCGTTTCTCCTTCAACGTCAAGGGCGGCCGCTGCGAGGCCTGCCAGGGCGACGGCGTCATCAAGATCGAGATGCACTTCCTGCCCGACGTCTACGTCACCTGCGACGTCTGCAAGGGCAAGCGTTACAACCGCGAGACGCTGGAAGTCCTGTTCAAGGGCAAGAGCATCGCCGACGTGCTCGACATGACCGTCGAGGAAGCCGCCGAGTTCTTCAAGGCGGTCCCGCGTGTGCGCGAGACCTTCCAGACCCTGCACCGCGTCGGCCTCGACTATATCCATGTCGGCCAACAAGCGACGACCCTCTCGGGCGGCGAAGCGCAACGCGTCAAGCTGGCAAAGGAGCTGTCGAAACGCGCCACCGGCCGCACGCTCTACATCCTGGACGAGCCGACCACCGGCCTGCACTTCCACGACGTCAAAAAGCTGCTGGAGGTGCTGCACGAGCTGGTCGCGCAAGGCAACACGGTGGTCGTCATCGAGCACAATCTCGAAGTCATCAAGACCGCCGACTGGGTTATCGACCTCGGCCCCGAAGGCGGTGACGGCGGCGGCGAGATCGTCGCCTGGGGCCCGCCGGAAGACATCGCGAAAGCGCCGCGGAGCTATACGGGCAAGTTCCTGGAGCCGGTGCTGAAGAAGGCAAGGAAGCCGAAGCGGCGGAGCACGAGCGAGGCTGCGGAGTGATCTCTAAGTCGACAATAAGCGCGGCCATCAATCGAGCAAATGGCGAGCTGAAGTCGGCTTGGAACGTTATCTCCTCGAACAAAAAGAGCAAAGATCGCGGTCGATCCCTAATAGGATGTCAGAGCAAGCTCATCGAGGCGTTGTGGATTCTGGACACGCAGTACTACGCTATTTGCAAAGAGAAGCGGCGTCTTATCGAAAACAAGGGCCGATATGACGTCCGCTGGTTCAGTCGCCGTATGGCTCGATTGGACAGCTATATTCACATCCTCCGAAATGAAATCGGAAAGACGAAGGCAGTCGGTGACGGATACGCGTGGATTTTCTATGGGAACGATGACATCCTCGTTGACGAGCACCTCAAGCAGCAGCGACAGATAAACCTTCCCCCGGGCATCGGACGAATTGGCGAACGCGCATTTGTCGAGAAATTACAAGGATTCAACAAGCACTTCGTACTTTATCATGGCATCACCTCATACCTGCGGATAGGCGACATCAGCTTTTTCGATCCTAACAAAGGCCGCATCAAATCAATCGGAGAGCTAAAGTCAGAGCAGGTTGGAAAGGATGAGTATCGCGTCACTCTTGGATTTACATACGGGCCTGGTATCGAGACGCCAGTCGACATTTCCTCGCTGCGTTCGAACACAACAAACGAAGGACCGAGCTTACCATCAACGCACAAGGCGCGCCTTCGAAGGCAACTAAGCCAAATTAGCGCTGCGATTGCACAAGTAAGAAAAGCAGAACAACAGACAATTCTCGCTCGAACTGGAGAGTATCACTTCTTTGAGCTTGATGAGGTCATTCGCGAAAGCAATGACGTTGGCTTCGCTTACCGCAGAGCTGGCAACAGCCTTGTCCTAGCTGCAATTCGAATTCGAGGCGTAGAGGCCTCAGAACGCGCCTTCCAGCCGCCACGAAACCTCAACAAGCAGCTTGATCCTGTGATAGAGGCCGCACAATCCATTGTGCATCCAAATTCAAATGACAATTGCCTCTCTGTAATAACCATCGGCTATGACACTGATGGTTTTCCCCGAATGCAGCCCGGGACGATCCCCTTAATGTGGTGGCCACTTGCGCGCGATAATTTACATGATCTGATCTTTGGGCGCGTCGTCGTCATGTCGCTCTATAATCCGGCTCATTTCTGGGAGTTGTTGCGATCCAACGGATTTTCCGTAACCGCAGATAGTCGAACTCGTTCTGTAAGCGCTACGAAGAAAGGGCAAAGGGGGACGTTGCAGTTTGGCAACCTAGGATATTTTTGGCGGCTTGCTGCGACGTTCTTGATGAGCGACAACACTATCCTTAGCATCTTAAATGATGCCGCCGATGAGGCAGAAAAGCAGCGACCAGGCGCTCGGGTCAAGATCGAACTAAAACCGAGGATGAAAATTCAATGACCGCCCTTTTACGCCGCAGGTGAAAGTGATCCTTCTTAGGATTGTCATCGCATTGACAGCTTCGTAGCTCGCCAAACGAGCTTGCAGATTCCACAGAAGAGCCCACATGTCCGCCGGCCTCATTCAGACCTACCGCGCCTTCGCCTACAATAATGCCTGGGCGAACCATCGCTTGCTTACAGCCTGCGCCGCACTGAGCCAATCCGAATTCGAAGCCGCTCGGACCGGCTTCTTCCCGAGCATCCAGCGCACGCTGAACCACATCTACGTCATCGACCTCTTCTACATCGATGCGCTGGAGGGCGGCTGGCTCGGACCACGGGCCTGGCAGAACGAGGTGCAGCACCCCTCGGTATCCGAACTGAAGCCGGCGCAGGCTGCGATGGATCAGCGCCTGCTCGCCATCTGCGACGCCCTCACGCCCGAGCTGCTCGACGGCCATGTCCGGATCAACCGCGACACCAGCGTCCAGACCGAACGTCGCGACCGGCTGCTGATGCATCTGTTTCAGCATCAGATCCATCACCGCGGACAGGCGCACGCCATGCTGTCCGCAACCAGCGTCGCCCCGCCCCAGCTCGATGAGTTCTTCGCGGCAGGAGAGGCGCCGCTCAGGGCCGCCGAATTCGCCGAGCTCGGCTGGACCGAGGCGACCGTGTGGAAATCGTAGCGATGTAATTTCTCATCCACGCCCTACACTCCTGCCCTCTTGCTGTGGATTTTGCAGCGGAAGCACTGGCGCTATGCGACAGTTCGACATATGTTCGCTTCGTTGGGTATTGTTTCTCTCTCGGGGACGTCCCTCACAAACGTCTGTTCTTGGAACGTTGCGATCGACGCGCGCAAGCGTGCCGGCTGCGAACGTCGCCGACACAACAGGTGCGTCATCGACGCAATCGTGTCGCCAGGAGCAAACGGAGGTGCCCATGCCTGGGGTGCAGAAGTCGAAGCGGGCTAAGCGCATTTGTAACGGCGCCGCCCGGGTCGGGGAGCGGTATCACAACACCACTTGTTCATGGTTTGTTCTTCTCGCGCTTTGCGTGTTTTGGACCTACCTTGGACAGCCCGCTTTCGAGCTGGACGGAAGTCTGTCTCTTACCGCGGGAATGAACGTGACGTTGCGATCGACGCGCGCAAGCGTGCCGGCTGCGAACGTCGCCGACACAACAGGTGCGTCATCGACGCAATCGTGTCGCCACTTCCATCAGGCTTAGGCTGCACCCATGCTCGAACCTAAGCCTGTGGGTAGTGTCCGACAAATCAGGCCCCGTCGAATCCTTTCGAAGCGCCGCCTGAGGCAAGTTTGGGACGACTCCCGCGATTCAACTAAGCGAGCGGGGGCGCCCGGGATCGATAATGAATCCCCACGGCAATTTGCCGCCAATCTCGACTCCAATCTCGACGAAGTCGTCAAACGTCTTCACGACGGAAGTTATGGTTTCTCGAGACTGAGACCGGTATTCATTGAGAAGGAAGGCTCCAACAAGGAGCGAGTAATTTGCATTCCGACGGTTCGAGATCGACTGATTCAGAGAACGATCGTCGAGCATCTCGTCACCTCACGAAAGATTCCAATCCATAACTCGTCCTCGTTCGGATTTATTCGGGGACTCGGCACGGCAAACGCTATCGCGAGAGCTGTCGAACTTCGATCCGTCTACGAATGGTGCCTCAAGACGGATATCGAAAGCTTTTTTGATCAAGTGCCGCGCCAACGGCTCAAAGAAAAAGTTGGGGCCGCGCTTCAGGAACACAGCTTAGTCCCACTGATCTGCAACGCGATCGACTGCGAGATCAAAGGCCCAGCTGACGTGCAAGCGAGAGCCCTGCGTCAAGGCATCCGCCACGGCTCGGGAATACGCCAAGGCATGCCGTTATCACCGCTGCTGGCTAACTTGGTATTATCGAGGTTTGACCGCTCCGTAGAGCGACGCAAAATCCCAATGGTACGTTATGCAGATGATCTCCTACTATTTTTCGGCTCTAAGGAGGAAGCAGAACGCGGCCAGCAGTTCGTGGAGGAGCAGCTTTCGATCGCCGGCCTGAAGCTATCCCAAGCTAAGACAACTCTTTATGAGCCCGAAAAGCACGTGTTGTTCTTAGGACTAGAGATAGCGTTTCTCGGCACGCCGTCGAAATACGTGGCCCGCGTCTCTCCCAAACAAATCCTCAAAATCCAGGATCGGCTTGAAACGGAATACTCCTACTCAAGCATTGTAAAGTCCTCGGACATCAAGACCCTAAGTGACGCTGTTATAGCGCTGTCTAGATCGGTTGCGGCGTATCTTGGAGCCTATCGCCAGGCTGACAACTACGTGCGCCTGCTGTCGGACCTAGAACGCACCATGAAGAAGGTGCAATCAAATCTATACACTGATATTTTTGGGGCAGCAGTTATCGAAACTCTCGACGACACAAAGAAGCGCTTTCTTTCAATAGAGAATGTATCGGCCCCAGAGCCGCTGCATGATCTTGGTTGGTAATACTTCTTCGTCAGTGCCCTACTCCCTCGCCATCTTCGATCTCGACGGCACGCTCGCCGACAGCTTTCCCTGGTTTCTGCGCACCATCAACGACGTCGCCGACCGCTTCGGCTTTCGCCGCATCGCCGATGAGGACATCGAGCCGCTGCGGCATGCTTCAAGCCGCGACATCCTTACCCGGCTCGAGGTGCCTCTGTGGAAGCTGCCGGCGATCGCGCGGCATGCGCGGCGGCTGAAGGCGGAAGCGGCGGCGGAAATCTCGCTGTTTGCGGGCGTCGAGACGATGCTGCGGACGCTGGCTGACAAGGGCGTACAGCTTGCGCTGGTGACGTCCGACAGCGAAGCCAATGCGCGCGAAAAGCTTGGGTCGGCCGCGGCGCTGTTTTCGCATTTCGATTGCTCGGCGTCGCTGTTCGGCAAGGCCGCGAAATTCCGCCGGGTGATCCGCCGCGCCGGCGTGGACCCCGCCCAGGCGATCGCGATCGGCGACGAGGTCCGCGACATCGAGGCGGCGCGCGCGGCGGGCATCGCCTGCGGCGCGGTGTGCTGGGGCTATGCGGCGCCGGCGGCGCTGCGAGCGCTTGCGCCGGATTTCGTATTCGAGCGGTTAGAGGACGTGACGCCCGTCTTTTCATAACGCGGAACCACGAGGTCGGTCTTTTCCACCCACTATTTTCTAGTTATGGTTGCAGGCATCTTCATAAATTCTTTGCCTGGGGGCCAGACTTGGAGAATGCATCCGGTTCGACCGAATTTCATTTCGTATTCACAGTAAGCGCAGACGAAGACAAATTTTACAGGAAAATTGTCGCGGAAGGTCTGAAGGGGCTAATCGATGATTGGATCGTGCGTGGCATCCCTCTTCTGAGCTTTCTCATAATAATTATCCCTGTCGGGATTGCCGCCTATCGCGATAGTCTGGCTTCATCGGCTCCCTATGTCTCCGAGCTATCGTTTGCAGCGGCGTGGGCTGGCGCCATCCTTGCAAAGGTGTGGGGAACGCGTCGTCTGAACGACGAGGTGTTCAAGCGCTTGCGTTCCGGGAAAATCACCTGGGAAGCATCGTTTGATGACCAGCTTGTTGTCTTCAAGGCAGGTGAAATCGAGAGCCGATTGCCGTGGACGGCAATCTCCGCGGTGCAGGCTGTCGGCTCAATTGTCGTTTTTTGGTTGGATCTGAGGGGAGGTTTCTATCTGCCTGTCCGCCTTTTGGCCGACACGAATTCTCGTGATGCCTTTGTGGCGTGGGCATCGCAGCAAGCCCAGAATAATGCGGCAGAACGCACTCCTTCAGTCTCTCACTTTGCTCACGAGTGACGTAGCCCGGATGAGCGCAGCGACATCCGGGCGCCTCAGTGGATGAGCATGGTTCTGTCCCGCTACGCTCATGCGGGCTACGAACTACGCGACGGCTCGTGCTTCTCCATCGTAACCGCGATGCGCTCCAGAAAAGTGTTCATGCGCCGGGTTTCGATAAGCTGCTGCTCATAAAGTTCGATCAGGGACGCACCCGATTTGCCGCGCGCCTGCATCCCGTTCCGTCGCGAAAACCAGAACCAGAATCCGATCAGCGCCACAAACGGCAGCCACGATAGCGCCAGCTCGACCATCCACTTTTCCATCAGACACGTCTCCACTTCCGCCGCTCGCGAGTCGGCGCACGACAGCAATCCTGGATAGCATCTGTCGGCGGAGAACAACATCCGGTTCGATGCCGAACCCACGGTATGGGGTGCCGTAGCCCGGATGAGCGAAGCGATATCCGGGACTGGCGATCATGAGGATGGCGTGGTCCCGCATGTCGCTGCGCTCATGCGGGCTACGAAGGCGTCGCCCCCTACTCCGTCCTCCGCAGGAACGCCCCGAAGGCGCGCGGGCCGTCGCCGGTCTTGATCTCGCCGATCACCTTCAGCTCGGCCACATCGATGATATGAAGCGTGTTGCTCTCCCAGCAGGCCACGATGACGCGCTTGCCGTCGGCGGTCGCATTGATGCCTTCGGGATAGTCGCCGACATTGATGCGCTTGACCGGCTTGAGGCTGGCCAGGTCGAACACGCTGACGGTGCCGCCATACTGGTCCGTGACGAAGCCGCGGCCTTGCGCCAGCGCCACCGCATAGGGGCGTATCCCGACCGGCACGCGGCCGATCTCGCGGCCTTCCGCGAGGTCGATCACCGAGACGTCGTCGGAGCCGACATTGGCGGTATAGGCGCGCTTGCCCTCGGCATCGATGGTGACGCCGAACGGGCGGGTGCCGACCTTGATGCTCGCCTTGCGCTGGCGCGTCGTCGTGTCCACGACCGAGACGCTGTCGTCGTCGCGGTCCGCCGAGAGCAGCAACTTGCCGTCAGGCGTCACCGCAAGGCCCGACGGGGAGTCGCCGACCGCGATGCTGGCCGTGACGCTGCGCGAGGCCGCGTCGATCACCCGCACCGCCGCCGCGTACCAGTCGGCGACATAGACCGTCTTGCCGTCGGGTGCCACCGCAATGCCGAGCGGCCCGCCGCCGACATCGATGCTGCCCGCGACCTGCCGCGTGGCGGCATCCACCACCGTCACCGCCTTGGCGTCGGGGCTCGTCACATAGGCAAAGCGCCCGTCCGGGCTGACGGCGACCCCTGCCGGCTTGCCTCCGATCGGGATGGTCGCAACGCTGCGCGATGTCGCGAGGTCCACGACCATCAAATCGTCGCTGAGCTGATTGGTGACGAACGCCTCCTCGGCGGAGGCGCCGCCCGGACAAGCAAGACTGGCGGCAAGCGCCGCCAGGACCAGGATCCGCACGGTCAGCTTCCGCTCTCGATCTTCTTCTTCAGCGCGCCGAGGCCGGTCTGATAAAGCCCCTTCACCGCCTTGATCGCGGCCTCGTCGCTCAGCTCCGGCGGCGGATCGTTGTTGGGAAAGCCGCGGTAGAACGCACCGGCCCATTCCAGCGTCGAGCCCTTGCCGTCGGCGCTCGGCGTCACCGTCAGCGTCGAGGAATAATTGGTGACCGGCAGCACCTTCACGTCGACGTTGGTGATCCGGTAGGAATAGGTCATCGCGGCGGCGTCGAACTTGTAGAGCTCCTCGTCCACGGTGGCGCCGCCCGTCAACGTCAGCTTGCGCGTCGCGCCGATCTCGTTGCCCTTCTCGCCCTCGGTCTTGGTAACAGGCGGGAGCCAGCTCATGTCCTGGAAATTGCCGATCGCCGCCCACACCTTGGCCGGAGCCGCGTTGATCTCGATGGATTCCCGCACCTTCTGCCGGGTCGGCCCATGGGCCCAGGCGGCCGTGAAGGCCATCCCCGCCACCGCCAGCGCCACCACCCCGGCGGTCGCCGTTCCGCTTCTCATCCTCATCTCGTTTCCTCATCCTTGAAGCTTGCGCGACTTGAGGCGCGCTGGGGGCATCGTAGCGCATTTTTCGACCGTGGGGAGACCGGTTCGTGGCGCGGCTGTGGCGGGCCGCGTTGCCGTCCCGACACCATTCCTTGGGTTGTCCACCGGGCAAAACACCAAGGTCAGGGTCAATGCGCTCAAGTCAAAACAATTCGCTTTACGCGAATTCGGAATTAGCGCATGTATGCGGCCATCCCAGCCCGGTCCGAGGGGCGTATCGCGATCGTCACGACACGCGGGAGGGGACGTGGTGGACGCAGGCGGCGTCGGCGCGAAGGCGGTTGCAGGGCGGGTCACTCCGTGAGCGACGGCATGCGCGCACACGACCGGTGCAGCCTGCGTACGGCAAAATCGTGTGGTCCTGGCGCCCGGGGTCTGTGCGCCAAGTGCTGCGGTGATGCTGCGGCCCGACCGGGCCCGTAACATCAGCGATCCGCAGGGCGACGGGGGCAATAGTGCATCGCTCCCCGGGGAGATCACGACATAAGCCGTCAACCCACTGCGCAGGGAAGGCCGGATGTTGGGCTTCACCTGTATGCCGCTGTGCAAGCTTCTCGTAGCGCAATTTCGCACAGTGGACCGCTTGTGCCAGCCGGCACCCGGCCTTCCCTGCGCCCTCGGCACTTTCGGGGGCGGTGGATGCAGCAAAGCTCGGGCACGATGTGCCGCGAGAGCGGTACGACGTGCGCGTGACTGGATGGGATGGGCATACGAAATGAATTCCGCTCTCGTGCCCCGGACGCAGCGCAGCGCCCCCGGCGATGCGAAGCATCGTCCGGTGCGGTGCGCTGCAGAGCCGGGGCCCATGCAGCAGCGATCCGTGCCGCGTCGTGGGTCCCGGCTCTGCGCCGCACCGCTACGCGCTGCGCCGCGTCCGGGACACGAGAGAGAGGAATGCCGCTGCTCGACACGCCGTCATTGCGAGCGCAGCGAAGCAATCCAGAGTGTCTCCGCGGTGAGATTCTGGATTGCTTCGCTGCGCTCGCAATGACGATGGAGAGAGCGAGCGCCGGTTGAACCGCCCTCGCCTACTCCGCCAGCGTCGCTTCCACGAACCCGCGCGGATCGTCGCAACGCTTTGGAGAGCTGGCCGCCCATCTTCTCTCGCGCTTCGGAGTGATCGATGGGCATGTAACCCTTGCCGCCACCGGCGTCGTCATAGCCGGCGAGCGCTGCGATCCCCTCGAGGATTGTCGATTTCCCGGCGCCGTTCTCGCCGACGATGATGGTGATGGCGGCCTCGAAGGTGAGCTCGAAATCGTCCGGGAAGATCGGCAGGCAGAACGGATAGGCCTCGCGATCGTGGACCTGCGACGGGTCGAGCCAGACCCGTCTCAGGTAAGGCGCTGGCAGCTTGATCGTTCGACCGCTTCTTCGGCTCATGCCCGGCTTCCAACGTCACTTCGCCTCATCTCGAAACTGGAACATATCGGGAACGAAACCCCCACGAAAGCTGCATTTGAGAAACATTGGGAAACAAACAGCAACACACTCGGTCTACGTGTCTCTCATGCGCCCCAGGATCTGAGATCGCAGCCCCAGGACGTAGCCGTGCGACCGCCTGCTGGCATGAGGCCAGCGTCCCACCTCGCGACCCCGCAATGATTGAGGGACGTCCGGGATCGTAAGAAGCCGCGAGGAGTGCGCGATGGTATCGACCTATTTCAGCTACAATTACATCTCGCACCATCTCAAGCAGTCCCTGACGCGGGTCGAGCAGCAAGCCGACATCGCGAAAGAGGCCGCCTATTACAAGTCCAACATCGGCAAGGTGAAGACCGTCGATGATTTCATGAAGGACTACCGCCTTTATCACTATGCGATGAAGGCATACGGCCTCGAAGACATGGCCTATGCCAAGGCCTTCATGAAAAAGGTGCTTGAGAGCGACCTCTCCGACGGCACGAGCTTCGTCAACAAGCTGGTCGACAAGCGTTACCGGGAGTTTGCCGAGGCATTCTCCTTCAACGGCACTGGAACGCCGGTTGCGCAATCGGAAGACCAGACCGACGAGATGATCGGCCTGTACACGGCGACGATGAAGAGCCAGGTCGATGCGCTGACCGACGCCTCGAACTACTACAGCTCGAAGATCGGCACCATCACCAGCGCAGACCAGCTCCTGAACGACGATCGTCTTCGCAACTACGTCTATTCGGCATTCGGGATCGATGAAAGCAAGTGGCCGCGCGACACCATAAGCCAGGTGCTTCGCAGCGATCCGTCCGACCCGAACAGCTATGTCAGCACCAACTTCACGTCTCAGTTGAGCGGCCTCAATGCCCAGCTCACGCAGGCCAAATCGGACGTGGCCGCCACCAATACCAAGATCGCCGACTACACCGCCCAGCTCTCGCAACCGGGCGCCGACGTGAACCAGTTGAACGTCCAGATCCTGGTCGAAAAATATCACCTGGAAACGTACACCAAGAGCGTATCCAGCCTCAGCGACCAGATCGCGGGGATCGGCAACCTCGTCGACCTCGCCGGCGCGTTCGAGTTTCTGCCTGACGGGTCGCTTCCAGCTGGCCAGTCGGCCCAGACTGCCGCAAATATCACGCTCACGAAGCAGTGGTTCGACGACAGCAAGTCCGAGGTCTATGCGGCGGCGAGCCCGCTGAGCGAAGCCCTGGCGATCACGCAATTCAGAACGGCCGTCGTCAAGGTGAATTCCCTCCAGGCGTTCGTATCGACGCCGGCCGTGTACAATTTTGCGCTGGGCTCCGTCGGCCTCGATCCGGCAAAGGTCTCGAAGGACACCATCAAGGCCGTGCTCGAGAGCGATCTCAACGATCCCAAGAGCTTTGTCTACACGCTCAAGGACAATCGCTACGTCGAGCTCGCGCGCGCCTTCAACTTCGACGCAAAGGGCAATCTGACGACGGCGCTCGTGGCCCAGGACCCGGCAAAAGTCCTCGACATTGCGAAAGACTACGTCATTGCGGTGGTGAGAGGGGCAAGCACCAGCGAGCAGAAAGCCGTTCGGGAACAGGCCCAGAAGGACGCGACGGCCTATCAGGAAGCCATCGGAGGCGTCGACAGCGTTTCCGAGCTGCTTGCGAACCGGAATTTGATCAATTTCGTTCTCATCGCCAAGGGTCTGGACCCCAAGAAGGTCAGCACCGAATATCTGAAGAAGATCTTCGCCTCCGACCTGAACAACCCCAAGAGCTTCGCGAACACGGAGACTGATCCGCGCTTTGCCGAAATCGCGTCGTCGTTCAATTTCGACAGCAAGGGCAACGTCGCGCGCCTCCCGATGATGGGACCGCAGAAGCAGACTCAACTCCGGGAAACACAAGCGAACTATCTGCAGCAAAGCCTGGAGCAGCAGCAAGGGGATGCGAATCCCGGCATCCGCCTCGCGCTCTACTTCCAACGCAAGGCGGGAGAGATCACGTCCGCATACGACATCCTTGCCGACAAGGCGCTTTCGGAGGTGTTCAGGACCACCTTCAATCTGCCTGACTCAATGGCCGCCATGCCGATCGATCAGCAGGCCAAGTTCGTGGACAGGTTCATGAAGATCAAGGATCTGTCCGACCCCGCGAAGGTCGAGAAGCTGCTCGGGCGCTTCTCCGCCATGTACGACATCCGGAACAGCGACAGCGTCGGTCAGGCACAATCTCCCCTGCTCAACCTCTTTCAGGGCTCGGGCTCGGGCTTGAGCGACTCCACGTACCTGGCGATTGCCAAGCTGCGTTCCAGCCCGCGATGATCACGCGCCGAGCCTAGCCCAACACCTCGAGCACCAGCTCCATGGTCATCAGCACGGGATTGTCGCCGCGGATCAGTCGGCCCTGCGCGATGCCGCCGGTGTAGTCGATCAGGGCAACGTCGAGCGTGGCTTCGAGCGTGCCCGCAGCGCCCGGCGCGATCGCACCGGACGTTATCGCCAGCTCCGTCGCGAACGGCTCGGTCACGCCGCCATGGCTGAAACGCGCGCCGATGGTCGAGCCGACGCCGCCGTGAATCCTGGCGCGCGAGATACCGTGCGCGCGGCAAAAATCTTCGAGGCAGCCCGCAAAGTCCTGGTTGGGGCGCAGCCGCAGCGCGAAGGCGCGGCTCGACGTGCGCGCCCCCGTGCTTGCGGTGGCCACCGGACCGAACAGCTTGAAATTGGTCTCGGGATCGGGTTCGGCGGTGAACATCGCACCGTCAAGACCGAACGCCTCGACCTCGAACGGCTCGGCCACGATGGTCTCGTCCGGCAGCATGTGGCCACCGCTCGCCTTGCCGTCGGCTTCGGTCCACAGCCCGTGACAGTGAAAGAATGGCGCGCCGTCGCGCGTGCCGAGCGTCATGCTGCCGAGCGACGTGCGTGTGATGCCTTCGGGCCGGTAGGTGTCGCTGTAGAACGCAGCATTCTCGCCGGTTTTGGACAGCGCCGGCATCACATAGCCGAACGGGCCGAGCGCACCGCGCTCGAAATTCAGCACGCCGCCGGCAAAACCCTCCGCCGCAAAGCCGCGTCGCGCGGCCTCCAGCAGCGACACACCTGCCTGAAGCGTGAAGGAGAAGGCGCGTCCACTCGCCTCGACCGATTGGATGCGCTCTGCGACGGGCGCGCCCGGCTGCTTGATACTCCGCATTGCGTCCGCTCAGCCCGCCTTCGTCTTGTCGAGGTCGAGCAGCCCGCGCGCCTCGAGCTCGTCGCGCACCATGCGCTTCGGCACCTTGCCATAGCCGGATTTCGGCAGCGCCTCCCAGAAGAAGAAGCGCTTCGGCATCTTGTAGCGCGGCACCTTCGGCGACAGGAACGCCGCCATCTCGGCCTCGCTCACGGCCTTCGCGCCTTCGCGTGGAACGCAGACGGCGACGCCGACCTCGCCCCAGGTCGCATCGGGCACACCGAGCACGGCCACTTCGCCCACCGCGGGATGCGTCAATATTTTCTCCTCGATCTCGCGCGGATAGATGTTGGAGCCGCCGGAGATATACATGTCGGAGGCGCGTCCGGTGATGTAGAGGAAGCCCTCCTCGTCCATGTGGCCGAGATCGCCGGTGCGGAACCAGCCGTTGCGGAACGCCTTCGCATTGGCTTCAGGGTTGTCGTAATAGCCGGCGAGCACCGCGGGCCCGATCACGCAGATCTCGCCGCTCTGGTTCGCGTTGAGCTCGCGGCCCTCGTCATCCTGGATCGAGACCTGCATGCCGATGCGCTCGAAGCCGCAGGTGCCGATCTTGGCGTAAGGGCCGTCCTCGGGATCGTGCAGCGCCGCCGGCAGCACGGTGATGTTGCCGGTGACCTCGCCGAGCCCGAAATACTGCACGATGACCTTGCCGAGCTTCCTCAGCGCGGTCTTCTGATCCTCGCGATACATCGGCGCACCCGCATAGATCACCTGACGCAGCGAGGAATGATCGTATTTGTCGACGGCGGGATGCTCGACCATCATCTTGAGGATAGTCGGCACCGTGAAGAGATTGCTGACCCGATGTTTCTCGATCAGGCGGAACGCCTCGTCGATGTCGAATTTCTCGGTCGGCAGCAGCACGGTGCAGACGCCGCGCGCGGTCTGCACCAGCTGATGCACGCCGGCGCCATGCGAGAGCGGCGCCACCACCAGGGAGGCATCGGCTTCCGTCACGCCGGGGGTGAGATCGGCGAGATGATTGGTGATGACAAAACCCATCTGGCCGTGGGTCAGCACCGCGGCCTTGGAGCGGCCCGTGGTGCCGGAGGTGAAGAAGAACCAGCAGGGATCGTCGTGCTCGACCGCGACGTTCTCGACCACGCTACCTGCCTGCGAGGCGATGGCCTCCGCAACCGACGTCTCGGCGAACGCGGCCTTGCCGTCGATGCCCCAGGTGAACGCGAGCGCGCCGCCCTTCACGGAAGCGGCATGGTCGGGGAAATCGACATGGCACAGAAACGCCTTCGCGCCGGAGGCTTCTGCGAGATAGCTGACTTCGTCGGGCATCAGGCGGAAATTGGTGGGCACCCAGACCGCGCCGAGGCGGAACGCAGCGAACATCGAGACAAACATCTCGTCGCAGTTCTTGGAATGGACGAGGATGCGGTCGCCTTTGGCGATGCCGCGTGCAGCGAGCGCCGCCGCCAGCGCCGAGACCTGCGCATCGACCTCGCGCCAGGTCCAGGATCGGTCACCCCAGACGAACCCGGGACGCGCCCCATGCCGCCGCGCATTCTGGGTCAGCATGTGAGCGAGATTCATGACGCGGCGGGACATGCGCAGGGGCTGCATCGGGCTTCCTCTTGGAGTGCGGACGGCGCGCAAGCCGCCCGCTCATTGCAGCCCATTTATCGCCATCGCCGGCACCCCTGCAAGGCCGCCCGCCGCACACCTGCCCTACGGCTGCTTGAACGCGAACGGCGTCGCCGTGATCGCCTTCTCCTTGACGCAGGCCTGCGCACCGAAGCCGCCGCAATAGCTGCCGTGCAGGTCGAATCGGATGGTGCGCGCGGCCCCGCGCTTCACCGGCGGCGCCACGATCCTATAGCTGCGGACATAGCCGTCGAACACGGGACGTATGCTGCCGTCCGGCAGCGTCACCAGGATGGTCATGACGCAGCCGCCGGTTCCGCAATAGGTGGTCTCGCGTTCGCCGCATTTGGTGTCGCGGAAATCGACGATGTAGTCGTCGCGGCCGTCGCCGGTCAGATCGAGCTTGCGCACCGTGTCCGGCGCGAACGTGACCGCGCCGCCATCCTGGCTCGTGCACTCCTCGTTGGCGTAGTGCAGCGCCTTCTGCACGCCGGGTGGATAGTCGGCAGGATTGAAAGGCTTTGCGTCGTCGGCGCGTGCAGCCGTGGCGAGGATCGTCAACAGGAGCAGCCAATATCTCATTCGCGTTGGTCGTGCGTGGGCTCGCAATCGTTCAGGGAATTTTAAACATGATCAGCGCAACGTTCACCAGTTCTTGCGTACAGAGTGCCGCATCATGGTCAAAGCGCCCGCCCTCCTCCTGTTGTCGCTGGCGCTCGCCGGATGTGCCATGGGTCCAAACATGGCCCCGCAAGCCCATCTCGCCTCCGACCCCGCCTTCACGCCCGCGCGCTACGCCTGGGATGGCGCCGGCGAAAATCCCAACCAGCCGCGCGCTGCCGCGGGAGCATCGCGAGCCACGCGTGTTGCCGCCGAGCGCAGCAGGTCGCGAGCCGGACTTCAGCCCTATTCCAAGGAATGGTGGCAGGCCCAGGACGGCATCGAGGCCGAGCAGGACGCCAAGGTCAACCGCTCCCTCGTCATCTGCCAGGGCTGCCTCCGCTCGCCGCCGCAGGCGGAAGATTCCAGGCTCGCCAAAGCGAGCGATTGAACCGAACCGCCTTCACGCTGGTCTACAGAGATGCGCGCCGGCTCCGGCCCGCCGCCATGCGCCATCATCTCAGGGACATCTCATGCTCACCCGCCGCTGTTTCGTCGCCGTCTCCCTGCTCGCCGGCATCTCCCCGGCATTGGCCGAGACCGCAGCCCCTGCCGATCCCTTCGCCATCCTGACGGCGATCTACACCCGCGCCGCCAAGGGCAAGGGCGATGGCGGCGGCGCCTTCGTCATCGAGAACAAGGCGGCCAAGGCGAAATATCTCTCCAAGGCGCTGGTCGCGCTATGGGCCAAGGCTGACGCGCATACTCCGAAGGGCGACGTCGGTCCGGTCGATTTCGATCCGGTGACCAATTCGCAGGAGCCGGACGTGAAGTCGTTCAAGGTTGACGCCGAGAAGATGGAGGCGGACAAGGCGATCGTTGCGGTCACCATCATCGGCCACCGCAACGACCGGAAACCCGCCGATCTGATCGTGCGTTACGACTTCGTGCGCGAGGCTGGCAGCTGGCGGATCGACGACATCAAGGGCTCCTCCGGCGGCGAGGCTTGGTCGATCCGCAAGATGCTGACGGACTCGCTTAGGAGCTGACTGGAGACCACATGAGCGACGTCATCGACAACAAGGCCCATCACCGCTTCGAGCTCGAGGTGGAGGGCCATCTGGCGACCGAGCATTACAAGCTCGACGGCAATGTCATCACGTTCGAGCATACGGATGTGCCGAAAGAGCTCGGCGGCAAGGGCGTCGGATCGAAGCTGGTGCAAGGTGCGCTCGACCAGGTGCGCGCGGCCGGCCTGAAGCTGATCCCGCAATGCCCGTTCGTGAAGGCCTGGATCGACAAGCACCCCGACTATCAGGACCTCGTGAAGCAATGAGCGCACGGGTCCGCCCGTAGCCTGGCGGACCCGCGGATATCTGCGATCTACTGCCCGTGCTTGAGCATGTCCTGGTCGTTCAGGTCCCAGTCCTGCCACAGCAGCAGCACGCCGAGGAGCACCACCACCGCGCCGAGGCTGGTATGATAGATGCGCAGGAAGCCTTCAGCGGAATAGCCGAGGGCATAGGGCGCGGCGATGAGCCACAATCCGATCAGGATCGTCGCCACCTCCTGCCAGCGCTGCAGCGCCACATATTCGAGCTGGCTGATGCCAAACACGACCAGGCCGACTGCGACCGCATTCAGGATGACCATCGAGTCTCCGGCGATCACGGGATGATCCTGGATGGGAAACCATGGCGAGACGACGATCAGCGCACCCACCAGCATCCCGGCCCAGTCTTCCCACGTGCGATGAGTATTCAAAAAACCAAAGTCCGACATCGTACCCTCCTATGACAGAGCACACGTCGGCGGCTGGCGATCACGACTTCCGAATGTCTGGCGACCCTGCCGGCCGCATTCGGACGTATGTCCTGCAAAAGACGTGGGAACCGCGGGCAGCCGCGCAAGAGCAAGCGCGAGGATTATTTCGGCGGTAGCCGCGATCCTCGCTGGTCGTCACCCCATATCGCACCGCAGCTAAAGGGCCCCGAGCCTCTGCAGCGCCTCGCGCGCAGTCGCCAGGTCCGGATTCAATTCCAGTGCCTTCCTGAGATCGGCGATCGCCCCCTGCTTGTCGCCGAGCCGCAGGCGGGCCTGGCCGCGATTGTTCCACGAGAACACGTCCGAGGGGTCGTATTGCAGCGCCTTGTCGTAGTCGGCAACGCCGCCCTTGTTGTTGCCCTGGAAGAGCCGGATCATGCCGCGATTGCGCCAGCCGCGCGCATCCGTCGGTGCAATCCGGATCGCCTCGCCATAATCGGCGGCGGCACGATCGAGCTGCTCGCTGTCGCGATAGACGTTGCCGCGATCGATATAGGCGAGCAGATCGGGCGCGAGCTTGATCCGCTTGCTGTAGTCGGCGAGCGCGTGCGCCGTGTCGTGCTTGCGGGCGTAGACGAAGCCGCGATTGGCGTAGGCGCGGGCATAGTTCGGATTGCGCTTGATCGCCGCGTCGAAGTCGGCGATCGCGCCGTCGAGGTCGCCCTTGTTGTAGCGGGCATCGCCGCGATTGCTGTAGGCCAGCGCCATCGACGGATCGAGCTTGATGGCCTCGTCATACTCGGCGATGGCGCGATCATAGTCGCGCTTGAAGCCGTAGACGCGGCCGCGGTTGTTGTAGGCGCAGGCAAAGTCCGGCGCGAGCTTGACCGCCTCGTCGAGATCGGACAACGCGGCATCGAGCTCGCCCTTCTCGGTGAGCCCGTGGCCGCGGCTGCAATAGGCCCCCGCGAGCCTGCCTCCGGTCTCGCTCCTGGTGTCGATGACGGTCGAGCAAGCCTTGACCCGCTCGTCCGGCGTGCTGGCCGGCGCGAAACAGGCCTCCCAGGCCGGATCGCCTTCGGCCGCAGCCGGCACCGGAGCCGCCGAAGCAAGCGCGGCGAGCAACGCCAGGACGCTGAGCTGGACACGCATTTTCCGGATATCTCCCTTGCGGCGACCTTGCTTGGTCGCATCTTGGCAAGGGCCGGTTCAGCGGCCTAGATCAGGGGCAGGTAGCGGCTTCGGAAGGATCTCGCATGGAGGCATCGGTACGCGACAACAAGGACAAAAGCCGTTTCGAGCTCGATGTCGGCAGCGAGGTCGCCTTCGCCAATTACCGGCTGACGCCGTCGGCGGTGATCATCACCCACACCGAGACGCCGCGCGCGCTGCGCGGCCGCGGGATCGCCTCGGGGCTGGTCAAGGGTGCGCTGGAGCTGATCCGCCGCGACGGCAAGAAGGTGATCGCCGGCTGCGGCTTTGTCGTCGATTATCTCGACAGGCATCCGGAGGATGCCGACCTCGTCGCCTGATGCAAAAAGGGCCCGCGCGATGGCGGGCCCTTCGACGACCGAGGGATCGGTCAGTGCTTGATCTCGGGCGGCAGCTTGCCGCCATTGGCGGCGAGCTTGGACATCACCTGCTTGTGCAGCCAGACGTTCATGCTGGCCGAGTCGTTCATGTCGCCGGTATAGCCGAGCTCCTTGGCGAGGTCCTTGCGCGCGGCAAGACTGGAATCGATGTCGAGCGCCTTCATGAGATCGACGATCGAGGTGCGCCATTCCAGCTTCTCGCCCTTGTGCGCAGCGACCGCCTTGTCGACGATGGCGGCGACGTCGACGGCTGCCATAGGCGCAGCCCCCGGCGCCGATGCGCCCGGCGCGGTCCCTGCGGGGGCACTACCCGGAGCTGCGCCACCGGCGGGCGCGGCGGAAGCCGGCTGGCTACCGAAGATCGCGCTCATGATTTTTCCGAAAATGCTCATGTCTGCTCCCCGAAAAGGATCCGTTGGAAGGGCCTGGAGTGACCACTTATAGACGAAGTTACTGTGTTGCGCCCGCGGAGTTGTGCGAACCGCCAAGCAGCATGAGCTTATCTGCGGCGAAATGACGGCCGAATGACATTCGTCGAAGTTGCACTGCGGCATCGAATTTCACCCAAGCGTGAGGGACAGGACTCGGAATTGGGAGTAGCCTTCACGCTCAACTCGCGATCTCCTCCGGAATTCGCGTCTGGTTGGAATCGCGAAACTCAGAGAAGAGCGGCCGCTTGCGCCGTTTGCCGGCGTCGCGTGCGGCTGCCCGGCAAGGGAGCTAGCGACCATGGCCACACTCTACCAGGGCAATGTCCCCACCATGGCCCAGCCCGCGGATGCGGCTGGACCTGTCATTCGAACCATCCACCTGTCCGACCTGCACGAGGCGCTCCGGCGCGGCTGGGAGGATTTCAAGGCGGTTCCGAGCCACGCCATCATCCTGTGCGTGATCTATCCAGTGCTGGGCCTCGTGCTCGCCCGCGTGGTGATGGGCTATTCGGTATTGCCGCTGCTGTTTCCGTTGGCCGCGGGCTTCGCCCTGATCGGCCCGTTCGCAGCGCTCGGCCTTTACGAGCTTTCCAGCCGGCGCGAACGCTTTGAGGAGGCCAGCGCCTGGGATGCCATGGAGGTGCTGCGCTCGCCGTCGTTCGGCGCGATGCTCGGCCTCGGCACGCTGCTGCTCGCGCTGTTCGTGACCTGGGTTGCGACCGCGCAGGCGATCTATGTCGCAGCCTTCGGCTATGAGGGCGTGACCGGGATCTCGGATTTCCTGACGCGCGTGCTGACGACGCAGCAGGGCTGGTGGCTGATCGTGGTCGGCTGCGGCACCGGCTTCCTGTTCGCGCTCGCCGCGCTCTGCATCAGCGCCGTGTCGTTCCCCTTGATGCTCGACCGCCATGCCGGCGCGTTCGAGGCGATGGTGACGTCGCTGCGCGTCGTCGCCAAGAACCCGGTGCCGATGGCGGCCTGGGGCGTGATCGTGGCGGTGCTGCTCGCGCTCGGCACGATCCCGGCGTTCCTCGGCCTCGCCGTCGTCATCCCCCTGCTCGGCCACGCCACCTGGCATCTCTACCGGAAGGTGATCGCGTCCGATCCCGGCGCACGGCCCGTACCGCCCCCGCCGCATCGTCCGCGCAAACCGGCGGCCGACTTCCCGGCCAACCTGTTCCCCTGGCGTAACAGGACAGACGCCTAACGATCGCGTGACATCCGATCCTGCCCGGCCCCGGGCAGGATCGGGCGTTGTCAGACGCCTTGCTTTGGCCGCGGTTCCGACCGAGATTGCGTGGCCGGTCAGATCACTTCACGGAATCCATTTCATCTGATGACCCCGACGATTTCTCGTCTCGCTCTCGCAGCCCTCGCCCTCTCCGCATCCATCCTGTCCGCCCAGCCAGCGCTCGCCGCTGTGGCCTGCGGCTCGGGCAATTTCGACGCCTGGCTTGCGGACTTCAAAACCGACGCCGCCGCCAAGGGCATCTCGCAGCAGGCCATCGCCACCGGGCTCGCAGGCGTGACGCTCGACGAGAGCGTGCTCAAGCGCGACCGCTCGCAAAAGGTCTTCACCCAGACCTTCGAGGAGTTTTCCGGCCGCATGGTGCCGCCGCGCATGACGCGCGGCTCCAACATGATGAAGCAATACGGCTCGGTGCTGTCGCGTATCGAGCAGACCTACGGCGTGCCGGGCGAGGTGCTGGTCGCGATCTGGGGGCTGGAGACCGATTTCGGCGTCAACACCGGCAAGTTCGCCACCATCCGCTCGCTGGCGACGCTGGCCTATGACTGCCGGCGCGCCGAGCAGTTTCGCGGCGAGCTGCTGGATGCGCTGCGCATCGTCCAGCGCGGCGACCTCGCGCCAGCCGACATGAAGGGCGCATGGGCCGGCGAGCTCGGCCAGACCCAGTTCATGCCCTCGTCATGGATGAAATACGCCGTCGATTTCGACGGCAACGGCAAGCGCGACCTGCTGCACAATGCGCCCGACGTGCTCGCCTCCACCGCCAATTATCTCGCCGGCTATGGCTGGCAGAAGGGCAAGGACTGGCAGCCGGGCGGCCCGAACTTCGCGGTGCTGCAGCAGTGGAACAAGAGCGAGGTCTATTCCAGGACCGTCGCCTATTTCGCCGCCCAGCTCGCGCGCGCTCCCTAAAAAACGACAATCGACAAAAAAGCGTAGGGCCGACCGCCAGGCGACCGGCCCTCTCTTGGGTTGCGTTTACTTGCCCATGGTGGCGTGCATCGCCTTGTTCAGGTGCGCGCCGCACGCACCCATTTTGCCGTTGAGCAGCGAATCCTGCGCCGCCGCGATCTCCTTCTGCGCGACGAACTTGCTGTCGCCGTCGGCCATGTTCTCGATCGCGGTCTCCGTCTTCTCCAGATTGGCCCCGCTGCAACCGCCCATGGCGTGCTTGGCGGCCTGGGCCGGCGCGACGGCGAATGCGACGGCGGCAATTGCGATAACCCCGAGTAACTTCGTCATGATGTTACTTTCCTTCTTTTGTTCTTGGGCCAGAACCAGCGACATTGCCGGAATCTGCGGCATGACTTTCCCCGGTTGCGGCAACATGCCGCAATAAATTCCCCGCGAGAATTGCGTGATGTTGCGCGGCGCGCAGGGCGCGTATGCGGAACTTCTGATTTTCATTACAACTTCGTAACGCGGCGACGCACGCATGGCATGTATGCGCCGCACGAAAGAAGGAAAAATGCTCTCGTTCTGAGAGATGGCCGAACAGATCCCGCCTAGGCCGGCGCTCTGCGCGGTTCCGCGCCCCCTTCGCCGGCTCAAGCGTGACGCCATCGTTCAATGATCTGAATATATATTCATTTATATGTTGCTCACTTTCATGCGATTCGTGCATGCGAGAGTTGGGCTTACTGGCTGTCCCGCTGTGTTGCGGTTCACGAAAACGCGACTTATTTCATGCGTCGGTGGAACCGCATGATTTCCTATAAACCCGTGATTTCACGGTATTTTATTGCAACAAACGGGACTGACCGCCCAGCGATTGGGCGGACCTGCCGAGAGGTTAATCGGCTGTTACCGATGCTATGCGCTGGTCGCTTAGCTGCGTCGCAACATCGGAACTTTCGCACTGCACCACTCTCACCTATATTCATTTCAACGATGACGCCTAGGCAAAGGCTGAATCGAACTACAGGAGACTACCAATGCTGCTCTCGCTCATCCGCATGATCCAGGCCTTCCGGGACTATCAGCGCAATGTTGCCGAGCTGTCCCAGCTCAGCGATCGCGAACTGGCCGACATCGGCCTCGATCGCTCGGACATCCCGCGCGTTGCTGCCGGCCAGTATCAGGGCTGATATCGTTCAGCCCTTCACCGGAACGGACCGATAGCGCCCGCCTCGTGCGGGCGTTGTCGTTTCTGATGGCGAAAACTCAATCTCGGCGATTCCACTGATCGCCGAAAAGCGCTACCTGTCCGCCCCATGACAGGATCCCATTCAAATCGTGTGCACGTGATCGGCGCCGGCCTTGCCGGTTCCGAAGCCGCCTGGCAGGTCGCCAAATCGGGCGTGCCCGTGGTGCTGCACGAGATGCGGCCGACCCGCATGACCGAGGCGCACCGCACCGACGGGCTCGCCGAGCTCGTCTGCTCCAACTCCTTCCGCTCGGACGACGCCGCCAACAACGCCGTCGGCCTGCTGCATGCGGAGATGCGCCGCCTCGACTCGCTGATCATGCGCGCGGCCGACGCCAACCAAGTGCCCGCCGGTGGCGCGCTCGCCGTCGACCGCGACGGCTTCTCGGCGGCCGTCACCAAGGCGCTGAACGAGCATCCCCTGATCGAGATCGCCCGCGGCGAGATCGCAGGCCTGCCGCCGGCCGACTGGGACAATGTGATCGTTGCCACCGGCCCCCTCACCTCGGCGCCGCTCGCCAACGCGATCCGCGAGTTGACCGACGAGAACGCGCTCGCCTTCTTCGATGCGATCGCGCCGATCGTGCATCGCGAATCCATCGACATGTCGGTGGCCTGGTTCCAGTCGCGCTACGACAAGGTCGGCCCCGGCGGTACCGGCGCCGACTACATCAACTGCCCCATGACCAAGGAGCAGTATGACAGCTTCGTCGCCGCGCTGATTTCAGGCGAGAAGACCGAGTTCAAGGAATGGGAGACCAACACGCCCTATTTCGACGGCTGCCTGCCGATCGAGGTGATGGCGGAGCGCGGGCCCGAGACGCTGCGCCACGGCCCGATGAAGCCGGTCGGCCTCACCAATCCGCACGACCCCACCACCAAAGCCTACGCGATCGTGCAGCTGCGCCAGGACAACAAGCTCGGCACGCTCTACAACATCGTCGGCTTCCAGACCAAGCTGAAGTACGGCGAGCAGCAGCGCATCTTCCGCACCATTCCGGGACTCGAGAAGGCCGAGTTCGCCCGCCTCGGCGGCCTGCATCGCAACACCTTCCTGAATTCGCCAAAACTGCTCGACGGCCAGTTGCGTCTGCGCGCGCAGCCGCGGCTGCGTTTCGCCGGCCAGATGACGGGCTGCGAGGGCTATGTGGAATCCGCGAGCGTCGGCCTGATCGCCGGCCTCTATGCGGCAGCCGATGCGCGCGGCGAGACGCTTGCGAGCCCGCCGAACACGACCGCGCTCGGATCCCTGCTTGGCCACATCACCGGCGGCCATATCGAGACCATCGAGCCGGGCACGCGCTCGTTCCAGCCAATGAACATCAATTTCGGACTGTTCCCGCCGCTCGCGAGCGCGCCGACGAAGAAGCCCGACGGCACGCGGCTGCGCGGCAACGAGAAGACGGTGGCCAAGAAGCAGGCGATGAGCGCGCTGGCGCTCGCCGATCTCGATCGCTGGATCGCCGATCACCTGCGCATCGCTGCCGCTGCGTGAGTTGACGATGAGCCTCCCCAAAGACGACGCCGCGACACTCTCGGCGCGCTGGACCGAGGGCGTGCTGCTCAAGCGCGACGTGTTCTCGACCGTCGAGCGCGGCCGCTTCCGCACCGACACCGGCGAGGTCGACGCCGTGCTGCGCCGGCTGGATGAAGTGCCGTGGTGGTCATTCCTGCTCGCGCGCCATCTGTTCGCACGCGAGAAGCATGCGCTGGCCCTCGCCAAGGGCCTCGATGTCGGCCCCGAGCTGCTGTGGGCCGGACGCCGCGCGCTGGTGCGCGGCTTCGTCGACGGCGTCGCGCTGCATCTGGCAAAGCCCCATGGCGACCTCGCCTATTTCCGCTCGGCCAAGGCGGCGCTGCGGCGGCTGCGCCGCGCCGGCATCTGCCACAACGATCTCGCCAAGGAGCAGAACTGGCTGGTCGGCCGTGATGGCCGCGCTTATGTGACGGACTTCCAGCTTGCCGCCTGCTTTGCGCGGCGCGGCCGCCTCTATCGGATCCTTGCCTACGAAGATCTCCGTCACCTGCTCAAGCACAAGCGATCCTACGCCCCTGAGGCGCTGACGCCGCGCGAGCGAAAAATCCTGGCGAAGAAATCGTTTGCCGCCAGCCTGTGGCTCGCCACGGGCAAGAAGGTCTATCGCGCGATCACGCGCGGCTTGTTCAATTTCACCGACCGCGAGGGCGGCGGCCGGCGGCTCGTCAACGACGCGCCGGTGCTGGCCGAGCTGATCCGCAAGAATCCGGCGGTGCGCGACACCGCCATCGTCGCCTTTGCCGACCGGCGCTCCGGCGTCGGCCTCTATGCTTTCGTCGAAGCCGACCAGGCCACGCTCGAGGGCCAGCTCCGGAGCGAGCTTTCGGCGGCCAAGGGTCCCAAGCCGCCGGAACATATCCAGGTGGTGCACGCGCTGCCGCGCGATGCCGGCGGCAAGCCGCGCACCGAGATCCTGCAACTGGTGGCCATGAACCAGCTCGACCTGATCGAGCCGATGATGAAGAACGACCAGGACCGCGCCTTCCTCAAGGACATCCTGGAGCAGCGCAAGAACCTGCGCGACCGCTTCAATTTCGAGGCCGATCTGCCGGCCGGCTAGCGCGCCACGCGCCTTGAAGCTTCCACAATGGCGATAGAGAAGCGGTCGGATCATTCGGGTTTGGCGGGGATCATGGGGATTCGGGGGACGGCGATGCATCGTGTGGCTGGCGCTCTCACCGCCGGCCTCCTGCTGCTCTCGGCCGCCCCGGCGATGGCCGATTCCGCGGCCGAGCTGATCTCCAGCTTCCGCCTCAAGCACGGCGAAGTCCGCGTCGTCCGCGATTCAACGCTCGACCGCATCGCCATGGACCAGGCCCGCGCGATGGCGGCGAAGGACGATCTCAGCCATGACGCGCTCGGCCCGTTTAACCGGCGCGTCGCCCCCGCCGGCGCAGGCCGCGCCGCCGAGAACATCGCCTACGGCTACGACAATTTCGAGAAGACGCTGGGCCAGTGGATCGACTCCTCCGGGCACCGCAAGAACCTGTTGCTGCACAACGCCTCCCGCGTCGGCGTCGCCAGCGCCAGGAACGCCAGCGGCAAGCGCACCTATTGGGCCATGGTGATCGCCGGCGATTACGAGCCCAAAGGCAAGGGCAAAGGTAAAGGCAAGGGCAACAAGGACGCGGAGCCGCTGGTCGCGGTGAAGCGCGAGCCCGCGCCCGCCGGCAAGCCCAAATCAGAGTCCAAGCCCAAATCCAGCAGCTGCCACATCAAGCTGCTCAGCCTCTGCATCTGAGCTGCACGGCGCCGCAGACGACCAGACACGAAAGAGCGCATCGCTCATGAACGACCTTCGCTCGGAATACGAACGGAAGGTGCAGACGCTCACTGAGATGGCCATGGATATGCGGCGCCGGGGCCTTGAGGCCGAGACCATTGCGAGAGCGGTCCATGCCGAGCGCCTCGCGATCGCCAAGTCGTTCAAGGACCTCACGCCGGAGCCGCTCAGGACGAGAATTCGGGCGCGAACGATTGCCCAATACGGCAATCCGGCCGGGCCCTCCGTCGACTTTCTCCGCGCGGCCGGGAAGAGCTGGGATGACATCATCGACAGCGCATCCCGGCCCGGTTCATTGCCTGACTGAGGCGAACGGGTCGCGCCCTTACCGGATCGGCTCAGCCAGATCCTTGGCCTTGAGGTCACGCGGAAGCACCGTCAACAACAGGACGGCGCAAAGCAGGCACAGGCCCCCGATCACATAGAGCGCCGGCGTTGTGCTGCCGGTCATATCCTTGACCGAGCCGACCATGATCGGGCTGACGATACCGCCGACCTGCCCCAGCGTGTTGATCAGCGCGATCCCGCTCGCCGCGCCCGCGCCGGTCAGGATCTTCGGAGGCAGCGTCCAGAACGTCGGGATGGCCGCAACGACGCCTGCACCGAGGATGGCAAGCGCACCGACCAGCGTGACGACACTCCGGTCGAATGCTCCGGAGGCAAAGAAGCCCACCGCCGCAGCCAGAACCAGGCCGGCGACGAACTTCGGCCGCTCGCCCGACGCGTCCGACAAGCGTCCGACGATGATCATGCAGATGGCGCCGCAGATGTAGGGCACGGCGGTCAGGAAGCCGATCGCAGCCGCGCTGCCTCCGCCGGCCGCCTTGATCAGATCGGGCGCCCAGAAGTTGAGTCCGTAGGACGCGATCTGGATCAGGAAGTAGATGAAGCCGAGCAGCAGCACGCCGGGCATGAGCAGCGAGCACCACGCCGAATGCTCGCCGATCTCGCTGTTCTGGCGATCCAGCTGGACCGAGATCAGCCGCCGCTCGTCATCGCTCAGCCATTCGGCCTGCGCGATCCCGTCGTCGAAACGCAGCAGCACGACGAAGCCGAGGGCGACGCAGGGAATGCCGCCGGCCAGGAACAGCCACTGCCAGCCCGCAAGACCGTGCAGCCCGTTCAGATAGTTGAGGATGAGGCCGGAGATCGGCGCGCCGACGATCCCGGAGAACGCCGTCGCAAGAAAGAACACGGACGTCATGCGGCCGCGGTGCGACTTTGGAAACCAGAGCGTCAGATAGTAGAGAATGCCCGGCGCGAAACCGGCTTCCATGGCGCCGATCACGAAGCGCAGCGCGTAGAACTGCCATTCGCTGCGGACGAAGATCATGGCCGCCGTCGCCAGCCCCCAGGAGATCATGATGCGGGCGATCCAGCGCCGTGCACCGAAGCGATAGAGCAGCATGTTGCTCGGCACTTCCAGCAGGACGTAACCGACGACGAACAGGCTGGCGCCGAACCCGTAGGCGGTGTTGCTCAGCCCGAGATCGGCCTGGAGTGCAGTTTTGGCAAAGCTGATGTTGACGCGGTCGAAGAATGCAAAGAAGTAGCAGATGATGATCAGCGGCATCAGCCGCCAGGCGATCTTCTTGATAACCTGCTGCTCCGTCATTCCAGCGTCGAGGTCGGCGGTGGCCGCCGTCGCAATCGTCATGGTTTCCTCCAATTTTGCTTTTGAGATTTGGCTGGCGGCCGTTCAGCCGGAGCGCCGCAAACGTTCGGGTATGGGATGCAGATCGAGGGGACGGCCGGCCTTGGCGACCTGCCCCGGCACCTCATGTCCGACCAGCCCGGGGAGCCGGAACGAGAGATCGATCAGGCGCTGCAGATCGAGACCGGTCCGCAGGCCGATCTCGTGGCAGAGATTGACGAGGTCTTCGGTGCAGACATTGCCTGTCGCGCCCGGCGCGAATGGACATCCGCCGAGGCCCCCCAGTGCGGCGTCGAAGCGGCGCGCACCGGTGTCATGGGCCGCGAGAACATTGACGAGCCCAAGGCCGCGCGTGTTGTGGAAGTGAAGCGTGAGCCTGTCCGCAGGGACCAGCATCAGGGCCTCGGCCACCAGTTGCGAGACCTGATTGGGATTGGCCATGCCCGTGGTGTCCGCGAGTGTGATGCCATCGGCGCCGAGATCGAGATAGCGCTTGACGATGTCCAGCACCTTCTTGAACGGCTGCACGCCTTCGAACGGACAGCCGAACGCGGTCGCAACGGTGGCATTGACCAGGGCGCCGCCGGCGTGTGCCGGCCCCACGATCTCGGCGAGCGAGGTCAGCGACTGCGCGTGCGTCATGTTCATGTTGGCGCGGTTGTGCGTCTCGCTGGCCGACATCACGAAATTGAGCTCGTCGGCACGTGCCGCCAGCGCCAGCTCGGCGCCTTTCCGGTTCGGGACCAGCGCCGTGTAGATCGTGCCGGGCCGGCGCTCGATGCCGGCGAAGACATCCGCCGCGTCGCGCAGCGACGGGACCGCCGCCGGCGATACGAACGACGAGACTTCGATGCGGCCAAAGCCGATCGCGGACAGCGAATTGATCAGCCGGATCTTGTCGCCGGTCTCAACCCACTTGGCTTCGATCTGAAGGCCGTCGCGCGGAGCGACTTCCTGGATCAGGATGTCCGGTCGTGTTGCCATCATTGCACCGCTCCGCTGCGGCGCAGCTGCGCGATATCGCCGGCCTGCAGGCCTAGGCCCGTCAGCACCTCGTCGGTGTGCTGTCCCAGCGTCGGGCCTGACCACCTGACCTCGCCAGGCGTCTCCGAGAGCTTTGGCGTGATGCCCGGCATCTTGACGGTGACATCACCGGGCAGCTCGGTCGGCAGGATCATCTCGCGGGCGGCGTAATGGGGGTCTTCGACGATGTCGGCCACCGAATAGATCCGGCCCGCGGGGACGTCGGCCGCATCGAGACGCGCAAGGATCTCGTCCATCGTTCGCGCCGACGTCCATGTCGCGATCACGGCGTCGAGCATCTCGTTGCTGCGCACGCGTCCGTCGTTGCTGGCAAGTGCCGGCTCGTCGGCCAGATCCGACCGGCCGACCACCTGCATCAGCCGCTTGAAGATCGCATCGCTGTTTCCGGCGACGACGACGTGGCGTCCATCGGAGCTCGGATAGGTGTTGGAGGGACTGATGCCCGGCAGGGCCCCGCCGGTGCGGGTTCTGACATGCCCCATGAGATCGTATTCAGGGACAAGGCTTTCCATCAGATTGAACACGCTCTCGTAGAGCGAGACGTCGACGACCTGCCCTCGTCCCTGCCCGGTCTTGACGCGGAGCAGCGACATCAGCGCGCCGATCACGCCGTGAAGGGATGCAAGGCTGTCGCCGATGCTGATGCCGACCCGCGCCGGCGGGCTGTCCGGGTCGCCCGTGGTGAAGCGCAACCCGCCCATGGCCTCGCCGATCGCGCCAAAGCCGGAGCGATCGCGATAAGGGCCGGTCTGCCCGTAGCCGGAGATGCGCACCAGCGTCAGGTCGGGATTGAGCTTCGACAGCACGTCCCAGCCGAGGCCGAGCTTCTCGAGGCTGCCCGGCTTGAAATTCTCGATCACGACATCGGCCTGTGCGGCCAGCCGCAGCGCAACGTCGCGGCCCTCGTGCGATTTCAGGTCGATCGCGATCGACTTCTTGTTACGCGACTGCAGATACCACCAGAGCGAGGTGCCCTGATGCAGCTTGCGCCATCTGCGCAAGGGATCGCCGCTGCCCGGCTGCTCGATCTTGATGACGTCGGCGCCGAATTCGGCGAACAGCCGCGCGGCAAACGGCGCGGCGATCAATGTTCCGAGTTCGACGACCCGTATTCCGGATAGTGGTCCGTCCATGTCTCGCGCTCCTCGATCGTCTTTGATCGAGGTGTCGCCGAGCTCACCGTCTCAAGTCCAATATCCTTTGATGAACACGCGTTCGCGGATGACGAACGATATGGAGTCAGTGCGGCCTGCCTTGCGGCGTCCGCAGGTGATCGAGCATCAATTGGCTGGTCGCCGACAGTCCCGCAGGATCTCTCGCCACCAGCACCAGCTCGCGATCGGCCCAGTCATCGCTCAGTTCAATGGCCGTCAGGTTCATGCCGTGACTGAGGACCTCGAACGCACGATCGGGAATGAGGCCGACGCCCATGCCGGCCTGCACCATCCGGCACACGGCATCGAAGCCCGGGACATGAACCCGCAGCCGGATCGACTTGCCAATCTGCTGCGCCGTGTATTGCGAGCGCAGATAGATCGAGCTCGCCGCAAACAGGCCGACATGGTCGTAGTCGAGCGTGTCAGCGAACGATACTTCCCGGGCCGATGCGAGCGGATGGTCCGTGCGCACCACGATCACGAGGCGGTCCCGCCGGTACGAGAAACGATCCAGCCCGCGCGTCGACACGTCCGCGGAGCAGATGCCGATTTCAGCGACGCCCTCCTCGACGCCGCGAACGACATCGGCGCTGGGACGCTCCTGCAGGTCGAGGCGCACGAGCTCGTGCGAGCGGAAAAAGCCGGGCAGATCATCGGGGAGGAACTCGACGATCGACGACAGATTGGCCAGCATCCGCACATGCCCGCGCACGCCGCGCGCATGCTCGGCCATGTCAACCGCGATCTTCTCGACATTGAGCAGCGTCACCCGCGCATGATGCAGCAACGACTCGCCGGCCGGCGTCAGCGCCATCCCGTTCGGATGCCGCTCGAACAGTGTGACCTCGAGAACCTCCTCCAGGTCATTCATGCGCTTGCTGACGGCAGAGGGCGCGATCGCCTCGCGCTGCGAGGCACGCGTCAAATTGCCCTCTTCGCAGATGGCGATGAACAGCCGCAGCGTCGTGAGATCGATCCGCCTGGCGATGTTAATTCGGGGCGTCCCGCCGGCCGGGCGCGACGACTGCGTTTTCTCTTGCATGGTCGATGTTCCGATGCGGGAGAATATCGCGTTCGAAGCCGCCGCATTTCTCAAAATGCCGAGAGCGAGGCTGCTGAATTGGAATCGGATACCAACCGCGCGCTCAATTCCGCCGATTTTTCCCAAGATTGGCGCTATGGCCTCGGCCTTGCTCACGCGCAGCATCGCGCCTAATGCTGGCTGTGCGGCCAGCAGGCGGAGGTAACATTGCTCGATCTCGACCAAATTCGTTCCGACACGCCGGCGACCTCCAGGCGAACATATCTCCACAATGCGGGCGCGGCCCTCATGCCCACCGTGGTCGCAGCAGCGATGAAGGAGCACATCGATCTGGAGAGCGAAATCGGAGGCTATGCCGCGTCCGACCGGGAATCCGACCGGCTCGGCGCGGTCTATGGCTCCGTCGCGCGTCTGCTGAATGCGTCTCCCGACGAGATCGGGCTCGTGGAAAACGCCACCGTCGCCTGGCAGATGGCGTTCTATTCGCTCCCGTTTCGCAAGGGCGACCGCATTTTGACCGCCGAGGCGGAATACGCCGCCAACTATGTTGCGTTCCTTCAGGTCGCCAAACGAACCGGCGCGGTCGTCGACGTCGTGCCCAGCGATCCCAGCGGCGAGCTCGATGTCCAGGCGCTTGAGCGCATGATCGATGAGCGCGTCAAGCTGATCGCGATCACCTGGGTTCCGACCAATGGCGGGCTGGTCAATCCGGCGGCGGCGATCGGCAAGATCGCCCGGGCGCACGGCATCCCCTATCTGCTCGACGCCTGCCAGGCGGTCGGGCAGATGGAGGTGGATGTCGAAGCGATCGGCTGCGATATGCTGTCCGCCACCGGCCGCAAATTCCTGCGAGGCCCGCGCGGCACCGGATTCCTTTATGTCCGCCGGGCACTGATGCAACAGCTCGAGCCGCCAATGATCGACCATTTCGCGGCACCCTGGGTCTCACGCAACGAATACCGACTGCGCGGCGATGCGCGCCGCTTCGAGAACTGGGAGAACAATTACGCAGCCCGGCTCGGCCTGGGCGCGGCTGTCGACTACGCCCTCGCGATCGGCATCGGCCCGATCGCGCAGCGCTGCCGCCTGCTTGCCGGCCGGCTTCGCAGCGGCCTCGCCGGCATTCGCGGCGTCACCATTCGCGACCTTGGACGCATGCCGGGCGCGATCGTCAGCTTCACGATGGACGGGCACGAGGCGGAGGATATCGTCCGCAGCGCCGCCGCGGCCGGCATCACGATCGGCGCCTCAGATCCTGCGAGCACCCGCATCGACGCCGAAATGCGCTCGTTACCGAACGTCGTGCGGGCCTCGCCGCATTACTACAACACCGAAGCCGAGGTCGACCGGCTGATCGGTCACCTCGCGACCCTGGCGCCGCGATAGCTCAGGTACAGCGTGCGCTCAGCCCGGAGGCGCTGAGCTTCGCCATGACCTCGTCGAGATGCGCGCTGTCGCGGGTCTCGATGACGAGCTGCAGCAGCGTCGCCTTGGCCGGCAGGTCGGAGAAGGTCCGCTGATGCGAGACCTCGATGATGTTGGCGCCGGCCTCGGCCAGTAGCGCCGCCACGGCTGCGAGCTGCCCCGGCCGATCGGGGATATCGAGCGAGAGCTGGGTCAGGCGTCCCTCGCGCGCGAGCTCGCGGGTGAGCACGGAGGCGATCAGCCGCGTGTCGATATTGCCGCCGCTCAGGACGAGGCCGACCTTCTCGCCGGCAAAGCGGGAGGGATCGGACATCAGCGCGGCAAGGCCGGCGGCGCCGGCGCCCTCGACGACCGTCTTCTCGATCGAGATCAGGGTCGCGACCGCGCGCTCGAGCTCGGCTTCGTTGACCAGCGCGATGTCGTCGACCAGGCGGCGGACGATTTCGGTGGTGATCCTGCCCGGCGATTTCACCGCGATGCCTTCCGCCAGCGTGTCGCCGCGCGCCGGCAGATTGCCGTCATGGATGGCATTGTACATCGAGGGATAGAGCCAGGCCTCGACGCCGAGGATCCGCAGCGACGGCTTGATCGATTTGGCGGCAATGGCGATGCCGCTGATCAGCCCGCCGCCGCCGATCGGGACGACCAGCGTGTCGAGCTCCGGCACGGCCTTCAGCATCTCGAGGCCAACGGTGCCCTGCCCCGCGATGACGAGCGGGTCGTCGTAAGGATGGACGAAGATCATGCCGCGGGCTTCGCCGTGGCTTCGGGCAAAGGTGGCGGCCTCCTCCAGCGTCGTGCCCGTGACAACGACTTCGGCGCCGTGATGCCTTGTGTTCTCGACCTTCACCATGGGCGTGCCGACCGGCATCACGATGGTGGCGGGAATGCCGAGGCGCCTGGCGTGATAGGCGACGCCCTGCGCATGATTGCCTGCGGACATCGCGATCACGCCCCGCGCGCGCTCCTCCGGCGTCAGCGCGTTCAGCCGATTGAGCGCACCGCGCTCCTTGAACGAGGACGTGAACTGGAGGTTCTCGAATTTCAGCCAGGTGTCGCAGCCACAGATGCTGCTCAGCGTGCTGCTGTAGCTGCAGGGCGTCTCGACGACGGCGCCACGAATGGTCTCGGCAGCGGCATGAATGTCGGCGGGTGCGACCGGCAGGCCGCTGAGATCGGAAGACGTGCTTTGGGACAACTCAGCCATGGGACAGCATAGAGCATTTGCCCGGCTCGGGCGACAAGCCAACCGCTATTTGGTAAACTCCCGGGAACGTGAAGCCCGCCACAGCGTCCACAGCGTCCGCAGTCGCGACGGCGGCAGCAGCGCAAACGGATTGCGCCCGGGCTGCGACAGGCGCTTGAGGTCGGCCTGCGCCTGGCTCAGCGGCAGGAACGCCGGCCGCACGGATGGCGGCACCTGCGCCAGCAGCGACAAGGCCGTCGTCACATGCTGGCGGGCTTCACCCGCAAGCTGCTCGAGCACCGCGTGGAGATTGGGCGTCGCCTTGCCGGCGAACAAATCTTCCATGCTGCAGCCGTGGCTCTCCAGCACTTGCTGCGGCAGGAACAATTGCCGATGCGCCGCGTCGCGCGGCAGATTGGCAATCACCTGCACGATGCCCTGGGCGAGCCCGGCATGCCGCGCGAGATGGTCAGCGGCATCTGGCAGCGCGCCCATGACCCGGCCAGCCAGACCTAACAACGCCGACGAGGTCGCGGCCAGATAGCCTTCCAGCGCGGTCAGCGTCGGCATCGGGTCGTTGTAGAGATCGAACTGGTGCTCGTCGGCGAGCAGCGACAGCGGCTCGACCGGTAGGTCGTAATCGCGGATCGCACGCAGCAGCTCGGCCGCGACAGGATTGCCCTCGGCGCTGCCATGGACATGGCCCGACAGCATGTCGGTCCACCATTGCAGGCGGATCTCGCCGGGCAAGGGCTGGCTGACCTGGTCGCGGACGCGGACGATCTCGACGTTGAAGGCATAGAGCGCCAGCAGCGCGCGGCGCTCGGCGGCGGGTGCGAACAGGGTCGCGGCATAGCGCGGAAAATCGTGGCCGCGCACGAGATCGGCGCAGAAGGCAACGTTGTCGGGCGGCGCGGCGGCGGCGCTCATGGGACAGCGATCAGCGCGGCGGCGACGCGGCGCCGCTCGCCGATCATGATGTTGTAGGTGCGCACGGCGGGGCCGGTCTGCATCGTGTCCAGCACCACCCTCACCGCCTTGAGTGCCTGGCGCAGCTCCGGCGGCGGCAGCCACAGCCCGGTTCCGGTGCCGACCAGGAGCGTGTCGATGCTGTTGGCGGCCGCGAACACCCGGTCCAGCGAATAGCGGTCGATCTTGGCGGGGTCGGTCACGTCCCAGGCCCAGATCGCGTCGGGCAGGCAGAGCAGCGATCCCCGATGCGACATGCCGGCAAAGGCGAAGCCGCCCTTGCCATAGGCATCGATCGGCGCCGAGCGCGGGAAATGCGGTGCGTTGGGATCGCCGGCCATCAGTTTCGTCCGAATGAGCTTACCGCCCCCGCAAACGCATGCGAGGGCCTGCAGTTCGGATCATGCCTTGTTTTTCTTCGCCGGCGGAGCGTCTTCTTTCGCATCCTCGCGATGCTCGCCGACGCCGAGATAGATCAGGATCGGCGCCGCGATGAAGATCGAGGTGTAGGTGCCGACCAGCACCACGCCGAACATCATCACCGCGGTGAAGCTGTGAATGGCGTGGCCGCCGAACAGCAGCAGCGCGAGCAGCGCCAGCGTCACCGTGACGTGGGTGATGATCGAGCGCGACAGCGTCGAGTTGATGGATTCGTTGAGGAGCTGCGGCATCGGCATCTTCTTGTAGCGCCGCAGCATTTCGCGGATGCGGTCGTAGATGACGACGGTGTCGTTGAGCGAATAGCCCAGAATGGTCAGAAGCGCGGCGATGCTGGTCAGGTCGAAATCGACCTGGCTGATCGACATGAAGCCGATCGTCAGCACGATGTCGTGCACGTTGGCGATCATGGCGCCGAGCGCGAACTGCCATTCGAACCGGAACCAGAGATAGATCAGGATCGCGACGATCGCGAGCATCAGGCCGAGCATGCCGTAGGCCAGCAGCTCACCGGCGACGCGCGGGCCGAGCACCTCGGTCCGCTGAATGTCGACGCTGTCGCCGAGCGCACCGCGAAGCTTCGCGAGGGCGGCCTGCTGCGCGGCGTCGCCACCCGGCTGTTCCGCGACGCGGATCAGGACGTTCTCGGGGCCGCCGAACTGCTGCAGCTGGACTTCGCCGAGACCGAGGGCGTCGAGCGAGGTGCGCATCGCCGCGATGTCGGCGGCGCCGGACTTCGCCTTCACCTCCAGCAGCGTGCCGCCCTTGAAGTCGATACCGAGGTTCAGCCCGTGGGTGAAGAACAGCGTGATCGCGAGGATCGACAGCGCAGCCGAAATCGGGAAGCTGATGCGACGGAAGCGCGTGAAGTCGAAATGCGTATTGTCCGGGACGATGCGCAGCGACGGCAGCCAGCCGAAGGCCGCGACCACGGTGAGGACGGCAATGAGGACGCCGAGCCCGATGAGAACGGTGTGAGTCACGATCAGGCTCCTAGATCGGCACGCTCTGCGGCCGCTTCCACCGCACCCACCCGGCGACGATCAGCCGCGTCAGGGTGAAGGCGGTGAACACCGTGGTGATGATGCCGATGCCGAGCGTCACGGCGAAGCCGCGCACCGGGCCGGTGCCGATGTAGAACAGCACCGCGGCGGCAATGAAGGTGGTGATGTTGGAATCGAGGATGGTGGCGAGCGCCCGCTTGAACCCGGCGTCGATCGCCGAGATCGCGTTGCGGCCGCCGCGCAGTTCCTCGCGGATGCGCTCGTAGATCAGCACGTTGGAGTCGACCGCGATGCCGACGGTGAGCACGATGCCGGCGATGCCGGGCAGCGTCAGCGTGGCGCTGAGCAGCGACAGCAGGCCGAAGATCATGGCGACGTTGATGGCCACCGCGATGTTCGCGAACACGCCGAACAGCCGGTAGGTCACGAGCATGAACACGATGACCAGGATCGAGCCGACATAAGCCGCAAGCTCGCCCTTCTCGATCGAGTCCTGGCCGAGGCCCGGACCGACGGTGCGTTCCTCGACCACCGTGAGCGGCGCCGGCAGCGCGCCGGCGCGCAGCAGGATCGCGAGATCGTTGGCCGACTGCACCGTGAAATTGCCGGAGATCTGGCCCTGACCGCCCGTAATGGGCTCGCGGATGACGGGCGCCGAGATCACCTTGTTGTCGAGCACGATCGCGAAGGGCAGACCCACGTTTTCCTGTGTGGCCTGCGAGAACTTGCGCGCGCCCGAGGTGTTGAACTTGAAGCTGACGACCGGCTCACCCGTGCGCTGGTCGAAGCTCGCCTGCGCGTCGGTCAGATCGCCGCCGGCGACCAGCACCTGCTTCTTGACCACGTAGGGCGTCGGAGGCGGCGAAGCGCTCATCAACAGCTCGGATTCCGGCGGCAACCTGCCCTGCTGCGCCTGATCCGGCGGCACGGAGGTATCGACCATGCGGAATTCCATCTTCGCGGTCTTGCCCAGCAGCTCCTTCAGGCGGGTCGGGTCCTGGAGGCCGGGGACCTGCACCAGGATGCGGTCGTTGCCCTGACGCTGGATGACGGGCTCGACGGTGCCGAGCTCGTTGACGCGGCGCTCGACGATCTGGATCGATTGCTCGATGGTCTTGCGCATGCGGTCGAGCATCGCGGCCTGCGGGATGGTCAGGCGGATCACGCCGCCGCCGGCGTCACTCACTTCGAGGTCCCGCTGTCCGCTCGATCCCATCAAGCCGCCCAGCGGCTGGGACAGCTCGCGCAGCTTGGCGAGCGCCGGCTGCACGTCGGTGTCCTTGGTGATGCGAACCTCGGCGGCGTCGTTGCGCACGGTGACGCCGCCGGTGAAACCGATCTTGGCATCGCGCAGCGTCCGGCGAACGTCGTCGCGGACCTGGTCCAGCCGTTCCTTCTTCACGTAGTTCGAATCGACCTCGAGCAGCAGATAGGAGCCGCCCTGAAGGTCGAGGCCGAGCACGATCCGGCGCTGCGCCCAGGCGGGCCAGGTCTTGACCGTCGCCTCGGGGAAGAAGTTCGGGACCGCGAAGAGGCACACGATCAGCGCCGTCAGGATGATCCCGAGCGCCCTCCACCGCGTGAAATACAACATCGATTGGACCTGTCAGATCAGGAGACTTGAGGAAGCCGCGGAAGCGCTCACTTCGACGCGGCGTCGTCCTTGGCGGTTTCCTTCGCGCTATCCTTGGATTCCTTCGCCGGCTCGCCCTTGGCGCGCACGCCCGAAATCATCTGGCGCATCTGGCGCACGCGCACGCCGTCGGAAATCTCGAACTCGATCTGGTCGTCGTCGACGACTTTGGTGACCTTGCCGACGAGGCCGCCCGAGGTGACGACAGTGTCGCCGCGGCGGATGTTCTTCACGAGGTCGGCGTGGTCGCGGACCTTCTTCTGCTGCGGACGCAGAATCAGGAAGTACATGATCACGAAGATCAGGGCGAACGGCAGCAGCGACATCAACATGCTGTTGGTGTCGCCGGCGCCCGCGGCCTGGGCATACGCAGGGGTAATGAACATTCGGACGATCCTCGTGAGAACGGGGGAAAGCCGGTC
>Ga0207426_1000660_pt1 | contig 42245 bp, 36 predicted proteins | sample AraplaMF_Cvi_mMS_FD_184265 | JGI IMG/M metagenome (GOLD analysis project Ga0207426, IMG submission 184265) | Arabidopsis root microbial communities from the University of North Carolina, USA - plate scrape MF_Cvi_mMS (SPAdes) (version 2) | ecosystem: Host-associated > Plants > Roots > Endosphere... | reverse complement strand
CAGGGCAGATATCAAAGGCCACGAATTGCTCCGGCAATTGAGCCGAGATATTGGCGATGCCACCCAGGTTAAGCCAATACTGATATCCGGGCAGCAGATACTTCTCACCGATGGGAACAATAGGCGCTCCCTGACCGCCCAGCGCTACATCTACCGCCCGCAGATCGGTAATCACGGGCAAGTTCGTCACTGCAGTGATAGCAGCGCCGTCGCCCAGTTGCGCCGTCATTTTACTGCCGGGCATATGAAAAGTGGTATGGCCGTGGGAAGCGATAAAATGTACTTTATGATCCAGCTGATTGTTTTCTATAAAAGAGAGGATACGTTGTCCTGTATAATGCCCATAGGCGGTATGCAGCAAGAGGTAATCCCTGGCCGGCAATGTGGTGGCCTGTGCCAGTTTCGCTACCCATTCCGGCTCATAAGGCAGGCTCTCCGAGGCTTTGATCGCATAGTTCCACTGTCCGCGTATCTCCGTCAGTTCTGCAAAAACTATATCCAGTCCGTCTAATGAGCTCCCAGACATGGTGCCAATCACGTTATATACCATCGACAAAAAATTTCAGCAAAGGTAGTTTTAAAATATTTTTTTTCCGATTTATGGAAACGGGGACATCGGGACCATCCTAATGGCAGAAAAACTTATCGCCATGAGAAAATATCTTGCGCTATTACTGCTCACCTGCCCGATGGCATTTAATGCCTCTGCCCGGCAGGAAAGAACGATTACCGGAACGGTAAAAGACAGTGCTGATGGTTACCCTATTGCAAATGCCGTGGTACGGGTAAAAGGCACAGATTATCTCACCGCCACCGACGCAAAAGGCATATTTAATCTCAAAGTGCCTACCGGAGCGGTTATCATTGAAATCAACGCCACCAGTTATAAACCAAAAGAAGTAGGCCTCGGCGCCAAACAAACCACCCTCCATGTAAAGCTGAATATGTTGCAGCAACTGATAAAAGCCGCCGAAAAGAACCGGTATATCATGAGAGAGAAGGCAGATGCTGTTGCCGCATCACCTGTTGTTGAATATGCCGCTCCCCTGCCCCAGCAACAAAAGGCGTTGGCCGGACGGGTAGCCGGCATAGCTGTTAACGGCTATTATCCCGGTCCCGTCGGTAATACAGAAGATTACAGCCCTATCAACGAAAACATTTTTCATACCGCCATCGACCAGCCGCTCAGCACTTTCAGTATCGATGTAGACCGGGCTTCCTACAGCAATATGCGCCGTTTTCTGAATAATGGCGAAATGCCGCCACCCGACGCGGTACGGGTAGAAGAAATGGTGAATTACTTTGACTATCGTTATAAAGCGCCGACAGGAAAAGATCCTGTGGCCATTTACGCCGACATGGCTGTTTGTCCGTGGAATACCAGCCACCAGCTGGTAAGAGTAGCATTAAAGAGTAAACAGGTAGATACCAAAGACCTGCCTGCCGCCAACCTGGTATTCCTGCTGGATGTTTCCGGTTCTATGGAAGATGAAAATAAGCTGCCGCTTGTAAAGCGTGCATTCAGCATACTGACGGAACAATTGCGACCACAGGATAAGGTAGCGATTGTAGTGTATGCAGGCGCCGCCGGCGTAGTATTACCAGCTACCAGCGGAAGCGACAAGAAAAAAATCCTGGCAGCGCTGGATGAATTACAGGCCGGTGGATCTACCGCAGGTGGAGAAGGTATAAAGCTGGCATATCACATTGCGGAGGAACTGCGTTCCAAAAACAGTAATACCCGCGTTATACTGGCTACCGACGGCGACTTCAACGTAGGTGTTTCCAGCGATGGAGAACTTACCCGGATGATAGAAAACGAAAGACAAAAAGGTATTTCTCTTTCCGTGCTTGGTTTTGGTATGGGAAACTATAAAGATAATAAGCTGGAACTGCTGGCCGATAAGGGCAATGGTAACTATGCCTATATAGATAATTTTGAAGAAGCCCGCCGGACCTTTGTTACAGAATTCGGAGGCACACTCTTCACCGTAGCCAAAGATGTGAAACTGCAGGTAGAATTCAACCCTCAGTTCGTACAGGCATACCGGTTAGTGGGTTACGAAAACAGGATGTTACAAAATGAAGATTTCAACAACGATAAAAAAGATGCCGGCGATATGGGCGTAGGCCATACTGTTACCGCACTTTACGAGATCATTCCTTCCGGTAAAAAAGGGGAAACCGTTAACTGGGTAGACCCGCTGAAATACCAGCAGGGAAAAGTACTGGGTAATCAAAGCGAGGTACTCACCGTAAAACTGCGTTATAAACAACCCAATGCAGATGCCAGCCTGTTAATGCAAAAAGTGCTGCCTTATAATAATCAGCAGATCATTTCGGCTCCGGAAGATTTCCGGATGGCCACTGCTGTAGCCGCCTTCGGCCAGTTACTGCGCCATTCTGCATTCAAAGGCACTGCTACCTACGACCAGGTGTTATCATGGGCAGGAAACGCACGTGGAGAAGATGCTGAAGGTTACCGGGCCGAATTTATACAGCTGGTAAAAAAAGCGAAGCTGCTGGACAAAGAGTAGTTCACTATTTTTCGGTAATTTGCGGCCTCAAAGGGATAGCTCATGATTATCAACTTAAGTGAAACGAATTCATTGGTGGGAGAATGGTTAAGCGAGATCAGAAACGTGGACATTCAGCAGGACCGTATGCGCTTCCGGCGTAATATGGAAAGACTGGGAGAAGTAGCAGCCTACGAGATCAGTAAAACGCTGGATTACGAGGACAAGGAAGTAACCACCCCCATGGGTATTGCTACTTGCAGCGTATTGAAATCGCAACCGGTACTGGCTACTATATTGAGGGCTGGACTGGCATTGCATCAGGGGTTACTTCATTACTTTGATAAAGCGGACCACGCATTTGTGTCGGCCTATCGCAAACACAACCACGACGGTTCTTTTGACATCAGCCTGGAATATGTTAGTACCCCTTCCATAGACGGACAAGTACTGATTCTTTCCGATCCCATGCTGGCTACCGGCGCTTCGCTGGTGAAAACGATAGCGCACCTGGAAGAAATCGGGCAACCCAGCCATATTCACCTGGTGGTGGCTATTGCCTGCACCGTTGGTATTGAATATGTTATCCGTAATACCAAGTCAAGTCTTACCATCTGGGCCGGAGATATTGACGATGAGTTGACCGCTAAAGGCTACATAGTACCGGGCCTCGGCGATGCCGGCGACCTGGCATTTGGAAATAAATTACAACAATAACACTGAATATATCGTTTTACGAATAGCAGTTTGTATCTTTAAAGAAGATCGTACTCCTATTCGTTTTTTTATTCATTATTTTTTTTATACATGGATTTAATTTGAGATATGATTTAATTGATGTACCTTCACCGGTATTGCATAATACCCTATGCTTTAAGCTTTATTAATATGAAAAGAGCTTTACTATTACTAGCCATATTACTTTATTTAAATCCGTTGCGGGCGCAAGATCCGCACTTTTCGCAGTTTTTTGCCTCACCGCTTACGCTGAACCCGGCTTATACAGGCTTATTTTCTGGAGACTATCGTTTATCCGGTAACTACCGCTCACAATGGCGCAGCATTGCCACGCCTTTTGTAACCGGTACCGCCGCGATCGATTTTGGCATTTTAAAGAACGTGATTTCCTATACCGATATATGGGGAGTGGGATTGATGGCGATGTACGACAGAAGTGGCGGCGGAGCCCTCACATCAAGCTATGTATCGTTTAGCACGGCCTATCACAAAGGCCTTGATCCGGAAGGCAACCACACGCTTGCTATTGGCTTACAGGGAACATTTGTGCAAAAAAGACTGGATAATACCAAATTGCAGTTCGAAAACCAGATCGATAACAACGGTTATAACCCGTCCATTCCCAGTAACGAAACGCTGGTGAATCCCAAGATTTCCTATTTCGATCCCAACGTCGGTATCTTATACAATGGCCTGATCGGAGAATCTTCCAATATTTACCTTGGCGCCTCCTATTATCATATTACCCAACCCACAGAATCCTTTATGGACCTTACGCAAAACCGCCTCAGCTACCGCTGGACGGTGCATGGCGGAGGATCTGTTCCGGTTAACGGGAAGGACCGGTTTCACACCAGCATACTGTATATGAAGCAAAGCACTGCATCTGAGTTCACCTTCGGCGGTGCTTACGGATTCATGCTCAATGATATGGACGACAATCCAACTACCTTTTACCTTGGTAGCTGGTATCGTTTAAAGGATGCGATCATACCATATGTTGGATTGGAAATCAAGGGATTCCAGATTGGTCTTACCTACGACACCAACGTATCTACCCTCAACCCTGCCTCCCATTACCGCGGTGGTATGGAGATCTCGCTGATCTACATACATACCCGGAACGAAAACAACAAGTATAAAACACTCTGTCCCCGTTTCTAGGACATACATTATCAATATTTTAACGATTATCCCATTTTGGGAAGATGATAGCAGCAGTACCTTTGCTATGATCTTCCCAAAATGGGATAATCATTAAAATCATTGGCAATCATAGTTATTTTTGCCTTAGTTTCGTTGCTCTTTCAGAAAAACCGGGAACAAACACATTCACACTAAAATATTCAGGCGTTGTTTTCATTCAGAGAAGTACTGTCGGCTGTTCAGTCTTACGGAAAAGCCCACCAATTCATATTGCAGCATAAGTTATGGAAGTGGATACTGATACCAGGCATAATTTACTGCCTGTTATTTTTCACGGGTTTTTACTTTGTTTGGGGCTATTCCGGTTATTTTGTGGAGTACCTGACCAGGCTGATGCACATTACAGAATGGGTACAGGACCTGGAAAGCAGCTGGATAAGTTTTCTGTTTATTCTCGTAGCGTTTTCTGTCCGGATCGTATTTGTGTTCTGGTACTTCTCTTACTTTAAATACCTGTTTCTGATTGTGGCATCTCCTGTTTTTTCTTATTTATCTGAGAAGACAGAAGCCATTCTTGATCATAAAGATTTTCCTTTCAGCTGGTCGCAATTGGGCCAGGATATTCTTCGCGGTATCAAGATGTCGTGCCGCAATATTGTTTACCAGACAGCTGCCATCCTGATCTTATTGCTGGTATCCTTTATCCCGGTTATCGGCTGGCTTACGCCGATGGTGGGGTTCTTTATTGAATCTTACTTTTACGGATTTTCCATGATGGACTATAGTTGCGAACGGCATAAACTGAATATGCCGCAGAGTATAAATTTTATCCGTCAGCACCGCGGCATGGCCATTGGCAACGGAATGGTGTTTTACCTGTTTATGCTCATCCCGGTGATTGGCTGGATGCTGGCTCCTTCATACGCCGTAATTGCCGCCACCATTGACTTACAAAATAAAAGACTGAAATAATGAATACTCCGGGCAAAGTGTACCTTGTTCCAACAGTGCTGAGCGCCGATGCCTTATTCAGCATTCCTGCATATGTCACCAATATTGTACAACAGCTTTCTGTTTTTTTTGTGGAAAATGAACGTACTGCCCGCCGCTATTTAAAGGCGCTGGACAGGAATATCAATATAGACGCCCTACAGTTGCTGATCATGAACGAAAATCAACCTCCGGATCTCGCACTTGCCAAAAAGCTATTGCTGGAAGGAAAAGATATCGGGGTATTGAGTGAAGCCGGATGTCCTGCTATTGCAGATCCCGGCAACCTCATTGTGCAGGTGGCACACAGTGTGAACGCCAGGGTAATCCCGATGATAGGCCCCAACTCTATACTGCTGGCCCTCATGGGTTCCGGTATGAATGGTCAGAATTTCCAGTTTACAGGCTACCTGCCCATCAAACCGCCGGAAAGAACAAAAATGATCAGGGAGCTGGAACAGGAATCTGCCAGGAAAAATCAAACACAGCTTTTTATAGAAACGCCCTATCGCAACAACCAGTTGATGAAAGATTTACTGGATAACTGTAAGGACCATACGAAAATTTGCGTGGCTGCAGACCTTACTGCGCCAACAGAATACATTAAAACGAAGACGGTGAAAGAGTGGAAACAACAGGTACCGGATTTGCATAAAAGACCGGCAATATTTTTAATAGCGGCTAGTCATTAGCTGTTAGCAAATACAATGAAGATTATGTTAGTCTTCGCTGTATTTGCTAACAACTAATAGCTAATGGCTAAAAACTGATTTACGGAACCACTTGACTATTGGGGCTTGTGATGGAAATAATGCTGTCCACAATAAATGGACTATATCCTCTCCAGGGAATGGCACCCAGGTATTCTTTATAATGCAGTTCTACTACTTTACCACTTGCCATCATCAATTGCTGGGCAATGCGCTCGCTGCTCACGGAAAACTGGAATTCATTTGACTGGATGGTACCGGCCACCTTACCCCGGTAGCCAGCCTGTATCAGTTTGCCTTCATAGGTTTTAAAAACATATCCCTTCTGCACAAAATAATTTAACTCACCTGCCTTTACGCCCTGTCCAAAAACAAAATAGTATTTGTAGAAGAATATGCCTCCCAGCACCAATATGATAATACTTACAACGATAAAGACAAATTTACCCATAAGGATCTTTTAGTGATAGATAATCAGAAATTCAGATCTACAAGATAAATCAAACCTGCCATACCAAAAGCACCCAGTTCCAATTCTCTTTTATTCACTGCTTCAAAAACATCATTGGCCGCATGGTGAATGTCAAAATAACGCTGTGAATCAGGATAAAGTTCAGCCATAGGCGTACCGATGGCAGCATTCAGTTGTCCTACATCTGTTCCGCCTCCCGGCTCTTCGAAATCATTGATGCCATAAGGCTCAAACAATGGTTTCCAGCTTACGATCTTTGCTTTCATAGCAGCGGGTACAGTAGTAGAAAAACCCCGGGGGGTAAAACCACCGGCGTCACTTTCCAGGGCGAAAATGTGTTTTTCGTTCCGGGCTTTGGCTAGTGCTGCATATTGGGCAGCACCACGCGTGCCATTTTCTTCATTGGCAAACAATACCACTCTCAGCGTATGTTCCGGCCTGATCCCCTGTGCCTTAAAAGCGCGTAATACCTCGATGGATTGTACGCAGCCGGCGCCGTCGTCATGTGCCCCTTCTGCCACATCCCAGGAATCGAGATGACCGCCTACCGTTATGTATTGGTCAGGATACTTACTGCCTCTCAACTCTCCGATTACATTGTGGCCAACCGTATCTTTCTTCATTTCACAATTGGTACGCAGAAATACTTTGGCGTCTGTATCATCTTTGATCCGAAGGCTCAGGCGATCGGCATCTTCCAGGCCGATGGCTACCGCCGGAATCAAGGGATAAGCGCTGTCGTACCTCATAGCTCCCGTATGCGGGAAGTTATTGGCGCCATGCGACATAGAGCGCACAATCACTGCCAATGCACCATATTTGGCGGCCCTGCTGGCGCCCTGGCCGCGATACATCACCGCTTCGCCATATGAATGAAAGGTTTTTATATTGGTAGGAATAAAGCGATGGTTATAAAAAACGATTTTTCCTTTTACCTGGTCTTTCTTTGCTTCCAGTTCATCAAAAGAAGCCACTTCCAATACCTCGGCAGTTACGCCATCGGGCCCGCTCCCTACAGAGTTGCCCAGCGCGAGAATATTCAAAGGAGGTATAAAATCACGACGTTTGGAGATAATACGGGCTTCTTCCTTGTCTCCTCTTACCCAATGCGGCACCGTACACTCCTGCAGGTATACCGTGTCAGCACCGGCAGCTTGCAGTGCTTTTACGCCCCATTGCTCTGCCTTTGGCATTTGCGGAGAGCCCGCCAGGCGACCGCCGATTTGTTTGGTCAGTACACGCAGGTTCTCATAAGCGTTACTATGAGTTAATACTTCATCAGCTAATTTCCTCAGTGTTGCAGAATCCCCCTCGTGGGCCACTGCGAAGGCCGGCAACGAACAGGCTACTAAAATTGGCACTATATATTTTTTCATGAAGCAGGTTAATTTATGGTTAAAACTACTAAAAAAGCCGAAGGGAAAAAGCATAAAACAAAAAGCAAGTGGCAGCAGACCAGGTACCGATGCACAGACAGTAACATGTATAAAAAAACATATTCGTTCACGTATTTCCACTGGCTGCCGCCTTTTTGTTAGATGCTTTAACCTTTCTGCTTTTTAGTACCTTTGCAGAATGCAAAAAATGAACTCATGCGCATAGGAATAGTATGTTACCCTACCTATGGTGGTAGCGGGGTACTGGCCACAGAGCTGGGCAAGGCCCTGGCAGATAAAGGCCATATGGTACACTTTATTACATATCAACAGCCGGTAAGGCTTAACGCGTTTCACGCTAATATATATTATCACGAAGTACAGGTTCCCACATATCCGCTTTTTGATTTTCCACCTTATGAATCGGCCCTCAGCAGCACCATGGTGGATGTAATCATTAACCAGAAACTGGACCTCTTACATGTGCATTACGCCATCCCGCATGCATCTACTGCATATATGGCCAAGCAAATCGTGAAAAAACATGGCAGAACCGTTCCCTTTATTACCACATTACACGGTACTGATATCACCCTGGTAGGTAAAGATAAAACCTATGAACCGGTGGTGACTTTTTCCATCAATGAATCAGACGCTATTACTGCTGTATCTGAAAACCTGCGGGATGAAACCTATAAGTCCTTCCCGATAGAAAAAGATATATCCGTCATCTACAACTTTGTGGATACACAGCGCTTTAGCCGCCGCGACCTGCCTCACTTCAGACAAGCCATTGCTCCCAACGGAGAAAAAATCCTGCTTCACGTTTCCAACTTCCGTAAGGTGAAGCGTGTGCCCGATGTAGTGAAAGTGTTTGCTGCAGTGCGTAAGGAGCTACCTGCCAAACTGTTGCTGGTAGGCGATGGTCCGGACAGGCCTTCTATCGAATGCCTTTGCCGGGAACTGGGTATTTGTGAAGATGTAAGATTTGTAGGTAAGCAGGAACAACTGGAAGATGTAATGTCTATCAGCGACCTGTTTTTGCTGCCATCAGAATACGAGAGTTTCGGTTTGGCCGCACTGGAAGCCATGGCGGCGCAGGTACCGGTAATATCTTCCAATGCAGGCGGCTTACCTGAAATCAATATACCTGGTCAAACCGGGTTTATGAGCAATGTAGGCGATGTAGCAGGTATGGCAGAACAGGCCATCCGGTTGCTGAAAGATGAAACACTGCTGGCACAGATACGGAAAGGCGCGTGGGAACAGGCACAACGTTTCCATATCGACAATATCATCCCTCAGTACGAGGCTTTATATGAAGAAGTATTATTAAAACAGGTACAATTGCTTTAACGGGCGCGGATCCATCTTTCAGGATTCTGCTTCACCATATTCCGGTATATCTGTAATTCTATTTCACCGGAATTACTGCCAGTTCCGGAAGCCGCTACACCTAAGGTTTGACCACGTTTTACGTTAGCTCCTTTGCTAACGCGTATATCCAGTAATCTCACATAATTGGTAAAATATTTTCCATGGCGCAGGGTAACCATATACCCTGCGCCTGGTACCATAAACACCATAATAACTTCCCCATCAAAAATGGCTTTCACGGCGGCGCCCCTGGTAGTAGCGATGATCACGCCATTATGATCCACTTCGATCTTACCTACCCTTCCGGCGCCGAAATGGCCGGTAATCCTGCCGGCATCGACCGGCCATGGCAGCCTGCCACGGTTGGATTCAAAATCGCGCGAGAGCGACAAGGCTTCCGGAGTAGCTACCAGTACATCTTCGCTGGAAGTTTTCGCCACCGGCGCATCATCTTCCTCTTTCTCTTCTTCTTCAACCGGTTTTGCGGGAGGCTTTTTGTGCGCTTTCCTCGCAGCCTCCAGGGCAGCCTTTCTTCGGGCGGCGGCCAGTGCCCGGCGTTTCGCATCGGCGGCCTTTTTCCGGGCCAGCGCCTGTGCGGCCGCCTTCTTCTGTGCAGCAGCTATTTCCCTGCGGATAGCCTCCTGGATCGCCTGATCTACCTGCCTGGCTTCCGCCTTACTTTTATTGATACGCTGCTGTAAGTCCTGCTCCTGGTCTTTCAGCTGCGCAATAGTTTGATCCGTTTCTTTTTTATCTGCCATCAGCGATCCGCGTTGCCGCTGTTCGGTATACAATGCGCCTGCCTTTTCTGCACGTTGTTCCTGCAAGACTACCAGTTTCTGGCCCAGCAGCGTTTTGGTCGACAATAAATTTTCGGCCTGTTTCCGCCTGTTTTCCCGGTATTGTTGCAGATATTGATAGCGGCGGATGGCATCATTAAAGCTGGTGGATGAAAAAAAGAAACTCAGTACATCATAGGAGTCCCGTGTTTTATAGGCGTATACCACTAACTGCGCATAACGGGCCCTGAGAGAATCTACTTCCTTTTCCAGCGTTTGTACGTTATCGTTAGTATGGCTGATGTCTCCTTCAATAACGCTGATTTCCTTATTGATATTTACGATCTGTGCATTGCGACTGGCAATTTTTGCCTGTAATTCCCTTTGCAGGCTGAGGTTTTGGCGGGTCGACTTCCTGGTTTGCTGAAGGGACCTTGTGGCTTCTTCAATTTCCTTTAGCAGCACTTGCTTACGGTTTTCCAGTGCCGTGCGCGACGACTTGCTGCCCCGTTGTGCATACAACAGTGCAGGCAATAGCCATAGCGCCATCAAAAGAGGGATCAACTTTCTCAAAAAAAAATGCATTTGGTTAGTAAGCGTAAAGCTGAAAACACAATGTGCTTCCAGCTTTATCTCTTATAGTTTTAGCTATATATAAGTTATCGTCTCCGGATCCACTGCTCGGGATTCTGTTTAGTAATACCTTTCCAGATCTGCAGTTCCACCTCACCGGTGTTTTCAATATCGTTGGTGCTGGCAGTACCTATTACCTGCCCGGTTTTCACATTATCTCCTTTCTTCACCCGGGTAGTTTGCAAACGCACATAAGTGGTGAAGTATTGTCCGTGACGAATAATAATTACATATCCTGACCCGGGCATTACTACCACTGATTTCACTTCTCCGTCGAAGATAGATTTTACAGCGCCCCCTTTGTTGGTGGCAATCACAATACCATCGGAAGGCACCTGGATATGCTCCATAACTGCGTGCTGATGGATACCAAAATGTTCGATGATATTACCTGCATCCACCGGCCATGGCAGTTTACCACGGTTGGCCTCAAAACTTTCCGATAATGCCAGCGCTTCCGGGGTTGCTTCCAGTACGTTTTCTGTACGGGCGGTGGCCTTTTCTGGCTCTGGTGTAGGTTCCGGTGTTTTTACAGGCGGAGCTGGCGCAGGTGTTGCCGGCGCAGGCGTATTATTAGCGGTGTTATTATTATTTGCGGCAGCGGCAGCAGCTTTGGCTTTTTCAGCGGCAGCAAGCGCAGCGGCCCTACGGGCTTCTTCCTCCCGTCTGCGTTTTTCTTCCAGTGCTTTACGGCGGGCAGTTTCTTCTTCGATGGCCTTACGACGGGCATCTTCAATTTCCTTACGGATTACTGCCCTGATGGCTGCCTGTACTTTCTGTGCATCTTTATTACGTTGGTTGATATCTGCCACCAGTTCTTTTTCACGACCTTTCAATTTGCTTAACACCTCATCCTTCTCCTTCTTATCTACTTCAAGGGTGGTTCTTTGCTCCTGCTCTGTTTTAAGCGCATCAGAACGCTTTACCCGCTGCGATTCCAGGTTCTGAATTTTTCTGTTCAGCTGATCCTGTGTGGTCACAATATTATCGGCCTGCCGGCGGCGATATTCGCGGTATTGTTTTAAATATTGAAAACGCTTTACTGCATCATTAAAGCTTTGGGCAGAGAACACAAAGTTGAGCATATCATAAGAAGAGCGGTTCTTATAGGCGTACACAACGAGGAGTGCATATTGCGCTTTAAGCGTATCCAGGTCTTTCTGCAGGGTTTTTACATCCCGGTAGGCGGAGTTAATATCTCCGTTAATAAAGTTGATCTCTTCGTTGATATTATTGATCAGCCGGGAACGCAACGTGATTTTATCACGCAGGGCACGGAGCTGCCCAAGGCTTTCCCTGGTAGATTTCTTGGTTTCTTTCAGTTGTTCGTTTGCCTCATCTATTTCTCTTTGCAGCTCTTTTTTTCTTCGCTCCAGTTCCTCCCGCGATTGCTGCTGCTGCCCATTATTCTGGGCAACCAACATGGCTGGCATTAACCATAGCATCAACATAAACGGGATAATCTTCTTCAAATACAACATGACTAATTTTAGTAACTGCAAATTAAATAAATATACAACGTTTATTAGTTTAATGGAGATGACATTTACTCAGTTGTCATTTTACATTCGTTTATAGCTGGAAGGCATATTGAACGGAAAGCTGAGCGGGATGTCAAAATCATAGCGGGTAAAATCCAGCGCTACTTTAGTAACGTTTTTCTCTTCTACATAAATGCGGCGGGTGGTAGGGAATTTGCGTCCCGCTACTTTGGTATAATCACCGTAGGTCAGCTCGCAGGAACGCTTTACAGCGTTAGTGCTGTCCTTATCCATCACCTTGCTCTGCTGTAATCCATAATCATCTGCAAACACGTTAAACAAACTCACAAACTTTGCATGATCACAACTAAAAGAAATAATGGATGGTGTTTTTACGACCTGGTATACAGAATCTGTGAGGTATACCGGGTTACCGATCAACATATCCTGCAGGGTCTGGAAATCGAATGGTATTCCCAGCAACTCCTCTGCGTCCGCCATCTTCCGTAGGAATAATTGTTTTTCCAGGCGATTATACATTTTAAGACTATCCGGTGTAATAACGGCTCTCACAACTTCGTCTACCAACGGCGCCGAAATAGATACCCAGATAATACTGTCTTTCTTTATACGGAAAGTAGCATTCAGGTTATTGTGGCTCTTTTTATCTGTTTCAAATGCCAACTTCATTTTGCCGGAAAAAGTGGCAAAATCAATATAATTGGCATGTATTCCTTTCAGCATATCGGCGGTAAAGCGGGCCAGCTCTTCATTGGATGAGCTGTCTTTCACCACCGGTAATTTACTGGTATCTGCAGCCGGAAAGGAGCTACGGGCCAGTTTTTTGGGATGGCGGCAAGCCACCACACCCAGGCCTATCGTTGCTATTAAAAGTGTGACTATGGTTTTTCTCTTCATTGAGCGATGAACTTATAGCTAGAAGCTTATTGAATATATCTTTTTTCAGCGATCTTACGGGCGAGGTCTACAGAGGAAGCTCCTTTGTCTTTTGCCATCTGCCAGTATTCCACTGCTTTTGTTACTTCTTTCAGATTAAACAGGATATCCCCATAATGCTCCAATACGTTTGGATTCTTCTGCGCTTCGGGGTACTGTAGTGCTTTCTCTATCCACTGTTTTGCTTCTGCAAACTTTTCCTGACGGAAAAGAATCCAGGCATAGGTGTCCATGTACGTAGGACTTTCCGGTTCTATTTCCAGGGACTGCTTTGACATTTCAGCCGCTCTGTCCAGGTTCTCACCGCGTAAAGACAAGTAGTAACTGTAATTGTTCATGATCAGCGCATCTTTAGGCCGGAGCACCAACGCTTTTTCATAGCTGCTGTCTGACTGCCGGTGCTGACCGGTAGCATGATAGGCATCCCCCAGGAGTGAATAGATATCGCCGAGAAATTTCTTCTCTCCGTTACCTATTTCCAACGCTGCATTCAACGAATTAATGGCATTGGGATATTGCTGTAAAAGAAAACTGGCCACTCCTTTAAAATAGTAACCCATAAACTCCTTCGGGAACTTGCTGGTTACATTGTTACTAAGTGTAAGCAAAGCCGTAGGATCTTCCTTACGGGAATAAATCCACATGAGTTGATACCATACTGAAAAACGGGTATCATCGAAACTCAGGGCTTTCTTATAGCTGGCCTCCGCACTATCGAGCATATCGGCTTGTGAAAACATGTCGCCACGCAGTGCATAGGCTTTTGCATCTGCAGGATGTGCTTTTATAATGAGTGAAGTAAGCTGCAGGCCTTCTTCCAGCTTGGTGGTATCCAGGTTCATCATTTGCAGATAAGGATACACATACGCCACTTTCTCATCGATGCTGTAACCCGGATTGGCAAATGCTTTGGTAAGATTAGACCAGTAGGTTTTAGTATCATTATTTTTCTTTGCGTAAGATGCTAACGCAATCAGTGCCCTCGGGTTATCCGGATCCTTTGACAGGATGGTGTGGTATACTTCGGCGGCATCGGAGATACGGTCGTTAGCGTCGTACACTTCCGCCAACAGGTAATAGTAGCGGATTTCCTGCGGTTCGTGGTTAATGAGTTTTTTTATTTCCGCCGCTGCCTCATCCACCATGCTCATTTTCAGCAACAGCTTTTGTTTTTGGTAGATGAGTTCTTCTACCACTCCTACTTTATTTTCCAGCTGGTTAAAAGCGGCCAGTGCAGATGCCGGCTTATTAGCTTTCGCCAGTAATACCCCTTTGTTATAGAGATAATCTTCGTTATCGGGAAAACGTTTGGTCAGACCATCGAAAACATAAGCGGCGCTGTCAAATTTCTCATTCACGGCATAGGCATCAGCCAGTGTTACCTGGAACCAATGGTTCTGCGAGTCCAGTGCGGCAGCACGACGCGCAAAAATGAGGGCATTACCCGCGTTCTGTTCTTCCATGAACAGGCGGGCCAGTTCATAGTTAACTGTTGCATTATTTTTATTCAACCGCAGATAGTCTGCATACTGGGTGATAGCCGTACGATAGTCGCCCAGCATCTTAGAACGCTGCGCGGCAAAAAACAGGCTATCCGCCCGCTGTGCCAGTACAGCGGCCGTTTTAACGTTGGCTTTATTATGTGACGCAGATTGTCTGGCACCACTACATGCCCCCATTAATAAAATACCAGCCAGCCCTATAACGGTGAAGTATATCCGCATTTATCAGGATTTACCGGTATGTCCAAAACCACCTGCGCCTCTTACCGTATCAGTTAACACGGTTACCGGCTCTATGACAGCCTGAACAAAAGGCGCAATGACCATCTGGGCAATACGGTCACCAGGTTGTATGGTTTGCGGTTCGTTAGATAAATTGATGATTATTATTTTGATCTCCCCGCGGTAGTCCGCATCAATCGTGCCGGGCGTGTTCAGCAGGGTAAGTCCTTGTTTGATGGCCAGGCCGCTACGCGGGCGAACCTGTGCTTCGTATCCTGCCGGTAATTCCATGAACAAACCGGTAGGGATCAACATTCTTTCCAATGACTGCAATGTAACTGCTGTTTCCAAATGTGCGCGGAGGTCCATTCCTGCCGCATCTGCCGTTGCATAGGCCGGTAATTCGTTACCAGACTTATTGATGATTTTCACTATAATATCCGCCATTGAACAAAGATATTTTAAAATAATTACGAATTGAGAATTACTGGGTGATATGCTCCAGCAATACAACCGCATGCGCCGTCACACCTTCTTCACGGCCTACAAAGCCTAATTTTTCGGTAGTGGTGGCTTTAACCGATACATCTTCCACGCTGATATGCAGGGTTTCGGCGATTACCGCCTGCATCGCAGTTACGTATGGTTTGATTTTAGGCGCCTGTAAACAAAGCGTACTGTCCACATTTACCACCTGGTAGCCTTTTTCTCCGATCAGCTGCGCGCAGCGGGCCAGTAATATTTTGCTGTCGATGTTTTTATAAGTATTGTCTGTATCAGGAAAATGTACACCTATATCGCCCAAAGAGAGCGCACCCAGCATCGCATCACAGATAGCATGTAACAACACATCGGCATCACTGTGTCCCAGCGCTCCTTTATGGTGAGGTACCAACACCCCGCCCAGCCAAAATTCCCGGCCTTCTACCAGCTGATGAAAATCTACCCCCAGTCCAATACGTATCCTACTCATGTTTATAATATTTTAATCATTTTGCCAATCCGCAAGGTAAGGCAATAAATATAAAAATCCCCCCGTTCAGCGGAGGGATTCAACCGTTTAACCAGTTAATTATTTAATAAAATAAATGGCAAATTGTTCATTACCAACCCGTACGGCTATCCTCATCCCTGGCGCCCAGGTCAAAAGTCAGTGTAAACCGCAGCGTGTTCGATAACGGGTTACGCTGGATACCTGACCCGGAAGGTACCAGGTACGAAAAATTCAAACCAAAAACATCATACTTCACCCCAATACCTGCGGTAAAATACTTGCGGTTTCCCTTGTTTTTGTTCTCATTAAAATAACCGGCTCTTACCGCAAACTGCTGATTGTACCAGTATTCCATTCCAACCGAATACATCAGCTCCTGCAATTCTTCCTTGAAGCCACCCGGGGCATCTCCAAAAGAGCTAAACATTCCTTCCAGTGAGCTTTTTGTTCTGTATGTTCCGGCAGAGTCAGGAGTTGGCACCAATAATTTGTTGATATCCAGGGCAAAAGTGAGCTGGTTAGTTTCATCCAGCGCCAATGTATAAGCAGTACCAATACCGAGGTTGGTTGGTAGGAAATCCTTATCCTGGGCGGAGCTGACATAAGAAATTTTGGTACCTATGTTAGAAATGGCGGCTCCGATACTCAGTTTGTTCACAAGGCCGTCATCCTTTTCAAAGTCTTTTGTATAAAATCCGGACAGGTCTACGGCAAAAGCCTTCCCTGCCTTGATGGGCGCACTTCCACCGCCCACTGTTTGCCCGCTGGCCAGGTTGGAATAAATGAAGTGCCCGGTTAAACCGATCGAAAAATGATCAGACAACTTACGGGCGTACCCCGCATCCACTGCGAATTCCCGTGGATGAAAGTCCTGCAGTACTGATCCGGCGTAATCGGTGAACGTAACTGTTCCCAAAGAAAAATAACGCAGGGAAGCAGAAACCGCCTGTTGCTCATCCAGTTTGGTATAACCTGTAAGACTGGCCAGGAAAACGTCGTTCACCAGTTCTTTTAACCAGGGGGTATAAGTTACTGCCAGGCCAGCATTTTTTTCTGCAAATGGCAACTTTGACAGGTTATTATAAATAGAATAAGCATCCGGAGAAATGGCTACTCCCACGTCTCCCATCGCTCCGCTGCGTGCATCCGGCGTAATTCTCAGAAAAGGTACAGCCGTGTTGATGGGTATTGAACGACCATCTAACTGCCCGGAGGAGATTTGTGCTGAGGTTCTTAAACTTATGAAAGTGCCGTAAATGAACACGAGGCCCATTGTTACCTTTCGGATCATGCAGATTTTGTATTTTGATAAGGATGTAAAAATAATCTTATTTATTAATATAACGCTGAAAGGGGTTTAATTGGGATAATGGCTAAACTATTTTCCTCGCATAGGCTATAATAACACCAGCTTACCGCCCATACTCTTCGTTTTCTTTGTGGTTCTGATGGTTAACCTGTAAAGGTACAGTCCAGAGGATAGCTTTGCTCCCGAATCGTCACGGCCATCCCAAGGCATGCCATCATAACGGCCCGCTGTGGAAATTATTGTGCTATGCATGGTTTTCACCAGACTTCCTGCTACTGTAAATACCTGCAATGTAAGCTGTAACTCTTCCCCCTGCTGATTATGGAGGAAAGTAAAACGGGTTACATCGTGGAAAGGATTCGGATAATTCCTTACCTCTTCTACAGAAAGCGCCCCCTGTTCAGTTACTTTAAAATAAATGGTCGTCGTAGTAAAATTATTATAGGAATCCCAGGCTTTGATGGTCATCCTATGCTCTCCTGCCGACAGCCCACTCAGTGGAAACAGTATACTCCCTTTCTTATAACTGTTCAAAGATGCCTCAAAGTAATCATTTAATACAATATATTCTGCACTATCCAGCAGTGCTGTTATACTATGATTATCATTGTTCCCGGAAATATTGATCCCACTGCTGTCTGCCAGGTCAATGATGAGCAAAGGATCCGGGCCGGTGATATCTCCGCTTCTGAACTGACGGTTATTCAACCAGGCAGTTATTGCAGGTCCGGTTGCATCAGCAACAGGCGCTGCTATTATTCCACCGGTCGCAAAATTATCAAAATAACCATTACCATCCAGTTTATCGTTACTGGTATAATAACTAATCTTCCCCTTCCCGTTTCCTTCCCGTATATCCCGTGGCGCAACGAATGTAACTGAAAACCGGCCATTTGCTACGGTTTGGGTTCCCTGAAACAGCACGTTATGCTGTACCGGGTAGGCGGCTACCTCGCTGCCTGCGTCATTGCCCCTGGTTTTTTGTTGGGAAGGCTGATCAAACACGGTCGTATAAAGGGTCCCATTGTAACCACTTACCCTATTCCCCCGGGCATCTGTAATATGTCCTTTGATAGTGTATTGTCCCAGGGCTTTTACTGTATCAATGCCCGTTACCCCCTGTCCGTTGATGGAGTCTGTTACCACTTTATAGGTCGGAAACGCCAGCGTGAGCGCAGGATCGCCTAACAACTGGAACTTGCGGTTATTTACGGCATCCGCCGAGCCGCCGTAGGTGGCATTCTTAGCCAGCATGGCCGCTGTTCCCAATGCGGGCATGCGACCATCAGCGCCTGGAGTAAAAGCTACTTTCAGGTAATTAGCATTCATCAATTGGTTGGATGCCGCAAAAACCGCCCGGGTGGTCGTCATCAGCGCAATGGCTCCTCCACTTTGCTGCAACAGTATTTTATGGCCCAGGGAAGTGATACCCGGATCATCAAATGGTGCAAAATCGCAGGTGGCGGTAATAAACAGCGGCAGCTTATTATCGTTATGCCAATCCTTAATACTATTGCCATCCATGATATTTTCTGCGGCCAGCCGGGAGTTACTGCCATGCCCGGCATAGTTCAGTATCAATGCTCCTTTGTTAATCCTGTTGGTAATGGCTTTATTTACCTGCGGGTAGGCGGCGCCTCCGGCGCCTGCTTCCTGCGGATAAGCATCCAGGTATATTTTTTCGGTATTCACCACCGGGGCGTTAAAGGCAAGGATAGCAGCCATCTTTTCGGCATCCTTAAAATGCAGGTTATTATCTTCATCATCGGCCAGGAGTGCCACCTGGTTACGCCAGGGACCAAAACCTGCCGGTTGCCGGTAACGGATTATTTTATCTACAGCAAGGTTAGCTTCGCCCAAGTTACGCGCAGGAATACGTCCGATGCCAATATCCAGCAGATCAGGCACACCAGTTTGGGTAATATCCCCACCGTCTTTGAGGATACCAAAATAGTCGTCCGATACGTAGGAACGGATGGCATCGAGCGAAGCTTCGCTCTGCCAGGACGGAACATCGTTGGTATTATTTTTTGTGCGTTGCCGGTAATCATAAGAAGCAGCCCCGAACAGCAACAGGTAACGGGGAGCGGGCCCACGATCGTAAAACATTTTCACATAGTCCCGGATCGCGCCGGGATCAGGGGTACCTGAGGCAAATTCATTGTATACCCGGTCAACTGTAGTAACCTGTACGGAAAGCTGATCGAGGGTGCGATGCATGGCCGCCAGCCTTTCTGCGGGGCCGAGTAATGCAGGAGTGGTAATAATAATCATATCGACCGCATTACTCCCATGCAGGTCCTGGTTAGGTAGCTGTCCTTCAAACACAGGTAAGGTTGTTGCCCCGTCCCGGAAGGCCACATATTCGTGCAGCCGGTCGTTTTTCCCGGCAAATAACAGGGAGTCGCCCTCCTGCCGGTATATTACCGATATCGGTTTCAGTGGATCCGTCACATCCCAGATCTTCGTTTGCACGTCGGCGTTATGCAGGGCAAAGCGGCTGTTTTGTCCGCTGCCGGCATAAAGAGCGCTGCGAAAATCCAGTACACCCGCTGCCGGCATTACCAACGGGCAACGGGCCTGTACTTCCAGGTAATCCAGCCAGCCCCTGTCATTGATATTATTGGGAGAAAATACTACGGCGGCTTCCAGCTCCATTTGGGCCGTGTTAGCAGTACCAGTGGCGGTAGCGGCGGTAGCCACGCCTTCAAATATATTGTCTGTTACCGGCAGCAGGTATAAATTGCTGATGGCGGTTACATTATTAATAGTGACGTTAAAGTTACATCCGCCGCTGCTGCGGGCAGCAGCCCGCGCATTTATCTTCACCGGGCCGGTAGGCGCCGCCGGTAATGTAAACCGGTAGCTCCGCGACAATCCCGCTACCTGGCTGAATTCCTGTCCCCACCATTGTTTACCGCTGTTGAGGAAATTAATGCTATCCTGTTCATAAAACGCATGATAGTCGAAAGCGTATTCAGGTACTCCCGTTGCCGGGGGATTAGTATCTGCCTGGATACGAAGTCCTTCTCCCCCTACTGTTAAATAATACCAGGCCTTATCTGCATAGAGGTGCTGCTGATGATTAAATGTACCGGTAGACGGGTTAAATTGCCAGCCATCGGGACCTGGTACATAAAAAAGAAGGTAGTCACTCCCATCCAGGTACCCATCTCCTCCATCTGATGCATACAGGGCCAGTTCGGGCAAATCATCATATCGTGGGGTGTTATTGGGCTCCCCCAGTATACGGCCACCGGTGCCAAAGAGGCGGATAGCAGTAGTACGTAATGGCTGGGAGCCAATACCCATACTTTTCAGGAAGGCCACATCTATTTTATAGACGCCAGGGGCGGCAGCGGCCAGTTTATACCAGGTGCCGGCAGCCAGCACAGAGTGATTTTTATATTGCCGAAGACTGCTTTGGGCATGCACTTCCTGTTTCTTTAAAAAGAAAACCAGCAGGATCCCTATAAAAATATAATTGAGTTTCATTATCTTAATCGCAGTTTTTCGACCAGTTGATATAGGAGAGCCTTTGTCAGCGGGGACGATTGGCAGCAAATTACAAATTAATTTTTTTCGCCATAAAATAAAAAAGAGTACATTTGCGTTTACTGTAAATATACTAGACTAAAGCTGTATCGCATGCGTAGATTAACCTCTTTATCATTGCTCGTAGGTACCAGCGTAATGCTATCCATGAGTGCCTGTCATAAAGACGGCGGGGGACTTTTCGGTAAGAAGAAGACATCTTCTTCCGCTACGGGCTGGAACTACAACGACCAGAAAATGGGCGGTTTCAGCGTAGCTAAAAACGTAGCCCAGCAAACGGGTCCGGGGCTTGTTTTTGTACAAGGCGGTACCTTTGCCATGGGGGCCACAGAGCAGGATGTAATGGGCGACTGGAATAATATTCCACGTCGTATTACTGTTTCCTCTTTCTACATTGATGAATCTGAAGTAGCCAACGTACATTATCGTGAATATCTTTATTGGTTGAACCGCGTTTATGGCGAGTCCTTCCCGGATGTTTACCGCAATGCACTGCCCGATACCCTGGTATGGCGTAGTGAACTGGCCTATAACGAGCCACTGGTAGAATACTATTTCCGTCACCCGGCCTATAACGACTATCCGGTAGTGGGTGTTACCTGGAAACAGGCAACCGACTATTGTAAATGGCGTTCCAACCGCGTGAACGAAAAATTACTGATGGACAAAGGCCTCCTGTCTAAAGCAGACGTTGGTAACCAGTCAGATGACAACACCTTTGACACCAAATCTTACACCGCAGGTTTGTACGAAGGTACTCCCGGCAAAATGAGCAAAAGTGCCAAAGATCAATTTAAAAATGCAGACGGAACGCCGCGTAACGCTGCTTTTGAAGATGGCGTAATGTTACCTAACTACCGCCTCCCAACAGAAGCTGAATGGGAATATGCCGCACTTGGATATATCGGTCAAAACCCTGGTCCTTCCAAAAAAGAAGGCAAGCATGGGGAAGAGCTGATCATGAACAAACAGGTATACTCCTGGGGCACCAATACCAGTGGATTACGTGATATCCGCCGTGGTACCATGCAAGGTCAGTTCCTGGCCAACTTCAAGCGTGGTTCCGGTGATAACATGGGTGTGGCCGGCGGCTTGAATGACCGTGCTTCCATTCCTGGTCCTATCCGCTCCTTCTACCCTAATACTTTCGGCATCTATAACATGTCCGGTAACGTAGCTGAGTGGGTACTGGATGTGTACAGACCACTGAACCCGATCGACGGTGAAGATTTCAACTACTTCCGTGGTAACAAATTCCAGACTGTATATCAGAATGAAAATAAAGAGTTCGAAAAAGACAGTCTCGGTCACCTGAAAATGCGTGATGTAACCGATGAAGAAAGTGCCAACCGTCTTAACTACCAGAAAGGTGATGTGATCAACTACCTGGATGGTGACTCCCTTTCACAGGTGGAATATGGTTATGGTGTAACTACGCTAATTAACGATAAGTCGCACGTGATCAAGGGTGGTAGCTGGAATGACCGTGCTTACTGGCTTTCACCAGGTACACGCCGTTACATGCAGGAAGACATGGCCACTAACACCGTTGGTTTCCGTTGCGCGATGGATCGTGTAGGTAGCCCTGAAGGTAATAAGTTTAAAACCGGTAACCTGTTCAAGAAACAGCGCCAGAAACGATAATGCGAATTTTGTCTTACTCAGGATTAAACTGATTAAGAGGATTAGCAAGATTTTTTATTACTGATTAAAAAAGATTAGCGAAGATAAAGTGGGTATCCGCTTCTATCTTCGCTAATCTTTTTTAATCTTATTATCAGTAAAAAAAATCTTGCTAATCCTCTTAATCAGTTTAATCCTGAGTAAGACAAAATCCACCGGCTATTCCCAAAGCGCCAGGATTTCCTCCGTATGATTTTTTGTGTCAGGCTTTTTAATGATGTGTGCAATTACGCCCTTTTCATCAATAAGGAATGTAGTACGATGGATACCATCATATACGCGGCCCATCATTTGTTTTTCACCCCAAACACCATACTGGTTCACTATCTTCCTGTCTTCATCTGCCAGTAAGGTAAATGGCAGATCAAACTTTTTTATAAACTTCTGATGGCTTTGCTCGCTGTCGGCACTTACGCCTACTACTATATACCCCTTTTCCAACAGGGCATCATAGTTATCACGCAGGTTGCAAGCCTGGGCTGTACATCCCGGAGTATCGTCTTTCGGGTAAAAATACAGCACCACCCTTTTACCCTTGAAATCGGCCAGGGATACAATGTTGCCGTGTTGATCATGTCCTTTGAAAACCGGGGCCTTACTACCTTCCTTTAGGTTTTTCATATAAAAATTTTAGCTGTTTGAAATGTTCTTTTACAAATTACGCTGATACCAGATCAGCGTTTGAAAGATAACCTGTATGTTCCTTCATTACCGGCTACATCTGTTACTTTCATTACCAGGATATGCGTACCTGGCTGGCAGTGTTCATCAAAAGTATAGGTAAGCACGTTACTTTTACGTGAAAACAACAGCCATTTGCCATCCAGCTCTGCGCGGTAACTTTTAATACCGCTGGCATCATTCATAGCAAAAGCTATTTTCGCGGTCTTCGACAGGTTGGCGCCCTGTTTTGCTCCCAGCGGCGTTACTTTTGGTGCAATGGTATCCAGCTCGAGGTGGAAGTTACCAAAGTCGCGGAAAGTACCTTTGTACCAGCCGTTTTCCAACGTAGTTGCAGAAACGCTGCTGCCCAGTCCTTCTCTCACCATTACTATTTTATGTTGCAAATTTTCCGGTACATTCCTGGAAGCGCGCAGCCGCACATCAAAGAAATCGTGTACCGGTACCAGGGCGTTATGAAGGTGATAAATGTTGGAATAAGCTTTGGTACCAACAGCGGCCGTTTCGAGATAATTAAAACAGATGTTGTCGTATAGGGCCTGTTCATCCAGGTAAAACTCTACCTGGTTGTTTTCGAAGATATTGCGCGAATCGGGATACATGGTGTTGGCGCAGCTTTTTTCTGCTGGTTCTGGACCGCCCTGTTGCAGATGCAGCTTTACGGTAGAAGTATTGCCATAGGCATCTTTTACCAGCAACTTCACCTCATGTACTGCGCCATCCTGCAGATCAATAGTGCCATCGCCTTTCAGGTCGTGGTAAATATCCAGCTGGTTACCCGGCAAAGAAAAGAGTAGCTGATAGTAAGGACCACCACCTTTCTTCACCCTATAATCTATATGTGCATTGAGATAACGGGTTGCATCATACCCGATATTATCCAGTTGGAAATCGATATCCGGTTGCCCATCCTTGTATAACGTCACCTCATATATGCCATAGATGTTGCCGGTATTCATGCGGTCTACCGCACTTACGCCCAGCCCTGCTTTAGCCGCATTGATCTTAATAACCGGTTGCGTGGTAACGTATTCGCCACCTACTTTTTTCACGGGCAACATAATAGGTTGCTGCTCATACACACTCTTTTCCCTGTCATAAACCGCAATACGGTACACATCAGGGGCATGGGTATCTGCAATATCAAAACCAAAGAGCAGTGGATTCAGCGGATTCTCAGACTGGGTATTTCTTATTTCGAAGTGCAGGTGGGGGCCGGCGGAGCCGCCGGTATTACCGCTCCAGGCAACAAAATCACCCTTTTTCACCGGGAACATGCCGGCGGGAATCGTCAGATCGCTGGCCCAGCTTTCGGCCTGGTATTGTTGTTTCTTTACATATTGCTGCAACGCAGGAAAAAAACTGTTCAGATGCGCATATACAGTCGTGTATCCATTAGGGTGGGTGATGTACAATACATTTCCAAATCCGGTGTGGGAAACACCAATACGGCTCACATAACCATCTGCGGCGGCATGCACCGGCAGATTTTCCCTTTGCTGGGTTTTGATATCCATTCCCGAATGGAAATGATTAGGCCTCAGCTCACCAAAATTTCCGGCCAGCTCTATCGGAACATTCAAAGGGTTTCTGAAATAGCCTTGCGGGTAGTCCTTTACCGGAATGGATTGCGCCTGTAATAACTGTGGTAGTAAACAAAATAAACCGATGACTCTCTTCATAATATGCAAATGTAGGAAAAAGAGCCTTAGCGGATTTTGTCTTACTCAGGATTAAACTGATTTTGATGATTTAGATGATTTTCTCCGTTTGTGATTTTAAAGATAAGGGGAAATATAACGGGTTGATATAAGCATATACATTTATATCTACCCGAATTTTTTTAAATCCAAAAATCACAAACGGAGAAAATCATCTAAATCATCAAAATCAGTTTAATCCTGAGTAAGACAAAATCCGCTACAGTTGCTTTTTGATGGTGCTGATCAGCTCCTGGAATCCGGGCTCTTTACGGATTTCGGGCTGCCAGGCGAATCCCATCTTACAAAGATCATATTCCTGCACAATGGTAGCGCCTTCTTTATTTTCTTCTTTTGCCAATACCCAAACTGTATCGGAAATAGCGGCGGCATTTTCAATATCATGGCTTACAATGATCAGGGTATTTTCCTCGTGGAGGGTAGATACTTTTATCAGCAACTGAATAACCTTGTCTATCATGAGAATATCCAATCCGGAAAAGGGCTCATCCAGTAAAATGAATTTATTCCCCGTAAGCACTTGCTGAATGATGCTTGCACGCTGCCGTTGCCCGCCACTGATCTGTGCAGGGTATTTTTTCAGATGTTCGGTCAGCTGAAAAGTGCCTGCATAATCTTCAATAATACGTTTCTTCTCATCTTCTGTCAGCTTTACGGCTGCATTATCCAAACCAATTTTCAGGTTATGATAAATAGTGCGGTGGTTGAAGAGAATGTAGTTCTGTGGTACAATACCTACTTCACCCGCTTTCACAGGGTGCTGATCACTGTCTATTTTCACCACTCCCTGTGTAGGTTGAATGAGCCCCGATAGGATCTTAAATAACTGGGTTTTACCGATACCGCTTCGGCCAATCAATGAAACCACCTGTCCCTGCTGCATATCAGGACGATGAATATCGTGGATAGTGAAATTGATATCACGGAGAATGGTTTTTTCACCGTACTGCAGTGTAATATGCTCCGCTGCCAGTAACGGCGCATGTTTCGTATATACGTTTGCGTTCATCAGCGGGTCGTAAGTTTAGTGTAAGGAAATAACCATTCCCGGAATTTACCGAGAATATAGTCAAAGAAGATACCCAGCAAAAAAATGATGACCAGGGTACCAAATACCACATCCAGCTGCACATATTTGTTGGCGCGGATGAGCATTACCCCCAGCCCTCCTTCGCTCATGCTCAGCCCTTCTACAGAGGTGATCATCAGCCAGGCAATGGCAAAGTTCTGACGCATTACTTCAAAAACCTGGTCCAGCCGCCCTACAATAATGACTTCCCACAATGTTTTCCAGCTGTTCATACGCAACGTGCTACACAATTCGAATTCCTGTTTATTGATGCCATCTATTACAGATAACAGGGAGGTAACGAAGAAGGGAACGATACCAAAAATCAGCAAACTAAGTTTCAGCTCATGTCCGTCCTGTGTCCACAGGGTGAAAAGGAACGTTAAACCAGTCAGGGTCAGGTAGCGGCATTTGATAACGAAACGCGCAATAGGATTGAAAAACGGAACGATAGACAGGTAACTGATGATCAAAGCAATTACAATAGAGATGAACATCCCTTTGATAGTCAGTACCAGGCTGCTAAAAAGATTATCGATAAAAGAAGGATCCTGTATTATTTTACCGAGTGTTTGCAACACTTTCAGTGGTGTTGGAATTAAGCCTCCTCCGCTGAGCTGCCAGCATATCAATGCGATAATTACTTCCGCAATGATGAGCGACAACATCGCTTTGCGGTTAAGTACACGTAGCGGTTCAAAAAAAGATTTTATCACGTTTAAAATGCTTGAGTCAAGGAATGGATTGAAGTGAAAGTTTAATGGTGATTATTGTGATGCAAACACATCACAATAATCACCATTAAAGCATTTGCGCATTATTGACCTAATACAATCTGTACGCGGCGGTTCTTTGCACGACCATCGTTAGTGGTGTTATCCGCGATAGGTTTGGTATCACCATAACCTTTTGATTCAATACGTGCTTCAGCCAGCCCTTTGCCGACGAGGTAATTTCTTACCGCTTCCGCACGTTCGTTGGATAATTTTTCGTTGGCGGTTGGATTACCTACGTTATCAGTATGGCCATAAACACCCACTTTCAGCCCTTCTGCTACTACCGCACTTTTCAGGATTTCATCCAGTACAGCATGGGAAGCAGATTTGATCACAGAGCTACCTGTTTCAAACTGTATCTGGTATGATTTGGAAGACACTTCTGATGTGATGTTTTCCGCATACTTTTCTTTGATGGCGGCACCTTCCAGCAACTCAGGGTGATTAGCCACCACAGAGGCGAGGAACGATTTATCCACTACCTGGCTGTATACCGGGTAAGTAGGCATAATTTCAGGATACATCCTGGTCAGGATTTCACCGAAGGTAGAATACACAATTTTGTAACGGTCGATCGCATCTTTGCCCATACCGAAAGTATTGGCAGCATCAGTCAGGTTAAATGCCATAGATCCGCCCAAAGGAATGTTCAGGCCCTGTGCATCTTTTTCTTCCACACCGTTATAGTATTTTAGCCAGTAGGCGCCATTCTGTTCATTATACACTTTTGCAGATACATCGCCGGCAAAAGCTTTTGCTTCGTTGTAAGAACGTACCTGGTCGCCGGCCTGTGCCAATGCGATGATCAGGTTTTCGATATCTGTACGGTGATCGTAAGCAAATTTCTTGATGGTAATAGTAATGTTCGGCATCTGGGAAGAGTATTCCCGGGTAGATGCGATATTTACCAGCCCCCCTTTTTTCTGCGCTACGTTTACGTCGCCCGGAGTCCAGGTGGCTACACCATCTACGCCTACTGTAGTGTCTTTGCTGGTTTTTTTACCATCGATCACCAGTTTACGGGTTTCCTTGTAACCGGCAATATATTTCGCACCGGCATCCAGGAAGTCGTTGGCAGCAATGATGTTGATGGCATTGCGGTCGTACGAAGTTTCATCCGGGTTTACAGGAATATTGTTATCACCGGCCCACTTCAGCATGATATTGATATCACCGTCGCGCAGTACACCTGCTACGGTTTTACCGATAGCGCTTTTAGGATCTCTTTTCCATTCTACGGGTCCCATCAGTTTATCTTCACCATAGCTTTTACCCATGGTGTAGAAAGCGATAGGCTGATAGTCGGGCCCCAGTGGCTCCAGTTCTTTAGCCAGTGCGGCGAAGAATGCCGGCATACCATCACCCATAAAAGAAGCGAAGATGCCAGTGGTGTTAGGGTTCTTTTTATAGTCCTGCGCAAACTTCACCATGTCTGCCAGGGATTTATTACAGTCGTCCTGGCGTACCAGTTGCAGCTGCAGTTTTGCTTTATCGATCAGGGAACCTTTGGTGGTATTGGCGCCACCGTTGGCATACATCAGTGCAAACTGGGAGTTCCACGCCATTACACGCCAGGATATTTTAGTACCGCCGTTTAATGCTTCTGTACTTTCCGGCAACGGCAATTTTGTTGCGTTGCCACCCAGGGAAGCTTCTGCCGCATCAGGCAAAGACACTTTACCAATTTCGGTAGCCGCTTTGGCTTCCTGCGGGCGTTTATCCCACCATAAAACTTTTCCTGCATAGATGGCACCTAACAACAGTACGATGCCCACTACCTTTCCACCAGGTTTTACTTTTACAGCCATAGTTGTAATATTTGTTTATTAGAGGTTAATGTTTGTTTAGCTTAACAGGTCGTTGTAATTATCGGTACGTACGGTACCGGGTTGCTGGGGTTCACGGGAAGGCTCCCATTTCTGAATATCCAGTTTAAATGTTTTATCGGGATCATAAGATTCCAGCATTTTCAATCCCTGCAACTCATAGGTGGCATTATCCAGGTCTATAGAGCGCATGAAATCCGTAGAATAGTTGATGGCCTTTTTCATGCTGGCCAGCTTGGTGGCAATATCCTCTTTGAGGAATTCCATCGACTGTTCCACCATCAGTTTCTTTTCCGGATCTCCGTTGAAAATTTTGAGTGCAGATGACAATGCTTTGTTACCGGAGGTGACGGACTTGTAAAGGTCTCTTTTCAATTCAAGTTCATTGCGGGCATCTTCAATCATGTAACCGCTGTTCTTATGTACTTTGGTAAGGTAGTCACCAATGCGGGCGAGGTTATCGCGTATTGGCGTCAGCTGTGCGATGTATTCCTTTACACGCGCAATCTGACGGGTAGCGTTACCCAGTTCCGGCAGCATGTTATTATTCTGCGCAGCCTTTGCACGGGTCAACAGCTGGCTCATTTCCTTTTCCTTTTCGTTGATCTTGAGATCAATCTTTTCCTTCTGTGCGTCTACCTCTACTGATTGATTATACAGTTTTTCCCGTTGTTCTTCCATATCGCCGATGTAGTCTTCTGCAATCAGGAAGGGGTCCAGTTCAATGACGAGGCCCACGAGTTTTTTCATCAGCCATTCGTACAGGTAGAACAGACTTAAACGGAGCTTACGGTGTGTAATACAGTACAGGAAGATACCAAGACATACGAGTGCGATCCCGAAATTCAGGGTATTCCATACTACTGCGGTCAGGATTGGGATTACATAATATCCGATCAGCACCAGTAAACCTAATCCGATCAGGATTCCGAATTTTCCGCCCGGTCGGTTCCAGTAAGATTTCAGTTTCTGCCCAGATTCATTGGCAGGGAAGATTTGCGTTTCCATAGCGTTTAGAGCGATGTTTCTATTTTTTGAATATCAGTGTTTATTTTTCTTACCATAGCCTCACAAGCCACCTGGTAGCCCTGACGGTTGGCAACTATTTTTTCCTCCTGTTCTGCCATTTGCGCCTTCAGCTGTTCTGTTTTAGCCTGTGCTTCGGTAATTTCCTTGGTAAGCTGCTGGATCAGGGCGGCGTTGTCAGCCATTTTCTTCTCCATGTCTTTCAGCTGCTGATGACGGCCGTCTACTTCTGTAGCGGCTCTGTCGTTGGCTGCTTTTTCAAACTCAGCTCTGTCCTTTTCAATGATTTGCTTGTACTGCGCAGCACTTTCAATGAGCTTATTTTTTGTAAGCCCCTGAATGCTGAGCGTAGCATACACCGCCTGCATGCGGGCATTTTCGTCCTTTACATGCGCTTCCAGTGTTTCCATCATTTTCCAGAACTCGTAATAGTCTGGCCCCGGAAAGTTGCTTTTTTCAAACAGCGCACTGAAGTGCTGTTCAAATTTATCCATGTCTGCGGCAGACAGGGCAACAGGTCCTGGTGGCCGGGCTGGGGAGGATCCTGAAGAATTACTAAGCGGGAATTTTTGCGACAGGGAGGGCTCTTCCGGCCTCCTGGCATCGCTGTTTTCTTCGGGTTCAAATTCCACAAAAAGGCCCATTGCTTTTTTTAGAAAGTTTGACATCAAATATTGGGTTGAAGCATGAAGGTGATTTTATATGTAGTGCTTTGCCTGTATAGGTTATATAACGTATAGGTAGCCGCATAAATGCAACTTATATGCCAATCTGGGGCTCCCTGTTTAATTCACATAATAACGGTCGTTAATTCAGGCCTAAATATATATATAATTCGGAAAACTAGTACCTTATTAGTGTAAAAGCGTGGGAGAAGCTCCTAAAACCGTTCCGCACTAGATAAAAAGCGTAGCAACGGCCCGGTGATGCCGGCACGGCAAGGTCACTGCTCTGGCTTCTGCCGGAGGCGTTATCGTTTATCCTCTTTTTATAGTACTTTAGCCCCCGCAAAACGTGCAAGCATACATGTCTATCCAGGTATCAGAACTCAGTAAAATTTACGGCGAACAGCGGGCGGTGGATGGTATTTCCTTTGAACTGAAGAAGGGGGAGATCACTGGTTTCCTGGGGCCCAACGGCGCCGGAAAATCCACAACCATGAAGATGATTACCGGCTTTTTGCCTCCCAGCAGCGGCAAAGCGAGCGTATGCGGTTTTGATGTAGTAACACAGTCGCTGGAGGTACGGAAAAGGGTGGGGTATCTGCCCGAATCCAATCCGCTGTACTACGATATGTATATGAGGGAGTTTCTGGAGTTTATTGCTGGTGTTCATCGGTTGGGAAAAGAAGGTCCGGGGCGGATTTCAGCAGTGATCCGGCTTACCGGGCTGGAACCGGAGCGGCATAAAAAAATCGGCGCCCTGTCTAACGGCTACAAGCAACGGGTAGGCCTGGCCCAGGCCTTACTCCACGATCCGGAGGTGCTAATTCTTGACGAACCTACCACCGGACTGGATCCCAATCAACTGGCGGATATCCGGCAGCTGATCAGGGAACTGGGTGCCAATAAAACAGTGATCCTCTCCACCCATATCATGCAGGAAGTAGAGGCGATTTGCGACCGGGTGATCATTATCAACAAGGGAAAAATTGTTGCAGACGATAAATTATCTAATCTGCAGCAAAACAACACTTCCCAGCATTATTTACAGGTTACCTTTGCGGAGCCGGTCACTGAAGCCGAATTGCTGGCAATCAGCGGAATTGCCCGCGTGGTGGCCCGGGAAGACCGTAGCTGGCAATTATTTACCAGTGAGGTAGATCTGGTAAGAAAAAACCTGTTACAATTTGCTTTGATTAATAACCGGAACATACTTTCTTTGCAGAGCAATTCGCAAAGCCTGGAAACAATTTTCCGGGAAATAACGGGCAGCAACGCCGGCTAATTAGCTTTTAGCAAATACAGTGTAGACTACCATATTTTAATCTTTGCTGCATTTACTAAATGCTAACTGCTAAAAAAGCTATATATCGCTAACAATAACAATTTTCGAATTATGAGTATTATTTCAGAAATCCATGCCAGGCAAATTCTCGACAGCCGTGGTAATCCTACAATCGAGGTTGATGTAACCACCGAAGACGGACATTTTGGTCGTGCAGCGGTACCATCCGGCGCTTCTACAGGTAAGCACGAAGCCGTGGAACTGCGTGATAATGATAAGAGTGTTTACATGGGCAAAGGCGTACTGCAGGCAGTTAACAACGTAAATGATATCATTGCTGAAGAGCTGATTGGCTGGGAAGTTACAGACCAGGCCGGCATCGATAAAATGCTCATCCAGCTCGATGGTACTCCAAATAAAGCCAAACTGGGTGCTAACGCTACCCTGGCAGTGAGCATGGCTGTAGCCAAAGCTGCTGCTGAAGAAAGCAACCAGCCGCTGTATCGTTACCTCGGCGGTGTAAACGCTTTCACCCTGCCTATTCCTTTGATGAATATCATCAACGGTGGTGCACATGCGGATAACAAAATCGACTTCCAGGAATTTATGATCGTACCGGTAGGTGCACCTTCTTTCTCTGAAGGCCTGCGCTGGGGCGTGGAAATTTTCCACCACCTGAAATCCGTACTGAAAAAGAAAGGTTACAGCACCAACGTAGGTGATGAAGGTGGCTTTGCACCTGAAATCCAGAGCAACGAAGAAGCTATCGAAACTGTACTGGAAGCTATCAAAGCAGCTGGTTACGAACCAGGTACGCAGGTAGCTATTGCACTGGATGCTGCCAGCAGCGAAATGTACGACGAAGCAACCAAAAGCTACAAATTCTACAAGAGCTCCCAAAAAGTGATCAGCAGCGATGAAATGGTTGCTTTCTGGACAGAATGGGCTAACAAATATCCTATCGTTTCTATTGAAGACGGTATGGCTGAAGACGATTGGGCCGGCTGGAAAAAACTGACCGAATCTATCGGCGACCGCGTTCAGCTGGTAGGCGACGATTTGTTCGTAACCAACGTACTGCGTCTGAAAGAAGGTATCGATAAAGGTATCGCTAACAGCATCCTGGTAAAAGTAAACCAGATCGGTACGGTAACTGAAACTATCGATGCAGTTAACATGGCCCACAAAGCAGGTTATACTTCCATCATGAGCCACCGTTCCGGCGAAACTGAAGATACCACTATCGCTGACCTCGCCGTGGCGCTGAACTGCGGTCAGATCAAAACCGGTTCTGCTTCCCGTACCGACCGTATGGCGAAATACAACCAGTTACTCCGCATCGAAGAAGCTTTGGGCGAAGTAGCAATCTACCCTACCAACTCCATCAGCGTAAAGAAATAACAACTACGAATTACGGATTGCGAATTACGGGATTATCTCTAATCTCGTAATTCGTAATTTATAATTCGCAATTCTTTAGTAAATTGCCTTATGTACTGGACCACATCCATCAATAACAAAGTGCCAAAGTTTCTGAAGAATAAGTTCTTCATAGCTTTTGCTGCCTTTGTCATCTGGATCGCCTTCCTGGACAAGACCAACCTCATGTCGCAGTACCAGTTCCAGTCGGAAGTCAATAAACTGGAGAGCCAGAAGGCTTTTTTTATACAGGAAATCAAACAAACCCGGGAAGAACAACAGGAACTCCTTTCCAGCCCCGAAAAACTGGAGAAATTTGCCCGTGAGAAATATTATATGAAGAAGGACAATGAAGACCTCTTCATTATTACCCCCGCCCCTCAACAGTAAGCACGCCCTCCCCTTGCAGATCTTAAAAATTTATCTTAAATTAACAATAGATTCCGCGCTTCTTTCGTTATAAAACAGAACCTATTCTTAGTATTAAAACAATAATGCATGAGTAATTTTACACTTTCTGTACTATCAACCCTGTGTCTTGTTACAAAAAGCGATATAAAACATCACCAGGAGGAACTTTCCTTGACCCAGGAAGAGCAAAAATGCTTTGAGAACACGAAAGCGGCGCTCAACACCGTTCGCTATGCTCCCAGAGTGGCTACCCTGCAGGTGATTTTTGATTACGCTGCCAACAAACAAACCCAGGAAGAAAAGTAATCGCAGACCTTACTTTTTTCATTTTTCCTATCTTTATGGCATGACTCAAAAAGAGCGTTATGCATTTGTTCTCAAGTACTTTGAGGAACATGCGCCCAATGCCGAAACGGAACTTATCTACGACAATCCATACCAATTGCTGGTAGCCGTTATCCTGTCGGCCCAATGCACCGATAAACGGGTAAATATGACCACGCCTGCTATCTTTGCGCAGTACCCGGATGTTTATGCCCTCAGCAAGGCCACCTTTGACGACCTGTTTCCGCTTATCCGGAGTATCAGCTACCCCAACAATAAAACCAGGCACCTCATAGGCATGGCAGAGATGGTGGTAGAAGACTTCAACGGCGAAATACCAGCTACCGTACCGGAACTGATCAAACTGCCCGGTGTGGGCCGGAAAACAGCCAATGTGATTACTTCTGTAGTACATCAGCAACCCAATATGGCAGTAGATACACACGTATTCAGGGTGTCAGCGCGGATTGGCCTCACGGTAAATGCCACTACCCCCCTGCAAACAGAATTACAACTGTTGAAACATATACCAAAAGACAAAGTCCATATAGCCCATCACTGGCTCATTTTGCATGGCCGATACATTTGTGTGGCCAGGAGCCCCAAATGTGGCGAATGCGGACTCAGACCGGCCTGTAAGTATTATACCAAGCTAATAAAAGCCAGTTAACTATGCGCCCATTCCTCACTGCCGCGTGGAGAAACCTGCTGATGATCAACTTTGAAGCTGATCCGGCAGTGCTCAGGCCATATTTACCGGTACATACAGAGCTGGATACCTGGAACCATACCTGCTATGCCAGCCTGGTTGGCTTCCTGTTCCAGGACACCAGGGTAAAAGGCCTCTACCTTCCAGGCCACCGCACCTTTGAAGAAGTAAACCTTCGCTTTTATGTGCGCTATAAAGAAAACGGTATTTGGAAAAGAGGGGTGGTATTTGTAAAAGAGCTGGTACCCAAACCCTTTATCACGTTTGTGGCCAATACTATTTACAAGGAGAAGTATGCCACCCACGCCATGGAGCATAGCTGGGAATACCCTGATACAGGTATGCTTAAAGTAGCCTATCGATGGAAGGTGCAGGATGAATGGAATCATTTAACCGCCACCGCGCTCCAGGCCACCCAACCCATCACCACCGGCAGTGAGGAAGAATTTATAACAGAACATTACTGGGGTTACACCAGGGTGGATCAGCTTACCACTGGTGAATACCAGGTAACACATCCGCAATGGCATACACATCCGGTTACCAGTTTCGATTTTCATTGCAGCACCCGTGCCCTCTATGGCGCCAGCTTTGAAAATATGCTACAGCAAACGCCTCGCAGCGCCTTGCTGGCGGCGGGTTCCGAGATCGCGGTCATGCCAGGCAAAAAAATCAGGACGAGTACGTTATGAACCACCGGAGTTTCTTCTATCCATCATTAATTTGAGCAACAACCAGCTATATTTTACTATCTTAAGCGGTCCATCAGGATTCAATCAATAAAAGCATTAGTAGTTATGAGATTAGCTGTTAGGGTACAACTATCGTTTATGATGTTCCTCGAGTTCTTTGTCTGGGGGGCATGGTTTGTAACATTAGGCACTTTTGTCTTAAAAAATCTGCACGGCGCCACCGATGAAAGGGTGGGTTACGCCTTTCTGACCCAATCAATCGGAGCGGTGATAGCACCTTTCATTGTTGGTATTATTGCAGACCGGTTTATTTCTGCACAGGCAATCCTGGGCGCCATCCACCTGGCAGGCGCCGCGCTGTTGTGGATCTGTTCCGGGATGACGGACTTTGATAGTTTTTACCCGGTGCTGCTGGTGTACATGATCCTTTATATGCCAACGCTCGCACTGGTAAATTCCATTTCTTTCCGGCAAATGAGTGACCCCAGTAAAGAGTTTTCCTTTATTCGTGTATTCGGCACCATAGGATGGATCATTGCAGGCCTGCTGATCGGATGGCTGCAATGGGAGCAGTCAAATTCACTTGACCTGACATTTAAAATGGCTGCAGGCGCCTCTTTGCTGCTGGGTGTATTCAGCTTCACTTTACCCAAAACACCTCCTGCCAAAAAGGGTACGGAGATTTCTGTAAAAGAAATACTGGGGCTGGATGCCATTCGCATGCTCAAAAACCGCTCTTACCTGCTGTTTTTCCTCGCCTCCATCGCTATCTGTATTCCGCTGGCTTTTTACTATAACTTTACCAACCCCTTCCTCAATGAAATAGGGATGAAAGCTGCTGCCGGCAAGCAGTCAATGGGACAGATGTCGGAGTTCCTGTTTATGCTGGTAATGCCGTTATTCTTTGCCCGTTTAGGCGTAAAAAAGATGCTGGCGCTGGGTATGCTCGCGTGGGTTGTGCGTTATGCGTTGTTTGCCTACGGCAATGTGGACACTAATTACTGGATGCTGATAGCGGGGATCATTTTACATGGTATCTGTTATGATTTCTTTTTTGTAACCGGTCAGATATATACCGACAAGGTAGCCGGCGAAGAATTTAAAAGTTCTGCCCAGGGCTTTGTTACATTGGCCACGTATGGTGTAGGTATGCTGATCGGATTTCTTATTTCCGGTCCTATTGTAGCTGCTTACAAAACAAGCGGAACAATGCACGACTGGCATGCTATCTGGCTCATTCCTGCAGGAATTGCAGCAGTGGTGTTAGTATTGTTTATGTTATTTTTCCGAGATGGTAAACAATGACTATGAAACTATGATTAATGTGTCTAATCATATTAATCATAGTTTCACAAAGAGGGCTTTGCCAAAAGTATGATTCACTTCTACCAGTACGAGGGTACCATTTTCATACTTAAACACATTCTTTTTTCCTTCGGGCAGTATCAGTTCATACATTCCACTCCCCATAGATTTTAATGGCAGGAAGCGGCCTAATGTTTCAGAAAAAACCCGTGTAACCTGTTTGGGTTCGGCAAAATAAAGATCGGCCACACATTCTTCTATTTCTGCATTGTTGATCACCGATTTTTCTCCATTTACCGTAATCGTATATTCTTTACCGTTACGAAGTGTTGTAGTTCGTTTATCTTCCCCGTTTTTCCCGGAGATGCGGGAGGATTTTGCAGTGGTAAGTACGTTATTGCTGTATTCATTCAGGATATCGCTGTTTACCTTAGCCAACATTACCTGGATACGTGTTTTGATCATAATGGTTTTAGCAGGGCCGTTTACCTTCCGGTTAGCCTCTATTGTGCCCACAGCATGGTTCGCGACCCGCACCTCAAAGTTATTGGTTTGGGCATGCGCCTGTAAAAACAATACAGCTACAGCAATAACGGTTAGCAATACACGAAAAAGGTTATACATAATAGTTGTCTTAAACAAAAAATACGCGGGCAGTATAGCTGTAAATTGTCTCCCCATAAAGGAAAATACAAAAAATCCTGTCACGACGGACAGGATTTTTTATTGTGCGATAAAATAAAATATGTTGCGGAAGCGCCTATGCCAGCATTTCTTTGATCTTTGTAATCAGTTCGCCTTTGGTAATAGGTACGCCCATAATTTTATGATAGCCCTGTGCATCGATCAGGAACTGATCGCGGATAATTTTGATCAACTGACCATTATTGATTTCCGGAATCAGTACTTTATCGTAGCTGTGCAGTATTTCTCCCAGGTTTTTGGGGAAAGGACGGATATAACGGATGTGAGCGTGTGCCACTTCGTGTCCTTCTGCCAGCAGGTCCAGTACTGCGCTTTTAATGGCGCCGTAGGTAGAACCCCAGCCGAGTACGAGTACTTTACCTTTTTCGGGGCCGAGTTCTATTTTCTGCAGCGGAATATGATCAGCGATCTTATCTACTTTTTCCTGGCGGATCTTCACCATCAGTTGGTGGTTTTCCGGGTCGTAGCTTACGTTACCGGTGATATTCTGCTTTTCGAGGCCGCCAATGCGGTGTTCGAGGCCGGGTGTACCGGGAACTGCCCATGGGCGCACCAGGTTTTCATCGCGGTGATAAGGCAGGAAATTTTCTTCTCCTTCTTCCAGTTGTTTTTTGAATTTCACTTCAATCTGAGGCAGATCAGCAGCTTTAGGGAAGCGCCATGGTTCGGAACCATTGGCGATATACCCATCGCTGAGGAAAATCACTGGTGTCATATGTTGCACCGAAATGCGGAATGCTTCAAATACGGCGTCGAAGCAATCTGCCGGCGTAGATGCGGAAACTACCGGCATCGGGCACTCCCCGTTACGGCCGTAATAGGCCTGCAGCAGGTCAGATTGTTCGGTTTTGGTAGGTAAACCGGTAGAAGGTCCGCCGCGTTGGATATCTACAATAATCAGGGGAATTTCCAGCATTACTGCCAGTCCCATGGCTTCGCCTTTTAAGGCCATACCCGGACCGGAGGTAGTGGTAATCCCCATGTGTCCACCATAGGAAGCGCCAATGGCAGAGGTGATCCCTGCGATCTCGTCTTCCGCCTGGAAGGTGCGTATCCCAAAATTCTTGAAGCGGCTCAATTCATGAAGGATATCGGAAGCCGGTGTAATGGGATAGGTACCCAGGAATATCGGCAGGTTGGCTTTCTGAGAAGCCGCCACCAGGCCATAAGCCAATGCCGTGTTACCTGTAATACTGCGGTAGGTACCGGGTTCCATGCGGGCTTTTTCAACCCTGTAGCGGGTAGTAAAGGCCTCCACGGTATCGGCAAAATTGTAGCCGGCGTGCAGTACCCGGAGGTTACTTTCGAGAATTTCCGGTTTTTTTCCAAATTTCTCTTTCAGGAAGATTTCGGTATTCTCCATATTACGGTCATACATCCAGTAGAGGAAGCCCAGTACAAACATATTTTTTGCACGGTCTTTCTCTTTCATACCCATGTTCATGTCTTTCAGCGCTTCGCGCGTCATTTTTGTGACATCCATGGTGTGAAGCTGATAAGTAGCCAGGGAACCATCTTCCAGCGGGTTTATCCCTTCCGGATAGTTGGCCAGGCGGAGGTTTTTACTGTCAAAACCATCGGTATTGGCCAGGATGATTCCTCCTTTTTTCAGACTCTTCAGGTTTGCTTTCAATGCGGCAGCATTCATAACTACCAGTACGTCGCAAGCATCCCCGGGGGTAAATATCCTGTTAGATGAGAAATGTAGCTGAAATCCGCTCACACCGGGTAAAGTACCTATCGGGGCACGGATTTCTGCCGGAAAATCCGGGAATGTGCTCAGGTCATTGCCAAATAAAGCGGTGTTATTTGAAAACTGGGTACCTGTTAACTGCATCCCGTCTCCACTGTCGCCTGCAAATTTTATTACTACATCCTCCAGCTGTTGAATCGAAGTATTAGGCATCTATTTATTCTTTTTAAAGATGTAAATTTAGGTAATCGGGCGGTAGTAATATGCTACCTGCCAATAATATTCCCGATCCGGTCACAAAAGTACACAACTTTAGTAGACTATTATGAACTCAATAAGGCATTCCCATTACTTATTGTTATGGGTGATAACCACTGGTTATTGGTTATAAAAATGCTAATTTTAGAGCGATTTACCGGATTCTAATGTCCTTATATCAAATCAAATCGTATTTTTAACCCATAAATTTAAACTATACTTTATGGCATTATTTCAATCGAACAACCCTGTACTGAAGCAAAGTGTATTTGATAAAGCACCTCATATTACAGGGGACGCCATGACCATCCGTGGTACTGTTAACAAAATGTCTTTCATGCTGTTGATGCTGATGGCTGCAGCAGTTTATTCCTGGGGCGAATTTTCAAGAGGAGGTAACAATGTGTTACCGCTTGCCATAGGTGGTGCTATCGTTGGTTTTATACTGGCGATGGTAATTATTTTCAAGAAAGAATGGTCGCCTTACCTGGCTCCTGCCTATGCTATTGCAGAAGGTTTGTTCCTTGGCGCCATTTCCGCTATGTTTGAAGCTAAATGGCAGGGTATTGTGTTACAGGCTGTGGGACTTACTTTTGGTACTTTCATTGCCATGCTGGTGTTATATCGTACCGGTGTAATCCGCGCTACAGAGCGTTTTAAGTCTATCGTTATGACGGCTACCCTGGGTATTGCAGTCTTTTACCTGATTGCCCTTGTACTGCGTCTTTTTAACATTGAGATGCCGTTGATTCACAGCAGTGGTACCTTTGGTATTATATTTTCGCTGGTAGTGGTAGGTATTGCTGCACTAAACCTGATCCTTGATTTTGATATGATAGAACAGGGTGCGGCACAGGGTGCGCCTAAATACTTTGAGTGGTATGCATCCTTTGGTTTGATGGTAACCCTGGTATGGTTATACCTGGAAATACTGCGACTCCTGAGTAAGTTAAACAGAAGATAGTTATAGCTGTTATACCAGCGTTGAAAGCCGCCACAGTGACTGTGGCGGCTTTTTTATTTTCGTGGGCTGTGTTGAAATCCATTTTGTTAATGTCTTCCAAAAGATATGTTAAATGGCAGGTAGCAAAAATATTATGGCACCGTAATTGCAAAACTGGCACTGATAACAAGTTCTTTTACATCTCATAAAAACAGTTATAGAACAATGCTGACATCTTTACTTACCATGTAACCTTTATTGTTAAACCATTTTAAATTGTAAGCTATGAAGAAGATAAAAGTAAGCATGTTAGCACTTGCAGCTGTAGCATTTGGAGCCTTTGCATTTAAAGGCGTTGATGGCGGAAGCATAGCAGGTAAAGTAACACCGGCAGAGGGAGCCACCGAGGCCTGGGCCATTCAGGGAACAGATACATTAACATCGCCTGTTACGGATGGTGGGTTTAATTTTGCAAATGCGAAAGCGGGTGCATACACCGTTATAATAGGAGCGAAAGCGCCTTTTAAACCTGCAACTGTTACAGATGTGAAGGTGGAAGAAGGAAAATCCACCGATTTAGGAGAAATTAAATTAGCAAAATAAGAAAAGAGCAATAGTTTGTTTTCATAGGGGTTAATCAAAAAGCCGGTTCCGTACGTCTGTACGGCCGGCTTATTTTTTTTATGATACTTTCCTTTCCCACAGGCCCTTCTGTTATCCTGTCCTTCCCCTGCCCATTTTAAAATAAACAGACAGCGTAGGGGTAACGGGTTTCAAATACGTCATTTCTTAAAGCCCCCTAAAAAATGACAGCTATGAAAAAGCAAGTGATTATAACCTACACGAGTTTAAGCATTGGATGGCTGCTGCTAATGATCGTGATTTTCAGCATTATACTTTCCAGTTGCACGAAAGATAATATCCGTGGGTCCGGCAATGTAGTGTCGGAAACCCGTAGTACCGGTTCCTTTACGGACGTGGAGGTATCAGGGGATTTCGAGGTGCATCTTACACAGGACAGCCGTACAACGCTGGAGATCAAAGCAGAAGATAATATTATAGGTGTAGTAGAAACAGGCACGCGCGGTAACAATCTATATGTTCGTTTACCTAACCGGGTGCATTTGCGGGATCATTTGCCTGTGAAGATATACATCCATAACCCTATTTTTCAGCGGGTACAGTACGATGGTTCCGGTTCCCTGGATAATCAGGATACCATACATACTGCCTTATTTAAGTATGAGCTGAATGGCAGCGGTAATGCTTCTCTGTTACTAGCCGCAGGCAATCTTAATACCACTATCAATGGTTCGGGGGATATTGCGTTGAAAGGCATTGCGAATATACACAACAGTGAAATTAATGGCAGTGGCAGAGTGGCGGGTATGGGTATGGAAGTGCAGAGAGCAAATATCACGATCAGTGGTTCAGGCGAACATAGCCTGGTGGTGCGTCAAAAACTGGATGCGCGGATCAACGGCAGCGGCAGGGTATATTATTCCGGCGATGCCAGTGTGGATGCAGATATCAGGGGATCGGGCAAGGTGATCCGGCAATAAAGATATTAACTTCGTATAACCTACACTGTTATACTGTCTGTGTTTAAACGAAAAGGGCCCCCGCATTTGCGGAGGCCTTTTTTATTTTAGAGGAGGGGCTTTTATCAGGCACCACCCAATTTGCATTTCTGCAGCACTTCCCATGATTTACCGTTATGACGGAGGAAGTAGAGGTTATTTACCTTGAAGGTAGCCTCGTATTCCTTGTTTTCATATTCAGGCCATGCTTTATTAAACTGCTCATCCTCCAGGTCTTTAAAGGCCACGGTAACGTGTGGTGTAAATCCTGTACGTGCCAGCATGGTGCTGAATCCAAATTCCTTACGCAGGAAGTTGATCAGCTGACGGTGCATAGCAGACATGGTTTCACTTTTTTCCACGTTAATGAAGAGTACGCGGTTTTGCTTGTTCGGGAAAGTACCGAAGCCTTTCAGGGATACTTCGAAAGGTGCCTGTGTTTTGGCAAACTCTGTCAGCTCGTCGCAGAAAGCTTTTTCCAATGCCGGATCAGCTGTAAAAGGTACCTGCAGGGTAATATGCGGGAGTACTTTCAATGCGTACATCGGGCCATATTGTTCTGCAAATTCCTGTTTAATCTTTATGATTTCTTTACCTACTTCTGCAGTTGGCAGGAGGGCGATAAAGTAAATTTTGTTATCAGGTTTTGGCTCAAAGCGTTGAGGTCTTCCACCCTGTCTTGGGCTTCCACCACCGCGGTAACCACCGCCACCGCCGCCA
>Ga0207426_1000657_pt1 | contig 42328 bp, 41 predicted proteins | sample AraplaMF_Cvi_mMS_FD_184265 | JGI IMG/M metagenome (GOLD analysis project Ga0207426, IMG submission 184265) | Arabidopsis root microbial communities from the University of North Carolina, USA - plate scrape MF_Cvi_mMS (SPAdes) (version 2) | ecosystem: Host-associated > Plants > Roots > Endosphere... | reverse complement strand
GCGGAGGGCATCCTGACCTACAGCCAGTCGTCGAATCCGGACAGCCCGCATTTCAACGACCAGACCAAGCTGTATGCCAAGGGCCAGTGGATCAAGCTGCCTTACACGGAAGCCCAGATCACCTCCGACCCGGGCTACAAGCTGGTCGAGATCTCGGAGTAAGCGGCGCGGTTCAGCCGGCGCGGCGCGCGGCGCGGCAGGCTTCCAGCTGGCTGCGCAGCTCGGCGGCTTCGGCCAGGTAGTTGTCGCGTGCCGTGGTGGCGCCGACCAGTTCCATTTCCGCCGTCAGCTTGGCGTCGGACAGCGTGGCGGCGATGGCCACGCTGCGTTCGAGCTGGCCGCGCAGGTCGGCGATCTGGGCGTCCTTGCCCTCGATCGCCAGCTGGTCCTTGGCCTTGCCGACGAGGGCGTCGGCCGCGATATTGCGCGCGTTGCGCAGTTCGCCGTTCAGGCGCGTGATCTGGTCTTCGTTTTCTTCCAGCGTGGCGTGCGCGGTGGCCAGCTGCGCGCGCAGTTCCTCGATCTCGCTGCGCAGCGGGCTGCCCACTTCCTGGGCCGCTTGCTGCACCCAGCTGCCCAGCGCAGCCTTGACCGCTTCGGGGATTTCCAAGTGGGGGATGTCGTGTTCTGCCATGTCCGGCTCCGGTAAGGTTTGCGCAATCCAGACACGATACCCCTCGATTTGCCGTAGGGCAATGGATGAAAGGTAACGAAATCGGCTGGTCGCGGGGAGGGGACTCGCCCCTTGTCGCGGGCCGGCAACAAGCCCCCCCAAACTGTCGGAATTTTTTACACTTCGCATGATCCCAATTAACAGTTTTGTTTGAAATCAATGACTTGTTCAACATGGAACATTTATTGCTTAAAAGGTCATCTAAATTCTTTTGGACAACTTTAGGTGAACATGAACCGAAAACTTCTCGTCGTAGCATTGGCTACCGCCCTGGTGTCGATGTCGCAGGCAGCCCAGGCCGCTCCCTTCACGCTGACCGGCTCGATCGGCGACGGCAGTTACCTGGGCGCCGGCAACCATGCCGGTACTTTCGATGGCACGTCCATCCTGCCGCAAAAATACAAAATCAACAGCGCATCGTTCGCCTTCAATTTCAGCGATGACGCGGATGGCATGTACCAGGGCCAACCTCAGTCGAACGGCTCCAGCGCAAGCGCCTATGCCTTCCAGCGCCAGTATTACGACGGCTACAACTGGCAAACGGATTATTTGCGCACGGTAAACAACTACGCAACCATAACCCAGACGGGCGAAGGCGAGAGCGTTGCTGTCTCGTTGGAAGGGATCGGCGCAGGCTTCGGCCAGACGAGCATGTTCCAGTCCGATTCGACCGCCAGCCGCTACAACGGCCACTTCTTCGAAAACCGTACCGGGTATGGGGGCTACTACTACAGCTACCGCTGCGGCAATTACACCTGCGGCGGCTGGAGCAGCGGCAACTACAGCAATTATTACGGCGACAGCTATACCCAGACCACCACCCGCACCACCGACTGGAACGGCGGCTTCTCCGTGGCAGGCACCATCACTGACCTGTCCCTGCTGGACGGCCTGCTGGCCAACCACGCGCTGAACTGGAACCTGGGCGTGAGCGGCGACCTGTTCCTGTCCAATGCCAGCCTGACCCTCGATATCGAGGAGATCAAGGCGCCTGCCAACGATGTGCCCGAGCCGTCCTCAGTGCTGTTGATGGGCCTAGGCTTGCTTGGCCTGGCGGGTATCAAGCGCCGGCGCTCCCGCTGAAAAAATGAGCGAACCCAGGATTGATTTCATCCAGTCGGCCCGCCGTGTGTCGGGCCGGGAGGAATTCCACAAGCACCTGTTCGAATCGATGCTGGGAGGCCAGTGGCGGCAGCGCGACATCGGGCTGCCGCCCGACGATGAAGCAGTCTTGCTTGAATTGCTGGCGCGATGGATCCGCGAGGCGCCAGTCAAGGATGAACTGGGCATGCTGCGGCTGCTGGTGGTCAGGGGCGTGGTACGCAACCTGGTGCAGGCCACGGCCACCGGCTACCGCGACTTCCTGTTGCAGGTCCTCGGTGCCAGCGAGGATGACCTGCAGCACCCGCAACGCATGCCGGCCTGGAAACAGTTGAAGCTGGCCGCCCTTGGCGATGGCTCTTTGCTGTCGGCAGCTGCGTTGGCCGAATGGAGCAGCCACGACCCGGTGCACGCGCGGATGGCGGCGATTGCCTGCCTGGACGCCTGTCCGCTCGACGCGGGCGTCGCGCAGCGTACCGGCGACATCGGGCGCTGGCTGATGTCGGTGCCGCCGGTGAAGATGCCGCTGCGGTACCTGGAGCCGCTGCAGTCTTCGGCATTTTTCGTCAGCTACCTGGGCGATCCGGATCGCCATGCATTCAAGAAGGCCATCGTGCGCCAGGCCGGCGCCATGCTGCATGGCGTGCCCTTGCCTGCACAGCGCCAGCCAGCGGCCGCGGCGGACGGCAAGCCGCGCCTGACCATCGTCGGCGAGCTGCTGTTTCCCCAGCACGCCATGTTCCGCTGCTATGCGGACCAGCTGGCGGGGCTGCAAGAACATTTCCATGTGACGCTGGTAACCGACCAGCCGACACGCTGCGCCGAGCATGGCCAGATCAGCCATGGCCAGGTGTATTTCCCGGCCCACGAACGCGACGTCGCGCGCCTTGCCCATTTGGTGGCATCGACCGCACCGGACGTCATCCTGTACCCAAGCGTAGGCATGTCCTACTGGACGTTTGTGCTGTCGATGCTGCGCCTGGCGCCATTGCAGTTGATGTCAGTCGGTCATCCCGCGCCCTCCTGCAGCGAGCAGATCGACGCCACCCTGGTCTACCATGACCTGGCCGGCGCGCCGCTGCCTGAATATGGCCCGCTGGCGACCTACGACGCGCAGGCATTGCCCGCAGCACCACCGGGCGGCTGGCAAGCCGCAGCCGAGCCGGCCGATGCAAGCCCGGCCATTGCGATCAATGCGGCGCGCATCAAGCTCACGCCGCAATTCCTCGCGCTGCTGGCCAGGGCGCTGGAGTCGGCCCCGCCGGGCGTGCAAGTGCATTTCTTCCCCAATGCCAGCGGCGTCGAATTGCTGGCGCTGCGCCGCGAGCTCGCGCAGCAATTCCCTGGCGCCCAGGTGCATGCGGCGGCAAGCTATACCGACTACATGGCAAGGCTGTCGCGCGCGTCGGCGATCCTGCAAAGCTTCCCGTTCGGCGGCACCAACACCGCGATGGATGCGCTGGCGCTGGGCATCCCGCTGATCTGCCTCGAAGGCGGCGACCTCGCTTCGCGGGTCGATCCGCTGCTGCTGTCGCGCGCCGGCCTGGGCGAGCTGCGCGCCGCCAGCACCGCGCAGTACCTGCAACTGTTGCAGTGCTTTCTCGCCAGCGGCACTGAACGCAGCCGCATCGCCGCCCTGGCCGGGGCCGGCTTTGCAACGCTGGCCGCGCAAGACGCTGGCGGGCGACGCACGCTGGCAGGCGCGGTCCTGCAGGCGTGGCAGGAGCGCGCATGATGCCCGCGCCATTCCACGACGCGGCGCGCTTTCCCTTCATCGCCGAACTGGAACGGCAGTGGCAGGACATACACGCCGAATTCGTGGCGGTGCAGGACGCATTGATCGACTATGTCGAACCCCATCTCTACGACCAGGGCTGGCAAGTGTTCGGCCTTTGGAACCTGCCGCACCGTGCGCCTCTGACGGCGGGCGTGCAGCGCTGCCCGCGCACGGCGGCACTGATCGAGCAACTGGTGCCGTCGCATGGCGCGGTGGCGTTTTCCGTGCTCAGGCCCCGGCACCCGGATCAAGCCGCACGAGGGCAAGCCAGGCCCTTACCTGCGCTGTCACCTCGGGCTTGAGATCCCGGCGGGCGACTGTGCGATCCGCGTGTCCGGCGAAACCAGGGGCTGGCAGGAGGGCCGCGCCCTGGTGCTGGACGACCGCCTGGAGCATGAAGCATGGAACCTGGCTCAGCAACGCCGCGTGGTGCTGCTGTTCGACTTTATCCCGTAATGGTGAACTGCAGGCCGCGCGTGCAGCGCCGGTAGATCGGCGTCGCGGTCAGCGCACCGACCGGCGTACGGAAGTAGTGTTCGCCCGCCTTGTCCGAAGCCGGTGCCTGCAGCAGGCCCGCGCCGCTGTTCAGGCGCAGCGCATGGCCGTGCTGCCGGTTGACGTAGCTGACCAGGGTGTGGGCGCCGAACAGCTGGGCCGCCGCTGCGATCAGGGCGCCACCCAGGCGCGGCGGCAGGGAGGTGCGCTGCCACGCGCCGGCAATGATGACGCCGATCTCCAGCACCCCGGCTTCCGCGGTCGGCTTGAGGAGGCCGAAGCCGATCGCCTGGCCGGCGGCACGGCCCAGAAGAATCAGTGGCGTCTTGCTGTTTTTCTGCAGCAGCGTGGTACTGACCCAGTCGAGGTGGCGCTGGTAGGGGATGGCCTGGGAGCCGGGCATGAAGGGGATGACGCTCGGGTCGTTCCGGATGTCGAACAGCGCGTCGCCATCGGCAGCATCGAATTGCGTGAAGCTGACATCGCCGATGGCAAAGCTGATCCGGCTGCCGGCCCGATGCCATAATTCCAGGGCGACTGGAAACTCTAAATTGAAGTTGGGACTCGGTATGACTGGAACTGCGGCAGGCGCATTAAGCAATTTGGACTCCTTCAGCATCGTCGATGCGCAAGCGGACCTGCTGCACACCGCGGATGGCCGGACCTTGATCGACCTGTTTACCGCGCACGGCACGGTGTGGCTTGGCCATCGCCATCCGGCGGTGCGCGAGGCCATCGAGCGCCAGCTCGGCAAGGTGTGGATCACCGGCGGCTACGCGACGCCCATGGTACAGGAAATGCGCACGGCCATGAATGCTTTCCTGCCCGGCGGCTACACGCTGGCCAGCCTTGCCTCGACCGGCATGGAGGCCAACGAGCAGGCTTTCCGCATTGCGCGCGCGACGACGGGCCGCAACAGCGCGCTGGGCTTCGCCGGCGCCATGCACGGCAAGTCTTTCCTGACTGCGGCGCTGGCCTGGGACAATGGCGATGGGTTGGCGATCCCGCAGGTGCACCGCATGCCTTGCGGCCCCGACGTGGATGAGGCGGCGAGCCTGGCCGCCGTTGAAGCCCGCCTGCGCAGCAGCGACATCGCTGCCATCTTCGTCGAACCGGTGCACGCCACGTCGTTCGGCTGGAGCGCCTCGCCGGCGTTTTACAAAGCGCTGCGCGCGCTGGCGAGCCGGCATGGCGCCTTGCTGGTGTACGACGAAGTGCTGACCGGCTTCCATCGCACCGGGCCGAAATTCTGCTTCCTGCAGCATGGGGTTCAGCCCGACATCATCGTGTTCGGCAAGGCTTGCGGCAATGGCTTTCCAGTGGGTGGCGTTGCGGTGCGAGACGGCATCGCGATTTCGCCGCGCATGCTGCTGGGCAGCACGTTCTCGAATAATGCGCTGGCCGCAGCGGCGGCCTGTGCAACCTTGGCAAGCCTGCAAGCGCTTGATCCCGCAGCGCTGGCAGGGGAGATCGGACGCACCGTGCAGCAAGCCCTGTTGCCGGTGCTGTCGGGCAGCAGCGTCAAGCTGGCCGGAGCAGGCGCCATGTGGATCCTGGCTTTCCCCACGGCGGAACAGGCGGCGGCCTGCGCCCGCTCCCTGCTGGCGGCCGGCGTCTGCATCGGTTTCCACAACCGCCAGGTGCGCCTGCTGCCGCCGCTCACGATCGAGCCGGCGCACCTGCAGGCCGCCTGCCAAAAGGTCGCCGAGTGCTGTATCCTGCTTGCATGACCGATGCATTAGCGCGCCTGCCTGAGCTGTTACTGGATGCCGTCTTCATGGTGGACGAGGGCGGACGCATCGTGTTCGTCAACCCGGCTTGCCGCGCGATCTTCGGCTATGCGCCGGAAGAAATGACCGGCCGCATCATCCTCGATTTCATCCACCCCGACGACAAGGCCCGCACCGTGGCCGAAATGGGACATGTGCTGAACGGCCGCCCCGGACTCGGGTTCGAGAACCGCTACCTGCGCAAGGACGGCAGCGTGGCCCACATCATGTGGACCGCGCGCTGGTCGCCGGAAGAACGCTTGCGCATCGGCGTGGCGCGCGATATCAGCGAGCGCAAGCTGGCCGAGCAGCGCCAGGCCGGCATGCTGGCGCTGGCCACCGCCGCTCACGGCGCGGAAGCGCTGCCCGAGCTGTTCCGCGCCTTTGAGCAGATCCTGCAAGGCTTGCTGCCCTTGCGCGGTATGGTGGCCGTGCTGCAGCCGGGCGAACGGCTGGCTTACGCCAGCTCGCCCGAAGGCGCTCCGCTGCCGGACGCGACGGGCTGGCACCACGTCACCTTGTCGGCTTCCGGCATCGCGTTCGGCGAATTGCGGCTGGACCTCGGGCGCCACGGCACGCTGCCGGCCAGGGATATCGACCTGCTGGAATTTACCGCCGGCCAGGCCGGCGCCGTGATTGAAAGGCTGGCGCTGCACGCCGACCTGGCCCACGCGGCGCGCTACGACGAGCTGACCGGCTTGCCAAACCGGCGCCTGTTCCAGGACCGTATCCTGTCGGCCATCGCGCGCTGCCGGCGCGGCCAGTCGCGCGGCGCCTTGCTGTTCATCGACCTGGACGACTTCAAGCAGGTCAACGACGAGCATGGACATGTGGTGGGCGACCAGCTGCTGCATGCCATCGCGCGCCGCATCACCTCTTGCGTGCGCGAGGCCGACACGGTGGCGCGCATCGGCGGCGACGAGTTTGTCGCCCTGCTGGAAAACGTGGCCGACCAGGCGCAGGCCGAGGCGCTGGCCGGCAAGATCCAGCAAGTGATCGCCACTCCGCTGGTGCTGGCCGGCTGCAGCCTGCAGCCGCACGCCAGCATCGGCATCGCCCTCTATCCCGAGCATGGAGAGGTCATCGACCAGCTCATGCGCCATGCCGACCAGGCCATGTACGCATCAAAAGCGGCGCGCAAGGCAGCGGCAGCCAGTTAGCGAAAGTACTCGCCGGCCCGTTCGGGCTGGTACAGCACGTCCAGTACGCGCACCGTTGACAAATGGCCATCTAGGCTCCGGCACCCGCGCCAGGTTCTCCGGCGCTGCACTGCGGCGCGCTTGGAAGGCGGCCTTGGTCATGATGTCAGCGAGCATAGCGCGTTAACATCTGGTCAAGAGAGCCAGCCCGAGCTACTTGCTGGGGTATCATAGCGGCCTTGCTGGCCAATGCATCCGTCATTGGCGCGCGCTGAACAAATGGAGGATAGTTGGTGAACCAACTTTGCGTCGAAAATGTTGGTCTACCGCTGAAGATGGAGCACGCGGGCCCGAAAGTGGCGATCCTGTTGGGGACCTTCCATGGCCAGCAGTATCTGGCGGAACAGCTCAATTCTTTTGCCGCCCAAACGCATTCCAACTGGGAAGTGTGGGCATCGGATGATGGTTCGAAAGACCGTACACTGGAGATACTGGAAAATTTCAGAGCGAAGTGGCCGGCTAACCGTCTCTCGATCCAGGCGGGGCCGCGCAAGGGATTTGTTTCGAACTTCCTGGCCCTGACTTGCAACGCAGGCATCCAGGCTGACTATTACGCTTATTCGGACCAGGATGATATCTGGGATGCCGATAAATTGGAGCGCGCGCTTCAATGGCTTGAAAGCGTTCCGGCGAGCGTGCCTGCCTTGTATTGCGCGCGTACCCGGCTGGTGGACGCGAATAACCAGGAACTGGGTTTTTCGGCCCTGTTTGGCAATCCCCGCTTTGCCAATGCGCTGGTACAGAGTATTGCCGGCGGCAATACCATGGTGTTCAACAATGCTGCCCGTAAGCTACTCCTGCAAGCAGGGGGGCAGCTGTCGGTGGTATACCACGACTGGTGGACCTATTTGGCGGTGACGGGATGCGGCGGCAAGGTGTTCTTCGACGCAGCGCCTACATTGCGCTACCGGCAGCACAGCGCCAATCTGGTCGGGATGAACTCAAGCTGGCGCGCACGTCTGCAGCGCATGCGGAAACTGTGGCAGGGGCAACACAGAAAATGGAACGAAGACAATATTGCGGCGCTTCGCACACTGGAAAATCTGCTTACGCCGGAAAATAAGGAAATATTGGATCATTTCGCCAAAGCCCGGGAGCAAGGCTTGATCTCCCGCCTCGTGCATCTCGGGCGCAGCGGCGTCAGCCGACAAACCCGGCTTGGCAATATCGCGCTGTTTGCGGCTGCCATCTTTAAGAAACTATGACTTGACGGCGCAACTTCATGAATATTCTCGTAACAGGCGGTGCCGGTTATATTGGGTCCCATACCTGCGTTGAACTGCTGGCAGCAGGACATTCCATTGTCGTATTTGATAATTTCAGCAATAGCCACCCGGAGTCCCTGGCGCGCATCGAACGCATCACCGGAAAGAAGCCGCTCCTGGTTGAGGGCGACATCCGTGACCAGGCCGCCATCGAGCAAGCCCTGCGGCAAAATCAGTGCGACGCCGTTATCCACTTTGCCGGCCTGAAAGCCGTTGGCGAGTCGGTCGAAAAGCCGCTGGATTATTATGATTGCAACATCATCGGCACCCATCGCCTCTTGGCGGCAATGCAGGGGGCCGGTGTCAGGACCCTGGTCTTCAGTTCCTCGGCGACTGTCTACGGCGAGCCCCAGCGCTTGCCGCTGACCGAAGATCATCCCTTGTCGGCAACGAATCCTTACGGCCGCAGCAAGTTGTTTATTGAAGACATGCTGCGCGACGTGTATCGCGCCGACCCCAACTGGCGCATTGCAATCTTGCGCTACTTTAACCCCGTAGGCGCGCATGAAAGCGGCCTGATCGGCGAAAATCCCCAAGGCGTTCCCAACAACCTGATGCCCTTTGTGGCCCAGGTGGCGGTGGGCCGGCGCGCATACCTGAATGTCTGGGGCAATGACTACGCGACCAGCGACGGCACCGGCGTGCGCGACTATATCCATGTGGTGGACCTGGCTTGCGGGCACCTGAAAGCCTTGCAGCGCCTCGATGCGCCCCAGTGTTCCGAAATCAACCTTGGCACCGGAAATGGCTACAGCGTCCTGCAGGTGGTACGGGCCTTCGAACGCGCCAGTGGACAGGCCGTTCCATATCGCATCTCCCCGCGCCGTGCAGGTGATGTGGCGGCGTGTTATGCCGACCCTGCCCGCGCGGAGCGTGATTTGGGATGGAAGGCGCAACGCGGCCTCGAGATAATGTGCCGTGACCATTGGAACTGGCAGAAGCAAAATCCAAACGGATACGAATAAGACGGGCAAATTGCCGCGCTTTTGTAGAGCAGATATCCAAATGTTAAAATATTGGCCAATTTTAATGCCTATTGGCAATTGATTATTAGGGTTCTGGTAAATGAATCAAATCAAAAAAGCCGTATTTCCAATTGCGGGGCTAGGTACCCGTTTCCTTCCCGCTACCAAGGCCTCTGCAAAAGAGATGCTGCCGGTCGTGGACAAGCCGCTGATTCAATACGCGGTCGAGGAAGCCTATGCCGCAGGAATTCGTCACATGATTTTCGTGACGGGCCGTACCAAGCGCAGTGTGGAAGACCACTTTGATACTGCCTACGAACTGGAGAATGAACTTGAGCTGGCTGGCAAGACCGAGCTCCTGAAGGCTGCACGCAGCATCGCGCCGGAGGATATGGTGTGCACCTACGTGCGCCAGCCGCGCGCCTTGGGGCTCGGTCACGCCGTCCTGTGCTCAAAAGAACTGGTTGGCAATGAGCCGTTTGCGGTATTGCTGGCCGACGACCTGATGGTAGGCCAGCCATCGATCATGGCGCAGATGGTGGAACAGTTTTCCGATTGGCGCGCCAGCATCCTCGCTGTGCAGGACGTGCCTCGGGAAGATACGAAGCGCTACGGGATCGTGAGTGCAGAAAATGTGGCGCAAGACATCGTGAACGTGACAGGAATTGTAGAAAAACCAACTCCCGAGGAAGCGCCAAGCACGCTGGCGGTAGCCGGACGCTATATCTTGACGCCAGGGATTTTCAAGGAGCTTGAAAATCTTCCACGCGGCGTTGGCGGCGAAATCCAGTTAACGGATGGCATCGCGAATCTTTTGCGGCGCGAAAAAGTATTTGCCTATCGCTATAAAGGCGCGCGTTACGACTGCGGCAGCAAACTGGGCTTTTTGCAAGCCACGGTCGACCTGGGCGCGCATCACGCGGAAATCGGTGCAGAGTTTTCTGCATGGCTGGAATGGCGTAAGCAAAACCCGGTAGTTGCCGGTTAACAATACTGGCGTGAAAACCCCGCTGGTGCCCGAACTAGGCATCGCCGGCGCATTCCAGTGCCGGCCGGGGACGATGAATATATGTCTAAGAAATTAACCCTCTCGATTGTCAGTCACGGTCATCGCGCCCATGTGGCGAACCTGTTGCAGCACCTGGCGAGACTGGATCGGAGCGATTTTGAAGTTATCCTGACGCTAAACCTGCCGGAGCCGGAGCCGGTGGCGCTTGAAACCCTGCCTTATCCGGTTCGCCTGATTCAAAATCCGACGCCGAAAGGCTTTGGCGCCAACCATAATGCTGCATTTCTGGAAAGCGCTGGCGACTATTTCGTCATCCTCAACCCCGATATCGAGTTATTGGAAGATCCCTTCGGCCCGTTGCTGGAACTGGCCCAGCGTGACAGCCTTAATATCTGCGCCCCGAGGATTGTCGATGCCGCTGGCCAGGTCGAGGATAGTGCGCGCAATTTCCCGACGCCGTATAGCCTGTTCAAGCGCTTGTTATTCCGATTGTTGGGGCGCCCAATCCCGCCGGACACGCTAAGACAGGACGGTGACACCCTGCAGCCGGACTGGGTGGCAGGCATGTTCGTGATGGTGCCGCGCTCGATCTATCAACAGCTGGAAGGCTTCAACGATGCCTATTTCCTGTACTTTGAAGATGTCGAATTCGGCGCCCGCGCCCGCCTGGCAGGCTGCCATGTCCTGGTGAGCAAGCGCGCGCGGGTGATTCACCAGGCCCAGCGTGACAGCCACCGGCACTGGCGTTACATGTGGTGGCACGTGCAAAGCGCCGCAAGATTCTTTGTTTCCCCTGTGTATTTACGCATCCTGCTTGGTCGTATGACAAAGCGTGGATAAGCCGGCACGGGCAATGTAACGTGTGTTACAGATGTTGTGCTTGCATCAAAATGGGGGGAGGTCCTTTATCAGATGCGGTAAAATTATCGTTTGCCCGAATGATAGAAGTTTACTAATAACTTGTTTTAGAGGAAGTCACGATGATTTTAGTAACGGGTGGTGCGGGCTTTATCGGGGCCAATTTTGTGCTGGACTGGCTGGCGCAATCGGATGAAGCCTTGGTCAACCTCGACATCCTGAGCTACGCCGGCAACCGCGAGACGCTGGCCGCCCTGGAGGGCGATGCGCGCCACATTTTTGTGCAAGGCGACATTGGCGATGCGGCCCTGGTGGCGCGCTTGCTGGCCGAGCACCGGCCGCGCGCCATCGTGAATTTTGCCGCCGAAAGCCATGTCGACCGCTCGATCCATGGCCCGGAAGCTTTCATCCAGACCAATATCGTCGGTACCTTCCACCTGCTGGAGGCGGTACGTGCCTACTGGGGCAGCCTGGAAGGCGAGGACAAGGCCAATTTCCGATTCCTGCACGTGTCGACGGACGAGGTGTACGGTTCGCTGGGCAAGCAGGATCCGGCGTTCACGGAAACGAATCGTTATGAGCCGAACAGCCCATATTCGGCCAGCAAGGCGGCCAGCGACCATCTGGTGCGCGCCTACCACCACACCTACGGCCTGCCGGTGCTGACCACCAATTGCTCGAACAATTACGGCCCGTACCATTTCCCGGAAAAGCTGATTCCACTGGTGATCCACAACGCGCTGGCGGGCAAGCCGCTGCCGATTTATGGCGATGGCCAGCAAATCCGCGACTGGCTGTACGTCAAGGATCACTGCAGCGCCATCCGCCGCGTGCTGGAAGCGGGCGTGCCGGGCGAAACGTATAACGTCGGCGGCTGGAACGAAAAAGCCAACCTGGATGTGGTGCATACGCTGTGCGCCATCCTGGATGAACTGCAACCGCGCACTGACGGGCAGTCTTACCGGACCCAGGTCACCTTCGTCAAGGACCGCCCTGGCCATGACAAGCGCTACGCCATCGATGCGAGCAGGCTGGAACGTGAACTGGGCTGGCGCCCGGTCGAGACGTTCGAGAGCGGCATCCGCAAGACCGTGCAGTGGTACCTGGCGAACCAGCCTTGGGTGCAAAACGTTATCAGTGGCAACTACCGCAATTGGATCGAGAAGCAATACGCATGAAGATCCTGTTGATCGGCAAAAATGGCCAGGTCGGGCAGGAATTGCAGCGAACCTTGTTGCCACTGGGTGAATTGGTAGCGTTAGGCCGCGACGGGCTTGACCTGGGCGACCTCGCGGCCGTCAGGCAGGTGCTCGCGGACCAGGGCGCCAACGTGATCGTCAACGCGTCGGCGTACACGGCAGTCGACCGCGCCGAGGCTGACGAAGCCGGCGCCATGGCTGTCAACGCCGCCGCTGTCGGCGCGATGGCGGCGTACGCGCGCGAGCACGGCGCCTTGCTGGTGCATTATTCGACCGACTACGTATTCGATGGCGACAAGGCCGAGCCTTATGTGGAAGACGACGCCACCGCGCCGCAAAGCGCCTACGGCCGCAGCAAGCGCGCCGGCGAGGAAGCGATCCTGGCCAGCGGCTGCAAGGCCCTGGTGTTTCGCACCAGCTGGGTGTTTTCGGCCCATGGCGGCAACTTCATCAAGACCATGCTGCGCCTGGCCGGCGAACGCGATCAGTTGAAGGTGGTGGCCGACCAGGTCGGTGCGCCGACCTCGGCCGAGTTGATCGCCGACGTCACGGCCCTGGCCGTAGCAGCCTATCGCCGCGGCGCCCTGGCCGACGGCATTTACCACCTGACCGCGGCCGGCGCCACCAGCTGGCACGGCCTGGCCAGCTATGCCATCGGGCGTGCCCGGGAGCGGGGCGCCGCCATCAAGGTGGATGCGTCGCAGATCTGCCCGATCCCAACTGAAGCTTATCCCTTGCCTGCCAAGCGCCCGAAGAATTCCCGCCTTGACACCAGCAAGCTGTCCGGCGCCCTCGACCTGCGTCTTCCAGACTGGAAGATTCATGTCGACCGCCTTCTCGACCAACTCTCCTGAACGGAAAACCGCATGAAACGCAAAGGTATTATCCTCGCTGGCGGCTCCGGCACCCGCCTCCATCCTGCCACGCTGGCGATCAGCAAGCAATTGCTGCCGGTGTTCGACAAGCCGATGATCTACTACCCGCTCAGCACACTGATGCTGGCAGGTATCCGCGATATCCTGGTCATCTCGACGCCGCAGGACACCCCGCGCTTCCAGCAATTGCTGGGCAACGGCGAACAGTGGGGCTTGAACCTGCAGTACGCCGTGCAGGAATCGCCGGATGGCCTGGCGCAGGCTTTCATCATCGGCGAGCGCTTCATTGGCGACGACCTGTCGGCGCTGGTGCTGGGCGATAACATTTTTTATGGCCACGACTTCCAGGACTTGCTGGGCAATGCCATGGCGCGCGGCGAAGGCGCCAGCGTCTTCGCCTACCATGTGCAGGATCCTGAGCGCTACGGCGTTGCCGAATTCGACGCGCAGCGGCGCGTGCTGTCGCTGGAAGAAAAGCCGGCCAAGCCGAAATCGAACTATGCGGTAACCGGTTTGTACTTCTATGACAACCAGGTTGTCGAGCTGGCCAAGAGCCTGAAACCGTCGCCGCGCGGCGAGCTGGAAATCACCGACCTGAACCGCCTGTACCTGGAGCGCGGCCAGCTCAATGTCGAAATCATGGGCCGCGGCTACGCCTGGCTCGATACCGGCACCCACGAGTCTTTGCTGGAAGCCAGCCAGTTCATCGCCACCCTGGAAAACCGCCAGGGGTTGAAAGTGGCTTGTCCGGAAGAGATTGCCTTCCGCCAAGGCTGGATCGATTCCAGCCAGCTTGCGCAACTGGCCCGTCCATTGGCCAAGAACGGTTATGGCCAGTACCTGCTGCGCTTATTGGAAGAGAAAGTGTATTAATGAATTCGATCCGCTTGAGTATCCCCGATGTGGTCTTGCTCGAACCGAAAGTGTTTGGCGACGAACGGGGATTTTTCTTCGAAAGTTTCAACCAGGCCCGCTTTGAAGAGGCGATCGGCCGCAGCGTCAACTTTGTGCAGGATAACCACTCGCGCTCAGTCAAGGGCGTGCTGCGTGGCCTGCATTACCAGATCCAGCAACCGCAGGGCAAGCTGGTGCGCGTGGTATCGGGCACGGTATTTGACGTTGCAGTCGACTTGCGTAAGAGCTCGCCGACCTTCGGCCAATGGGTCGGCGAGATTTTGAGCGCCGACAACAAGCGCCAGCTGTGGGTGCCGGAAGGCTTCGGCCATGGCTTCGTGGTGCTCAGTGACAGTGCCGAGTTCCTGTACAAGACCACCAATTACTACGCGCCCCAATTCGAGCGCAGCATTGCCTGGAACGATCCGGACCTGGCGATCGACTGGCAGTTCGATGGCATGCCATCGTTGTCGGCCAAGGACGCCCAGGGCAGCTCCCTGCGCAACGCGGAGGTGTTTGCCTGATGCAGCATTTTTCAATTGCACCAAAACAGATGTTTGCCAGTTCCTGGCAAAACCGCGGCTTGATCAAGGCCCTGGTCGAACGTGAAGTGATCGGCCGTTACCGTGGTTCGGTCTTTGGCATCCTGTGGTCGTTCTTCAATCCGCTGTTCATGCTGATGGTGTACACCTTCGTGTTCAGCGTCATCTTCAAATCGCGCTGGAATGGCGGCAGTGGCTCGAAAACGGAATTTGCGCTGGTCCTGTTTGCCGGCCTGATCATCTTCAACCTGTTTTCGGAGTGTGTAAACCGGGCGCCGACCCTGATCCTGTCGAACACCAATTACGTCAAGAAGGTGGTGTTCCCGCTGGAGATCCTGCCGTGGGTGGCATTCGGCTCGGCCCTGTTCCATGCCTGCATCAGCCTGCTGGTCTGGCTGGTGGCTTACACGATACTGTTCGGCATTCCGCATGCTACCGTGCTGCTGCTGCCGCTGGTCATGCTGCCGCTGCCGTTTTTCATCATGGGCTTGAGCTGGGGCCTGGCCTCGCTTGGCGTATACCTGCGCGATGCCTCGCAGTTCATTGGCATCCTGACCACCACCCTGATGTTCCTGTCGCCAGTGTTCTACGCTGCCGATACGCTGCCACCAGAATATCGCCAGTTGATGGCGTTCAATCCCATGGTCCCGGTGATCGAACAGGCGCGCGACGTGCTGTTCTGGGGACGCATGCCTGACATGAGCCTGTTCGCAATTTACCTGTGTGGTTCGGCGCTGATCGCCTGGCTGGGTTTCGCCTGGTTCCAGAAAACACGGAAGGGATTCGCCGATGTCCTCTGAAATCGCGATTAAAGTAGAAAATTTAAGCAAGAGCTACCAGATTTACGATCAGCCGCATGACCGGCTGAAACAATCGATCTTCCCGCGCCTGCAAAAGCTGGCAGGTGCTCCTGCCAAGCAGTATTTCCGCGAGTTCCAGGCCGTTCACAACGTGTCCTTCGAGATCAGGAAAGGTGAAACGGTCGGCATCATCGGGCGCAACGGCAGTGGCAAATCGACCCTGTTGCAAATGATTTGCGGCACCCTGAACCCGACCAGCGGCAGCATCCAGACCAACGGCCGCGTCGCCGCGCTGCTGGAACTTGGATCGGGCTTCAATCCCGAATTCACCGGGCGCGAGAACGTCTTCATGAACGCGGCCGTGCTGGGCCTGACCCATGCCGAAACGGCGGAACGCTTCGCGGCCATTGAAGAGTTTGCCGACATTGGCGGCTTCATCGACCAGCCGGTGAAAACCTACTCGAGCGGCATGATGGTGCGCCTGGCGTTTGCGGTTATCGCCCACGTTGACGCCGACATCCTGGTGGTGGATGAGGCGCTGTCGGTAGGCGATGCGTTCTTCACCCAGAAATGCATGCGCTTCCTGCGCAGTTTCATGGAAACCGGCACCGTGCTGTTTGTCAGCCACGATACCGGTGCGGTGGTGAACCTGTGCAGCAAGGCGGTCCTGCTCGAGCATGGTACAGTCATGATGGTGGACCACCCTAAAAACGTCATCGAGCAATACCTGGCCAAGCTGTACGAAGCCAACCAGGATATCCGCGGCGTGGCAGAGGCCCAGGAGAATTCCGAGACAGCCACTTCATTGTCAGTTGAATACCGGGACATGCGAACGGAGCTGATTAATGGCTCGACGCTCCGCAACGACATCGAAGTATTTAAGTTCAATGCTGAAGGCCAAGGCGGTTTCGGTGCAGGCGGGGCCGTCATCGAGTCTGTGCGGCTGCTCGACGCTGCCGGCGCACCGCTATCGTGGGTGGTTGGTGGCGAGGACGTTACGATGGAGATCCGCTGTACAGCGCTGCGTGCGCTGTATCAACCCATCATCGGCTTCCAGTTCAAGGACCGCCTGGGACAGGTGATATTCTCTGACAATACCTTCCTCACCTATCAATACAACGCCTTGCACGCCACACCGGGGCAGCAACTGGTGGCGCGGTTTTCTTTCCGCATGCCGGTCTTGCCGACGGGCGACTACAGTATTTCCCCTGCCATCGCCGAGGGTACACAAGAGACTCATGTACAGCACCACTGGCTGCATGACGCCTTGTTAGTACGCGTACACGCCAGTTCGGTATGTTTCGGCCTGGTTGGGCTGCCAATGCGAGAGATTGATATTAAAATAACGGCGCCTGCAGCAATGCAGGCCTGAACTCTGAACAAGAATTTATGAAATTTACCGGCGAGCGCTTTATCCCTACCGAGCACGGCAAGATTCGTCTTGAGCATTATCACCGTTACGCCACAATCCTGGACGCAGTTGCCGACAAGGTCGTGCTGGATGTCGCCTGTGGCGAAGGTTATGGCTCGGCCATGCTGTCGCAATCGGCGGCGTCGGTTACCGGCGTCGATATTTCGGCCGAGGCAGTGCGCCATGCGGCCAACACCTATAACTTGCGCCACAACCTGCGCTACCAGGAAGGCAGTGTGACTGCACTGCCGTTCCCTGACGCTTCGTTCGACGTTGTGGTGTCGTTCGAAACAATCGAACACCTGGCCGAGCAGGAAGAAATGCTGGCGGAGATCCGCCGCGTATTGCGGCCGGATGGCATAGTCATAATTTCGTCGCCAAACCGTCCGGTATACACGGAGGAGAGCGGTGAGCACAATGAATTTCATGTCAAGGAGCTTGATTTCGTAGAGTTCGATACGCTGCTCAAAGCCCGCTTCCCGGCGGTGAAATATTTTGGCCAGCGTATCCACATGGGATCAGTGATCCAGTCCCTGCATGGTGGCGAAAGCGCCTACCGCGCCTGGCGCGATGACGGCCGTAATGTCTTGCCCCAGACCGGAGCCATGGCAGCACCAGTGTATTTCATGGCGGTGTGCGGTGCCGATCAAATCAGCCTGCCAAGCCTGCCAGCATCACTCATGTTGCCGGACCAGTTGGACCTGGTCAAGCATTACGTCAGCTTCGCCAAGTGGGCGCAGTCGCTCGACAAGGAGATTGCCGAACGCAACGCTGTATTGGAGCATCAAAACCAGGAACTGGCGCAGGCTAGGATCGAGCGCCAGCAGTTGAGCCAGCAATTGGGCGAGTGCGATGCCATGCGCCAGAAGTTGCACCAGGAATTGCAGTCATGCAATACGGCGCGGCAGCAGTTGGAGCAGGAACTCGCCGAGCGTTCACGCATGGTGACCCGCCTGGCGCGCGAAGTCGACAGTCATCCTGCTGCGCTTGAGCTTGCCGTACATGAATGCCGTGCGCAATTCCAGCGCGATGCGGCCGTACAAGCAACCGTCCTGGCCGAGCAAAACGAGCGCTTGGCCGAGCAGAATGTGCGCCTGAGCGAGCAGGATGCGCGTCTGGCAGAGCGTGAGCGTACGCTGGCACTTCTCGACCGTCGTTTGGCAGACAGTATAGAATCGCACGCCACGGCCCTGCTGCGGCGCGAGATCGATGACCGCAACGCGGCCATTTCCAGCCTGGAGCAAACGCGCGTCGAGCTGGCACAGCAATGCACCGAGCTCAATGATGAAACTGTACGTCGCGGCCATTGGGCGTTACGCCTTGAGGCTGAACTGCACCAGGCGACCGCGGCCCTACAAGCCTTAACGCAGACTAATTCCTGGCGGGTAACCAGGCCCCTGCGCGAAGCGCGCCGCTGGATCTCCGCACCGCATCTGCAGAGCAAGCGCTATGCTAGAGGCAGCTTGCGCCTGGCAAAGCGCATGTACCAAGCTTTGCCGTTGAGCCACCAAACCAAGGCTGCCCATCGTCGCCTGCTGAGCAGCATGTTGCCGCGCGTACTTCTGGCCAGTGGCAGCCCGGCCAGCACGATTGCTGCCCAGGTCTTGCCGCCAGCTCCGGTTGTATCTGAAGTCCCATTGGCCGATGAAGTGCTGCAGGTTGCCGCTGCGATCGAGTTGCCGATTTCGCCGCAACCGCTGGTATCAGTGATCATCCCAATCTATGGCCAGATCGGTTACACAGTGCGCTGCCTTGCATCGATCCAGAATCAATTGCCCGGCATGCCGTTCGAAGTGATCGTGGTTGACGATTGCTCGCCCGATAATTCGCTTGAGGTGTTAGGCAAGGTGCGTGGCATCAGGCTGGTGCGCAACGAGAAAAACCAAGGCTTCATCCGTTCTTGCAATGCCGGCGCAGCTATGGCCAAGGGCCAATATCTATGCTTCCTGAACAACGATACCGAGGTGACCAAAGAATGGCTTGACGAATTGCTGCGCACTTTCAGCGTGTTCCCGGGCACCGGCCTGGCCGGTTCCAAGCTGGTGTACCCGGACGGGCGTCTCCAAGAAGCCGGTGGCATCATCTGGCAAGACGGCAGCGCGTGGAATTTCGGTCGTCTGCAAGATCCGATGCTGCCGGAATATAACTATGCACGCGAGGTGGATTATTGCTCGGGAGCCTCGATCATGGTGCCGGCGGAGCTGTACCGGGAATTGGGCGGCTTCGACGAGCATTACCTGCCTGCCTATTGCGAGGATTCGGACTTGGCACTGAAGATCCGCGACCGAGGCTTGCGAGTCATTTATCAGCCCTTGTCGGCAATCGTGCATTATGAGGGCGTTACATCCGGCACCGATCTCAAGCAAGGTGCGAAGGCTTATCAAGTAAGCAACAGCAAGAAGTTGTTCGAGCGCTGGCAGCACCGCTTGGCCTCTTATCAGCCGAACGGTGTCGACATCGACCGTGCCAAGGACCGCGCCTCGCACCGCCGCGTGCTCGTACTCGACCACTGCACCCCGACCCCGGACCAAGATGCTGGCTCGGTGACGGTATTCAACACCTTAATGCTGTTGCGTGAGGCGGGCTTCCAGGTGACCTTCATTGCGGAGGATAATTTCCTCTACATGCCGGAGTACACCACGGCCTTGCAGCGAATTGGTGTAGAAGTGATTTACGCGCCGTACTGTACCTCGGTTGAGCAGCATCTCAAACAATATGGTGCACGCTATGACCTGGCCCTACTGTTCCGACCGGTGGTCGTCGAGCGCCATATTAAAACGGTGCGCAAATACTGCGAACGTGCCAAGGTGCTTTATCACACCGTTGACCTGCACTTCCTGCGCATGGAACGGGAAGCCGAATTGCTCGATGACTCTAGCAAGCGCAAGGCGGCACATGAGATGAAAGAGCGTGAGTTTGCCACCATCCGCGCCTCCGACGTTTCGATCGTCCATAGCACGGCGGAGCTTGAACTATTGCAGCCGCAAATGCCCGACGCAAACATCTGCGTTTTCCCCCTGATTATGGATGTTAGTGGTACTGAAAAACCATTCTCCCAGCGGCGCGACATCATTTTTGTGGGTGGGTACCAGCACGCACCGAATGTCGATGCAGTACAGTATTTTGTGAGCGAGATCATGCCACTCTTGCGCCCATTGTTACCGGGCGTGCGCCTGCATGTGGTCGGCAGCGCTCCGCCGCCGGCGATCCATGCTCTGGCCGCCGATGACGTCATCATCGAAGGCTTCGTCGAGCATCTGAATCCGTTACTGGATCAGATGCGGGTGTCTGTGGCGCCATTGCGCTATGGCGCTGGCATCAAAGGCAAGATTGGCACCGCAATGGCCGCCGGCCTGCCGGTGGTGGCCACCTCGCTCGCTGCCGAAGGCATGTCGCTGGTCGTCGGCGAGCATGTCTTGGTTGCCGACGATGCTGCAGCATTTGCTGCGGCTGTCGCCCGCCTATATCAGGACGAGACGCTGTGGAGCAAGTTAGGCCGGGCCGGCATTGCTTTTGCCGACCAGGCCTGGGGCGCCGAAGCGGCATGGAATATCATGGCCGGCATCTTGCATGAACTCGGGTTACCAGTGCAACGCGACCGACGGCGCCTGGTCATGTATCGGCCAGGAATGTAGGCGGCATTTCCTTTGAGACTTCGTAGATGTGGATCAGAATAATTGGTTGCCGCCACTGCAGTAAGGCTAGTCGCGGGCTGGAAAGGACTTTATGACTATTTTTGTAGTGGGAGCTGCTGGCTTTATCGGTGCCCAGCTGATTGAAGCCGCCCGCAAAGCGGGGCCCGCCGTCGGCATGAGCCGCAGCGCCGCGGCGCCGTCATTGACGCTGGACTTGGAGCATTCGGAACTGTTCGATTATGGGCGGATACAACCGTCGGATACTGTGTTGCTGACCGCGGCCATCTCCTCGCCAGATATTTGTGCGCGCGAGCATGCGCGTGCGTGGGCAACCAATGTCAGCGGAACCAGTGTTTTCATCGAACGCGTCATGGCGCGCGGCGGCCGCGTCATCTTCTTTTCCAGTGACACCGTGTACGGTGATCAAAACCGTGTGTTCGACGAAGCGGCACCTTGCAAGCCGGCCGGCGAGTACGCGGAAATGAAATATGCGGTGGAACAGCGGTTTCTCGGCAATCCGCTGTTTAAGGTGGTGCGTCTGTCCTACGTGTTTTCACGCGTCGACAAATTTACCGGTTACCTGGCTGATTGCGCCGCGCGAGGTGAAGAAGCCGACATCTTTCATCCGTTTTACCGCGCCGTCATCCACCGTCAGGATGTCATAGATGGCGTGTTGGCGCTGGCGCAGCGCTGGGATGAGTTTTCAGGTGGAGTGTTTAATTTCGGCGGGCCTGCAGCATTGGCTCGCACCGAGTTTGCGCACAGCCTGCAGCAATTGGCCTTGCCGGGCCTGCGCTACCGCGTAACCGAGCCAGGGGCCGAGTTTTTCAAGAATCGGCCGCGCGAAATTAGGATGGTGTCGCCGATCTTGCCATTGTTGTTGAAACGTCCCGCCAGAACGCTGTGCGAGGCGATCGAATTTGAATTTAACGAAGATAAGGAAAATCAGCATGTCTAAACGTGTTTTTATTACTGGCATTACCGGCATGGTCGGTTCCCACCTGGTTGACTTCCTGCTGGAAGAGACCGATTGGGAGATCTATGGCTTGACCCGCTGGCGTAGCCCGCTGGACAACATTTCGCACCTGCTGCCCCGCATTAACTCGAACGACCGCGTGCATTTGGTCTACGGCGACTTGCGTGATTACTTGTCGATTCATGAGGCAGTAAAGAAAGCCCAGCCGGATTATGTGTTCCATCTGGCGGCCCAGAGCTACCCGAAAACCAGCTTCGACTCTCCGCTCGATACTCTTGAAACCAATGTGCAGGGCACTGCCAATGTGCTCGAAGCGCTGCGCAAGAACAATATCAAGGCCGTCACCCACGTGTGTGCGTCGTCTGAAGTGTTCGGTCGCGTGCCGAAAGAAAAACTGCCAATCGACGAGGAGTGCACATTCCACCCGGCATCGCCATACGCGATCTCGAAAGTAGGTACCGACCTGATCGGCCGCTACTATGCCGAAGCCTACGACATGACGGTAATGACCACCCGCATGTTTACGCACACAGGCCCACGCCGTGGCGACGTTTTTGCTGAATCGACTTTTGCCAAGCAGATTGCAATGATTGAAGCTGGTCTGATTCCGCCAGTGGTCAAGACCGGCAACCTTGATTCGTTGCGCACGTTTGCCGACGTCCGAGACGCTGTGCGCGCCTACTATATGCTGGTGACGATCAACCCGACCCCTGCAGCCTATTACAATATCGGCGGCACCTATACCTGCAGCATCGCTGATATGTTGAAGACCCTGATTTCGATGTCGACTGTGAAAGATATCCGCGTTGAGACCGATCCGGAACGGTTGCGTCCGATCGACGCCGACCTGCAGGTTCCGAACTGCGCCAAGTTTAAGGCGCACACCGGCTGGGAACCGCAGATTTCGTTCGAACAAACCATGCGCGATCTGCTGGAATATTGGCGCGAACGTATCAAGTCCGGCCAGGGCTACCTGACTCGTTGAGGCGAACCATGACAGTGATTCGCGCACGCGCGCCGCTGCGCCTCGGCCTGGCCGGTGGCGGTACCGACGTAGCTCCATATTGCGACCTGTACGGTGGTCACGTGCTGAATGCCACTATCGACCGTTATGCTTACGCAGTCATCAAGACGCTCGACGAACCGATGGTACGCTTCGTGGCAACCGACCAGCAGACCGAGAAGGTTCTCGATATTTCGCATCCGCTGAAGCTGAACGGCAAGCTCGACTTGCACAAAGCGGTGTATAACGAGATGGTCCAGGTCTATAACAACGGCGTACCCATCGCCCTGGAGCTGAGCACTTTCTGTGACGCCCCGGCTGGTTCGGGCCTAGGATCGTCCTCGACGCTGGTGGTCACAATGATCCGCGCCTTTGTCGAGCTGTTGAACCTGCCACTGGACGATTACACCATCGCCCAGCTGGCGTATAAGGTTGAGCGTGTCGACTGTGGCCTGCAAGGCGGGCGTCAGGACCAGTATTCGGCGACCTTTGGCGGCTTCAACTTCATGGAGTTCTACGCCGACCGTACCGTGGTTAACCCACTGCGCATCAAGCCATGGATCCTGTGTGAACTGGAGGCATCGCTGGTGTTGTTCTATACCGGCGTTTCGCGCGAATCGGCCAAGATCATCGCCGACCAGAGCCGTAACGTCGAAGCGGGCTTGGTCGACAGGACAGAAGCAATGCACGGCATCAAGCGCGAAGCGCTGGTGATGAAGGAATGCCTGTTGCGGGGAGATTTTGACGGTATCGTCGAGTCTATGCTCGAGGGCTGGGAAAACAAAAAGCGCTCCGCCAACACGGTGTCGAACTCGCATATCGAGAAAATCTATGACGCTGCTATCAGTGCTGGGGCACTGGCCGGCAAGGTGTCGGGCGCAGGCGGCGGCGGCTTCATGATGTTCTTTGTGCCGCCAGACAAGCGCATGGACGTGATTCGCACCCTCAAACAGTTCGATGGGCAGGTGAGCAACTGCCATTTCACCAAACACGCTGCGCAAGCATGGAGAGTTTAATGAAAGAATATATCAGCGCCCAGATCGCGGAAGCGCAACGGGTCATGGCAGCCATGCTGGCTGACCAAGTCATCCAGGACACCATGGCAGGCGCCGCAGAGGCCTGCATCGCTTGCCTGAAAAATGGCGGCAAGCTGCTCCTGGCAGGCAACGGTGGCAGCGCCGCCGATGCCCAGCACATCGCCGGCGAATTTGTCAGCCGCTTTGCTTTTGACCGCCCGGGCCTGCCGGCCATCGCACTCACCACCGATACCTCGATCCTGACGGCCATCGGCAATGATTACGGTTACGAGAAGCTGTTTACGCGTCAAGTGCAGGCACACGGCGACAAGGGCGATATTTTTATCGCCTATTCGACCTCGGGCAAATCGCCGAACATCCTGGCGGCGCTGGAAGAAGCGCGCAAGCTTGGCCTGGTCTGCATTGGCTTGACTGGCAACCGAGGCGGCCCGATGCGCGAGATGTGCGATTTTACTTTTGAAGTTCCATCGGCCGACACGCCGAAGATCCAGGAAGGCCATTTGGTGCTGGGCCACATACTGTGCGGACTGATCGAAAACGCGATTTTCAAACCAGAGTAACAAGAAAAGGGAAAATTCCATGAAAAAGCTTACCCTCGTCATCTCCCTGACTCTCGCCGGCTTGATAGCTGGCTGTGGCCAGGATGAATCGGCCCCGACTCCCGCGCAAGCCAGCCCTGCCGCGAACCCAGCATTCCAATTAAGCGTGACATCCTGGGGACCGCAAGCCACACCCGCTGGTGTTATTGAGAATAAGCAATCGACTGGCGGCATGGGGATGTGGATCGATGTGGCTAACACGCAAGGCCTGGGAGAGGCAGAAGTGCTGTTTAATGGCAAACCTGGTAAGCACATCAACATCGATACCAAACTGATCACGGTTGAGATTTCTCCAGAGCAGATTGCTGTGGCTGGCAAGTACGCCGTCGCTGTAAAGCAGGTCGCAACCGGTAAACTGTTCCCAGTTGGCGATTTCGAAGTGCAGGCGGCGAAGCAATAGTGGAAGCGATCATATTGGCTGGCGGGTTTGGAACCCGCTTGCGCCAGGCCGTTCCAGACCTTCCAAAGCCGATGGCTCCGATTGCCGGCCGTCCTTTCCTCGACATCTTGCTGCGGTCGCTGGCTGCAAAGGGTTTTACCCGCGTTGTGCTGTCGCTCGGCTTTATGGCCGAAAAGATCAGTGGCCATTTCGGCGCCAGCCATGCTGGAATGGAACTGGTGTACACCGTTGAAGATGCCCCACTTGGTACCGGCGGTGCTGTACGCCTGGCGATGGCGCAATGCAGCCAGGACCATGTGTTTGTGTTTAATGGCGACACCTACCTCGATCTTGAGATCGAAGCGGTGGAACAACAGTGGCAAAGCCGGCGTGAAACCATCATCGTCGGTCGAGAGGTACATGACACGGCACGCTACGGACGTCTTGAAACCGATGGCGCACGCGTCACCGGCTTCGCGGAAAAGGGCGCCGCCGGACCGGGCCTGATCAACGGTGGCACTTACGTACTGAATCGCGGTCAGCTTGATGGCTTTGCCCTGCATCAGGCGTTTTCGCTGGAAACGGACTACCTGATGCCGGAATTGGCGCGCCGTTCATTCGACCTGTTTGTAACCGGTGGACATTTCATCGATATCGGCGTGCCGGAAGACTTCGCGCGCGCTCAAACCGAACTGGCTGGATGTTAGGCAATGGCACGACCTGCACTATTCCTCGATCGCGACGGCGTGATCAACGTTGATCATGCCTACGTGTATCAAAGAGAGAATTTCGATTTTATCGACGGCGTCTTCGAACTGGTGGCTGCGGCCAAACGCGCCGGCTATCTGGTCGTGGTTGTCACCAACCAGGCTGGCATTGGCCGCGGCTACTACACGCCGGACGATTTCCACGTACTGATGGACTGGGTCGGCGAACAATTCATCGCCCGCGGCGGGGCCCTGGACGGGGTTTACTACTGCCCGCATCATCCTGAGCATGGCATTGGTGAGTACCGCCAAGACAGCGCAGACCGCAAACCAGGCCCAGGCATGCTGTTGCGCGCTGCACGCGAACTCGACATTGATCTGGCGCGTTCGCTGATGGTGGGCGACAAGGCGTCGGACGCCCAAGCGGGTCAGGCGGCCGGACTGACCAAGCTATTTTACTTTGGTAATGGCGGCGACCCTGGTCCAGCCAAGCCTATCGGCCACCTTACCGACGTCATCTCTCAGTTCGAACCACCGGGCGCCTGATGACCTGAAACCTAAAGGTTGGGTTCCTGCTTTTGGTTTTTCTATGGCCAAAAATTCTGAGCAATTCAGAGCGCGGGCTGCTTGGACAATGATGCGATGGCGAGACGTTAGCCTGAAACTAAGAGGGCTGAGCCCTGTGCAGTACAGAGCTCAGCCCAATGATGGTTCGCTAGCTTAATTGTCCTGCCATTTCGGGGCAGTTCACTAAAGCGCTTAGGTTATCTGCCTCAATTCGACGAGGCACGCAGTTCGACAACGTTTTCCTTCGAAAGACGTGTCCGTCCAGTGATGCGTCTTGCCAGGTTCAACGAAGGCTTCTCGATCAAGTACCAGGATCCGACGGCCAGGATGGTCGCCACTACAAAGGCCATCAGCGTGTTTCCTTCCGGCCCGGCGTTCGGGAACAACTCATAGGCCAATTGGCCTGCTGGCCAACCGTAAAGGTAGATGCCGTAGGAGAAATCAGCTGGAAGGTGAATTTTCATTGCAAGCTTGCTGGTCCCGATGTAGTACGCTAGGCCGATCGAAAAGACCATGATCGCCGATTTAAACAACATCGTGTTCCTGCTTAAAGCCAGTACGATACCCAATACAATAATTGCGGCCGTGTCCACCTTGAAGTATGTGCTGTTGAAGTAGACCAAGCCGCCTAACAGGAAGGTCACCGTGTATTGTGGGAAGACTTCCAGCCCCATCAGTTGTTTGTCTGATCCGATCAGTGGAACCGAGGCAGGAGAGATAAACACCCACACCAGCAGGAGGACGATGACAACGCTAGCCGCGTAGCGTTCACGGAACACACCGAGCAAGCCAACGATGAAGATCGTCAGGTAAAGACGGGCCTCCAGCGTGATTGACCAAAGAGATCCATTCACTCCCTTATTCGGGTGGTTCTCAAAAACGCCCGGCAGGAAGTGTTCGTTCCAGACCAGCTTGATGTTATGCGTAATGTACTTGTGTACCTGGTGGTCCTTCAGGTAATCCGAGATGCTGAGCGTGGTGAATAGCATGCCCATTGCCACGACGAGCAGCACGCAGACCACGAGCGCAGGCACGATACGGAAAAAGCGCTTGACCAGGAAATCAAACTCCGTCTTGGAGGATTCCATGCTCTTGAAAATGAAGGCACCGCTGAAGAAGAAGAAAATGAATACAGCAATCTCTCCAGCGTGCGTGATACCAGTTAAGCGGATAAGCAACTCCGTTTTACCGTCTTTGGGCGAGATGGCGTAGGAGTGTGCCCAAATCACCATGTATGCCGCAATAAGTCGGATCAAGTCGAAGTTATTGCAGTTTCTTTCAAAGGCATTCCGATTACTCACAAGCCATCCCTTTTTCCACTAGTAATATGTATGTTAAATTTCATTCTGCTTATGCCTGCAGAGTAGTAACAGGCAGCTGTAGGAATTGATCGAGCTCGGCAGGCGTTCCCAGCACGTGGACGTCCGATAGTGCCAAGTCCGATAAGGAAACTTTGCCACCTTCTGCCAACAGTTGGCGGTAGAGTGGGGCGATGTACCGTTCACCGCGCACCAGGTTGCTCTCATCACTGAAGAATTGGTCGTAAAGACGGGTATAACGTTGTGCCTCATTGAACCAGTACAGACCAATTGAGGCGTAATTGGAGATGCGCTGCTTCTCGGCCAGGTCGACTGCCCAACCATCGTCACCCAGCTTCACGAAACTCCAGTGATCTCCGGGGACTTGGAAGCAGGGCACCCAGCCATCTGAGCCGGCACGGATATCCGCTGGCTTGAGCGCCTCTGGCTTGACGTAAGTATCGATGTTGTACACGAGCAGCGGCCACTCGGGCTTCCACAGCTCGCGTGACACATAGGCGCTGGTTGCCTGGCCGTCTGTGATTTGCTCAACCTCGACAATATGGACGTCAGAAATGCCGAGCGCTGTAGCCCGTTGGCGTACGTATGCCGATGAGTTGTTTTCCTTGAGGCAAACGAAAATTACCCGGCTATCGGCAGCCAAGAAGTTTTTCAACGAGAGCATCGACCAGTCGAATAAACTGCGGCCATGCGCCATGATCTCGTATTTTGGGACGGTGTAGCCGGCATCGTAGAAGCGCGAGCCGCGGCCGGCCATGGTGATCACTATATTTAACGACATGGTATTTCCCTATTCCTGGCCAAGTAGTTTGTGAATTTCTTCCTCGCTCATGCTAAGGAATTCGTCTGGTCGGATCGAACGGTCATCGATATAGAAGCCGCGTTTGCGCGGCCATGGCTTACCGAACAGGATTTCGTCGTAGGGCACTTCCCATTTTGCTAGCCATTCAAGCAAGATTGGCGCGGTGTGCTTGTTGATTGCACCCAGGTTGCCTTTATATGAGTTCATGTTACGGGCCGTGAACAACAGAATGCGATAGCCCTTTTGCTGGTACTCTGCCAGCTTGACGAGCATTTCCTTGCGTGGCACCAGGTCTGCATAAGATTGTTCCGCCGTCTTGATGCCGCACAGCGTGCCGTCGATGTCGACTACCAGCGTACCGTCAATTTCCTCTAACTGCTTATTCACTTTCGACCTCGTCAAGAATGTGGCGCGCCTTCAACATGAAGGCGATTACTTTGTTTGGATAGTCGATATGCAGGGGCAACATCGACAGGAATAGGGATGCTTCGCCCAAGCGCATCAGGCGTACATCATGTCCCATGGCCTTTACCTGGTCCACAAAAATGGACTTCATGGCGGCCTGGTTGGTGTGGGCAAATCGCAGCACCATGTCGTTATTGTCGGCAAAGCCAACGTTGTACAGCCCGTTATTGATGAAATCGTAGTCACCCAGCACGCTATGCGATATCTTGCACAGGTCGTACAAAGGGTGCGTCCAGAGATCCTGCTCGGTGACTGCCCCTTTGGGGTCGATCAGTTTGAGCAGGTAGCGCTGCTGGTCGTACAGCACGTTCGAAAAACAGGGGTCGCCGTGGCCGATTACGCGATAGTCGAAGGCAAACGCTTTCTCGAACCGCTTGAAGAGCTTCAGGTAACGCTTGAGCAAGCAAGTGAGGTCGAGCTCTGGCGATGCGCTGGCTGCCAGTTGGTTAATGCGCTGCCCGCCCTCCATCGCCAAAAATTCCCTGACACGCCGCTCTAGTTTATCCACGAACAGTTCCTGTGCGAGCGCAGCCGATTGCTCCTTATCGCATGTCTGCCGCGGACGATCTGCTATGAAGAACAACAATCGTTCGACAAAGGGGGCGAAAGTTTCGGTCTCGAAGGCGCCGTGTACCCATTGCAGTGCAGAGTCGGCCAAGTAATACCGCAACATCTTGTAAGAGGCGCGTTCACCCTCGTCCTTGTATTCAAAGGTCTGGATCAGCCATGGCCGCATGCGCTCGGGGACGAGCCCATAGAACGAATACTCGGCTTGCATCTTGCGTTTGTCGGTGGAACGCTTGGTGTAGTAATAGGCATCGATCTGCACTTCGTTGAAGTGGCGCGTTGCCGTGGACCCGCTGGTAAAAGACAGGAAATCGCGAATCTTGCCCAGATCAAGTGGTTGTAAGGATTGAAGACGCTGGCAGCCTTGCCACGATTGTTCACGGGTGTGCAACGGCGCTGCCGCGAACGCCGGCCACTGATCAACCAGGTCATGGGCATTGCGCAAAAATACCAGCAGCGGTTTGTATAGACTGTCGGTAAAATCTTCCTCAGCGTAAGGCAGGCGCTCGATCAACTGGTTCAACAAGTCGGGGCGGGCAAATCCCGCGCGGCCCGCAATGACGCACGCGCCGGTATCTTCGCTGCAGCCTTCCAGCGTCCGGCGCAAGGCGACCAAGTCGCTGTCATTCTGTATGCGGATAAGGGACTTGGCTGCCCAGGCGGGCAGTGCACCGCGAAAATGTTCGAAAAGCGGCCGCCGCTTGAAAATGATCTCACCAAACTGGCGTACGCCTACAAGATTGCGTACCTCTCCGCTGGTGAGTTCGCGGTCGTCAAGGATGAGAATAAGTTTGGAGTGGATATCTAACATTTCACATTCTCGTGATTTTGAAGCGAGTTGCCAGCCAAACTGCCAGGAGGAACACGACGGTCAACGCCACTAAGGCGAGTGACTGGTAGACGCCAAAGGCATTTTCACTGCCGCCAGGCAAATTGGCCAACAAGCCTGCTGCAAACAGTTCGGCAAAGTCTGGTTCACCGATGGCGAGCAAGCTAATGAAGAGTGACAGTGCCAGGATCTCAAAAGACCAGATCAGTACGGAGAGCAGCAGAAAACCGGAAACACGGCCTTCGACGGATTTGTAGATTGTCAGTTCCAGGGTGCGCAAGGCATGGCTCGTGCGCAGCAGCAGCAAGCCACGCGGGCTGAGACTGGTCAGTACCAGATGCCGGTTGAGATAGACGAATACCTTGGCCACTGCAAACAGGCCGAGCAGGCCCATGCCGCTGGCCAGTACGAAGATCACGAAGACCGTGCGCATGGCAGGCGGTACCTTAATGTTCAACAGGTATAACCCGAGGATGAAAACGGTGATCACCAAGACATCGCCAAAACGCTCGGCAAGCCAGACTGCGATTGCTTTCTGGCGTGCTTCGAATACGCGCAGAAATGCTGCAAGGCGTAAGACTTCGCCAAGTTTGAACGGTAGAAAACTGCTCGGAAACGCTGTCAGCGTGTGCGCTGAAACCAAGGAAAATGCCCTGTCGCGCTTATCCAGCGTCAACAAGACTAAGCGCAACATGCGTAAAACATGCGAGCAAAGGTAGAGTAACGTAATGCCGAGCAATCCAGCCCAATGCGTCGTCTGGCCAAGGCTCGTCACAGCTGGCAAACTCAGGCACACCCAGCCAATGACGACCGCTAGCAGTAAAGCAAGGTAGATCCGCAAGGGTTGACTCATGATGTGTCTGTCAAATATGGTCGTGACGATACCGGACTTCACCTGTGTAAGTATCGAAAGACTTTGAACGAAGTTCGCTGCCTACGAACTGGGCGGGCCTCACCGCATAGCCGCCCAAAAGGCGAAGCACTTTGAACGCTTGGCGGAACAATTTGACGTTCGAGCGTTGGTCTTCTTCACGCCACGAGATGGGGAAGAATCGTACTGCTTGCTTGCGGTAATAGCTCGCCAGGAGCATCACGTAATTGAAAGTCAGGTCATCAGGGAACGCCTTGTAATAAAACTCGCGGAATGTCTCTAGGCGATACATGTTCAGGCCTGAACCCAGATCATGAATTGAGCGTCGGGCCACCAACGAGAACAGGACGTTGTAGACCTTATTGCCAAATGTGCGAAACCACGAGTATCCCTTCAACTGGCTGCCGCGCATGAATCGAGCGCCAAGGATGCAATCGACATCCAGGTGGGCACCGGCTTCTAACTGTGGGATCAGGTCGCGGATGTCCGCCTGATCGTCTCCATGCAGAACCACCAGGTAATCGAAACCATTTTCGATCGCGTATCTGAATGCGGCTTTATGAGAGCCGCCCAGGCCATAGTTGTCATCATTGCGCCAGGCAATGAAATTGCAATCCGTTAAAATCGTCTTGCCGCGTTCAATCGCAACTTCGAGGGTTTTGTCAGGAGACTGATTGTCGACAACCATGACGGTGTCGACCCATTTTTGCACTTGTCCATCGAATTGATTGATAACTCGACGAACCTGGGGTTCGCATCGATAGGCCGGAATAAATACAAGGATCTTGGGTTTCATCGCAAAGGTTGCTCTTGGGGACCGGTTTTCATAAACCTGGTCAAAATGTTCATAAATATGAAATTAGTCAGAAGATTTGGGCCAGTGATCACAATCTTTGCGGCAAGCCCCGTTGGGATTCCGGCAATTTGGCTAATTTGGGTATTGAATGCGGAGCTCGCTACGGCCGAAATCAAAGCGGAGTAGCCAAGGATGGAGGCCGCCTGGTAACCCCAATAGACTGGCAAGTAAATCGATCTGCCAAATTCGCCTCGGTTGAATAGTCGATTCAATGCAACGATCCAGACATACGTTACGCCAACCATCGAAGAAATAAAGTTTGCGTAGGCAGGTAAGACGCCAAAAAACTGGGTCAGGATGGCGTAGGACAACATGTCGAGCAGCCATCCCACTCCGGAAATCAATACAAAGCCTACAAACAACTTCATGGACGGTCGCCCTCATTGATGGTTTCGCGCCGTCTTCAGCATCTTTGGTGGGATGACTGGACCGATGCCTGCCATGCCCACGCTTGCAGGCGAGGGACATGGTTACGGCAGGCACAAAAAGTATGATTTTAATCGGTAGCGGGTAGGTGCGCTATCCTTTTTGCCGTCCTCACTGCCCCTTATGCAGGTCATTTCTTGTTAGTTGAGCAATGAGAATCTTGTCAACGCCGTTTCGCCCATGGACTGTTGTCGTCCATGAAAGTTTCAGACCGGTGCGCTCAGCAAATGCTTCCAGCGACTGTTTTTTTGCCAAGTCGTCGCCTGCGAAAAGTTCATTGTCGATCACAAGAACGAAGTTGCTTTGTTTTAGCAGTTCAGAATCCTTGATCAACTTCTTTTCCATTTCATCAATGTTCGGGCTTTCATACATCGGGAACCGTGGTCCTATCGAAGTTGCGAAGCCCATCCAGTATCCCCATTGGGGGAACAATAACGTGGTGTCGGTTGGCATTCCGCTGACGTAGTTGGCTGCGATATTGATGACGTCGGAATACTGCTTGCGGCCACCTTCATGTTGCAAACGATCCGAGAACTGGTAGGAAATGGTGAGGTTCACTGCCAAAAATCCGATCGATACAAGTGCCAATGCATAATTGATAGCCTTCTTTGCCATCGGTTTTGGATCAAGAGATTCGATGAGTGAGAACAGGGTCGCTACTGCGGCATAAGCCAAGGGCAGCAACATGATGTAATGCTGCATTCCTAGTGGCCGGCCCATCGTGAATCCGAATACCAGGTGCAAGACGATGCAAGCCAGCAATACGGCAAACAAGAACACCTTGTTGCGGACAGTCGGTTCACCGGCAGCCAGCGATGCCGGCTTACTCGCCAAAGCGCGCTGGGACAAGTAAATCATAGGAATCGTAAATAGTGCCGATCCGGCAAGCAGGGTGCGCCATAGGGTAATCGTTGAATCGCCGAAGATTATCAATTCCAGCCCTCTTGCGGAGAGGAGTTGTGTCAGGCGATCCCTAACAACGTCCAGTTTGTCAAGTAGGCCTGGTTGGCTATCATCGATTACGCCATATGCCGTCTGTAGCCTTTTGATGTTTTCAATATATGCGTGGAAATTCGTGTTCAAAATTATCGAAACATGGGCGTAAATGTAAGGCAGAAAACCGATGGCCACCCCGAAGACAAGGTATGCAGTGATTTTTTTTCTGTTTGGCGCCCCGGCATTCAATAGATTGAACCAAACCACAATCGCCGCCGTATAGATTGCGAAAATAAAATACGAATACGCGGAAAAGCCGATCAACGCGCCACCGAGAATCAGCAAGCGAGGTTGGAAGTGTTGACCGGTTCCACTGTAGCGAAGTTTGCCAAGGACACCGAGGCCCAGGAACAGGTAAATCAGAGGATAAAGCTGAAGATAATACTGCGTTCTCCAAGCGAAAATGTACGTCGGATCCGAAGCGAGCAACGAAACAAAAATGACAATTAGCCATTTTGGGGTTTGCCATTTCAGCAGGAACCAAATCACAGACAGCAACAGACTGACGGCCAGTATGCAATGGAACAACCTGACTTCAGCTGCACCATATCCAATTAACTTAAAGAAAGGAATGGCAAGATAGGCGGTGGAGTTGCCGCCATAAAGCGAATTCAGCAAGGGACGACGGTACATGCCTGACAAATAGTTGTCAGGATATATCCATGCTGGGATATTGGCATGGCGCGCCATCCAGGCGGCTTGATAATCTGGATTCACGGCATCCATGTATAAACCGGGAAGCCCAAGGTTCTTCAACCCGAAAATTGCAAATATGAGGCAGGGAATCAAGATAAGCGCCCAGTTCGGGATTGCTCTTCCATCAAGTTTCGTTGGCATCTGGTAGGTCAGGTATGTTGAAAAAGGTCTATGCGTTGACTTGCGAATCAATCGACAAGATTTTAACAGGTTGCCGATTTACCACCTTAAACGGCCGTGCCGGTGTAATCCTTGAACGCCCTCCCGATCCAGTCACCTACCCTTAGAAATCCGCTGGCGCTCACCCGAACTTTGGAGGGGGGGGCGCGACACTGTGTTCGCGAGAACATTTCGTTACACTTACGGACAAATCCATGAATAATAATATTCGGAATGCGAAGAGTGACCGGTGCATCTGGCCGTCGGCGGCGCCGCATTGATATAAGTCTGAAAATGACTCAAACCTCGGAACACTTCTGTATGCGATTCATATTATTGCACCACCACATCTTCAAGAATGCAGGTTCCACCCTGGACGGCACCCTGCACCAGCACTTTGGCGACAGTTTTGCCGAATTCCACCCATCGTCGTCCGACGGAGGGCGGATCCGGCCAGATCAATTGTTTGAATTCTTGGAAGGGCGGCCGGACCTCCAGGCAGTCTCGAGTCATCACTTTCATGGGGTGGATTTCACCGCCCATCTTGATGAGCGGAGACGTGCCTCGCTCATGTTTTTCGACTTTGCCCTGCTGCGACATCCTGTTTCCCGGCTGGCGTCGACTTACCTTTACTATCAAGGGTTTGCATCGTCCGGCAACCCTATCCAGATTGCAGCGCAAGAATTTTCTTTTGTGGGTTTCCTCCGGCATCTGATTCGGTACCATCCGAATTACGTGATCAATCCGCAGGTGACGATGTTTGGTTGCGAGCATTACGGCGCACCTCCATCCGAATATCATCTCGACATTGCGACTGAGCGCCTGCTGCGCATGACCGTGGTCGGCACGGTGGAAAAATACGACGAGGCGATGAGGGTGGCGAGCTACATGCTGCAGCCGGTCTTCCCGGGCTTGAACCTGCTTGGAAAAATCAAGAACAAGTCTGAACGCTCAGCGATTGCGGGCTACGATGGAACGCTCGAGTCGGTTCAAAGAGCGGTCGGCAACGAGCTCTTTGACCTCCTCTGCGGGCTGAACGATCTTGATATCCAGCTGTGGTCGAGAATATCGGACGAGTCGGCACGCCGCTTCAAATATGCCGCGGTCGTGCACGAATATCACGAGACAGCCTATTGCCAACAACGCGCTACGCCAGTCCTTGCAGCTTAAGTAGTGCAACACATTCCACGATGCTTTGCTGTCCGGTGTCGATGGTGACATGGGGTGCCAGCGGCACCTCATAAGGACTGCCAATGCCCGACATGTTCGGCAATTGTCCCGCGCGGGCCTTCCTGTACAAGCCTTTGGGGTCGCGGCCCTCGCAGACCTCGAGCGGCGCGCTCATATACACTTCCACGAAGTTGTCGTGGCCGATCAGCTCGCGCGCCATCTCGCGCTCGCGCCGGAACGGCGAGATGAATGCGGTGATCACGATCATCCCGGCATCCAGCATGAGCCTGGCGACTTCGGCCACACGCCGGATGTTTTCGACGCGGTCGGCATCGGTGAAGCCCAGGTCGCGGTTCAGGCCATGCCGCACATTGTCGCCATCGAGCAGGTAAGTACGTTTACCTTCCGCATGCAGTGCCATCTCGAGCGCATTGGCGACGGTAGATTTGCCCGAGCCGGACAGGCCGGTGAGCCAGATCACCTTGCCGGGATGCCCGTTCAGCTTTTCGCGGGCGGCGCGGTCGATCGACAACGCCTGCTTGTGCACGTTTTGTGCACGGCGCAGGTTGTGCTGCACCATGCCGATCGCCACCGTAGCGTTGGTGTAGCGGTCGACCAGGATAAAGCTGCCGAGCGGCTGGGACTTCTCATAGTTATCGAATACCAGCGGTTTGCTTAGCGCAAGCGTGCAGACATTGATGCTATTGAGCGCCAGTTGTTTGCTGGCATGGTGCGCCAGCGTGTTGACGTCGATTTCGTGCTTGATCTTGGTGATGGATGCGCCCGCATCCTGGGTCGCGAGCTGGATGCGATAACTGCGCCCCACCAGCCCCGGCTCAGCGTCGGTCCAGATCAGTGTTGCTTCGAGTTGGTCCGTCATTTCCAGCGGCGCCTTTGCCAGCGACAGGATATCGCCGCGCGAAGCATCGATCTCGGTTGCCAGCCGCAGGGTCACCGCATCGCCTCGCGTGGCGCGTGGCAGCGGGCCATCCATGGTCACGATTTCTGCAATGTGGCTGGTCTGGCCCGACGCGCTGACGCGGATTTCGTCGCCAACGCTGAACGATCCCTGCACGACGGTGCCGCTAAAACCGCGGAATGAGGCGTCCGGGCGGTTCACCCATTGCACTGGAAAGACCGGATTCTCGCCGGCCGGCGGTTCAAGCCTGACGGTGTCCAGGTAGCCAAGCAGCGTCGGCCCTGCATACCAAGGCATCTGTGGCGAGCGCTCGCGCAGGTTGTCGCCCCTGAGGGCGCTGAGCGGAATGGCGGTGACGCTGGAAAAATTGAAGCTGGCGGCAAACGCGGCGAATTCCTCGTGGATGCGGGTGAACGCTGCCGCGGAATACGCCACCAGATCCATCTTGTTGATGGCCAGCACGACATGGCGCACTCCCATCAAAGATGCAAGGAAGGCGTGGCGCCGGGTCTGGGTCTGCATGCCGTTGCGGGCGTCAATCAGCAGCACCGCGACATCGGCAGTCGAGGCCGCGGTTACCATGTTGCGCGTGTATTGCTGGTGGCCTGGCGTATCGGCGATGATGAAGCGGCGCCGGGCGGTGCCGAAGAAGCGGTAGGCGATGTCGATCGTGATGCCCTGTTCGCGTTCCGCTGCCAGGCCGTCGACCAGCAGCGCAAAGTCAAGCTGCTCCCCTTGCGTGCCATACTTCTTCGATTCCTTCTGCAATGCATCAAGCTGGTCGTCAAGAAGCTGCTGCGATTCCCACAGCAAGCGCCCGATCAGGGTGCTTTTCCCGTCATCGACACTGCCGCAGGTGATTACACGCAGTAAATCCTGGCTGTCCTGCTGCCGCTGCAGCGTTTCCAGTGTGATGGGCTGGCTTGGCAGGTGAGTGCGCATGCCTGGCGGCGACGTTGGCGTTTGCTTGCGAGGCATTAGAAATATCCTTCTTGTTTCTTTTTTTCCATGCTGGCTGCGGCGTCGTTGTCGATTGCGCGACCCTGCCGCTCCGAATTGCGGGCATGCACGAGTTCCATGATTATCTCCGGCAAGGAATTTGCTGTCGATTCGATTGCGCCGGTAAGGGGATAGCAGCCCAAGGTGCGGAAGCGGACGGTCTTCTTGTAGATGGTTTCTTCAGGGCCGATCGGCATACGGGCATCGTCCACCATGAGCCACATGCCGTCGCGCCGGACCACCGGGCGCTCCTTGGCAAAATACAGCGGAACCACGGCAATGCCTTCCTGGTGGATGTATTGCCAGATATCGAGTTCTGTCCAGTTCGATAGCGGGAACACGCGCACGCTTTCGCCCTTGTTCTTGCTGGTGTTGTAAAGATTCCAGGGCTCGGGGCGCTGGTTTTTCGGATCCCATCGATGGCTGGCGGAACGGAAGGAGAAGATGCGTTCCTTGGCGCGCGATTTTTCTTCATCGCGCCGCGCGCCGCCGAATACCACGTCAAACTGGTGCCGGTCGAGCGCCTGTTTCAGGCCGACCGTTTTGGTGATGTCGGTATGCAGGCTGGAGCCATGGTCGAAGGGGTTGATGTTTTTTTCTATGGCTTCCGGATTGGTGTGAACCAGGATCTCCATGCCGCTCTCGCGTGCCATCGCGTCACGGAAAGCATACATCTCCTGGAACTTCCAGCGCGTGTCGACGTGCAGCAGCGGGAATGGCGGCAGTGACGGATAGAAGGCCTTGCGCGCCAGGTGCAGCATGACCGAGCTGTCCTTGCCTAACGAGTAGAGCATGCAGGGATTGCCGCCTGCTGCGACTGCTTCGCGCAGGATTTCGATGCTTTCCGCTTCCAGCCGCTTCAAGTGCGGCGACACGCCCAGGACCGGCCGGCGGCTGACGTCGGGCGCGGCGGCGCGATAGCTGAGCAGGCAGTACTGGATTTCACTTGTCGAAGGCAGGGTGCGGCAAATGCCGGTGAGCTGGCCATGCGGTAACACGGCCAGCGGCTTGCCGATATGCGCCTGCAGGCACGCCATGCCGGCGGCAACGGCGGCGGCATCGACTTCATCCTGGCCGAGAGGCAACCAATAGCGGGCCCCGCGTGCATCGTTGAAATGGAGGCAGGCTTGCCCGCCTGGCATGGCGGACAGTTGGGCAAACACCGTCAGCAAACGTTTGCCGCGCATCTGTCTGATTTCCCAATCGAGCACGCTTATGGTTGGCTGGTGTCCGCTCTCGTCGCGCAGCGTTGCGGGCTCGAGCGATGCAGGCAGCAATCCAAGCTTGTGCAACATGCGTTCGGCCGTGCGTTTCGTATCGGCGACCCCCATCTCCTGCAAATGCCGGTACGCGGTTTCGGTATCCCAGGGACGATTCGTATCGAGGCTGAACAGGGGCGTTGAGGTCATGCGGGTCTCGTGTCGCAATTTGCGTTATTCGGAATTTGTATTTGCTAACTCATCGATTGATGATAGCGTACCAAAAATAATTAAAGAAAAATGCAAAATGCGACAAAAAATTACAGATGAACTCTGCACGGCCGTCGTTGCATTGGCGCAGCGCGCGGGACAGGCCATCATGGGTATTTACCAAGCAGATGAATTGACGTGGACTGTCAAATGCGACGCCAGTCCGGTTTGCCAGGCTGACTTGTTGGCGCATGAGGTCCTTGTTGCCGGGCTGGCGGCGTTGACGCCTGGCCTGGCAATCGTTTCTGAAGAGGGCGGCGAGCAGGACAGGGCGCAGCTGATTAGCGGACGGTTCTGGTTAGTCGATCCGCTTGACGGGACCAAGGAGTTCATTTCCCGTCGCGATGAATTTACCGTCAATGTCGCACTGGTGGACGACGGGCGGCCTGTCTTTGGTGTGGTCGTCGCGCCTGCGCTCGGCCTTGCGTACTGGGGCGCTCCCGGAATCGGCGCTTTTCGCGCTGACGTGGCAGGTGTCACGGCGATCCAGGCCGCGCCGCCGCCGGCAGCTGAGCCGCTGCGCGTTGTCGCCAGCAAGAGTCATCTGAATGAGGAGACGCAGGCGTTTATCGCTGGACTTGGCGCGTGTGAACTGGTGCAGGCCGGAAGCTCGCTGAAATTCTGCCGCATTGCGGAAGGCGCCGCTGACATTTACCCGCGCCTGGGGCCAACCTGCGAGTGGGATACTGCCGCGGCGCAAGCTGTGCTGGAGGCAGCAGGAGGAACGGTGTGTACCTTTTCCGGGCAAGCGCTGCAATATGGCAAGCCTGAAGTCCTGAATCCGTTTTTTGTCGCATCGGCGCCGGGAATAAAGAAGCCCGGCCCATAAAATGCAAACGCCCAGCCGGAACGGTCGGGCGCTGAAAACAAAAACGCCGACCTGCACAGATCGGCGTTCTCACTTTTTATTCTTGGTGGCCCGGGGCGGAATCGAACCACCGACACAAGGATTTTCAGTCCTCTGCTCTACCAACTGAGCTACCAGGCCAAGGCGCGCAATTATAGCAGACCGATTTTCCTTTTGCCAAGGGTTCGGCAGCTTCAGTTAGAATGTTGTCATGAGTGCAGCAAATCTCGATTCCGGCCAGATTGCGTTCATGCGCGGGGGCGTCTCGATCAGCGTGGCCAGTTGCGACCGCAACGGCATGCCCCAGCTTGTGCGCGCCATCGGCTGCCGCGTCAGCGACGATGGCCGCCGCGTCACGGTCTTTGTGCCGCAAGCCAAGTCGCAAGCGGTGCAGCGCGATATCTTTGCCAGCGGCGCCATCGCCGTGGCCTTCACCCAGCCATCCACTCACCGCACCATGCAGTTGAAGAGCCGTGATGCACGCGTGGCGGCGCTGCAGCCCGACGATGTGCAACTGGTCGAGGCTTACCGCGATGCTTTCGTGGCGGAAGTGGGGGCGATCGGCTTCCACGAGAAAATGGTGCGTACCTTGCTGTCCTGCCCGCCCGAAGAACTGGTGGCGCTGAGCTTTTGCCCGAGCGAAGCGTACAGCCAGACGCCGGGCCCCAACGCCGGGAAAAAGCTGGAGGCCGGCGAATGAACACGATCAAGCTCGACACCATCCGCGAGTGTTTCGAAGGCGTGATCCCGGCGGTGCTGGGCACGGCCGACCTGGCTGGCATGCCAAATGCCTCCTACCTGTCGCAAGTGCAGTACATGGACCGCGACCACGTGGCGCTGTCCTACCAATTCTTCAACAAGACACGCGCCAACATCCTGGCCAACCCGAATGCGCGCCTGACCGTGGTCAATCCTTACACGGGCGCCCAGTATTCGCTGGCGCTGCAATACCTGCGCACCGAAACCTCCGGCCAGCTGTTCGAAAGCATGAAGGCCAAGCTGGCAGGCCTGGCTTCGCATGTCGGCATGACGGGTGTCTTCAGGCTTCTTGGCTCCGATGTGTTCCGGGTGACGGAGATCATCTGCGTGGACCGCGACGTGGCGCCGCCGCCACCGCCGCCGCGCAATACGCTGGCCGCGCTGCGCCTGTGCTCCGAGCGCCTGCTGGCTTGCCGCGACCTGGCGCAACTGTTCGACGAAACCATGGCTTGCCTGAACGAGAAGATGGGCATCAGCCATGCCATGCTGCTGCTGCACGATCCGCAGGCGGCCTGCCTTTATACGGTGGCCAGCCACGGTTACCAGCAATCGGGCGTGGGGTCGGAAATTCCTTTGGGGCACGGCGTGATTGGCGTCGCCGCGCGCGAAGGCACGGCAATCCGCATCAGCCACATGACGGCCGAATACAGCTACAGCCGCGCGATCCGGCAGCAGGCGCAGGACACCGGGCTGGGACATGCCCTGCAGACCGAGATTCCCTTTCCTGGCCTGGCCGAATCGCGCAGCCAGCTGGCGGTGCCGATCCAGGGCTGCGAGCGGCTGATCGGCGTGTTGTACGTGGAAAGCCCGCTGGACCTGCGCTTCACCTACGACGATGAGGATGCGCTGGTGACCTTGTGCGGCCAACTGGCGATGGCGATGCACATCATGCAGAACGTGCCGGTTCCCGAGCCGGAGCCCGAAGTGGAGGCGGCGCCCGATGTGCAAGGGGCGCCGTTGGCGGTACGCCACTTCGCCGACAACGATTCTGTCTTCTTCGGCAACGACTACGTGATCAAGGGCGTGGCTGGAGCGGTGCTGTGGTCACTGCTGCAGGATTTTGTCGCACATGGCAAGACTGCCTTCAGTAATCGCGAACTGCGGCTGGACCAGCGCGTGCGGCTGCCGGACGTCAGCGACAACCTGGAGGCGCGCCTGGTGCTGCTGGCGCGGCGCCTGTGCGAGCGCGAGGCGCCGGTGCGGATCGAGAAAACGGGGCGCGGACATTTCCGCCTGTGCGTCAAGCGCCCCTTGCAGTTAAGCGAAGCCTGACCAGGCCATGCATCATGCCGCGATGGGCTGCGGGGCTTCCAGTGCCGCCTCCAGCTTTTGCATATCGCGTGCGCTGATCAAGCTGCGCGTCAAGGCCAGTACGCCTTCGAACACTGGCGCCGGCATGCCAGCGCGCATGCCCAGCAACATGCCTGCACGTTCGGCCGGGCTCACGGCGGGAATCATCCAGCGCATGGTGGCCTGCATTTCCTGCGGCGGAATCGCGGCGACGATGCGCTCGTGGATCTGGTGCAGCTCCTCGTCGGAGTAGCAGGCCCACAGCACGGCATTGTGCTCGGTTTCTTCCAGGTTCATGTGCACCAGGTTTTCGCCGATGAAGACCGACAGTTGAAGGTGAAGGTGATCCAGGTGCTGGAAGCGCGCGCCGCCCACAGCGGTGGCGCAGTGGTCGCACAATGCCAGCAGCTTGTCGATGGCCCAGTCGTGGTGGTCGTGGTCGCCCTCCGCCACCTGCGCGGAACCGGGGCGGCGCGCATTCATTGCCGGGTGCACGAAGTCCCGCTCGTGCTGCAGGTGCTTGCGCATCATGGCCAGCAGTTCGCGCACCTGCGCCAGGGCGCCTTGCAGGTCTTCGTTATCGGCGGCATCGGTGCGCGACAGGCGGCTTTCGGTATCGGCCATGAAGTGGCGCAGCGCCTTGTGGATGCCGGCGTACATATTGATTCGTGGTTTGCTCATTTCATTCATCCTCAGTTGGTACGAGGAGAATGGTAGTCATTAAGACATTATCGCGTTCTTAAAAACTCCTTCAGCAAACCTTAAAAACTTCTTAATCAAGGTGAACGCTGGCGCGACTTGAGGATGCTGCCGTCGGCGGCGAACAGCAGCACATGCTCGCCCATGCGCGGGCGGCCGTCGGGGCCGGGAGCCAGGTGGCCGGGCGCTGCCGACTGGTATAGCCAGACTTCGCGCCCGCTGTCGAAACGCCTGCTGAGCTGGGGCGGGCCATGCGCTGCCAGTGCAGACGCGCGGTCGCGCGGGGCTGCCGCACTGGCGGGCGGCGGGTCGTCCATGTATTCGAAACCCAGCAGCGTGTCGTCGGGCCAGCTGCGGTCCCACACCGGCGCGAAGTAGCTACGGTCCAGCAACACCTGGCAATCGCAGTAGGGCATTTCGGCAGCGGGCGGATTGCCGGCATATAAGGCGTGGAA
>Ga0207426_1000656_pt1 | contig 42456 bp, 43 predicted proteins | sample AraplaMF_Cvi_mMS_FD_184265 | JGI IMG/M metagenome (GOLD analysis project Ga0207426, IMG submission 184265) | Arabidopsis root microbial communities from the University of North Carolina, USA - plate scrape MF_Cvi_mMS (SPAdes) (version 2) | ecosystem: Host-associated > Plants > Roots > Endosphere... | reverse complement strand
CGTCGCCAAGGTCCGGCTCTGCAAGAAGCCGGCGGTGAGGAAGAACAGCGCTGCAAGGGCGCTCCCAACCGCCGATCCCTTCAGGCTGATCTTCAGGAAGTGCTTCTGAAACTCGTTGGCGACGAAAGAGCTTTCGGCGCCAACGAAATGCAGCACCTCGACGATATGGCGGTTGCCAGAGAGAGCTCCTCGGGTTGCGAAAACGACTGTCAGTACCATGGCCGAGAAGACAAGCAGCAGGATGCCGGTGCCGATCATGACCGTCGTGTGGGCCATCGACACCAGACGGTCGACCCAGGTGCGGTGATCGTCGAGCGAAGCCTGCGGAATGCTCCCCTTGAGCAGGGAGCGCATTGCCTCGAAATCGGGCGGGTTGCTTTCGTCGATGGTGATAATGACAAGCCGCGGGACCGGAAGTTCCTTGATGTCGAGCCCTGTGCCGAGCCAGGGTTCGAGTAGGCGGGCGGTTGCCGCTTCGTCGACGATCTGACCGTCCTTGGTGCCGACGAATGTCAGAGCGAGATCGCGCGCCTGCGCCAGCGTCTTTTCCATGTCCAAGCCCTCATCGGGCCTGATCTGGATGGTGATCTCGCGGGAAATCTGGCTCTCCCAGCTCGCCGCTGTGGAACGCACCATGCTGACGCCGCCGAGCGTCAGGCAGGCGAGAAAGGCCATGATGGCGATCACCACCATTAGCGCATTGCCCTGAATGTTGGCAGACGGCAGGATCGGCGCCGTCGGCCGCACCTTCATCTCCGGCCGCTTCTGACCTTTCGGGGCGGCCTCCGCCGGCGGTTTGGGCGCTGCTTTAGTCATGGATATCAAGGTGCCCTTCCGAGAGTATCATGCGGCGGGCTTCAACCTGGTCCATCAGGGCCAGATCGTGGGTGGCGATCACAACGGCCGTTCCGAGACGGTTAAGCTCAAGGAAGAGATTGAGCAGACGGCGGGCCATCGGCGGGTCGACGTTGGCGGTCGGCTCGTCGGCAAGCAGGATCTCGGGACGGTCGATCAAGGCCCGCGCGATCGCGGCGCGCTGCTTTTCGCCGCCCGATAGCACCGGCGGCAGAACGTTGATGCGCTCGCCGAGACCGACCCACTTCAGAAGTTCCAGCACGTCGGTCTTGTAGGAACTCTCGTCCTTGCCACGAACGCGCAGCGGGAGGGCCACGTTCTCATAGGTCGTCAAGTGGTCGAGGAGCCGGAATTCCTGGAAGATGATGCCGACGCGGCGCCGCAGCAGCGGCAGCTCGGGCCGCGGGATATCGGAAATGTCGCGTCCGAACATGCGGATCAGCCCGCGGGTTGGCTGCAGCGATAGAAACAGCAGCCTGAGCAAGGTGGTCTTGCCGGCGCCCGAGGGGCCGGTCAGGAACTGAAACGATTTCTTCGGAATGTCGAACGTCAGGTCCCGGAGAATTTCCGGGCCCATCCCATAGCGCAAACCGACATTTTCGAAGTGGATCAACGATAGATCAGTCTTTTGTTTGTTCACCGCACGACTTGTTAACCAACAGCATTAACAACCAGTAAATTTATCGGAAAGACGCCGCTTTGATGGCGATCTTTGCGAAGCATTAACCATTAAAATTTACGACTGAGGAGGATTCGTTTCAATGCCGGATTTCCGTCCGGCTCGAAACCATGTGGACACCGGAAAGGCCGTCATCATGACCTCCTCCTCGTTCAGACGCCAGGCGCCCGGCCGCAGCTATGATTTTCTGCCGCCCGAGCCGATCAAGCGCGAGGCCCGCCGAGCCCGCCCAGCCGATGTGGCCGATGCCGAATTCGTAGTGATCAACAACCGCTCCCAGGCCTTTGATGCCCGGAGCTTCACTGGCAATCGCCGACGTCCCCCGGCGCCTTCGATGCTCCGGCCGACGTCCCCGCGAGCTTCGATGGAATCATTCGTCCGAGCGGGCGAAGCCTGGCTGCAGCAGGCATCGGTCAAGACTTTCGCCGCCCTGGTGGTCGCGCTTTCGGTGCTGGTGTTTGGTCTCGTCGGTGGCTTCTCCGGCCTCTCTGAAAGCGACGCTGCACCGGCAGAGGCACCGCTGCATTTCTCGCATGTCACGATCACGCCCCGCGAGGCAAACGGGATGCAGGTGTTGCTGATCAACGGCATCATCGACAACCAGAGCGGCACGACGCAGATCGTTCGCCCCATCCGCGCCAACTTTTTTGCCGGCGAGCAGTTGACCGCAAGCATCGTCATCAACCCGCCGGTGGATGTCATCTACGCAGGTCAAAGCCGCGGATTTTCTACGAGAGTCCAATACACCGGTGGAAAAATGCCGGAAGTCCGGCTTTCGTTCATGCCCTGAAGGGCTCTAAAGGGGTGTTTCATCGCGCCGTTTGTGGTAACGGCTTGTGCTTCTATTCATGGAGCAAGCCTGCTTATGCCCGTCGTGCGCGGAAAAAACATCGAGCCACTCTTCACAGCCGAGCAGATTGCCGAACGCAATCATGCCATGGCGAAGCAGATTGCATCGGGACCGACGAAGGACCTGCTGGTTATTGCGGTGCTGAAAGGCTCGTTCATCTTTGCCGCGGACCTCATCCGCGCGCTGCATGACAGCGGCCTCGCGCCCGAGGTCGAGTTCATCACTCTCTCGAGCTACGGCACCGGCACGGTCTCGCAAGGCGTGCGGATCGTCAAGGATATCGACAGCGACGTGAAGGATCGCGACGTTCTTCTGATCGACGATATTCTGGAATCCGGCCGTACGCTGCTGTTTGCCAAGGAACTGCTCTACGAGCGCGGCGCCCGCAACGTCACCATCGCCGTGCTCCTCGACAAGAGCGTCAAGCGCAAGGAAAAGCTCGAGGCCGACTATGTCGGTTTCGAATGCCCCGACTATTTCGTCGTCGGCTACGGCATGGATGTCGCCTACGCCTTCCGCGAACTCCCATTTGTCGGCGTCGTCACCGGCGACGCCTAGGGATCACGACCTGACCCTGAATGTGCCAGGATGAGACGGGTTGTTAACCATCCCGTCCATCCCTTCCTGCCGTTTACCGATCGCAAAGGAAACTCGTGTGATTTCCGTTGCGGGGCATGAAACGGAGTGATGCACACCATGGCAAAAATTCTGATTACGGAAGACGAGGACTCCCTACGCTCTTTCGTAGCCCGCGCTTTGCGTCTTGACGGTCATGAGACCGAAGAAGCCGCTGACGGTGCGGAGGGACTGGAAAAACTCAGAGACGGCGTCTACGACCTGCTGCTCTCGGATATCCGCATGCCTGTGATGGACGGCATCGAACTGGCGCATCAGGCAAAATCCGCCTTCCCGGCACTGAAGATCCTGCTGATGACTGGCTACGCGGAACAGCGCGAACGCGCGGACGACTTGGCGGAGAAGATCGTCGATGTCGTCTCGAAGCCCTTTGCCTTGCCCGATATCCGCAAGGCTGTCGCGCGTGCGTTGGCCGCCTGAGGCGGCTAACGGCATGATCTCGACTATTCAGCCCTCATCGGGGATGAATTTGCCTTCATAGCGGACGCGAAAATTGCGTCGCTGGAAGTCCTGCTGGAAACATACAAAGATCAGTTCGATATCGGCCAGGCTGTCGCGCTTGTGGAGCAGGCTGAGCGTCACGACGATGACGCCGGCATAGCCGCGCGTCAGCCTAAACGCCGCGTTGCGGATGGCGTTGGCTTCGGCGTCCTGCCGGTCGTCGCGCCGCTCGTAGATCACCCAGAAGCGGCAGATATCCCAGGTCGAACGGAGAATTTCCGTGATTTCCGCCTGGAACTGCTCGGCATGCATGCCGGGTGACCAAGGGAGAGTCTTCTCGCCTTCGTCAGCCACGACGTTTAGGTAGCCATCGTATTCGCCGGTACGGGAGAGCGCATTCTCGATCAACTCGAATGCCGCGTTTTCACCGATTACGGTCTTGAAAAGAATTGCCATCGAATCGCTATAGTTATTCAGCTGCAGCGTGACAAGACGAAGCTTTCGCCAGGCGGGACTCGCCTCGGTGGCGGAACTTGAAGTTTGTCATCCAGTCACGCACAGATCGTGCCTTCGCCGCGCCACATGGAGACGATGGCCTCGTTGGCAAGATCCAACCCGTAGCTTCTCAATAGTCGGGGCAGGCGGGATTTATGGTCGTTCCGCTGTTTCCGCCCTGCGTCTGCAGCGTGCCGGGAATCGGCCTCGGCGGACAGTTGACGGGTTGCCGTGCCCTGGAGCGGCTGGACGAAATGCTCCCCGTTGTCTCCATGCTGTAGGGAGCCGGTCGGTAGCTGTTCGATCCGCCCCAGCTTCGGCTCGATTCGTAGCCGTCGGCAGCAAGGGTCCTGCCGCCGCTGTTGGTCGTTGCGAAACCACCAATATCCATTGCACTTGCCGTGCTTGCAGCCATGCCGAATCCAAGAGCGACAGCTGCGATCAGCTTCCATTCCGTTTTCATGGAAATACCCTCAACTCGTGCCCAAACGACGCGCGATCTGCGTCAAAATAGACATAGGGGGTGCTGGCGTGGAGGTGGCGAATCTCACGCTATTGTGACCTGAATTGGCACAGCCGAGCTATTGAATGTCCAGAAGCCGTTCCAGGTAGCGCCGTTCGATTTCCTGCGGCGGGTTGTTGCCGAGCTTCTCGCGAATGGCATCCAGGATTTCGCGGGCGCGCTGCACGTCGATCTCGTCCGGGACCTTCACCTGATCGCCGAAATCGGGGCCTTCGGCGCGGCGTGGACGTCCAAGCGGGTCGCGGCCGTTCTGATTGCCTTGCCCGACCTGGCCCTGCTGGCCTTGTCCCTGTTGGCCCTGCATGGCCTGCATCATCTGGTTCATCATGTCGCGCGCGCCCTGACGGAGCGCCTCGAGCGCGCGTCCCTGGCCCTGGATGGCCGGTTCGCCGTGACCCTGACCGAGTTCGCGTCCGGCGCCTTCCATTTCGCGCTGGGCCTGGCCGAAGCCCGGACCGGGCTTGATGCCCATGTCGCCGAGACCCTTCTGCAGCTCGCCAAGCTGGTTGCCAAGTTCGTCCTGGCGCGAACGCAGCTGCTTCAAGGCTTCGCGCAGCTGCTCAGCCGTCATCTGGTCGGAAGGCGACTGGCCCTGCTGGTTCTGGCTCTGCTGTTGGTTCTGGTTCGGGTCCTGACTCTGGTCTTGCTGTCCCTGTTGTTGATCCTGCTGCATGCCGTCATTGTCCATCGGCATCTCGTCCAGCAGCGGATCGTTCATCCCCATGTTCGGATCGCCGCGCTGCATGCGATCCTTCAACTGCTGGTCCAGCTTGAAGGTCTCTTCCATCAGCTTCTGCTGGTCACGCAGGATCTGGCCAAGCTTGTCCATCTGCTGGCGCATCTGGCTGTTGTCCTGACCCTGCTGCCCCTGCTGTGGCCTGCCGGCCTGCAGGTTGTTCATCATTCGCTGCAGCTCGGAGAGCATCTGCTGGGCAGCGTCGCGGTTGCCGGAGCGCGCCAGATTCTCGATCTGGTCCATCATCCGCTCCAGATCCTGCTGGCGAAGGATGTTCTGAGCATTCTGGTTCGGCTGCATCGGCGCATTCTGCATGCGCTGCGCAAGCTCCTTCATGTAGTCCTGCATCGCCTTGCGCAGCTCGTCCATGAGCTTCTTGATCTCGGCATCAGGGGCGTTGCGCTGGAGAGCGTCGGCCAGGTTCTGCTGGGCGTTGCGCAGATTGCGTTCTGCCTGCGACAGATCGCCATCCTCCATGCCTACAGCGATATCCCAGAGGTGGTCGGCGGTATCCTTCAGCGCCTCCTCGCCCTTGGCGAGCTTCATCCGCGTCAGAGCGGATTGCAGCAGCAGGTAGTTGGTCAGCTTCGGGATCGTCTCTTCCGGGCGCAGCGTCAGCGCCTCGTTCAGCGTGATCGCTTCCAGCATCTTGCGCGTGTCGAGCGAAAAGACCTGCCGCTCTTCGGCGACGGCGGCGGCCAGCGGCTCGTGGAACGGGCGGGCCGGCATCGTCATCTCGTAGGGCGAGCTGCGACCCGTCTGGCCGGCGGCGTCCTTGGCAATAAGGGTGATGCGGACCCGCTTGCCCGACAGCGGATGCTCGGTCAGGTTCTTGCTGGTCAATCCCTTGGAGTCACGCGAATTGCGGCGGGGGATCTCCAGGCGGAAGTCCGGCAGCGGATAAAGCGGCGTTGCGGCCGGGTCGGAGTCGACAGGAACGATCTCCGCGCGCGCTTCCTGCACGCCGTAATCGTCCTTGACCGTGAAGCCGATTTCGAGAGCGCCGTTGACGGTCGGCTTCGGTATTCCCTTGAAGGCGATCTCGGGCGCCTTGTCAGGAATAACGTCGAAGCTCCACGCGCGACCGTTGACCTCGAGCCTGCCGTTTTCCTCGAGCTTCATCAGATGCGTCGTGGCGGACAGCGCGGGATTGATGGGAGCCGTGCCGTCGGCCTGCTGAGTGGCCACTGGCGTAACAGGGGGCTTGGCGGCTTCCTGAGGCGTGATGTCCTCGGCCTCGCCATTCTCGTGCCGGAAGACAACCTTCTCCGCCGTCTTTCCGCCGCTGACGCGGACCGTCAGGCTCGAGAGTTCGGGGACGCGGATCGCCGTCTGCTCGGTACCGTTTGCCGTCAGATAGATCGGCGCGCGACCGGTGTAGGAGGGGGGCGTGACCCAGGCGTCGATACGCACGGCAGGATCAACTGCCTGCGGCGCGGGCCGCGGCTGCAGCGCATCCGAGATCGAACCGCCGCTCGTCGATAGCGAATAGGCGAAAGCCATTACCACAAGCAATGCCGGGATGGCACGCAAGGCCAGCCGGTCGTGGGAGGCGATGTCGGGGCGTGGGAAGCCGGTATCGAGCGCCGCGATCTTCTCCGCCATCCGCGTCTGATGTTCGCGCCAAAGGGCGCGGGCGAAAGGCGTGTCGGTGGCGGGTTCGTCTTCCTGAACGGCAACAGGCTGATGCTGCAGGCCGTTGCGCTGCTCGAGCAACCGATCGGCAGCAGCCACATCGGGCCAATGAAGCCGGCGCAGCGGAAGGAGGGTGACGAGGGTGGCAACCGCAAAAATGATCAGTAGCGCCACGCGAATCCATTCGGGCGCGTAGCGGAAGACACCGAACCAAGACGCTGTGAGGTAGAGCGCCACAACCGACAGAATCGGCAGCAGGAGAGGTAGGATCTGTTCGAAGAGCAGGACCAGGCGCGCCAGAAAGCGCTTGGCCGCGACCAGGCGCGCCAAGGAAGGCCTCAGGGCAAATGCTCCGGTTTTCTCCTTGCTGGAGCTCTTGTTCAATCCGTTCTCCGCGCGCTGGCGTTCAAAGCAGGAGGGCGTTTCCGGCGATTGCCGGGGCAATTCGCTCTCGATCAAGGATAGCATTCTTTGTGGCGAAGGCGAGGGCAAGCCCCAGCCAATGCCGGTTTTTCACGGTTCTTCGCCAAAAAGTGATGCCCCCGCCAGGCGGTGATCAGTCCAGCCAGGCCGGGATGGAATCGAGGGCGATGAGCTCTTCGTAGGTGCCGCGCGGGCGAATCACGTGGAAATCGTTGCCCTTGACGATCACTTCAGGAACCAGAAGGCGGCTGTTATAGGTGCCGGCCTGAACCGCGCCATAGGCGCCGGCGGTGCTGATGGCGAAGAGATCGCCGGACTTCGGCATCGCCATTTCGCGGTCGAGCGCCAGATAGTCGCCGGTTTCGCATACGGGGCCGACGATATCCGCCTTGATGCGCGGCGCGTTCGCTGCCGAGATCACTACGGGGCGGATCTCGTGATGGGCCTCATAGAGAGTCGGACGGATGAGGTCGTTCATCGCGCCATCGACGATCACGAAGGTTTTCTCGCCGCCGTCCTTCACGTAGATCACTTCGGTGACCAGGATGCCGGCATTGCCGACGATCAGGCGGCCGGGCTCAGTGACGATCTTGCAGTTGAGGTCGCGCAGAGTGTTCGTGACGATCGCAGCATAGGCTTCCGGCGATGGGGGCGGGTTGTTGTCGTCCCGGTAGGGGATGCCAAGGCCGCCGCCCACATCGACGTGATGGATATCGTGGCCCTCTGCGCGTAGCGTGCCGACCAGTTCGCGCAGCAGCTTGAAGGCGTCTTCGAATGGCTGCAGGTCGGTGATCTGGCTGCCGATATGCATGTCGATGCCGGTCACTTCGATGCCGGGCAGGCTTGCTGCGCGGGCATAGACGGCGCGGGCGCGCTCCCAGGAAATGCCGAACTTGTTTTCCTTCTTGCCAGTCGAGATCTTCGCATGCGTCCTGGCGTCGACATCGGGATTGATGCGGAAGGAGACAGGGGCCTTCTTGCCTGCCCTGACGGCGCGCTGGTTGAGGATCTCGAGTTCCGGCTCGGACTCGACGTTGAAGCAATAGATGCCGGCCTCGAGGGCCAGGTCCATCTCCCGCGCTGTCTTGCCGACGCCGGAGAACATGATGCGCGATGCCGGGATGCCGGCGGCCAGTGCGCGACGCAGCTCTCCCTCGGATACGACGTCGATGCCGGCGCCGAGATTGCCCAGCGTCTTTAGCACTGCCTGATTGGAATTCGCCTTCATGGCGTAGCAGACCATCGCGTCGACATCGCTGAAGGCTTCCGAGAAGACGCGGTAGTGGCGCTCGAGAGTGGCCGTGGAATAGACATAAAAAGGCGTGCCGACGGCCTTGGCGATCTCGGGAACGGGAACGTTTTCGGCGTAGAGAACGCCGTCGCGGTAGTCGAAATGGTTCACGTCAGTGGCCTCTCAAAGCATGTCTCCCGACGTGGGAACCGGTTTCGGGATCAGGACATGCATAAATACAAAGGCTAAAGCGCTGCTGGCGAATCCGAAAGATCGCCGCGTGCCTTAGAGAAGCGGATCGAGGATGAAGGGCCTGTCGACCCTGCCCGGCTGCGGCGTCGGCTTGGACGAGTCACCGGTCTTCGTTGCGTTCGCGCTCGGCGGGTCGAGATCGCCCTTTCGCCCGCACCCGGCGACGGCAAGGCCGATCACGGCGAAAACAACCGTCAGGCGGACGATCTGCGGCAAGCTCTTCTGCATGGAATTCCTCTTGGGAAGCGGCACTGGTGGACACCTTCATAGCGAAGTTTATCCAGCTTGTGCACCCTGATTGTTGAGGTCAGTTGCGGGCTCGCCAATAGGCGATCTGCTTGCGCACTTCCGACGGCGCCGTGCCGCCGAAGCTCTTGCGGCTTGCAACCGATGCCTCGACCGTCAGCACGTCGTAAACCTTGTCGGTGATACCGGCATTGATCGCCTGCAGATCGGCAAGCGACAGCTCGGCCAAGTCGCAGCCCTTGCTCTCGGCCAGCGCCACCGCACGGCCGGTCACGTGATGCGCGTCACGGAACGGCAGGCCGGCTTCGCGCACCAGCCAGTCGGCAAGGTCGGTCGCGGTCGAATACCCGGAACCGGCAGCGGCCTTCATGCGCGCGCTGTTGACGGCCATGTCGCGAACCATGCCGGTCATGGCTGATACTGCCAGCTCCAGGCTTTCGGCAGCGTCGAAGACCTGTTCCTTGTCTTCCTGCATGTCCTTTGAATAGGCGAGGGGCAGGCCCTTCATGATTGTCAGAAGTGCGATCAGCGAACCGTTGATGCGGCCGGTCTTGGCGCGCACCAGCTCAGCGGCGTCAGGGTTCTTCTTCTGCGGCATGATCGACGAACCGGTGGAGAAGGCATCCGACAGGCGCACGAAGCCGAATTGCGGCGTCGACCAGATGACGATTTCTTCCGCCAGACGCGACAGGTGCATGCCTGCGATGGCGGCGATCGACAGGAACTCGATGGCGAAGTCGCGGTCCGAAACCGTGTCAATCGAGTTGCGTGTCGGCTCGCGGAAGCCCAGCGCCTTTGCCGTCATGTGGCGGTCGATCGGATAGCCGGTGCCGGCAAGCGCTGCCGCGCCGATCGGGCTCTCGTCCAGATGCTCAATTGCATGGCGCACGCGCGAGCGGTCGCGGCCGAACATTTCGACATAGGCCATGCAATGGTGGCCAAAGGTGACGGGTTGGGCGGTCTGCAGATGCGTGAAGCCCGGCATGACGGTCTCGGCGTGCTCTTCGGCGCGGTCGAGGAAGGCGGCGATCAGGTTGGTCAGTAGCTGCTCGGTCTTCTGCAGCTCTTCCTTGACCCAGAGGCGGAAATCGAGCGCGACCTGGTCGTTGCGGGAGCGGGCTGTGTGCAGGCGACCGGCGGCCGGGCCTATCAGCGTGGCGAGGCGTGCCTCGACGTTCATATGAATGTCTTCGAGCTTGCGGGAGAATTCGAAACTGCCGCTCTCGATCTCTGACAGGATCGTGTTTAGCCCTTCGACGATCTTGTCTTTATCGTCTGCCGAAATGATGCCCTGGTGGGCAAGCATGGTGGCATGGGCGATAGAACCGCGGATGTCCTGGGCAAACAGCTTCTTGTCGAAACCGATCGAGGCATTTATCTCCTCCATGATCGCATCGGGACCGGAGGCGAAACGGCCGCCCCACATCTGGTTGGAAGATTTGGTATCCGTGCTGTCGGCCATGACGATGCCTGCCTTGAAGAACGCGTGTCTCGGAGAATGAAATGACGACAAGAAAGTCCCTGCGCCTGCCATCCCTGAAGCTGATCGGGATCGCGGCCGTCGCAGGCATTATTGCCGGTGCGGCAGCGGTTTACATCAGGGAAGCCGGGTCTGGCAATGGCAGGACGCAAACGGCCTCGGGCGAATGCGCGGCGACAAAGGAGATCGCCGCGAGAATCGCGCCGCTGCTCAAGGGACAGGTGGCGGCGATGGTCGCTCCTGACGAGCACCGCAGGCTTACCACCGTTTCCTTCAAGGGCGCGGACGGCAAATCGATGACGCTCGACAATTTCGCCGGCAAGACCGTGCTCTTCAATCTCTGGGCGACGTGGTGCGTACCCTGCCGCGAGGAAATGCCGGCGCTGAACGCGCTCGAGAAGGAGCTGGGCAGCGACAGGTTCCAGGTCGTGCCCGTCAACATCGACACCGGCGACGACGAGAAGCCGAAGGCCTTTCTCAGCGAGATCGGCGTAAACGCGCTGCAGCTTTACCGCGACAACACGATCGAGGTCTTCAACAGCCTGAAGAAGGAAGGCCTCGCCTTCGGCCTGCCGGTCACGCTTTTGATCGACGGCAAAGGCTGCCTGATCTCTGCGATGAACGGCCCCGCCGCCTGGGACAGCGACGATGCCAAGGCGCTGATCAAGGGCGCGATAGGTTCGTAAGCTGTGTCTGAGCACTTTGACGCGTTTGAAGAAAATACCAGTCGACCTTGCCTGGCGTAAACGCGACAGCCGCCCGCTTTTCCCACAATGGTGTTGTATGGTCACCGACAACGAGGATATCCGTCGATGGTAGCTTTGGATCGGCTGCAATCTCGGAAATCTTGTCGAAAACCTCTGCCCAGATCTCGGTCAATTCGCAAACGCGCTGGTTCTTGATGATTGCTTCGTTGGTCCTGCAATGAAGCTGGCCGCCAGGTTTCGCGACGTAGGGTATGTGCGAGTTAAGCGTCAACCAGTAGACTATCATCGGCTGCGCGCTCTTGGCCAGAAGACGGAGATGAACTGCGTCACCAACTTCGCCATCACAAAGGCCGTTGAAGACGCTGCCGCATCGGGATGGGAAGAGCTGCCGATCGCGTGCAAGGTCGTCGAGGAAATGGGATTCTTTTATGCCAATCCGGGGGTACCAGACATCTCGATCGAACATTTCGCTGGAATAGCCGTGGTAGGAGATTGTAGCGAAACCCCTTTCGGCAAGTTGTCGAGGAAGGCAGTCGTATTGTTCGGCGCGCAGATAGTCGGTGAAATTCCCCCATCGCCCGCATAGTTCGCGTGACTCGGCAGAGGTGGTTGAGCCCTCAAAGTTGCTTCTGCCGGAGAGTACGCTGTAGCCCGCTTTAACTGCTGCACTTTCAAATTTGCTGGCCAAGAGGGCTTTCATCCCGGGGTCGGAAAACGAGCCAAGCCCTTCCACTATGACGATCAGCAGGTTCCGTCCGCGCTTGGTTATGCTTTCGGCATCAAGGCCGTTCAGTGCCATCGCACTTTCAAAATGTGAGGCAGGCTGTTTTACGTATAAGCGATTGACGTAGCCATCTGCCACGGGCAGCGCAGCGGCCAGGATGGCCGCGGGCAATGGCGAGGCAGCGCAAAGCGCCTTTCTATGCCGGTTTACGAGCCAAGCTGTTCCAAGCGCGTTGAAAAGAAAAAGAGAAATTGCGCCGATGTAAAAAGCAGATGCGGCGACATCGATCGATGCAAGATAGCGAATCGTATGAAAGGCGGTTGCCAGGGGTAAGTAGAACATGACTGCGACCACCAAGCTTAAGTCGATAATCGCCACGAGCCCGAAAAGGACATAAACAAACGGTGGCCGCAGCCAAAGGGAAATCATCGCTGCCAGGAAATAAAGGGGAGGCGAAACCAGCCGGTAGACAAGAAAGTACGGAGTTGCGAGCAGGAAGATCAAATTCGGCACGACCACTGCCACCAGTGCAAGAAGCCATGTATTTGGCTGCGCCAGCCTTTTCAGCATGTCGTTCGAAGCGCTTTTCTTGCTCGTGCTGTTCATCGATGTCCCTCGGCTCGATCCAAGGCTAATCAATAAACCTTCAGCAATCGTATATGCTTTTGAGCGACTTTATTTAGCGGACACAACCAGAAGCTCGTCGCGGTGGCCGTCGAAGCCGCGGCGAGGTCTTCAACAGCCTGAAGAAGGAAGGCCTCCCCGTCACGCTTTTGATCGACGGCAAGGGCTGCTTGATCTCCGCCATGAACGGCCCCCGCCGCTTGGGACAGCGACGATGCCAAGGCGCTGATCAAGGGAGCGATAGGGTCGTAGGCAAGGCGGCTTATGGCCGCTTGCGTGCAGAACAGCGGATGGGCTAGGTGGCATCTGCTACACCACTCTGAATTCTTCGTTGTTAATCTGCGATTTGAGAAGCTGCCGACAGAAGCTCTTCGGGATTGAGCGCCTGGCACACATTTCGCCCCTCGTCTTCGACCTCCGTGAAGCTCCAACGCACCACACTTTCTCGATCGAGCAAGAAGTGACCGACAAGCTGCATATGTCCGGCGAGGCTCACCTGCCGATCGGCTTCCGTAAATTCGTACCGGTCCTTTTTGTTGAGAAGATCACCTGCTGTGGGCGGGGCCATTGGTTCCGGCAACTCTCCCGGTCGATCGACCCGCATTGCCATGACCACGTCCATTCCAACCTTGTATGGCCAGTCGGTCTCATTGTGGGTGAACTCGAGGACGGGCAAGCCGAAGGCGCGATGCAAATCCCGTTCCGGGTCGGATGCCGCAAAAAGATTGGGTATCGGCTGGTAACGGAAATAGAGTCGCGCGCGTTCTACCGGGGTGCTTACAACGACCAGGGATTCGATGCCTTTCTCGCGCAGCGCCGAGCTGAGCTGTGCCATAGCTGCGACATGGCGACGGCAGAACGGACAGTGCAGGCCCCGAAACAGACCGATCAATAGCGGGCTGCGGCCGCGAAAGTCATCAAGTGCGATCTTCCCTTCGCGTGAGATTGCATCCAGCACAAAGTTCGGAGCTTGGTCGCCCGGTTGCAACAGATGTTCGACATGGCACACAGACATAAACAACCTCCTCGCCGCGGGGATCAGAAAGGCACCACGACAAGTGCTTTGAAGTCGAGCCCGCGTTGGGCGCTGCCGAGGTCGAGATTCAGCGTTGCAGGCCTGACCTCTCGTCTTGGCGAACCGCCAGGATCGATCCTGAGAATGGCCCCACATTGGCCGACGAGCAAGCGCTAAACAGCAAAACTGGTCTAGCTCTGCGGGGCGCCTGTTGGACGGCGGCGAGGGCGGCCAGATCTCCACATGAACGGCCCGCCGCCTGGGATAGCGACGAGAAGGCGCTGATCAAAGGTAGGTGGGGACGTCGCCTTAGGAGAGCGGCGGCCCGACGATCGCGATATGGTTTTCGGCGCAGCAGCGCGTGAGCGCGTCGATCATCTCGGGAGACGGGGCGGTCGCGGCGGGAAGTTCGGCCTTGTCGGCGACCTGGCTTGCCTGCCGCAGCATTGTCTCGAAGTCATCGCCACGTGATCGTCAGGCAATGGGCGCCGGCGACACTTTCGACCCGAAAGCTGTGCGGGATACCCTTCGGAGCAACCAGTGTCTGCCTCGCGCTGGCGCGAACCTCTCGCTGCCCGATTTGGAAGCGCATCTCGCCTTCGAGCAAATGGAAAACTTCATCTTCGCGATGGTGAACGTGCAGAGGCGGCGTCTCTCCCCATGGCATCCAATGCTCGATGACGCTGATCTTGTCATCGCTTGCCAGGGATGAAAACCGGATGGCGACGAGCGTATTGCCAAAGCAGCGAAGCTCGCCATTTGACCGCGGATGGGTGTTCATGTTCATCTCTGATCCTTCCAGGATTTGAAGTGCTTACGAATGAGCGGTTTTTAGCGTCGGAGCCTGACTCCGATCCAATCCAATGATCGTATGGACTGAATCCACGCCATGAATTTCAATGGTCTCGACTTGACCTCGTGCGCGTCTTCGATGCCTTGATGCGGGAGTGAAGCGTCACGCGTGCCGGGGATCGTATCGGTCTCAGTCAGCCGGCCGTGAGTGCGGCGTTGAACAGGCTTCGCCACCTCTTCAACGACAATCTTTTCGTGCGGCAGGGAAACGAAATGCTGCCCACGCCCAGGGCAGTCGAACTTGGTGAAAGGGCCCGCCTGGCGCTCGCGGAAATCGAGGGAATGATCCGCTCGGTCCGCGGCCTGGAACTAGGCGAACTCGATCGGACCTACACGCTGTTGGGGGCCGACTTCTTTTCCATGCTGTTGATGCCCCAGCTGGCGCGAAAGGTGCACGAACAAGCGCCGAATGTGCGCCTGCGTTTGCTTGATAGCGCCAGGGGCGACGTCGCAAGGCTGCTTCAAGAGAATGCGGTCGATATGGCCCTCGAGCGTCCGCTCGAGTTACCGGATTGGGTATCAAGCGCACTGCTTTTTCAATCGCCCTTCGTCATCATCGCATCACGAAACAACGAGGCCATTGCAGCGATTCCGGACGGCGGACAGATTCCGCTCGATCTCTTTTCCCGCTTGCCCCATGCTATACGTTCGATCGATGGGACGCTTTCCGGCATGGTGGACGAGGCTCTGAAGTCGCACGGGCTTCGTCGTAACGTGACGCTTGCGCTCCCGCATTTTCAGGGCGTGGCGCTCGCCGTTGCCGCCGGCTCGCATGTCGCGGCGGTGCCCGTGCAGTTTGCGAGAGCGGTCAAGGCGCAGCTCGACCTGATGGTCTTCGAACCGCCAATCGATGTTCCCGCGCCGCACGTGAACCTCTACTGGCACTCCCGCTACGACCAGGATCGAGCGCATCTGTGGATGCGATCGCTGATCGTGACGACGGTCTCGGAGTTGGGGTTCCCCATTTAAAGGCAAGCCGGCGCCAAGCGGGCCAAAGCAGGATCGCGCCAGCGAAGTCCATCACCGTCCTTTATGCGATGCTTACATCGGGTGCCCGTCCATCCAATCGAAAAGATATGCCCGCACCGATAATCTTAGCCGGTGCGGTCGATCATCTGGCCGCTTGAACAGTCATGCAGTTTTGCTGGAAGGATGAGGCGATGTACGGTCGCTGGTGGTTACTTTACGTCGCGGTGCAATCGCGTCAGGCGGCTCAAGCGCAATCATCTGGGCACACCGATAAGCACGAGGTTGCCTTCGATCGAGCAGACGATTGCTGGATCTTCGCCAGGCTTGCACTCGTTCTTGCGGTCTTCTTCGCCGGGCTGGCTTGCATTCTTTGGGTCGCAAGCTGATCGCTGGCTTTCCTCCAAGGGCGAAGACGGCAACCGCCGACGCTCGACGGTTTCGCCGGCAAAGGCCGCGATTTTCAGTCTTCGGGTGACGGGTGACGCCGTTGCCGCTCCGATCATCCGTCAGCGTCTCCTATCCGTCGCAAGCAGTCAGTGGTGGATTTAGCCACAGCACTTGGTAGCAGCATTCGCCGGCCCGCGGCAGGCCGTCTCTTGGGCTTGCTTCGCCAGCCACCGGTCACGCGGCTTGCAGCTTGCCGCGCGGGGAAGGAGTTCAACCTGCACCACACCGTTGCTGATGACCGGGATCGAGGCGCAATAGAGCTGCATCGGCTGCACACCATCGCTTACCTCAAAGGTCAGCTTCGCCGAGCCATCAAGCTGCACATGTTCGGAAACCTTGCGAATGATGGCGGCGAACTTGCCGGCCGGCATGTGGGTGCGGTCGCCCTCCTCGATATCCCAGAGCTGAACGAAAGTCTCCGCCCAAGCTTCCGGGTTGGCTCCGCAGTCGAGTGCCGAAAACTGTCCGGCCTTGACCTCGGTGACGTGATAGCCCGGCTTCGCCAACCGACCGTCGTAGCGGAACGCCAGAGGCAGATCTGGAGACGTTGCCAGGGCCTCAAGCAGAAGGCCGAGGCTGATATCTGAAGACAGGGCCTTGTCGATCGCATTCATCTGAGGTACTCCTTGTTTCAACATTTCAAGGATTATTGAATTATGGATGAACGTCAAGCCCTCGCTTCGTTCGGCGCGCTGTCTCAGGAGACCCGCCTCCAGATCGTCCGCATGCTCGTCGTTGCCGGCCCCGAGGGCATGGCCGCCGGGACGATTGCGGAGAAGCTCGAACTATCGCCCTCGAACATTTCCTTCCATCTGAAGGAGTTGGACCGGGCGGGCCTTGTCAGCCAGCAGCGCGAAGCCCGCTCGATCATCTACACCGCCAATTACGATGCGCTCGGCGGCCTCGTGCGCTTCCTGATGGAAGACTGCTGCGCCGGCCATCTGGAAATCTGTGCGCCGGCTGCGGAAATCGCTGCCTGCTGCCCGCCCGGCAAGGGAAAAATTCAATGAACGTCCTGATCTAGTCCGGGACCTGAGGCCATGACATCTTTTCCGCTCTCCAGTCGCCTTGCCTCGGAGGCGTTGGGCACAGCTCTTCTGGTCGCAACCGTGGTCGGCTCGGGCACCATGGCGGACAGACTGACGACGGACACGGCGCTTGCGCTGCTCGCCAACACGCTGGCAACGGGGGCGATCCTCGTTGTGCTGATCACCATCCTCGGGCCGATTTCCGGCGCTCACTTCAATCCGGTCGTGTCGCTGGTTTTCGCGCTGCGCCGTGAGCTGACTGCCATGTCTACTCTGGCCTATATCGGTGCACAAATCCTTGGCGGCGTTGCCGGAACGCTGCTCGCGCATGCCATGTTCGGACTGCCTCTGCTGCAGGTCTCGACCACCATCCGCACCGGCAGCGCGCAGTGGCTGGCCGAAGTGACTGCCACGTTCGGCCTCGTCTTCGTCATCCTCGCCGGTCTGCGCTTTCGTGCCGATGCGGTGGCATGGCTGGTCGGCCTCTACATCACGGCGGCCTACTGGTTCACCGCTTCGACTTCATTCGCCAATCCTGCGGTCGCTATCGCCCGCTCGCTGACGAACACCTTTTCCGGCATCCGCCCGGTCGATCTGCCGGGTTTTATTGTCGCGGAAATCCTCGGCGCATTGCTGGCGCTGTTGCTGGCGAGTTGGCTGCTGATGGAAGCTCGCAATCCTCAATCACTGACTGAAACGGAACCTGCGCCATGACAATCGACGTCACGATCTATCACAATCCGAAATGCGGCACCTCGCGTAATACGCTGGCAATGATCCGCAATGCGGGCATCGAACCTGTGGTCGTCGAATACTTGAAAGATCCGCCGGGCCGTGAACAACTCATCAAGATGATCGCGGATGCAGGCCTGACCGTCCGTGCCGCGATCCGCGAGAAAGATACGCCCTACGCCGAACTCGGACTCGACAACCCTGACCTGGCCGATGACGAGTTGCTCGATGCCATGTTGAAGGACCCGATCCTGATAAACCGTCCCTTCGTCATCAGCCCGCTGGGCACGCGCCTCGCCCGGCCTTCGGAGGTCGTCCTGGTTATCCTGCCCGGCACCCACAAAGGTCCGTTCGCCAAGGAAGACGGGCAGCAGGTTCTCGATGCCCAAGGTAAACGCCTTGTCTGAACGCGTGCCGCTTCTGGCCGTGCTGGCGCTCGGTGTGACACAGATCATCGGCTACGGCACCCTCTATTACAGTTTCAGCATTCTTGCTCCCGATATGGCCGCGCAGTTTGCCTGGTCGAAGGAATGGGTCTTCGGCGCTCTCTCTGCGGCGCTTCTGGTCGGCGGCCTGACGGCTCCGTGGTTGGGAGCGCTGTTTGACCGGATCGGCGCCGGCCGGGTGATGGCTACGGGCTCTTTTATTGCTGCTGTCTCTCTGGCCGCCTGCGCTCTCGCGCCCGACAAGGCCGTGTTTGTTGCCGCGCTCATCGCCGTCGAAGTTGCCGCAAACCTTGTTCAGTACGGCGCAGCCTTCGCGCTGCTTGTGCAGATCCGGCCACAGGTTGCATCCCGCAGCATCACCTATCTGACGCTGATTGCCGGTTTTGCCTCGACGATTTTCTGGCCGATCACCGCGGCGCTGAATGCGCATCTTACGTGGCAGAACGTTTATCTGATCTTCGCCGTTCTCAACCTGGCCATCTGCCTGCCGATCCATGCATGGCTGTCGCGCAGCAGGAGCACGCAACGGACGACGGCGGCATTGGTCGCCGCCCAGCGAGTGGAGGGGATCTTGCCACCTGCTCGCCGCCGGCTCGGCTTTGCCATCATGGTCAGCGGCTTATCACTGATGTCGCTCGTCAGTTCGGCCACGCTGGTGCATCTGGTGCCACTACTGTCCGGCCTTGGACTCGGCGGAGCCGCTGCCCTCGTGGGGACACTCTTCGGCCCATCGCAGGTCAGTAGCCGGCTGATCAACATGGTCTTCGGTAAGAACCTGCCGGCAATCCATCTGGCGGTGATCGCGGCCATGCTGATTCCGGGCGGCGTGTTGGTGCTGCTGTTCACGGCTCCGTCCGTGCCGGGTGCGATGGCTTTCGCCGTGATCTTCGGCATGGGCAATGGCCTGCTGAGCATCGTCAGCGGTACGCTGCCTCTGCATCTCTTCGGCAGCGACGGTTACGGCAAGCTGCAAGGGAGAATGATGGCAGCGCGGCTGATCCTGTCGGCGCTTGCGCCGTTCGTCCTGGCTTTTGCGATGGAGAACTTCGGCATCACACAGTCACTCGGCACGGCCGCTGCTTTAGGCGTGCTTTCCATCATCGCGCTACTTTCCATCCCGGCGTTGCGATAATTGCGGTTGGCGCACCGCCGACCGGAAGCCGTGGCCGGGTCGCGAACGCCGGCAACCTGGAGTACTTCTATCGCAGTGACCGTGCGACTAGCGACACTGAAAGTCTATTGCCGACCTTGCCGTCAGCGCTAGGTTTGTGAATCGGACACAGTCGCGCGGATAAGTTGGACCCGCGACCGAACCAAGCTTTCGAAGCTCTAGCTCGCTTTGCTGGTGCGCAGCGAGCCCTCTCGAACCAAGTCGGTGTACTGATGCGATAGCGTAGGAGGCGTAGATGGCAATTTCGCGCAAGCAGGCAGAGCGTTTGCTAACGGCGGACGAATGGCAGCTCGTTCAAAAGACTCACCATCCGGCAATGCAGGATTTGTCGGATACAGATCTCTCTGATCTCGCCAAGCGAATCCGTGAAAGGCGCGATCGTGCGCAAAGCGAGGCGAACAGACAGCGCAGGGAAATGAGAGGCAAGGCGCAACCCAAAGGGGCGACACCGGCACGCAAGGATACAGGCACGAGAGGCAAACTCGAAGTTCTGGCCATGGGCGTGCGCAGCGTGAACGCGGAACAGGCCCGCCGGCGTCGAATGCTTGCTAAAATTCAGATGGTCGAGAACATGCGCGCCGCGTTGGCACGAAGGAAAGAAGCGAAAAGCGAGAAGGACGAGTCATTTAACACGCGGCAGGCCCACGCAGGCATGCACTCGATCGAAAGCACAAAGCGCAAAGATCTCATCCGCCCCATGGAGCGCGGTAGACTGCGGAAGGCGAGCGCCGTTTCGCAGGCGAAGCGCGATGCTCGCGGCGCATAGGTTCTGGTTTCGCCAGCTCATCAGTTTCGGCGGACAACCTTCGAACGGCAAGAATGAAACGAGACCGTGCGGATCGTCGAGATCGGTTGGCGTCAGCGGGTCGGGATCGGCGTATCGCCGCGATAATCGTAGAAGCCGCGCCCGGACTTGCGGCCGAGCCAGCCGGCTTCGACATATTTCACCAGCAGCGGGCAGGGGCGATACTTCGAGTCAGCCAGGCCGTCGTGCAGCACCTGCATGATCGACAGGCAGGTGTCGAGGCCAATGAAATCGGCAAGCTGCAGCGGCCCCATCGGATGATTGGCGCCTAGTTTCATGGCGGTGTCGATGGCGTCGACGTTGCCGACGCCTTCGTAGAGCGTGTAGATGGCTTCGTTGATCATCGGCAACAGGATGCGGTTGACGATGAAGGCCGGGAAATCCTCGGCGACCGTCACCGTTTTCTCCAGCGAGGCGACGAAGTCCTTGGCGGTTGCGAAGGTCACTTCGTCCGTCGCGATGCCGCGAACCAGTTCCACGAGTTTCATGACCGGCACCGGATTCATGAAATGGATGCCCATGAAGTGCTCGGGGCGGTCGGTGGCGGAAGCGAGCCGGGTGATCGAGAGCGAGGACGTGTTGGTGGCAAGGATTGCTTCCGGCTTCAGGACCGGACACACTTGGGCGTAGATCTTGCGCTTGACGTTTTCGTCTTCGGTCGCGGCTTCGATCACGAGATCGGACGCGGCAAGATCGTTAATGTCGGAGGAGCCGGAAATCAGGGCGAGGGTGGCGGAACGCTCTTCGTCCGTCATCTTGCCGCTCGTCACATGGCGGGCGAGGTTGCCGTTGATGGTGGCCAGGCCGTGCTGGACGCGTTCCTCGGAGAGATCGTAGAGCTGGACCTTATAGCCTGCATCTGCCGAAACCTGCGCGATGCCGCAACCCATCTGGCCTGCGCCGATAATGCCAATCGTCTTCAACACCGCGTTCATCTCCAAACCCCCGCTCGGCATGCGCCGCCGCGCTGCCGCATTTTTCTAACAAAACTGCCGGGCAAATGATCGCCCGGCAGAAGTAGTAGCCCTTAAAAAGATAATTTTCCAGTCATTCGCAAGTGCGAAATAAGGGCATCTGCACGCATCAGAGCGCCTTCTGCAGTTCCGGCAGTGCTTCGAAGAGATCGGCGACGAGACCGTAGTCGGCAACCTGGAAGATCGGCGCCTCCTCGTCCTTGTTGATGGCAACGATGACCTTCGAATCCTTCATGCCTGCGAGGTGCTGGATGGCGCCTGAGATGCCGCAGGCGATGTAGAGATCAGGAGCGACGACCTTGCCGGTCTGGCCGACCTGCCAGTCGTTCGGGGCATAGCCGGCATCGACGGCAGCGCGCGAGGCGCCGACGGCAGCACCGAGCTTGTCGGCGACCGGCAGGATGACTTCCTTGAACTTCTCGGCAGAGCCGAGGGCACGGCCACCGGAGATGATGATCTTCGCAGAGGTCAGTTCCGGACGGTCGGAGGCCGACAGCGCGTCCTTGACGAAGCTCGACAGGCCAGGGTTGGCCGCGGCCGCAATAGCTTCGACCGGGGCAGAACCGCCTTCGGCAGCGGCGGCGAACGACGCGGTACGCACGGTGATGACTCGTCTGGCGTCGGTCGCCTGCACCGTCTGGATGGCGTTGCCGGCATAGATCGGCCGCTTGAAGGTGTCAGCCGAAACCACCTCGATGATCTCGGAGACCTGCGCGACATCGAGCAGGGCGGCGACGCGCGGCATGACGTTCTTGCCGGTCGAGGTGGCGGCGGCGATGATCGTATCATAGCTTGCGGCCAGCGAAACGATCAGGGCGGCCAGCGGCTCGGCCAGATTGTTGGCAAGGCTTGCGTCCTCGGCAACCAGCACCTTGGACACGCCCGAGAGCTTGGCAGCCTGTTCGGCCGCGGCCTTGGCGCCGGCGCCGGCGACAAGCACGGTCACTTCGCCGCCGATCTTGGCGGCAGCCGTCAGCGTCTTGGCGGTCTGGTCTGAAAGGTGGCTGCCGTCGTGATCAGCCAGAAGAAGAATGGCCATGGATATATCTCCCTTTCTCGAACCTTTAAAGCACGCCGGCTTCGACTTTAAGCTTCTCGACCAGCTCGGCGACCGACTTGACCTTGACGCCTGCCTTGCGGCCGGACGGCTCCTCGGTCTTCAAGACCTTCAGACGCGGCGCGGTGGAGACGCCGAAGTCGGCCGGCGTCTTCTTGTCGAGCGGCTTCTTCTTCGCCTTCATGATGTTCGGCAGCGAGGCGTAGCGCGGCTCGTTCAAGCGCAGATCTGATGTGACGACGGCCGGCAGCTTGACTTCGATCGTCTGCAGGCCGCCATCGACCTCGCGCGTCACCTGGGCCTTACCCCCAGGGCCAGCAACTTCGATCTCGATCTTCGAGGCGAAGGTCGCCTGCGCCGCGCCGAGCAGCGCCGCCAGCATCTGGCCGGTCTGGTTGCTGTCGTCATCGATCGCCTGCTTGCCTGTGATGATCAGGCCCGGCTGTTCGGCGTCGACGACGCCCTTGAGGATCTTGGCCACAGTGAGCGGCTCGACGGCATCGTCGGTCTCCACCAGGATGGCGCGGTCGGCACCCATGGCAAGTGCTGTGCGCAGCGTCTCTTCGGCCTTGGCCGGACCGATCGACACGACGATCACCTCCTCGGCCTTGCCGGCTTCCTTCAGCCGCAGCGCCTCCTCGACCGAGATCTCGTCGAACGGGTTCATCGACATCTTCACATTCGCGAGTTCGACGCCCGTGCCATCCGGCTTCACGCGGATCTTCACGTTGTAGTCAACCACCCGCTTGACGGGGACGAGAATTTTCATGGCTGCACCTGTCCGTTAGAGTTCGGGGTCGAACCAGCGCCTCGTTCGGGCAGGAGCACCCAGAACGCAAACAGCGGATGATCCGTCGATCGCATGGCATGCCTTATCCCTGGCGGGTTGTAGAAGGATCCGCCGATACCGGGTGAGAACCAGCCAGAGTCCCCATGCCGGAACTCTCCCTCGGACATCACCAGATAGATTTCTTCGGGGGCATGGTCGTGATCGGGATATCGCACATTCGGCGCCATCAATGTGGCACCAAGCCAGACATCGTTGCGCTCCTCCAAGCCTCCCGGCCCGACGATCATCGCGTTCGCATGCCCGTCCTGAAAGTTTTCACTTGCGGTGCCGGACATGTCCTGACGATGCCGCCAGATAAGGAGGGGTTCAACTGCCTGGAAGCGAGCGAGGAGTTCCCCAAGCACCGGCGAATCGACGTCGACCGAAATCTTCGACAAGAACTGGCACACCGGTAGCTGTCGCCCGTTTTCCGACAGCTGTCCGCCTGACGTCTGAAGCACCGAAAATGCCTGACCGAGCGAACGGCGGGCTTCCGGATCCCTGGCATATTCATCGAATGCCACATCGGCGGCGTCGATTAGAAGCTGTAGCTGTTCGGCCCGTTGTGCCACTGACAAACCTCCGTCTGCTAGGATGCGTCTTTCGTGGTCTAGAGATCCTTGGCGATGCGCAGGCCATCGTAGATGGCCGCATGCGTATTGCGCGCTGCGACCGCATCGCCGATGCGGAAGAGCTGGAATGTCCCCTCCACATTGCGGACGACGGACTGCCGCTCGCCTGACAGGAGTTGGTCGTACGAGGTCTCGCCGAGATTGCTCGACAGAGGCTTGAGGTCGAAATAGAGGTCGTCGAGCGGGATCGTGCCATGGTTGACGACAATCTGGTCGACGACGCGCTGTTTCGATACGCCGCCGTAATCACTTCCGACGCTGGCAACGATCTGGTTCCCGTTCCTTTCGGCGGCCTCGAGGCGGAATGTAACCGTGAATGTCACATCCAGCTTCTGAAGAGATCGCATGTAGGGAACAAGGTTCATGGCCATGACCTCGGGCGCGAAGGAACGATCGGGCGTCATGATCTCGACCTTTGCTCCGGCCTTGGCCAGAAATTCGGCGGCCTGCAGGCCCGCGTGGTCTCCGGCATCGTCGAAGACGAGAACGTTCGAACCCGGCTTCACGTCTCCTGAGATGATATCCCAGGACGACACGACAAGATCGTTGCCCTTGGTCAGAACCTCGGTGTGAGGAAGGCCGCCTGTCGCGATGATGACGACGTCTGGCTTCTCCGCGGTGATCGTGTCTTCTTCGGCCCATGTATTGAAATGGAAGACGACGCCGTGTTTTTCGCACTGGGCCATTCGCCAGTCGATGATGCTGATCATTTCTCGGCGACGTTCGCTCTGGGCGGTCAGCCGGATCTGTCCGCCCGGATTGCTTGCCGCCTCGAATACGATCACCTCGTGACCACGCTCGGCGGCGACGCGGGCGGCTTCGAGGCCGGCCGGGCCAGCCCCGACCACGACAACTTTCCTGCGGACTTCGGCCTTTGGGACGATGTGGGGCATCGTCTCCTCTCGCCCGGTGGCGGCGTTGTGAATGCAAAACGCCATGCCGCCCTGATAGATGCGGTCAAGACAGTAATTGGCGCCGACGCACGGCCGAATGTCCTCTTCCCGTTTCTCAATGATCTTGCGGACGATGTGAGGATCGGTCATGTGCGCACGCGTCATGCCGACCATGTCGACCTTCCCGGCCGCAATTGCGTGACGAGCCGTGGCGACATCGGGGATCTTGGCGGCATGGAAGGTTGGGAAGTTGGTCGCCGCCCTGATTTCCCCGGCAAAGTCGAGGTGGGGCGAATTGGCCATTCCCTGGATCGGAATGACATCCGTCAGCCCCGGATCCGTGTCGATATGGCCACGAATGACGTTCAGGTAGTCGATAAGGCCGCTGTCACGAAGCCTGCGGGAGATTTCAATGCCCTCTTCCTTGCCGTTGCCGCCAGGAAGGCGTTCGTCAGCGGTGTAGCGGACACCAAGGATGAAGTCGTTGCCGACTCTCTCGCGCATCGCCTTGAAGACATCGAGACAGAAGCGCATGCGGTTTTCGAGCGATCCGCCGTAAGGGCCCTCGAGTTCGTTGGTCAATGGCGAAGCGAACTGGTCGATCAGATGTCCGTAGGCCTCGAGTTCAACGCCGTCCATCCCGCCGGCTTTCATGCGTTCGGCTGCGTCGGCAAAGTCCTTGATGATGCGCTCGATATCCCAATCTTCCAGCTTCTTCGGAAATGCTCGATGGGCAGCTTCGCGGTGGTGAGACGGAGCAACGACGGGAAGCCAGTCGCCCTTGTCCCAGCGCGTTCGCCTGCCGAGGTGCGTGAGCTGGATCATGATCGCAGCGCCCTCTTCGTGGACGGCGTCCGTCATCTCCCTGACCCAGGGTACGATCTCGTCCTTGTACGCCAGGAGATTGTTGAAGACCGGTGGACTGTCCTTGGACACGGCTGCGGATCCGGCAGTCATTGTCATGGCAACGCCGCCTTTGGCCCGCTCGACCGTATAGGCCCGGTAGCGCTCCTTGGGCATGCCATCCTCGGGATAGGCCGGCTCATGGGATGTCACGATGATGCGGTTGCGTAGCGTCAGATGCTTGAGTTGATACGGCTGCAGCAGGGGATCGTTCGACATCTGTCATGCTCCGAATTAGGAAGTGGTCCGAACGCTAGGCGGAATGTACACATGTGTCAACGACGAAAACACGACAGTCGAATTTTATGGACAGTCATGTACATTTTGATTGTGCGGAGCTTAACGATTTGCTAGGAATTGAACATGGACCAGAATTTGAGCGACAGTGGCTGGCGTGGATCGCAGGAGGGATGGCTCGAGGCAGCCTATGACTCCCTGCTGGAGTCCGGGATAGACTCCGTGAAGATCCTGCCCCTGGCAAAAAAGCTCAACCTGTCGCGCACCAGCTTCTATTGGTTCTTCAAGGATCGCGAAGAGCTTCTGGACGGGCTGGTCTCGCGCTGGCGGGAGAAGAATACAGGTTCGATCGTCAAGCAGTCGGAAGCCTATGCGGAGACCCTGGCGGAAGCGATGCTGAACGTCTTCGACTGTTGGCTGGACAGCCGGCTGTTCGACAGCAAGTTCGAGTTTGCCGTGCGAAGCTGGGCGCTACAGTCGGAGGAGATCCTTCAGGAGGTTCAAGAGGCCGATCGAACGCGGATGGACGCGCTTGCCAGCATGTTCAAACGCTTTGGCCATCCAGAAATCGGCGCGGATGTTCGCGCACGGACAACCTACCTCGTTCAGATCGGCTATATTTCAATGCAGTCGAACGAAAGTATCAGCGTCCGCATGAAGCGCATCCCCGAATATATCGCAATCTACACGGGTGAAATTCCGCAACAGCGCGAGCTTGACCGGTTCTTTGCTAGACATAGCTACAAGCCAGGCTAGGGATGAGATGAGCGGAAAAGCAAGGATCGGGATCATTGGTGGCGCAGGTTGGCTTGGCGGTTCCATCGCAGAGGCGATCCTTCGCACAGGCCTCGCCGATCCTGACGATCTGACGCTCTCCTATCGCCGCTCTCGGCCAGACCGCTTCGCCGCCTCACACTGGACAACGGACAATCAGCTCCTTGCAGACCGTTCGGATGTGGTGATCTTGTCTGTGCGCCCGGAAGACTGGGGTTCGGTGCCTGTGATGCTGGAGCGCAAGCTCCTGATCTCGGTCATGGCTGGTATTCGCGTCTCGGCGCTCATCGAAAGACATGCGACCGAAAGAGTTGTCAGAGCCCTCCCCAACGCTGCCGCCGAAGTCTCATATTCCTACACGCCCTGGATGGCATCGGCCGGTGTCGATACGGATGATCGCAGTCTGGTGCGAAAGATCTTTGGCGCCTGTGGTGTCGAAGACGAAGTGGGCATCGAAACGCAGATCGATTACCTGACAGGCATGTCTGGCACCGGCCCCGCCTTTCCCGCGCTCCTTGCCGCGGCAATGATGAAGCACGCGATCAGTCAAGGTTTGCCTGGGGAGATTGCCCGGCGAGCTGTCCTGACGATGCTGACGGGAACCGGACGCCTGCTGGAACGACAGCAGGACGACCCGGCCGAGATCGTCAATCGCTTTCTCGAATATCGCGGCGTGACCGCGGCGGGCATTGAAGAGATGCGCGCTTCGGGCTTCGACGATGCTGTTTCCAATGGCTTGTCCGCAGCCTTCAAGAAATCGGTGAGTATGGGAGACGCTTCCTAACGACCGTTGCAGCGGGTTTTCGCGGCGTCCCGCTCAGGAATACATGCCGCTAAAAAAAGGGAACGATAATGACCAAGTTATTGGCTTCTACGTGCATGGTATTTGGGCTGCTGGGAGTGGCCTCTTACGCAAATGCAGCAGAGTGTGGCAGCGTCACAATCGCGAGCATGAACTGGCAGAGTGCCGAAGTCCTGTCGAACCTGGATAAGATCATCCTGAACGAGGGATATGGCTGCCAGGCCGAAATCACTGTGGGTGATACCGTTCCAACGATCACGTCGATGGCGGAGAAGGGCGAACCCGACATCGCTCCCGAAGCCTGGATAGACCTTCTTCCTGAGGTCGTGAAGAAGGGCACAGATGAGGGACGTATCATCAAGGTCGGTTCGCCACTTCCCGATGGAGGCATCCAGGGTTGGTGGATCCCCAAATATCTGGCGGACGCCCATCCTGACGTAAAAACGATTCCTGACATGCTCAAGCACCCGGAATTGTTCCCGGACGCGGAAGACGCCTCGAAGGGAGCAATTTACAACGGACCGCAGGGCTGGGGCGGCACCGTGGTCACGTCGCAGCTCTTCAAGGCGTTCGATGCTGAAAAGGCGGGCTTCAAGCTCGTGGACACTGGTTCCGGCGCGGGCCTCGATGGCTCGATCGCAAAGGCATACGAGCGCAAGCAGGGCTGGGTCGGCTACTACTGGGCCCCGACGGCTTTGCTTGGCAAGTATGAAATGGTGAAGCTCGAAGCCGGCGTCCCAGCCGACGCTGCCGAGTGGAAACGCTGCAATACCGTTGCTGACTGTGCCGATCCGAAGCCGAACGCATGGCCGGTCGATACAATCGTCACGCTCGTTGCAAAGCCATTCTCCGAAAAGGCCGGGCCCGATGTGATGGCCTACCTGGAGAAACGCTCGTGGAGCAATGACACCGTCAACAAGCTGATGGCATGGATGACGGACAATCAGGCGAGCGGCGAGGACGGTGCCAAGCACTTCCTGAAGGAAAACAAAGACATCTGGGCAAAGTGGGTGTCGGAAGACGCAGCAAAGAAAATCGAAGCCTCGCTTTGATTGTTGAATGGGCGGCGCGTTTTGACACGCGCCGCCACTTCAGAAGCCGGAAAGCAACCAGAAGACTTGTCACGGCTCTTTCAGAGAAAGGGGAACCGAATGGAATGGTTTTACAAATTTCCGCACATGAATGACGACAGTCTTCGCGACCTCAAGAAGATGATTGACGACGGATTTCGCGCCTTCACGAGGGCATACGGCGATTCAATCGAGAGCTTCTTTTCTCCTTTGCAACACTTCCTGATCGCCGTCGACCGCTTCATGACCCAAACGCCGTGGCCGATCATAACGCTGATGGTCCTCGTTGTTGCGTGGCTCGGAAGCCGCAGCTTGAAGATCGTACTGGGCTGTCTCGTGACGTTGCTGCTCATCGGCTACTTCGACATGTGGGAAGACACGATGCGGACCGTGTCGATGATCTTCGTCTGCACGGTCTTGTCCATCGCGCTCGGCTTGCCCATCGGGATCGTGATGGCGCGATCCGACCGGTTCCAGCGCGTCGTCCATCCGATCCTCGACGTGATGCAGACCATGCCGAGTTTCGTCTATCTCATCCCCGTCGTCATGCTGCTCGGGATTGGCCGTGTTCCCGGTCTCATCGCCGTCGTGATCTATGCAATTCCGCCGATGATCCGATTGACCGACCTCGGCATTCGACTGGTCGACAAGGACGTGCTTGAGGCAGCTGACGCCTTCGGGGTTTCAAATTCCCAGAAGCTTTTCAAGGTGCAGATGCCGCTTGCCCTGCCAACCATCATGGCCGGGATCAACCAGACCATCATGATGGCGCTGGCAATGGTCGTGATAGCCTCGATGATCGGCGTCCAGGGCCTTGGACAACCGGTCCTGAAGGCGATCGCCAATCAGTACTTCACGCTGGGCATTTTCAACGGCCTTGCCATTGTCGGCATTGCTATCATCTTCGATCGGGTCAGCCAGGCATATGGCAAGCGGCTCCAGAAGCATCGGGAGATCGTTCATGGGTGATCACGATTTCGGCGGCATCAAGATCCGCCATCTCTTCAAGATCTTCGGTCCGAACGCGAGATCGCACATCGAGGCGGTCCAGAACGGACTGACAAAGGCCGAGTTGAACCGGAAGCACGGTCACGTACTTGGGCTTCGCGATATCAATATCGAAATGCCGTCGGGCTCCATCCAGGTCATCATGGGCCTGTCCGGCTCGGGGAAGTCGACGCTCATTCGTCACATCAACCGACTGATCGATCCGACCGCTGGCGAAGTGCTTGTCGACGGCGTGGACGTGGTCAAGATGGATGAGACCGAGCTTCGCACATTCCGCCGGCATCAGACGGCGATGGTGTTTCAGAAGTTCGCCCTCCTGCCGCATCGCAACGTTCTCGACAACACGCTATTCGGCTTAGAAGTCCAGGGTGTGGAGCGTTCGAAGGCAGTCGACGTGGCGATGCGATGGCTGGAGCGCGTCGGATTGAAGGGCTTCGAGGAGAAATACCCGAACCAGCTTTCGGGCGGCATGCAGCAGCGCGTCGGCCTGGCGCGCGCCCTTTCGAATGACGCACCCGTTCTCTTGATGGATGAGGCCTATTCCGCGCTCGATCCGCTGATCCGCACGGATATGCAGTCGGTGCTGCTCGACATCCAGCGGGAGATCAAGAAGACCATCGTCTTCATCACGCATGATCTCGACGAGGCACTGAGACTGGGAGACCAGATCGCCATCCTGCGCGATGGCGAAATCATCCAGCAAGGCAGCAGTCAGGACATCGTGTTGCGACCGGCAGACGAATACGTCGCCAACTTCGTCAAGGAGGTCAACCGCGGCCGCGTGGTTCAGGTCAGCGCCATCATGAGACCGATGCGACCCGGAGCTGCCGTCAGCGGTGTCACCGTCGATGCTACGACGACGGTCGAGGAGGCCGTTCGCCTGCTTGCGTCGGTTCCGGATGGCGATGTGACCGTCATCGGGCAAGGATCTCGTCCCGTCGGGATGGTCACCTTCCGCCAGCTTGCGACCGCGATGGTCAACTCGGATACGGTCCAAACGCGCGAGGATGCCATTGCACTCGCGCAGTAAGGCTCCCGCGAAGAGGTCCGGCCCTGATGTCCGCTGAACGCGTGCGCGGAATTCATCGCGAGTTCCGTGCCCACACGTCCCCAAGGGATAATCGTTCGGCCCGTCAGGCCCCCTCAAAGCAAGTTCAGTCCAGACAAAGACGCGTGGCGCCTCCCTCCGCCAGGTGTCAATGGATCCTGCCCAAGGCCACGGCGTCGATAAGACCGTCATAGCCACAACCTAGCAACGACCTACATCCGGGAGCGGCCATGCCCGAAAAGTTTCCCCGCCTCTTCAGTCCGCTTCAGATTCGTGGGCACACGCTCCGCAATCGCATCGTGTTTGGCGCTCACACCGCGAACATGGCTGTCGACGGGCTGCCGACGGAGCGCCATGTCGCCTACTACGCCGAGCGTGCTATCGGCGGCGCCGGGATGATTGTCGTCGAACCGATGCCGGTCCATGCTGCCGCGGTTCTGACGCAAAGAAACTTCCGTCATTGCGACGATAGCGTGATTCCGCACTTTGCCAGGCTTGTTCGCGCCATCAAGGAGAATGGAGCCGTCGCAATCCAGCAGCTCTACCACGTCGGGGCGCATGGCGACTCCGACAACTCCTTCCATCCCCATTGGTCGCCGTCCGGTCTGCCGAGCTACCACGATAGTGACGGCTCGCATCCAATGACGGAAGACGAGATCTGGGAGACGATCGACGGGTTTGTTCAGGCGGCGCGCCGATGTCGCGAGGCCGGCTTCGACGGTGTCGAAGTATGGGCAGCCTATCTGGGGATGGTCGACCAATTCTGGACGCCTTGGAGCAATCGACGCGAAGACCAGTGGGGAGGCTCGCTCGAAAACCGCACGCGCATGTCTCGCGAGATTCTCTTTCGGATCAGAGAGACATGCGGACCAGATTTCATCATAGGCCTCGCAGTCAGCGACGAGCCGGATGTGAAGGCCGCGCTGCAGCGAGACGAGCTCGCGGAGATCGTGAAGCTTCACGACGAGCTTGGCCTGATGGACTATGTCACATGCGGGTCTGGCGGATACCTCGACTTCTACAAGCTCATGCCGACATTCATTTATCCTGAAAAGCTCGGCGCCGATCTTGCCGCCTGCCTCAAGAAGGTCGTGAGAAATTCCGCCGTCATTGCCGAAAGCCATATCCGAACACCTGAAAATGCGGAGACAGTTCTTGGCGAAGGCGCGTGCGACCTTGTGTCGATCGTTCGTGGACAGATCGCCGACCCTCACCTGGCACGCAAGGCCGGTGAAGGCCGCCCCGAAGACATCCGCGGCTGCATATCCTGCAACCAGATGTGCTGGGGGCGCCGTTCCCGGGACTACTGGATAAGCTGTCTGATCAATCCTTCGGCGGGACGAGAATTCGAATGGAAAGGCGATCGCTTCACCAAGACATCCAATCCAAAACGCGTGTTTGTCATCGGTGGCGGCCCGGCGGGGCTCGAAGCGGCAAGGGTAGCGGCTGAACGCGGCCACAGGGTCGTCCTCTCGGAAGCCGGAACGCGTCTCGGTGGCAATTTCCTGCTCGCCGGCCTGCAGCCGAGGCGTGCCCAGATCCTTGATCTGCTTGCCTGGTATGAACGCCAACTGGAAAAGCTCGGCGTTGACGTCAGACTGAATAGCTATGTGGAAGCAGATGACATCGACCCGTCGAAGGTGGACGTCGTGATCGTCGCGACCGGCTCCTATTCTCCGGAAACCGGGTTCCAGAAGGCCTTGCCGACGATTGCGGCGATGCCCGGGCTAGACAAGGGCGGCGTGTTCACCGTCGAGGCAGTCATGGCAAGGCAGGCAAGGCCAGGCAAGCACGTCCTTCTCCTGGACGAGGGCGGCGGCTGGCGTGGTTGCGGGACGGCCTGGAAGCTGGCGGAGGACGGCCATCAGGTCACGATCGTCACGCCCGACCCGTTCGTCGGAAAGGAGCTTCAAAGAACGGCTGCCGATGTTCCGATGCGGCAGGCTTTGAAAAAGCTTGGCGTGCAGTGGATCACGGAGGTCAGCATCGCTGAATGGTACGGAAACGGTGCAACGCTTCTGGATCACAACACTGGTGAGCGCAACTTTATAGAGGCGGACAGCCTGGTCACCGCAACGACAAATCATCCGATGGACTGGCTGATGCCAGGTCTGCTCGAACTGGGTGTTCCCGCGCGACAGATCGGCGATTGCGCGGCACCGCGGCAAGCTCCTTACGCCTTCTACGAAGGCAGAAAAGCGGGATTGGAGATCTGACATGTCCGAGGAGATCGTGCTCAAAAGGAAGGACGCCGAGGAACTTGCAATGAAGGCGTGCCTGGCCTCCGGCGCGGCTCGCGCGTGCGCACGCTCTCTCGTGGACGCCACGCTTTCGGCGGCAAGCTACGGTCCCCCTACCCTCGGGTTTCCGCACTTCGTGGATTATCTCGATGGATTTCGCGAGGGACGAATAAATCGCGAGCCCAAGCCGCGATTGGACCGCGCCTTCCCCGCATTTCTCGTTTCCGATGCAGATCGCGGCATCGCTCAGCTAGGCTTCGATCTCGCTTTTAAAGATCTGCTCGACGCGGTTCGCAGTTTTGGAGTTGCTGTCTTCACGCAAACCAACAGCTACACCACCGGCGAACTCGGATACTACGTCCGCAGACTTTGCAATGAGGGTGTGATTGGACTGGCGGCTACCAACGCAAATGCCATGATGGTCGCGCAAGCCGGCGGACCTGTAGTCTACAGCACAAATCCGATGGCATTCGGATTTCCGCTCGGCGAGCACATACCGCCCATGATCATCGATCAGGCGTCGAGCGCCACCGCCTTCGTCAACATCGTCAGAGCGGCCGAAGAGAAAGACCCAATCCCGAAGGGTTGGGCAGTCGACGCAGGCGGCAACGCGACTGAGGATGCGGAAGAGGCGCTGACGGGAGCTCTGTTGCCCTTCGGCGGCCGCAAAGGAGCCAATGTAGCGCTGCTGGTGGAGATGCTGTCTGCTGGCCTTTCCGGTGGCCCCTGGTCTCTGGACACGCCGGATTTCAGGTCGGGGACCACGTCGCCCGCGGTGGGGCTCAGCGTGATTGCAATCATGCCCGGTCCGGGAGCTGACGGACGGATCGAGCGGGCACTTCGCCAAGTCGAACGCCTGCAAGAAAAAAGCGTGTTCGTGCCGGGCGTTACGGGAGTTAATTCTACTCACACATCAGGAGAATTCTCCATCCCCCGAAGCGTATATGAAAAGATCGCCACCATCGCCAAGACAGCTTTAGACGGGGAGCCCTCCAACCGCAAACATTGCGACGGCTATCCAAAATAGCAGACACACTTCTGTCGCAACCAAGAAGCCCATTGCACGATCGCTCATCATCCCCTCCTCGACCGCGCTGCGTTGAAGCGCTCACTCGGCTAAGATATGCCATTGTCGCCAGGCGATATCGCGCTTACGCAGCAACTCGATAGACCGCTTTCGAAGAGTGGAAATGTTGATGTCTACGAGCACTCATTCCCGGCCACCCTTCGAACTCCTCACACACTTCCAGGGGACCGGACCTTTTCTTGGCACGGTTGAATGCCCCTGCTGTATGCCGAGCTTCGATCGATCTCACTCCCTCAACCGAAGCCTGCTAGAAAGGTAGAATCCAGCATGGCGCCGCACCACCAACCAGGGCGCGAATTTCGACATTGCCACACTGTTTTGTTAAGGCGTTGCTAAATTACAGCAAGATGCGATTGCCGTTCCGGCAATGTGAAATGTTTCTTCCTTCGAGCCATGTCTTGACCGGCTTCGTGCCGGCCAACTGATTGCGTATTCTAGGCGGATTCGACACCAGACGATCGGCATTGTCTTCGACCTAGTCATGCGGATATATATGACGAAAGGAAAAATATCGGAGATAGGCGTGCGGAGAGAGACTGCGGACGAAACTGTCGCTGAAAGCAGCTACAGGCAGATACGGGCGGACATAATCTTCGGCCGCCTTGCGCCCGGCCTGAAGCTCAAGCTTGAGAATTTGAAGAGTGCCTACGAGACGAGCGTCAGCACTCTGCGGGAAATTCTCAACCGCCTGACGTCCGAAGGGCTCGTGGTGGCTGAAGGACAGCGGGGTTTTGAGGTCGCCCGCGTGTCGGTTGCTGACCTGAAAGAGGTTGCGGCTCTCCGTTTGCTTCTCGAAGAGCATGCGCTCGAGCAGTCGTTCGAACAGGGCGATGTAGAGTGGGAAGCGAGGCTGGTGTCTGCCCATTATAAGCTGGCACGCATGGAAGAGGTCATGGCTTCGGGCGATTCCAGCAGCGCGGAAGACTGGAAGCGCTATGACTGGGAGTTTCACCAAGCGCTGATTTCCGCCTGTGGATCGCGTCTGCTCATGGAGACCCATTCGGCCGTCTTCGACAAGTACTTGCGTTATCAGATGGTTGCGCTGTCTTACCGTGGACGTGTTGCCGAGCAGGAACATAGGCAGCTCCTGGAGGCCGCCCTGCAACGCGACAGCAAGACGGCAAAGAAAATCCTGCAGCGTCACATACAAGGCGGCGTCGAGCATGCGCTCGAAAAGGGATCGCTATCGGCCCTTCCGTCACAAACGTGATCGATGCCGACCTGGCGCTTGATCAAAGCAGAGGATCTCATGCTCAAAATTGCTGCTGAAACAGCCGAGACTGTCAGCGACATCGTCTTTCGACAGATCCGTCAGGATATCATTTCGGGGACCTTGGCGCCCGGTGCAAAGATCAAGCTTGAGCAGGCCAAGGAGCGGTATTCCATCAGTGTCTCGTCACTGCGCGAGATTTTGAGCCGCCTGACCACGGAGAACCTGGTGTTGGCCGAGGGCCAGCGCGGGTTCGAAGTCAGTCCCGCGACCCGCAAGGAACTCGAGGAGCTTGCCGATCTTCGCACCGTGCTGGAGACACATGCGATCGGATTGTCCTTTTCGGCTGGAAATCTCGAGTGGGAGGGACGCATCGTTGCCGCCCACCATAAGCTGGCGGCTGCGGAAAAGAAGCTGCTTGCGGGCGATGCCTCGCGTACCATCGACTGGGTTCGCTATGACTGGGAGTTTCACCAGGCGATCGTATCGGCCTGCAATTCGGCCACGCTCCTGGCGGCGCTATCTTCGGTGTTCGACAGGTTTCTGCGCTATCATATGCTTGCCCAGAGCTTTCGCGGTCGGGCGGTTGTCGAAGACCACAAGCTCCTCTTCGAACTCGCCTTGAAGCGCGACGTCGAAGGAGCCCGTTCTGTCATCCGCCGACATGTAGAGAGCGGCGTGGCACACGTTCTGAGGAGCGGGCGCATTACCTGACGAGGCGCCGCTCAGACGGCGTCCTTCGGTATGCCCTCGGGCCGCATCTGCTTCTTGAGTGCTGCGATACGGAAAATGGCATTCGGTGCCCCATAGCCCCGATAGCCGCGTCGTTCGACGATTTCGAAGAAGAAGCCCTCACCATAGGTGCCGCTGTAGAGCTGAAAATAGTCTCCGTGCTCGTCACGGTCATAGAGGATGTTTTCTGCTTTCAGGCGCTCGGTCAGATCGGGGTCAAGTCCGAAGCGGGCTTCAATATCATCATAATAGTTGGGCGAGATATGGAGTGGCTTGAAGCCCTGGCTACGGAGTGATCTGGCGGTGACGAAAATGTCATCGGTGGAAAACGCCAGATGCTGAATGCCCGAACCGAATTTCTCGGCGATGAAGTGCCCCGCCAGCGTACGGCGGTTTTCAGCACCATTCATGGTAATCCGCAGCGTACCGGGCTCATTCTCGACGACCTGGCTACGCACGATGCCGCTCGGGTCGATGATATCGACCATCGGCGTTTTTCTGGTTTCGAAGATCGATGTGTAGAAGAGCAGCCAGGTCAGCATTTCGTCATAGGCAACCGTCTGGGCGACGTGGTCGAACTGCAGCAGTCCGGCGCCAACGATGCCGCTTTCATCCGAAACCGCCTCGAAGTCGATCTCCGGGAACCGGCCAAGCGGGCTCGTGTCGTCGATGAGGTAGATCAGGCCGCCGCCGACACCCCGGACAGTGGGAAATTCGAGCTCCCCATCGACAACAGGCTGTCGGAATGGTTCTGCGTCCAGGGCAAGGGCACGCTGATAGGCCTTTTCGGCATCCTCGACATTGAGTGCGATCGCATAAGCAAATGTGCCGTGGACCGCATAGGCTGCGCTGGCAAAGCCAAGCGGATCTGTGTTGACCAGAATGCGAATGCTGCCCTGTTCGAACAGCGTGACCTTCTTGGACCGATGGATTGCCGTCTTGCGGAAACCGAGGGTCCGCAAGAGGGAGACCAGTTCGACGGACTCGTCTGTGTCCGTGGCGAATTCGACGAAGCCGACGCCCTTGACCACTGCCCGCTCCGGCATGGCGGCGCCTATCGGGGTATGGACATTGCGACGAACCTGATCTGCCAGATAGATCAGGGAGCGATGGCCATCGGCAGCGATGGCCCGCGTCGAGCCGCCGCGGAATTGATCGTTGAAGATCTCGAGCGAGAAATAGCCGTCATACCCGGTCGAGGCGACCGCCTCGGTGAACGCTGTCACCGGCAGATCGCCCTCGCCTGGCATGTTGCGAAAATGGCGGCTCCAATAGAGCAGATCCATGTCGATCAGCGGCGCATCGGCCAGCTGGACGATGAAGATCTTCTCCTTTGGAATGGAACGGATCGAGTTGATGTCGATCTTGCGCGAGAGCGAATGGAAGCTGTCGAGGATGAGCCCGACATTCGGATGATCGGAACGCCGCACGATTTCCCAGGCATCACGGTGGTCATTGACATAGCGCCCCCAGGCAAGCGCTTCATAGCCCACCTTGAGGCCGCGCCTGGCCGCGCGTTCACCCAGTTCGTGAAAGTCGGCGGCCGCGCGATCAATGCCGCCAAGGGCCGCCTGCGAGACATTCGAGCAGACAAGAACCATGTCGGTTCCGAGCTCCTGCATGACGTCGAACTTACGCTCCGCCCGATCGAAGGTGCGGCTTCGAAGTGCATCGGGCATGCCTTCGAAATCGCGAAAGGGCTGGAAGAGCGTGATTTTGAGCCCCAGATCCCTCGCCATCTTGCCGACATCGGCGGGGCTTCCATCAAAGGCAAGGAAGTCGTTCTCGAAAATCTCGACGCCATCGAATCCTGCTCGTGCAATGGCCTCAAGCTTGTCAGGCAGTTCACCGCTGAGCGTCACCGTCGCAATCGAGGTCTTCATAACCCAATACCTTTCCGTTGGCGCCACGAGAGCGCTGCGAGCAGCCGATTTCGCCTCATGCGCAGCCCCCGATCATGGCATTATGTCAAATGTCGTGAGCATTTCAAATCAATTGGTCAAATCAAAAGTCTCATATGATTTTCAAAAACTCGGTTGATTTGCGCCCGATCCTCTGGCAAAAAGCTGAACATGCAGTCGGGAGAGGAAGACTGTTGGGTCCTAGCGACCGTTCAAAGGAGGAGGAATCAATGTTCAAGTCGATGCTGACGCGCCGAAACGCGATGCTGGGTGTCGCTGCTGTCGTGGCTGCGATCGGGCTCGCCAACCCCGCTGCCGCAGTCACCCCCGAAGAAATCAAGGCCAAAGGAAAGCTCGTCGTTGGCATTCAGGGCGACAACCCGCCATGGGGCTTCGTGACATCAGGCGGCAAGCAGGACGGCCTCGATGCCGATATTGCAACGCTTTACGCAAAGGAACTCGGCGTCTCTGTCGAGTTCGTGCCGTTGGAAGTCAACAACCGCATTCCCGCCCTGACAACTGGTCGTGTCGATGTTCTCTTCGCGACGATGGCCATGCTGCCGGAGCGTGCCAAAGCCGTTCAGTTCAGCAAGCCCTACGTTGCCAACGCCATCGTGCTGATTGCGCCGAAGTCCATGTCGGTCAAGACGAATGATGACATGGCCAATCTTTCGATTGGCGTTGCCAAGGGTGCGGCTCAAGATACCCAGGTCACCAAGAATGCACCCCAGAGCGCCACGATCCGCCGCTTCGACGGTGATGCGCCCAGCGTCCAGGCGCTTGTGTCCGGCCAGGTTCAGGCGCTTGGCGGCAACATCTTCTACATGGACCGTGTCGAAAAGGCTCGTCCAGGCGAGTTCGAAAACAAGCTTGAGTTCCAGAAGCTCTACAACGGCGCTTGCACGCGGCTTGGCGAGAAGGAAATCAACGCTTCGATCAATGCCTTCATCGACAAGATCAAGGCCAATGGCGAGCTCAAGAAGATCTACGACAAGTGGATGAAGGTGCCGGTTCCGGAATTCCCCGCGAGCCTCGAAGGCATTCCGTTCACCGCAAACTGAGCCACAAGCGCTGAAGCAAAGGCAAACTGGCGGGCGTTTCGATGCCCGCCGACGGTGTCGCGACGCCGAAAGCACGGCTTTGCGCATTTCGAGGAGCGCAATCATGAACAAGACGATTTTTGTGCTCAACGGGCCAAACCTGAACCTGCTCGGACAGCGCGAGCCCACCATCTACGGCACGACAACGCTTGCGGACATCAAGGAAAAATGCCTCGCCAAGGCGAATGACCTCGGATTCGACGTCGACTTTCGCCAGACAAATTTCGAGGGCGAACTGGTGGAGAGCGTGCATCAGGCCCGCAACGAGGCCTGCGGTATCATCATCAACCCGGCAGGCTACACGTTCACGTCGATTGCGCTACTCGACGCGCTGAAGACGTTCGATCACCCGAAGATCGAGCTCCACATTTCGAACGTGCATGCGCGCGAGAGCATCTACCATAATTCCCTTATCTCTCGCGTCGCGACGGCAATCATGATCGGCTTTGGAGCAGCTGGTTATGAATTGGCGATCCAGGCCATGGCTGGCATGGTCAGACGCGATTGAGGAGACGCGATGAACTACACGCTGGATTTCACGCCTGTCATTGACGGCCTGCCAAGCCTGCTGCTTGGCTGTCTCGGCACGTTGCTGCTTGCAATCTGTGGCATGCTGCTGGCAATCGTGATCGGCATAGGCGGAGTGGCCTTGCGGGATTCTCGCTACAAGCCGCTGCGCTGGCTGGTGATCAGCTTTGTCGAGCTCATCCGCAACACGCCGTTCCTGGTTCAGATTTTTTTCCTGTATTTCGCGCTTCCACTTGCAGGCATCAGGCTGGATCCGACGCCAACGGCGATCATTGCTCTTGGAATCAACGGCGGCGCCTATGCCATCGAAATTATCCGCGGTGGCGTCCAGTCGATCTCCAAGGGCCAGATGGAGGCCGGCCTCGCTCTTGGCCTGCACAAGGCGCAGGTCTTCCGGCTGATCATCCTCAAGCCGGCGCTCAGGGCGATCTATCCATCGCTGACCAGCCAGTTCGTGTTGCTGACGCTGTCGACCAGCATTGCCTCGGCAATTTCTGCCTATGAGCTCACCTCGGTTTCGCAGCGCATCGAGTCCGAAAGCTTCCGCAGCTTCGAGGTCTATTTCACGGTGACGGTTTTCTACCTCGTCATTTCCTGGCTGATGATGCGCCTCTTTGCGTTCTTTTCGGCACGTTACTTCACCTATCCGGTCAAGTAGGAGCAATCGATGGGCAGCGAAGAATTCGTCTTCCTTCTGATCGGTCTGAAATGGACCGTCGTCTTGTCCGCGGTTGGCTTTGTCTGCGGATGCGTTGCCGGGCTTGGTGTGGCGCTCGCTCGGACATCGGAAATTCCGCTGCTGGAACGAGTGACGGCCGGCTACATCGCGGTCTTCCAAGGCACTCCTCTCCTGATGCAGCTGTTCGTGGTTTATTACGGTCTAGCCCTCATCGGCTTCAAGCTCGATGCCTGGGTGGCAGTTGCCATCGGTCTGACCCTGCATGCCAGCGCCTATCTGGGCGAAATCTGGCGCGGCTCGATCGAAGCGGTTCCGCGCGGCCAGAGCGAGGCCGCAAGAGCGCTCAGCCTCAAATATGTCTCGCGCATGAGGGACGTGATCCTGCCGCAGGCACTGCGCATCTCGCTGCCGGCAACGATCGGTTTCCTGGTGCAGTTGATCAAGGGAACCTCGCTCGCCTCCATCGTCGGCTTCACGGAGCTTACCCGCGCCGGCAACATCATTTCCAACCAGATCTTCGAGCCGCTGACGGTCTTCGGGATCGTGGGCGCACTGTATTTCCTGATGTGCTGCCCGCTGACGATCTTCGGTGCCCGTCTTGAACGGAAGTTCGCCGCGGCATCGCGGTGATCTCCGGCGCCGACCACGAAAGAGACGGAACCATGAACAGTCCTTCGCCCGCATCGACCGCCGAGACCATGATCACCATGAGCCACGTGGAGAAATGGTATGGCGCCTTTCAGGCCCTGTACGACATCAACCTGTCCGTTCGCAAGGGCGAGAGAATCGTGCTCTGCGGCCCCTCCGGCAGTGGAAAATCGACGCTCATCCGCTGCATCAACCATCTGGAGACCTATCAGAAGGGCGAAATCCGCGTCGGCGGCATCCTGCTCGGAAACCAGGCAAAGGCGATCGATGCGATCCGCCGCGAAGTCGGCATGGTCTTCCAGCAGTTCAATCTCTTTCCGCATCTGACCGTGCTGCAAAACTGCATGCTGGCTCCGATGCGGGCGCTTGGCGTCGGAAAGGCGGAGGCCGAAGACCGCGCACGTTCTCTGCTTGCCCGGGTCAAGATCCTCGAACAGGCCGGCAAATATCCTGTGCAGCTTTCCGGCGGCCAACAGCAGCGTGTCGCGATTGCGCGGGCGCTCTGCATGCGGCCGAAGATCATGCTCTTCGATGAGCCAACCTCGGCACTCGATCCGGAGATGGTCAAGGAAGTCCTCGACACCATGATCGGCCTTGCTGACGAAGGCATGACGATGGTCTGCGTGACGCATGAAATGGGCTTCGCCCGGCAAATTGCAAACCGCGTCATCTTCATGGCGAGCGGCGCGATCGTCGAGGAAGCGCCACCCGGGGAATTCTTCACCAACCCCCGCCATGAGCGCACACGCAAATTCCTCGGTGAAATCCTGCGCAACTAGGATCTGTGAGGGAATTTTCATGTCAGCACAATCGCAGACGCCTCCCCTGAAGATCGCGGTGATGGGCGCCGGTCTTATCGGAAGGCGCCATATCGAAGGCATTCTGGCCGAGCCGCACACGACACTATCGGCCGTGATCGATCCCTCCGATGCCGGGCGCGACTTTGTGACAAGCAAGGGTGCTGCATGGTTTTCAACGTTTGCCGAAGCCATAGCACGCGACCGACCGGACGGCGTCATCGTTGCCACCCCGAACCAGCTTCATGTCACCAACGCCCTTAATGTCATCGCCGCAGGAATTCCGGTCCTTGTCGAAAAGCCGATTGCTGACAAGGCACAAGCGGCGGTGGCTCTCGTCGATGCTGGTTCAAAGGCAGGTGTCCCTATCCTCGTTGGTCACCATCGCCGCCACAACCCGATGATACGACAAGCAAAGCAAATCCTGGACAGTGGTCGGCTCGGGAAGATCCTGACCGTTCAGGGAACATTCTGGGTTGCCAAGCCGGACGGTTACTTCGATGTCTCCTGGCGCCGGGAGGAAGGTGCAGGGCCGGCCTTCATCAACCTGATCCATGACGTTGATCTCTTCCGTCATCTCTTCGGAGAGGTGGAAGCTGTCCATGCGATGGAGGCGAATTCGGTCCGCATGCACTCTGTCGAGGATAGCATTGCTGTCCTGCTTCGTTTCGCGAGCGGTGTCCTTGGAACGTTAAATGCATCCGACGCCGTCCCATCTCCCTGGAGCTGGGAGATGACGACGGCAGAGAACCCCGCCTTTCCGCAGCAGGATCAATCCTGCTACCAGATCGGTGGGACCGGGGGATCGCTCGCCATTCCCCAGCTTGCGCTTTGGACCAATGCGTCGAAACCGGATTGGCTGGAGCCGCTTGTCAAAGAGCGCGTGCCATTTGAACCTGCCGACCCGCTGGCGATACAGCTTCGTCACTTCTGCGACGTCATTCGCCGCGAGGCCGAACCGCTTGTTAGCGGAGCGGAAGGTCTCGCCACCTTGCGCGTCATCGAGGCGATCAAGGCGTCCGCGCGCTCGGGCGAAACGATCCAGCTGGGTGAACGCAGCGTGAGGCCCCTGATATGATCACCGGAACCACAAAGCTTATCGCGCACCTCGGCTATCCAACAGAATCCTTCAAGGCGCCACTCATCTACAATCCCTATTTCGAAAAGAGCGGCATCGACGCTGTCGTCGTACCGATGGGCTGCAAGCCGGAAGACTATCCTTCGTTTCTCAAGCTTATCTTCAGGCTCTCGAACATCCATGGTGCCCTCATCACCATGCCGCACAAGATTACGACGATAGGATTG
>Ga0207426_1000653_pt1 | contig 42624 bp, 44 predicted proteins | sample AraplaMF_Cvi_mMS_FD_184265 | JGI IMG/M metagenome (GOLD analysis project Ga0207426, IMG submission 184265) | Arabidopsis root microbial communities from the University of North Carolina, USA - plate scrape MF_Cvi_mMS (SPAdes) (version 2) | ecosystem: Host-associated > Plants > Roots > Endosphere... | reverse complement strand
CGCGCCAATGCGCGGATGAACGCCGGCCCTGGCGATGCCGGCAGGAATGCCGACAGGCCGGAGGATCCGGTTGCCCGCCTGCGCCAGCGCGCCGAGGACATGGGCGCGACGTCGGCGGCCCTGAAGAAGATCGCCGATGCCGCCGACCCGCTCTACAAGACCCTGGACGAGGGCCAGAAGCGGCGCCTCGCCGTGCTGACCCGCCACCGCGGCCCGTTCGGCGGCGGCGAAGACGGCCCGCACCGCCACTTCATGGAGCGCGGCATGGACCGCATGATGGAGCGCGGCATGGAGCACTTCCATCGTGACCGTTTCGACCGCGACGGCGGCCCCGACCGGGACCGCGAGGGCCGGCTCTAAACGGATTTCGCGACGATTAACCCTGGAGAAGCCGCTGGAATCCAGCGGCTTTTCGCTTCCTGGGGACGGACGAAAAACCTTCATTGCATCGCTTGCCATACCCGGATCGCTTTGCTAAACGACCGACCTCGCAAGGCATTGACCGCCTTTCGGGCGCATAGCTCAGTTGGTAGAGCAGCTGACTCTTAATCAGCGGGTCCCAGGTTCGAGCCCTGGTGCGCCCACCATATAAATCAAGACCTTAGCGAGAGAAACCGTTTGAAAGAGCCGGACTAAAACGGTTTTTCAAACGGTGTTTTTAGCGGCCGATCGGCCAGTCCACTCTCGGCATTGTGATCTGCGTCAACGCGGCGGAGACTCGGGGACTCGCTTAAAGCCGCCCCACATGGCCTGCATTCTCCCACTTCTGTTCAATGTCATCGGCGACGCATTGGTTCGGTTGCGCGGTGCTTCCGTCGAAATAGCGCTTGAAGTCGACGTGGACCCTCATGTTGTCCGGTCGGTTTCTTTTCGACACGTTCGACACGCTTGATGGTAGCCGCTCAAAATCCGGCACCATCAGCCAGATAAAGGTTTCGGTCGTCGACAATAGGGGAAAAAAAGCTGACACCTACTTGGCTGAATGGTCGTGGTCAGGCAGCGGGGGAACGCAGAATGGCTCACAGACGGTTGTTATCGATCTGAAATCAGCAACCGGTGCGACTGTCGAATCCCTGACGTTTCCGCTTGACCGCAGTCATTGCTACTACCCCGGCAATCCGCAGCGTTTTGCAGGCGATTTGAAGAATGCCGCAAGTCTAGTGTCAGGCATCCAGGTCTCGGTGACTGCAGTGGAGGGCCGGCAGGGCCGCTGCTGAGCTGGCCAAGATCGGTTCGTGTCTCAGTTTGAGATTTAGGCGGTCTTTTTATTGGGGCCGTGAACAGCCGGGACCGGGTTAGCTCGATCAGGGCTCGCGCGTTGAGGAATTATCAATGGGAGACGGGTTCAATTTTGAAAATTTGAAGGCCGCAATCTTGGCACTGAGTAGGGCAACAGACTGGGCCACCGCCCGACGCAAATGGGTTCTTACCGGCGTTTACGAGGCGGATCAGCCTGAAACGTGCCTTTGCGAACATTTTCCCATCATAGAAATATGCGTCATCAAAAATACTATTACTCAGGCTGTCGCTGAGGTGGGCAATGTATGCGTGAAGCGGTTTCTCGGAATTAGGTCTGACCTAATCTTCGCGGCGCTGAAGCGGATCAGGAAGGACATCACCAAAAGCCTGAACGAGGACGCCATCGTTCTCTGTCTTAAAAACCATCTGATCAATCAGTGGGAATACGAGTTCCTTCAAGATACCAAACGCAAGCGCTCATTGAGCGAGAAGCAAATGTCCAAGCGCATGGACATCAATAGAAAGGTCCTAACGGCGATGGCTCATCGGGGGGTAAGAACTTGAATTTCAAACTAAGAGACCGAGCATGCCAAAAAACGATTATGACGATCCTGAACTTACGTTTCCAAGGCTGGAAGCCCGAATCCGGCTCTTGGACAGTGAAACATACTGGCTACAGGTCTGGTTTCATAAGGAGCCTGGCGCGCCTCGTGAGGTGCTGGCCAATGGCAAGCGTGCAGGCAACGTGTGGGATGCCCACGAGCATTTGAGGAAATTGAAGGCCTTAACTAGCGCCCGTTGCGATCCTGACGATATTACAGTTGAGAACGCAGAAATTTCAAACTGAGACCCCTTTGATTTCGATGACCCATCAAGTCGTGACAGCGGCTCCACGCAGCATGGAGCGGTAAAGCCGGCGCCGTCGGAACGAAATCCTGGTTCGCAGCTCGCCGGTCGCGGCGGCTACGGCTTGCGCCAGCGGTCCGGCCGCCCGGCGCTCGTATGTCGCACCCGTTCAACCAGAGGCTCACGACCGGGCTCGAGCTCGTGAGCCCGGTCGATGGCTTCCCGTTGCGTCTCCAGGACATCGCTGGCACGTTCCGAGCCGCCGCGCCGCACGGCGTAGTCGCCCTGCGGGCGCCGCTCCACAAACAGCTGCCTTTTGCTCATAGGTCTTCTTACTCCTCAGCCCCCTCAGAGGGGGCACTGATCCATTGCCAGCAGGTTATCGTTCCAGACGCCATCGGCGTAGGTGCGCACGTAGGCGGGCCGACCGTGCGGCCGCACGACGCCGATGTCCGCGCGTTTGCCAGTGCGCGGATCGCGCGTGAAGAAGGTGTTGGTCTTGGCCTCGATGCTGGCGATGACCCGCTCCCGGGACCACTTCCAGTTCTCGCGCGGATTTCCGAGCTCCGTGATGTGCTCATGGGGGCTGTCCGGATGCGGTTTGGTGATACAAGTAACAAGAACGTCGGCCATTTCATTTCCCTTTTGGGTTGCGGCACAGAGTTGTGCTCTAATGACCTATGCTGGGCGGATAGGGCCCCGCCGACATTGGGCGAAAAATGATTTTCGAGCGTGTCCGCGACCGCGTCCGGACACCGCATAAGCGTTTGAGGGGGCGAACGCGTGCCTGCTGAGATTGAGAAGACATTTCGACCGCGCGCCGAGCTTGAGGCCACCATCAAGGGCTTCTCCACGGCCGACTGGGCACGTCTTCACAAAGTCGGCAGGATCTTTGCCTCAGGCACCGATTGGGACTTTGAGGACTTGATCCAGGAGGCACAGTTGCGGACCCTCCGGGGAACGCGCAATTGCCCGGTAGATGTGGACGTCATGAAGCATTTGATCGACACGATGAGCAGCATCGCCAACAGCGAGCGAAAGAAGGCTCGCAATCAGATGCCGCATGTGGCGATCCTGCAAGGCGCCGCTGAAGCCGGCGCCGAGGACCCCGTATCCCCTGATTGGTCGGCCGAGGACAATGCGGTATTCGAGGGGACGTATAAGGAGCTGCTCGCCTTATTCGATGACGACGAAAAGGGTCGAGAGCTAGTCGAGGGAATTGTGGCCGGCTTCGGCGCCGATGACCTCAAGGCGCTGACAGGTCTGCAGGGTACAGCCTACGATAGCAAACGCACGCTGGTCCGGCGACGCTTCCTGAAATTCGCTGCGGGACGGAGGGAAGATGTCTGATCCTGAAGATACAAAGGCGGGCCTTCGCCGTTTGAAGCAGGCCATGGTCGACGACGTGCTGAAGGCGTCCGACCAGGAAGTTCTGGCGCAGTTTGCGGAGGACCTTGGCTCGGCCGAAGCGAACGCGAAACATATGCGCGAAGCCTTCGAGAAAACGATCCTGCTCGCCAACAAGGACCGTCTTCATTCCGCGCGCGCCGGTGTGGCGGCGGGTAAGGTTCCGAGCTCGGCTCCTGCCATTCCCATCGCCGAGGCCCGCGCTCGGCTGCGGCAGGTCTTGGCGGCACATGCCGATGACGAGACATTTACCCTGGCGGCGCGAAAAGAAAGCGAACTCACGGACGCCGATGTGCTCGACATGCTTGAAGCCATGCGCGACCTGGGCCTGATCGAATGAGGACCACACCATGACGCCGGCGGAAATGCTTCTCCAGGAGCTTGGCGTCACTGACCCGGGCGAGATCGACCTCGAAGCCATTGCCCACCACGTAGGCGCGCGCGTGCGATATCGCGCACTGTGTGGCTGTGAAGCCCATATTCTTGGATGCAATGGCGCCGCCGTTATTACGATCAAGAACGACAGTTCTCCGCGTCGCAAGCGATTTTCCATCGCGCATGAGCTGGGGCATTGGCGCTTTCATCGCGGTAAGGCGCTCGTCTGTCGCGTCGATGACTACAAGCCGCGTGATGCGCTATCGCCGGAGAAGGTGGCAGATAGCTACGCGGCAGATCTCTTAATGCCCAGATACCTCTTTCAACCTCAGGCACGCGGCCTTGGAAAACTGACTTTTGATATGGTCGACAAGTTGGGCAGAATTTTCAAGACGAGCCTGACCGCGACATCGATTCGTCTCATCGACCTCGATCACGTGCCGGCCTTCGTTATTTGTCACGGCCCGCGTGGTCGTAAGTGGTTCGCCAGGGCGGCCTGCGTGCCGCGTCACTGGTTTCCACGTGAAGACCTCGATTCGGATAGCTTTGCCTTTGGCGTCCAGTTCGGCCGCCGTCCCGATGACCCGGCGCCTCGCAAGATTGACGCTGACGCTTGGTTTGATCGTCCCGATGCTTCCCGGTTTGTGGTGCGGGAACAAACGGTGCGTATCAGTGAGGATGAAACACTTAGCCTGGTCATTGTCGAGGACGAGCGCATGCTGGAAGGTTAGGCCTCTACACTTTGTGACGCGAATATACCGCCAGTCGTCAGCCGAGTTTTCATTCGCCTTACGAAATCGGAAATTCTCGACGAGTTTGCGCGGCAAGACCGATGTTATCGGCTGGCCATCATCTCGAGCCACTGGCTCCAAGGCGGTGCTCGGTATAAGCCAAGTGCTGTCGCAGAAGCGCAAGGCCTACAGATGAAGGTGCTCGACACGTGGGTGTCTTACTCCGATGTTGCAACGCTACTTGAGCAAGACGCGTCGAGGTTTTCGATCACTACTGATCTTGTGCTTAACCAGCTTCATGCACTCGTTCGTGTCCCGTTCGAGCTGCTAAGCGACTATTACGAGGATCTTGATCGCGCGGCCGGAAGTGCGATGGTCGAAAAGCTTCGCCACGCGGATTGGTACGAATATGCGCGAGCCATCCGAAACAGGGTATCGCACAATTAACGTTTCGATTTTTCACGATACAAGCCGGAGTAGTTCCCCATCACGGCGCTGCATCTCTCTGACTCCGGACTTCGATGGGAAAACCATCACGTTCGAATCGTCTGGCACAAGTCCGGCTATGAGCTCTTTGTTGCGATGCGGGACTTTTCTGAGGCTTTGCCAGAGTGATGATTTGAAGATCATAATTTACCTACTGACCCGTCACCTTGTCGCGAAAACTGCGAAACTTGGCAAGTGCCTCCGCTCCATACCCAAGAGCGCTCTCTAGCACCTCGCGATACCCCATCGCGTTCTTGATCGAATCAGGCACCTCTTTCAAATCGAACTTGTCCCCTAGGCTCTCGCTGAGCGGTAGCTTTGGGTACGGGAGGTGGCTACGCGTATGCGAATGCATGGCAAGAGTTTGCAGAAGCCAACCGAGTTCGGTGTGCTTTTCCTTCAGAGCCAGGAAGGCCTCCTTATCGTCTTCCGAAAGATTCGGGAACCAGAGTGGCAGGAATGGCTCTGCGTGAGTCATCAGACCGTTGAGCTCTGCCAACAGCTTCGGAGAAAAAAAGTTGATCAGCCAAGAGGAGTCGAACGATTCCTGAAACTGCTCCCAAGTTACCAATTCGAGATTGGTTGCATCGGCGGCCTTAAACGACCCGGCCTGAAATCCTTTCATACTAATGATGTAACCCTTGTGGGCGCCTGTGTCGGCGACGACGGTCCGAAATCCGTGAACGACGTTTTGGGGAATAGCAGATTTCCAATACTTGCATTCACATAGAACGATGTAGCGACGACCTCGAACTAGCTCCTCAGCAAAGACGTCGATTTCAACGTTCCCCGTACGGTCGCAATAGTCCTCTCGACCTCGACGGCGAAGCCGCATTCCGCAAGAATGCGCGCCACTTCAAACTGCAAGGCCTGCCATGCCGGCGGAATGATTGTCGTTATCATATTTATCTCTGCAACACTGTATCCAAAACAAGTGGCAGCCGCGAGGGATCTCACCATGTCTCCCAGCTGGGCGCACCACGCGCGATCAATCTTTCGCAATTCGATGGCTCAGCCATGGCCGCACATACCGTCGAATTCGGACGTGACCAAGATCGTCGAGAACGGTGCTCGGTAGAAGCTCGTCAGATGCCAGCAGCGCCTGTGCGGGATGACCAGCATCGAGCAACTTGAGGAGACCGAGAGCAGCCCCACGGTCACGGCTCTCCAACGCGACAGCTCCGAGGAGCAGTAACGCGCGGTGCGATTGTGAGTGTCCGACCCGTTCGAGGATCCGAAGCGCATCGGCGACTGGAAGATGCGCACCCACCAGCACCGTGGCCGATGCCGCCAGTGGCGCCGGCAATCTCATCAACCGATCCTCTGTGATCTTCCCCAAGAGTTCGGGTTCCACCGTGGTTGCGGTGCTCAACGCGTCGATAGCATCGACACGCAGCCAACCCAGTTCCTTGATCGCAACGAGCGACCAAATCTCCTCGCGAATTTTCGGGCCGCAAAGTTGGGCAGCGGCGCTGAGCGCATCCCGGCGAAGCTGTCGATCGGCCGTGTCCTTGGCCAGTTCAACAAGCTTCCCCCCGATCCAATCTTCGAGTGACCCGTACTTCGCGAGTGCTGCTACCGCTTCGCGTGCGATCGGATAAGAGTCCGGCTCGTCGTAGCGAGGCTCGGCGTCAGACCAACGGTCCTGAGTCAGCTGCATGAGCACCGGCAGATGTTCTGGGTGGGGCCGGCCACTGAGCGCAGCCGTCAGGCTTCGACGAACCCGACTACCCTTGTCACCCGCATGACCAAGCAGCTCGACGGGAAGCGGATCCGGTAACCTTGGTACAAGATATTCGAGTGCCGTTTGGCGCGCGTCGGCACGTTCATGGTTCAGCGCCAGCCAAACGAGGGGTTCCTCGCCAATCGCAATCGCTGCCTCTGTTGCAGCCGCAGCATCGGCTTGACCTTTCGCTTCGGCGAGCCACCGGCGGATAGCCCCGACCGGCCTTGATCCGCTAGCGATCATGACCGGGATGATCGCGGCAAGCGTAGCCGGAGCCGCGCCCGCGGCCGCTTCATCAAGCAATGCCAGGGCGGCTCCCGCTACCGCCCTTGCTCCTCGCTTCTTGGTTTCCAACGCCTTGAAAATGTCCGTCGCCGCCGGCGCGAGTTTGGCCAGCAATGACTGCAGTTGTTTCGCCTTGACTCGTCCCCGAGCCGCATGAACCTCGATAAGCAAGGGGACGAACGCCGCAGGCGACCCTGCAAAAGCCTCGAAGCAACTGAGCAAGACATTCGGAGCGGTCACGCACGCGCAATGTACCAAAGACGTTCGCAAGCCCTCATCATTCGGTTGCGACAGAATTCGGTCCGCAAGGAGACCCTCCAGCGCCGCATCCCAACAGTGACGCGCGGCATTCCAGCCGGCTTCCTCATCACCGCTTTTTCGGGTGGCTTCCAGAATGGAACGGACTTCGTCTGCAGTTGCGGGAACACTAGAGTTCAAAATGGCCCGAGCCCAGTGCCCGGCGAAATCCACTAACCGCGAATGGCTCTCCAATTCCTGCCAGCGGCCAGCAGCACGCATAGTGTCGATAAAGGTGTCGACAAAGACCCCCGATGCGTAGCCTTCGTCCTCATTGCTGGTGGCGTAGTATTCCTCGTAGCCATGGTCGTACTCACCATCCTCGATGGCTCGCCACTGCTTCCCGCCTTCTTCCCTGTAGCGTCGCCGTATTGCCGCCAAGTCGTCGAGCGCCTCGACCAGTACGGCCTCGTATCCGGCGAGATCCCTGATAGCGCCTGGCGCGACTGCGTCAACGTTCCGGTCGAATCCCGTCCCGATCAATTGGTGTGCCACCGCAAGAAAAGCCGGTGTAAGACCAGTCGCGATTCGATCGAGCTTGATTACGAAGTTGCGACCATAAGCGCCATGGTCCTGCGGTAGCTGCTCACGAATAAAACGGTCGGCAATAAGGGCAGACCGGGGGTCAGCCGAAACTCGCTTGTACCAAGCATCACTGAAACTTGGCGGCTTCCAATCGTCGATGAAAAATGACCCGGCTCGTCGTATCCCTCGGATGAACCATCGCGCTAGCTCGGAGGGGATAGACGCGCTCGTGCCCACATCTGCCGCCAATTGCAACACGGCCTGGAAGTCGGCTTCGGCGTCGAGGAGGGATTCGTCGAGCCAGGCATCAATGGCTTGCCGGCTTACTTCTGACACCTCGAACGTACCGTCCATCCCCTCAATCGTTGCCCGAAGGTCACCCGCTGCATCCAGCGCCCGGGCCGCCGTTTCCAGGCCCCATGCGCGATAAGCGCCGGTCAGCTCGGTAAGGGCTGCCACGAGTATCTGGAGCGCCGCCTCACTGCGAGGCCAGTTCTCCTTCAAGAACGCTTCGAATCCGGCGCGGACACTCGGATGCGCAAATGAAACCGTTCGCAACGGCTGGCGGAAATGGCGTGTTGCTACCAGGCGGTCGACTGTCTTTTCCAACCCATCGCCCAATGCGGCATCGGACTTTCGCAGCTGCCGCTGCACCGCAATCAGCCGCGTGCGATCGATTTGACCGCGTGCCGCAAGCAGGCCCCATACCACGGCGGATAGACCGATCCGGTCGATCGAGTCGAGATATTTGACCAGGACCCCCTCTACCGCATCGCGGTGAGCGAGGCCGAGCAGACGTCGAAAAAAAGCGTGGTCCGCTTCTTCCGACTGAGGTCCCTCAGCAAGATTGGTAAAGAACAAGTCCAGCTCAAGTGGGGTCTCCAGCGCTTCGAGCGTGTCCTTTCGAAACTCCAGCGCTTTTGGTTGAAGATCGGTCGCGAGCAGGTCCATGCGCTTGTCATAGATCTGCGCCAGTTGTCCGCCGCTATAGTGATCGGCATTGAGCTCGATCGACCATCTCTTCAAGGCTTCGTTGGCGCGCGCTTGTCCAAGCATGTCGCCGCGGGACGTCACGACATATTGGTGGCCGGGACGCGCAGTCTTGAGCAAGCGCGGTAGCTGCTCAGTCCAAGCCTCCGATCCGCGTCTCAGACTATACTGGCCCCAGGGGTCCTCGACGTAGAAAAGCGTGGGGCCGGTGTCGATCAATCGTCTCGTAATCGACGGTTCATCATTCGGATTGACGGGGACAACATCGAGCTGTCCGTCGCGCTGACGGGCCATCTCGCAAAGCGCAATGGCAGCCAACGTTTTTCCTGTCCCGGATGGCCCGGTTATGACGATGGCATTTCGTTCTTGCAGGAGGGATGCCATCTCGTTGAAGTTCGATGGCCTGACGAACGCCACAAGTTCCGCCGCGCTCGCCAAATATCCGCCGTAGGCCCGAATCGTTGCAAGGAGATCATCGCGTGTCCAGACACCCGGGCTGGTTCCGCGCATTCTGCGCCGGGCTTCCTGACGCAGTTGTTCGCGGCACTGCATCTGGCGAGAATGCGGAACGCGCAGGAGATCGCTCAATATATGGCCGATCTCGAACTCGATGAGTCGGTCGGTAACCCCACCCCAGATAGCGATGCGTCCCTCAGGATCAGTAGGTAGCGTCGTCTTTAGCGTTGGCGGAAATTCAAGTGGATCCGATTGCTCCTCAAAATCAAAGACGAGCAAGTTCCGGGCCGCTCCTTTTGCATCAGCATTGGTGACCAGCAAAAAATGCGTGTCCGGATCATCGAGATGATGCTTCGCAGGCCTTCTTCTCTCGCCATGCTTGAGCAAGCTGTCGAAATCGTTGATCGACCACGGCTCGCCCCCGCGATATTTCACTTGGACGACCAGCTTGTAGCCGCTCGCAAGATTCGCGCTCGGCACCACCCGGCCAAGTTGATCGGGTGCTAGGTCCGCTTCCAGATCTTCTTCATTTGCAGGTTCTAATGTGATGCGAGTCGTCGACTTCGTAATCAGTAGCAATCGCAACACGGCAAGCACCGAGACGTTGAGCTGATATTCGTAGCCAACTAGCGCTGCCGTCGCGCCGCTGGATGAACTGGATGCACCTTGTGACAAAGGAGAATGTCGACCTTTCATTCAAACTGGTTCTGCGCACTCTAGAACTGCTTATCACGCCGCCGGATCGCGCGCGTTCGTGTGTGCCTGAAAGCCGCTCACCTTTTGCCAAGTGAAGGTTGGTGCCCGTAAGTGTTGTTCCAGATAGAGAATTGCGAGGATCAAAATGCGCGTCTACTTGGGTTTCGATTTGAGATTTAGGGTCACCTTGTTGCAGGCGCAACGCAGAGACTCTGGGATTGGTTTGGGCGAAGCGTAAAGCCACGAGCCGCAGTCATCGCAGCGAAAGCATTCGAGCAGGCTTTTGAACGCCGCGATGACGGGTTCAAAATCCTTTTTGCCGAAATTGGCCCATTCGTTGTAATGCACCGCCTTGTTGACGACCCACTGTTCAACGCTGCGTGCGCCGTTTGACTCAGACAGCGCCGTCTTGCGACTAAGAGCCTCTTCTTTTGCCGCGGTATTGCCCCAGGATTGGGCGGCGTCCGCAGCTTTGCCGCAGAGTTCTCTCATGCGAACCAGAACGCTCGGCAGGAGTTCACCGAGCTCGTAATTTCCGTCGCTGCGGAATGCCGGCCGCGCCGCCAGCTGGTCTGCAAGGTGCCGAGACGCATATTCAAGATGATGCCGCAATCCATGCGCGGCAGTTTCGACCTTGCCGCGCGAAAGTGCGGCCGCGATTTCATCCCAGATTTCTTCATTTGACTCAACAAGCGGTCCTGTATCAACAGTCCAGCTGTGAAATGCGAGCGATGTCTTGGTGGTCACCAGGCCAGCCGAACGCATCTGCTCCGCCCAAAGGCGGTCATGAGTCGTAATGATGAACTGGGTGTTGGGGAAATACGATTTTAGCAGCTTGCAGAATTGATAGCGATGTCCGGAGTCGACGGACATGACCACGTCGTCGAGCAATGCAAGCGTGAAGCGATCGCCAAACAGACGCTTCATGAGCGCCAGATAAAGGCACACGCCCATCCCGTCCTGATGGCCTTCGCTGTGATAGGCACCCGGCGGAAACAGGCCGCGCTCGTAAAAATTTACGTTGAAATCCAGCTTGCCCTCGCTTGGTCTGAGCTTTGCCGTGAATTTCACTTCGTCGTCTTCGTTAACAGCCTTATAGTAAGTGCTGAAGTCCTTCTCAACGCTGTCATAGAGCGCATTGAGCTCGGTCTCCATGACATCGCAGTAGGCGTCATAAGCGGCTTTGCCGAACCTGGCTGCTTTTTGGGCTGCGTTGCCTTTACGCATCGCGTCGCGATAATCATCGAGGCGCAACTGTGCCGTCGTAAGAAAGGTATGTGCGTCTACATGGGCTGTCTGGTCGGGTTTCGCGTCCACGGCCGCTTTAATAGCAACCAACATTGCGGCGAGCTGACCCGGTAGACCATGCCAGCCGCGTTCAAGCCGCGATTTGATGCCGACAAGGCCCTGCAGGTCTGAGAGACCGCCTCTGAAGGTCTCAAGATCCTGCGCCCAGCGATCGAGCAGCAGGCGGGCGGCATCATTGTGCCCGGCTGCGATTTTGGCAACTGGCGCAATGAGCCCGCTCAACCGCGCGCTGTACTGTGCGAGGGTCGAACCAGCGCCGAGCATCTCGGCTTGAAGCTTGGCGGCTTCTCCAGATTTCGACAGCTTCGTTTCCAGATGCTTACGCAAGTGATCTTCGTCATCCCAGGAGCGATCACAGAGTGGACACTCGGCGCCGTCCAACAGTTCAAGTCCCTTCTCGATCAGAGCGCGGCGCTGAAATGTATCTAGGAGCGAGGAATCGGCTTCAAGACGGGCGATTGCTGCCAGAATGACTGTGGCGGGTTCTGCGCCGGCAGGCCCAATCTTCTCCAAGGCGCCGGAAAGAGCATCAAGATCGCGCAATTGGGATGCCTTGTTGAACTCCGGCAGTTTATCGCCGCCGGAAAGTCCCGCATCGAGCTTGGTATCCGCTGCAAGCGTCGCGATCTCCGGCAGCCCGAGAGCCTTTCGCCGCGCATTGACCGCGCTGAGGAGGTCAGGCGCGCGGAATTCCGCAATCTGCAGGTGTCGCTGCAGCGTGTCCCGACTGGTATCGATCTGTGTCGCCGCGAGCTTTTGTGCGGATTGAAGTCTGTTGGCAGCGGTGTTCAGGGCTGCGCGCGTCTGGCCGATCTCGTCAAGCTTCAAGATCGCCTGAATCTCTTCCGACCGTTTGGTGGGTTCGATCAGGATGAAGCGCAGAATGTCGCGGCGCGATAGTGTGATTTCGGGATGCTCGGCGATTTCGTCGAAGGCCGCCCGGATATCAGGTTCGTTGGGATTGATCGTCGGCTTTTTTGGAGCGGAAACTTTGCGCGTGATGGTCGCCGTCTTCCCAAGTTCCTGGAAATGAACGGTCAGGCTGACGAAGGCCGCGTCCGGAAATTTGGTCTTATCGACATGGGGCCCATGCTCGGCCACGGACAGGCCCTTGGTGCCCGCACCAGTCAGACGACTCATCTTGCCTGTGAGCGCGAACTCGATTGCATCGATCACGCCGCTCTTACCCGATCCATTGGGACCTGATACCGAGAACGTATCCTTGCCGAACGTGATATCCAGCTTGCGGATACCACGTACCTCTTCGATATGGGCGCTCTCGAGCTTGATCATTCGATGTCGCCGGCGTCAGACGCGAACACCTTGGCGAAATCGTCGGCTTTAGGCTTCTTATCGGCCGCCAAGAGATCGGTAATCTGTTTGATCTTTTTTGAATCGAAGTCCTCGTCCTCGGCCAATTTGGCGAGGAACTTGTCTGCAATGGTCTTCTGCAACGTGCTCATGAGCCAATGTCGGCGATTCGTAGGTTTTACCGCTACCGAAAAGATATCTTGGTCAGGTTCTGCCGCCATTCGATGATGCGCGGCGCTGATACATCATCACAATACCACAGTGGACATTAAGGATGGCCGCGGGATTCACGTCAAGCTTCGGATTGGCGAGCTTTGATAAACATCATGGCGTCGAAGGCAGCGAGTTTGGCCTGGCGGTCAGTCGGGTAGGTCAGCCGAGCATATCGCTCGAAACCGGTTGACGGCTGGCTGATAACACCGCTCCAAGTGTCTCCCTTTCGGAAGACCGCGATGTGAAAGCCGTCGGTGTCGATGAAGAAATTACCATTGACCGACGTTTTCCAGCCTTTGCGATTAGGCCAGCTGCGTCGCCTTGCCGCCGCACCACGCATGGTCTTTTCGCGATTGCGGGCGCCGACCAGATCTTCTTCCATATGTCCGGCACATACGCAGCCGCAACGCAGAATGTTAAGGTAACTGGGGTGTTGCATATAATGGACGTAGCGGATGTCCTGCCGCTCGCACATTTCACAGATGGCGTCGGCGGCTCCTAAATCCTCAATATCGATGCACGACCAACCACGATGCGGGACACCACGTTCCGCCCACTTCCCGGGCCCGCCGAGTGGACCTTCCTTGGTCATGAGGTCCCAAATATTTGAGTCAAACATCGACCTTGGCCAGGCCCAAGACGAATTTGCAGCGGTGACTATGGCTCAGTCGCCGCGAGGCGCGGGCTGAAATCGAGCACGGGCCAGTCCTTGGCTTCGGCAGCCTCCCGCGTGAGCGCTGGCGATTCGGGATCCCACTCGAGACGAGCCGTGACGCCACGTTCCGACAACAGCGGCGCGCCATAAACAAAACGCTCCTCATAACGCTGATAAAGCGTGCGGAAGAAATTCGTCAGATGCAAAGGACTCTCGGGCGGCGGAAACTCCGCAAGTACGCTACCCGCCTCCTCGCCGCGCGGCTCGATAAGTGCCATCGTCATGGCCTCGTAACGGCTGATCTCATCGCGCAAGCCGCGCCGCGACGTCATTTCGCGCAACGCCGCATGGAAGCGGACGATGCCTTCGACCACACTGCCATCCTCGAGGACGGCAATGTCGTTCGCCTTCATGCGTTCAATGCCTTTGGTTGACGCGGGCAATTCCGGGACGTCAGCATCCGATGCGGGCTCCGTTTCCGCGACCGTATCTTCCTCGTCGAGATCAGGTGCCTCGAGCGCGTCCTCGATAGTGCGGTTGGCACGAAGGACCGAGAAATAGCCGACGACCATCGCGGGATAGGTAATATGGAGATTGGTGCACTCGCCGATGGTTTCTTCCATACGGTTGGTCAGATTGCGGAACGCCTTTGTGACACCTTTGCACGACACCGCCAGCACCGGACCGACGTGAAGTTTGTTCACCACCACATCGACATTCTTGGTCTTCAATCCGCCAAGGATGACCTGCTCGCCGGAGCCGCCTCTTTGCGGATCAAAGTGGAGGAGATTACGAGCGCGACCTTTCCGGCCCCTCTTCTGCTCGATCCAAAACGGCGGGCGGGGCGTGATATCATCCGGCGCAAAGCCACCCTCCAGGACCAGCCGGCAGGCAATGTACCAGTGTAGCGGTTTAATGTGCCGTGCGCTCTGTGTCTTGCCCTCATGGGTGGCAAAGGCCTTGAATGCTTGCGGCCCGTTGATCCATTGGCAGGGCGAGGCGTCGTTCTTACTACGCTTCGCCATAGTGCCTCCAGGAGCGCATCGTCTGGATCGCATCAGCGATCACGTCATTGTCCGCGCGCCGGATGATCGCAGGATCGGGAAGAAGGATTTGCGTTGCTTCGCGGGGCTCGAGCTTCAGCATTCCGCCCCCGAGCGGATGGCCCTGGAGTTCGCAACTCAGATGTACGAACGGGCTGCCCCATGATGACAGATAGGGTCTGGCAGTTGCACTTTTGAGGCGGACGCTATGGACCGAGTTGGTGCAGGTGCAATTGGCATCATTGCGCACCAAGTTGGGTTCAAGTCCTGACATGTAGGACAGGAAGAAGTCCGGAATCTGCACGTCGGGTACGGAGTACCAGGGATCGCGCACGCGACATTTATACGCCTGCCGGGCAGTCTGGCCGGCCTCCGTGTCCAGGTAGCGCCGAACGGCGCGGGGAACGTCGTCCATTTTTGGCAGTTTGAGCAGCAGAACTGCATCGTCGTTGCGCTTCCATCGTTCCACCACCGATGCTGTCACGCGGGACGGCGGCAGAGCGCGGCCATTGCGGACGGTCGGGTGCAGAAGCGCAGCAGGAATATCCCATTTTTCCGCTTCGCTCGGACGAAGATGAAAAAAGTCGTTGGCCCCACTGACGTAGCCGATGCCAACGGAGGCGAGATCGCCCAGACGCGGCGCTTTATTGGCAAGCGCAATATCGAGGTAGAGATCGCGCATTTGCTGTGAAATTAGGAATGGGCGCAGGCGGCGATTCCAGGCATCGCGCCATTCACGCACGCCAACTGTCACATATTCGCGCGGCGGCCGTGCCGATGGGCGGAAGCTCTCGAGCGCGGAAAAGCGGATATGTTGTGTGGTGGCGCCAAAGCCGTCCGCGTAGAGCAGCCAGCAATCTTCGGAGAGGTCCGGGAAAAGCTTGCTGCGGACCGCTACGACCTGGACCGTCGCAAAATGTCCGACAAGATAATCGAGCAAAGGGGCCGCGTATGGGGCATGACCGATTTCGGCAGGCACGACGAAGGCCATGCGGCCGCCTGGCTTGAGCAGCGCGGCTGCCGCGACCAGAAATGGAGCCCAGGAGGATGCGAGCCCGGAAAAGTCGGCGCCCAGGCGTGTGCACAATTCAAGCGCACGCTTGCGCGTTTCGCCGTTGAAGGTCTGGTAACGGATGAATGGGGGGTTCCCCGCCGCGCATTCAAAGCGCTCGGCGGTCTCGCCAGCCCAAGCAAAAAAGTCGCCCTCATGGACCAATGCCCATGGCGCGCGGGCCATAGCGGTCTGTGTGGCATGATAATCCTGCTCGATGCCGACCGCATTGCGGTGGCCGGCAATGAACCGGCCATCACCGCAGGAAGGATCGAGCAGGCGATCTTCCTCGCTGCGAACAGCCCATTTCAGGAGGCTCGTGACGACGGGGTCCGGGGTGTAATAGGCTCCGGCCTCCTTTTGTGAAAGCCGTGAGGTCACGCGCTTCTCCTACCGATTCGCGCGCCGATTTTACACTGCCAGAACGACTTTGAGCGGATCATTAGTGCTCCCTCCACCGATCATCGCGTCGGTAGGCGCGTGCGTAGAAAGCGACCAAGTCATGGACAATCTTGCCGCTGACGGGCGGCCCGGCCGGTCGTCGGTTTTGCCCGTCACGCCGGCGACCCGGGCAGGTCTTCCTTGATGCCACGGGCGACGACCCGGAGCGCTCCGTCCGGAAGCGGCCGCTGCAGCTTCAGGGCCTCGTCCGGAGGGGCCATCATCCAAGTCTCGACCTCGTCAGGCGTCGTCAGGATCACCGGCATCGCCTTGGGGTGAATGGCGCCGACCTCTGCGTTTGGCTCCGTCGTTAGAAACGCGTAGAGGTCGTTGGTGGTCTCACCTTCCTTGACCTTCCGGACGGACGTCCAGTTGGTCCATATGCCAGCGAAGCAGGCCAGGGAACGGGTATCATCGAGCGCGAACCAAATATCACCGCCCTCGGCCTTGTTGAACTCGCTGAAGGAGTTGAACGGCACCACGCAGCGATTTTCGACGCCGAGCCAGCGGGCCCAGTGTTTACTCTTCACATTGCGGATGGTGGTCGTCCCGCCGTCCGGCTCCATTCTGAGCAGTTCCTTGAAATCCACTGCCTTGCCTTTGGCCTGCAGCTTTTCGGCTCTTTTCTTGGTGGCGTCCATCAGTGCCTTTGATGACGATGGCATTCCCCACCGGGCCGTGGCGAGCTCGCGGCCCTCGGCCCCGTTGCGCACGATCGGCGCCTTGTAGTCGGGAAACACGCCGGGCATAGGCGCCAAATTGCCGACGTATCGATTTACAACGCGAAACAGCGCGCTGATGGCGGCCTGGTTTGTCGTGATCGAATAGAGATTGCACATCGGTCAGGGTTCAGTTCGAGGGTGGCGAGGCTGCCAAGCCAATTGTAACAGAGTCGCGGACGGACGCCGGCCCGCCTTCGCGCATTTGCGGCAGCGCAGCCGGCTGGCGAGATCGTGCACGAAGGTGGTCGGCGGGTGCTTCATCGCCGCGAGGTTCACGTCGCTCGGCGTCTTGCAGCGAGTGCACCTGATCTCAAGCCAAGGGAAGCCTCCATTCACAGCCTGGTCGATGGTGGGCGACGGATCGATCGGTTCGCCGTCGCTCCACATGCGCTCGTTCCAGCTTTCGCAAAGCAACCTGTCGGCTTGCTGTATCATGGCTTCGCCCTTGGCCTGCATCTCCGCAGATTGGGCAGCAAGCATGTTGGCCATCGCACGCGCCTTGCCGAGCTCTTTCGCCAGAGCCTTGCGATCGCCGCCCGACAGGGGCGTGGGGTGATACTTCGGGGCCATCCGGACATCCAGGCTCTAAGAGATCGGAACAGCGATCCGGAGCGGTTACGGTGTCTCGAACGCCGGCCAGCACCCGTCTTCTTCATGCCTGCCGGTGCGCTGCTGGCAGGTGTTGTCGAGCAACCGCTGCGCCACGTCCTTCCAAAGCGCGTTGTCGCCATACAATCGGAGCGCATCGGCCTTCTGGATTTCCACCGTCCGCTCGCAGCGACGGCATGAGATGCGCAGCACGTGGCGTTGAATCTCGGAAAGACGTCGCTGCCGCCTCTCGGCTCCGCTCTCGTCAGCGCGGGGGTCTTTCAGGACCGATTCCCAATATTCCTCCGGGAGCGGCGCATCCGGAGCCGCCGTGGAGGGGCCCGGTCTGCGGGCCGCTTCAGCGGCCAGTTTTTCCATCTGCTTTGGGGTCGGCACGCGCCAGCTTGCGGGTCGATCGATCATTCCGAATTAGAACATAACAAGAACAAATGCCGAGTCCGCCTCGACCCACATCCTGAAAAAAAACATCCTTTTGGAAGGGGCGCGGTGTCGGAACCAAGGCCGGCCGTTCGTCTTGAATCCGGCGTCAGTAATGGAGTTCCCTCGCGATGGCCCCCCGCGCTAACTGGAAAGGCTTCCTGCGTCTTTCCCTCGTCACCTGTCCGGTAGCGCTCTATCCGGCCACGTCGGAATCCGAAAAGGTCTCGTTCAACCAGCTCAACCGAATGACCGGCCACCGCATCAAGTACGCCAAGGTGGACGCCGATACCGGCGAGGAGGTCGACAACGAGGACATCGTCAAGGGCTACAAGGTCGACACCGACACCTTCATCGAGGTGACGAAGGAGGAGCTTGAGAACGTCGCGCTGGAATCGACGCGGACGATCGAGATCGACGAGTTCGTCGACCGCAGCGAGATTGATCCAAGATATCTGATCCGCCCTTACTACCTGACGCCAGATGGCAAAGTCGGGCACGACGCCTTCGCCGTTATCCGCGAGACCATCCGCGAGATGAACAAGGTTGCGATCGGTCGCGTGGTGCTGACCAATCGCGAGCACATCATCGCGCTGGAGCCGCTGGACAAGGGGCTGATGGGGACCCTGCTGCGCTATCCCTACGAAGTCCGGTCCGCGGAGGAGTATTTCGACGATATTCAGGACGTCAAAGTCACCAAGGACATGCTTGATCTTGCCAAGCACATCGTCAATCAGAAGGCGGGACATTTCGAGCCGGACAAGTTCGAAGACCAGTACGAAACCGCCCTCATCGATCTCATCAATCAGAAGCGCGCCGGCAAACCCATCACCGCGAAGGCGCGTCCCCGCGGCGAGAACGTCGTCGACCTGATGGACGCGCTGCGCAAGAGCATCGGAAGAGAGGGGGCAGCCGCGACAGAGGCACCCAAGAAATCAGGCAAAAAGCCGCGTAAGGCTGCCGCGGGGCAGAAGGAAATGCTGATGCCGATCGCAGGCAAGAAGCCGGCGAAGGAGGCCGCGGCGAAGAAGTCGGCGGCCAAGCCGCAGCGGAAGTCGGCCTAGCGTACCGTCAAGCATCCAGTGATGCCAGACGGCCGTTACTTCGTCGTCCGCGGCAGAGCGATATGGCTGCGCTGAAAAAGACTTCCAGGAGATCGACGTTGAGCGCGGCATTCTCGCCTACCGCAAAGGCGCTCGCGGGCTCGAGGTTCTGCTCGTTCATCCCGGCGGTCCGTTCTGGCGCAAGAAGGATGATGGCGCTTGGTCCATTCCCAAGGGCGAAATCGATGCCGCGGATGCTCCGGAGCAGGTCGCCCGGCGCGAGTTTGCCGAAGAACTCGGCCCGAGTGCTTCGATTGGTCCACTCCGGACGCTGGGGGAGATTCGACAGCGAGGAGGGAAGCGCGTTATCGCATTCGCCGGCGAGGGCCATTTTGAACCGGCGGCGCTGACCAGCAATACCTTCGATATCGAGTGGCCGCCCCGAAGCGGTCGACGGCAGAGTTTTCCCGAAGTAGACCGCGCGGAATGGTTCGATATCGAGTTCGCGCGGACCAAGATGCTGTCCGCTCAGGTAGAGCTTCTCGATCGTCTTTTGGCGATCGCGGTTGAGTGCGCCGGGAAATGACGTTCAGGATTGGAATCATTTCGGACACGCACGGCTTGTTAAGGCCCGAGGCGGAACGAGCCCTCGCGGGTGTCGATCACATCATCCATGCCGGCGACATCGGGCGCCCCGAGATTATGGACGCGCTTCGCCGGATCGCGCCTGTCACTGCCATCCGTGGAAACGTGGACAGCGGCGAGTGGGCCCGCGAATATCCGGACACGCACCTCGTGCGCCTGGCGGGAAAGTCGATCTACGTTCTGCACGACCTGAAGATGCTGCAGGTCGATCCCGGCGCTGGCATCGACGTCATCCTCTCCGGGCATTCCCACGTGCCGAAGGTCCACACGGTCGGTGGCATTCTCTACCTGAATCCCGGAAGCGCGGGACCGCGGCGCTTCAGGCTGCCGATCACGCTTGCGACGCTCGATGTCACTTCTCAGGGCATGCGACCGGAAATTCACGATCTCGGAGGCGCCTGAGCGCACCACCGCGCAGGGAATTCACAGCGGAGGAGGCGAAGGCGTTAATTCGTTACGTTTGCCGGTTACGCTTGAAGGGAAGCGTTATTTTCGCTGACGTTCTTGCTCGGGCACGACATCCTTCGCCCGCTTGTCGGACCTGAGCCCGAGGTAGACCGGCTGGCGCAGTTCGCCCTTGCTCGTCCACTCCGCGAACTTGACTTCGGCAACGAGCGAGGGCCTGACCCAGGTCGTGGCGGCCTCGTCCTTCACTTTGGCCGGGAAGGGCGATTTAGAGACCGTCTGCTTCACGAGCTTGGCATGGAGGTCTTCCAGGACCTTGTGGCTGAAGCCGGTGCCGACATGTCCGATGTAGCGCCATGCATCGTCTTCCCGCACGGCGAGGACCAGGGCGCCGAAGAACGGCCTGGTGCGCCTGGGCGCCGTGAAGCCCGCGATCACCACTTCCTGTCGCTTTGCCGTCTTGATCTTCAGCCAATCCGGGGTCCGACTTCCGGACGCATACGCGCTGTCGGCGCGCTTCGCCATGAGGCCTTCCAGACCCTTCCGCTCGGCCTCGGCGAAGAATTTCGTGCCGTCTCCTTTGCGGTGAGGGCTGAAGGCGATGAGCTTGTCGCGCGGCAGAATCGCCTTCAGCCGCTTCTTGCGCTCGAGGAGAGGCCGCTTACGCAGGTCTACTGCGTCCTGAAACATGAGGTCGAAGACGCAATACTTGAGCTTCGCTTCATGGCGCAGCGCGTTTTGAAGCAGCTGGAAATGTGAGACGCCGTCCTTGCCGATCGCGACGAGCTCGCCGTCGATCACGGCGTCGCCCTTAACGCCTTCCAGCGCTTTGGCGACCTCGATATAGCTGCGGCTGATGATCTTGCCGTTGCGGCTGTAGAGCGAAACCTTGCCCCGCCGGATTTCCGCGATCATCCGGAAGCCATCGTACTTATCCTCGAAAACCCAGTCGGGGTCGTCGAACGGCGCGTCGGTGAGCGTAGCGAGCATTGGCTGTAAGCGCTTGGGGAGGGTCGACGTCCGGCTCATTCAAGGGCCAATCCTTCAGTGCGTGTTGCGTAATGCAGGGACGGCACCTTATCGCTCGAGGGGGCCAGGGTCGGTTCGATGAAGCCGGGGAAAGGCGCGTTGACGCCGATAACCGCCTGCTTTTTACGCTGAAACGCCACTGAAGAGCTCCACGCTACAGCCGATTCAAATTGGCACAGTTCGAATCGTTCCGGAACCTGCGAATCCCTGTCGCGTTGCTTCGATGTCACAACAGGAGGCACCCATGGCGGGAGCGAAAAAGAGCAAAACGGCGCGCGGACGAAGGCAGGACCGGGCGCGGGTGGCAGGCGGGCAGGACTACGAAGTGCAGTACGAGGCAAAGAAGACTGGAAGGTCGGCGCCAGCGGTGAAGAAGGCCGTCAAAAAGGTCGGCAACGCGCGCAAGCGCGTGGAGAAACGGCTGGGCCGCTGAGGCGGAAAAGGGGCGGGGTCGGGGCCTAGAGCCGGTCCTCCTCGTCAGGAGGGCATTCTGGGCAGGTATCACCAATCGAGTCCAGCGCGTCGCTAATCGCGGCCTCCACTGCTTGACGGGATACGTCTCCTGGCGGATCTCGACGGGCGATGTCAAAGGCCAGCTCTCGCGCATGCGGATCGGCACGGTCTTGCATCCAACCGTGCTCCTCGCACTCGCGGATGGCGCCGGCTTCGTTCAGCACGTTGATCGCCCAACCGCGCAGGGTGCGGAACGCTGGCCGTCTCTGCTTGGTCATCAGCATTGAAGGTTCTCCCACGCTGAGACGAATCGTTTAGTCCCGCAGACGTTCCCCATCGCTAACACACGACTGGGATTCCGGATCGTGGGATCTCGTGGTCCTTCAAAGGCCGAATTTTCCGCCCGGCCAGATGCCAGGGTAGGCAAGATCGAACAGAAGAACCGTTTTCCGATGCTTCAGACGTCCGAGCTCAGGTGGTTACTTCTTGCTCCGTTTTGCGCGTGCGGCTGTCGCCGCACCGGGCTCTCGTGAACCGAGCCGCGCAGCGTCCCGGCCTTGCGGCTTCGATCCCTCGCGCACGAGAAGATAACGCCCTCGCGGGGCAGAAACGAAAAACCGGACCTTTATGCAGCAGCCACCTGCACAAAGGTCCGGCCTTATCTTAGCGTGCCGCGATACCAAACGGCTGCAAAGGACGCTTCATATCCTTTGGGAAGGTCTCGCTTTTCATCCGGGTTGCGACCCGGAGGCGGCAATAGATCAGCAGCCGATACAACTACTTCTTTTTCTTTGAAGTCTTCTTCGCCACCTTCTTGGTAGCTGATTTCGTCGTCTTCTTTGCCTTCTTCGCTTTCTTGGCCATGTCGTCCTCTGTAAGAATTGGCTCTCAGTGAACATGCCCACGACGTGCATAGACATGCGCACGAGTGAGACGTTATCACAAAAGCAAAATTGATACCAAGCAGACGTGAAGCCGCATTGAGTCGCTCGCCGGAGGCACTCGCCCTCGGGCCCGCAGTCATTGCATGCCGGCGTCGCTATCACTGCCCTTCGGGTCGGGTGCCTTCTTAACCGGTCTCGCGACTGCACTCGGTCCCGGGTCCCGCCGCTATGCGTCGGCGCTATGCTGACCCTCCTGCGGGTGCCTCTTTCGCCGCGTCCGCGAGTGGTCTTCGCTTTCGCTCCGCCCGCAGACCTCTCTTCCAAAATTGTGAGACCCCTGTGAAAATGCCAGGCGGTTCTCGTATCATTGCCTGCATCATGCTCGCCCGGGTTTTTGGCGCGTGCGGCCAGGGCCGCACCGGGCTCTCGTGAACCGAGCCGCGCAGCGTCTCGGCCTTGCGGCTTCGATCCCTCGCGCTAGAGCTTTGGTGCTCCTCGCCGGGGGCACTCGGGAAAGGGGCTCGCCTGCGGCGATCGCTATCACTGCCCCGTTCCCGGGTGCCGCTATTGAACCGGTCTCGTCGCTGCACTCGGACCCGCGTGCCCCTTCGGGTCGCTATGCTCACGCTCTCCGGGTGCCATTTTCCGTTGAGGCGATGCGCCCTTGGGCACACGCCTGATCGGGCCTGGGTCCCAGGTAGATGGCGCTAGAGGCTGAAAGTAAGAGTGCAGGCTGGGTTTTTTCGTGGCGGGTTAAAAGCTGCGAGAGAGGCTCGCGGTGCCCGTCGCGGAGACCCGCGATGTCAAACCTTAATGCTTGCGCGCGCGCCGACTACGACCGGGCGAACCTCTATAGCGAAATTACCGATAAGATCATTGCCGAGCTTGAGGCCGGACGTGTCCCCTGGGTTCAGCCCTGGGGTACTGCCGCGGCGAAAGCGCCGTTGGCCATGCCGAAAAACGCGTCGACCAACCGGCAGTACAGTGGCGTGAACATCCTCATCCTCTGGGGAGCCGTGATCGAACGCGGATTTACAGGTCAAAGTTGGCTCACCTTTCGTCAGGCGCTCTCGCTTAGCGGCCACGTTCGCAAGGGAGAGCGCGGTACTACTGTTGTTTACGCAGATCGTTTCGTGCCGAATGACGAAAAGCGCCGCGCCGCCGAGACCGGTGAAGACGCGCAGGCGATTCCATTCCTCAAACGATTTACCGTTTTCAACGTCGATCAGTGCGAGGAACTGCCAGACGGCATCGCAACCGCTGCTCCGCCACCGCCGGCTGGCCTGATTAAACCCACGGTTGACGCCCTCATCAAGGCCAGCGGAATTCCATTTCGCATTGGTGGAGATCGCGCATTCTACGCAACAGCCGAAGACTATGTTCAGGTCCCGCCGCCGCAGGCCTATTTCGAACCCATCAACTGGCACCGTACCGCATTGCATGAACTCGGTCATGCGACCGGGCATCCCTCGCGCCTCAATCGCGACCAGAGCGGATCCTACGGTACGAAGAAATATGCCTTTGAAGAACTGGTCGCCGAGTTGAGTTCCGCATTCAGCTGCGCGTCGCTCGGGATCGTCCCGACCGTGCGCCATGCCGACTATATCGGCTCCTGGCTTGAAGTCCTGCGTGAAGACAGTCGGGCCATCGTGCGTGCCGCCTCACAGGCGAGCAAGGCCGTGGACCATTTGCTCGGTTTCGTTCCCGGGTCCATTGAGCCCGCATCGCTGGATTCGGCTGTCGCCGATCACGAGACGGCGTGATGCTTGGCCTGGTGGCTGCGCGAGAGTGAGAGGAGGGGAGGCTGTTCGCGACGGGTTGGAAGCCGAGAGAGAGTCTCACGGCCGACCGTCGTGGAGAGCCAAAATGACGAAAGCCGTACAAAAGATCACGCTGTCGCCTTCCCGGGACATCCCCTTCAACAAGCTCGTGCTCAGCCAGTCGAACGTTCGCCGCGTCAAGGCCGGTGTTTCGATCGAGCAGCTAGCCGAGAGCATCGCGCAGCGTACGCTTCTGCAAAGTCTGAGTGTCCGGGCCGTCGTCGATGCAGATGGCAACGAGACCGGCATGTTCGAGGTGCCGGCGGGCGGCAGGCGCTATCGCGCTCTCGAGCTTCTGGTGAAACAGAAGCGGATGTCCAAGACGCAAGCGGTGCCGTGCGTCGTTCGCGAGGGCGGCATCGCCGAGGACGATTCGGTGGCGGAGAACGATGAACGGGTCGGCCTGCACCCGCTCGATCAGTTTCGGGCTTTCCAGATCCTCCGCGACCTCGGCATGAGCGAAGAAGACATTGCCGCTCGGCACTTCGTGAACCCTGCGATCGTGAAGCAGCGGCTGCGGCTGGCGTCGGTGTCGCCGAAGCTGCATGAGGTCTATGCCGAAGACGGCATGACGCTCGAGCAGCTCATGGCGTTCTCGGTCACCGCCGATCACGGACGCCAGGAGCAGGTCTGGGAGAATGTCAGCCGTTCCGGCTATGACGAGCCTTACCAGATCCGGCGCTTGCTCACCGAGGACACCGTACGCGGATCCGATCGCCGCGCCCAATTTGTGGGCCTCGATGTCTATCAGCACGCGGGTGGCAGCGTTCTGCGGGACCTGTTCGAGCACGACGACGGCGGCTGGCTTCAGGACGTCGCGTTGCTCGACCGCCTCGTAACCGAAAAGCTCAACGGCGAGGCTGAAACGATAGCCGCCGAAGGTTGGAAGTGGATATCGGTCGCCGTAGAGTTCCCCTACGGTCACACCCAAGGCTTGCGAGAACTCGAGGGTAGACCTGTCGATCTCTCGCCTGAGGAGCAGGCCACCATCGACGCCCTGAACGCCGAGCAGGCCAAGCTTGAAGCCGACTACCAGGATGCCGACGAATTGCCCGACGAGGTCGATCAGCGTCTCGGCGCAATCGAGTCGGCACTGGCGGCATTCGAAGACCGGCCGATGCTTTATGATCAGTCGGAGATCGCCCGAGCCGGCGTCTTCATCAGCATCGATTCCGAAGGGCGCCTCTCCGTGGACCGGGGTTACGTCCGGCCGGAGGACGAGGTGCCGGCGAATGATACTGACGTCGGGCAGGAGCCCGACGTGTCGTCGACCGAAGGTCAGGAAGAGGGCCCTTCCGTCCAGCGCTCGGTGATCGCGGTCGCGGGCAGTGCTCCCGGTGCCGAGGATGATGATGACGACGCGGCTAGGCCTCTGCCGGATCGGCTGATTATCGAGCTGACGGCGCATCGTACGCTGGCATTGCGGGATGCGCTGGCAGAAAATCCAGCGATTGCGTTCCAGGCCGTGCTGCATAACTTCGTGCTGACGGCCTTTTATCAGTTCGCATCGTCGGGGAGCTGTCTTGAGATAAGCCTTCGCACACCAAATTTTCCCGCCCAAGCTCCCGGCTTAAGGGAAAGCGTTTCGGCCAAAGCAGTCGAGGCGCGGCATGAAGCCTGGAAGGCGCGGTTGCCGAAGCGCGAGAACGATCTCTGGGATGCGCTGACGGCTCTCGATGGTGGTGCACAGGCATCGCTGTTCGCCCACTGTGCATCATTTGCGGCCAACGCCATCTATGAGCCGGCCAACCGCTACAACCAAGGCCGTGTCTCCGCTCAGGGTGTCCGCACGCGTCTAGACCAAGCTGATGTGCTGGCGCGCGCGGCCGGGCTCGACATGGTGCAGGCTGGCTGGCGACCGACCGTCGACAACTATCTCGGCCGGGTCACCAAGCCGCGTATTCTGGAGGCCGTGCGGGAAGCGAAGGGCGAGCCGTCGGCGCAACTGATCGACCATCTGAAGAAGGCCGACATGGCAAAGGAGGCCGAGCGCCTCCTGGATGGCTCGGGCTGGTTGCCGGAGCCGCTGCGTCTCGTCGATCCCGATGCGGCGCCAGTGGGACAGGAGGGCGAAGCGGGCCCGCTTCCCGAATTCCTCGCCGATGATGAGGATCAAGAGAACGCCAGCGACGACGATCCGCAACAGCTCGACGCGGCCGAGTGAAAACACAAAGCGGACGGCTCCGGCCGTCCTGCGGTTGCTTGGGGACCGGTGCACAGTGCCGGTCCCCATTCTTATGGGCGAGGGCTCAGAGGGAGAGCTAGGCCGGGAAGGGTTTGAGCCGTTGGGGCGGAGGAGAGCGCCTGATGGTTCGACCCGTTCCTGCTCTCCGAAAGAAATCCTGCCATGACCGAATCTCTTGCCGGCGCCGTCGCCACGCCGCTCTCCATACGTGCCGCTGCAAATCTCACCTCAGCCGCAGTCAGGGCCGCGCGACAGCTTCTGACCGAGCTCGAACGAGGCCGGCGCATCGATGCCGCTGTTCTGCGTAGCGCCATGGAAGCCGCCTTTGGCGCTTCGGACACAGCCGGCGTTTGGAACTGGAAAACCGCCTATGACGTATGCGAGGCGGCAACCGTTCTGTTCCTTCGCAAGTTCGGCCCGGCCATGCGCTCCAAGGCCGGCTCGACCGTCGCCATGCTGCCGATGCTTGTGAAGGTCGCGAGCTGTTTGCCGACCCATACGCGGCGTTCCGAGGACAGTCAGGCGCTTCAGCAATTCTCGACGCCGATCCCGCTTGGGCTCGCCGCATGCACCGCAGCCGGCATTACGCCGTTCGACCGGGTTTTGGAGCCCTCCGCGGGGACCGGTTTGCTCGCCGTGTTTGCCGAGCTCGCTGGCGGTGCCTTGGTGTTGAACGAACTAGCCGAGGCCCGCGCATCGCTACTCGATCATCTGTTCGCAGGCGTTCAGGTCACGCGGTGCGACGCCGCGCAGATCGATGACCTCCTCGATGCGAGTGTCGTACCGAGCGTTGTTTTGGTGAACCCGCCGTTCTCCGCGTTGGCCAATGTCGATCGACGGATGGCGGATGCGGCTCTCCGCCACGTCGCTTCGGCGTTCGCGCGTCTTTGCGATGGTGGGCGCCTCGTCGCCGTCACTGGCGCAAGCTTCGCGCCCGATAACCCGGCATGGCGAGATGCCTTTGTGCGGCTCCAGGAACGCGGGCGGGTCGTGTTTTCTGCGGCTATCGACGGCAGCCTTTACGCCAAGCATGGCACTCGGACGGATACGAGGCTGCTTGTGATCGACAAGCAGCCTGCCGCAGATCCGAAAGCTTTTCCTGCCTCGCCAGGAATGGCGGGCGATGTCGCGATCTTGCTTGGCTGGGTGAACCAGCATGTGCCTGAAAGGCTGCCCGTCGCCTCACCATCGGGGATCGCTGCTATCGGGCGGCCAGCGACGTCACGATCGGTCGGCGCCGCTGCACCAACTTTTTCGTCCTCTTCGATAACCGCAACATCAGAAGGTGTCGAACTTGCGTACGAGACGGTCGAATGGTCGCCACCGCAAGGCGCCCGGCTGACCGATGCACTTTACGAGGAGTATGGATTGCAGTCGATCCGTATTCCAGGATCGTGCGCACACCCGACCAAACTCGTGCAATCCGCGGCGATGACTTCCGTTTCGCCACCGAAGCCATCCTATCGTCCGCACCTGCCGGTCAATGTTGTGGCAGACGGACTTCTGTCGGACGCTCAGCTCGAGAGCGTCATCTATGCAGGTGAGGCGCATTCTGAGTTTCTCTCGGGCTCCTGGACGGTCGACGCGACCTTTGATGTTGTGGCCGCCGCGCGCGACGACGCAGAGAATGCCGTCTGCTTTCGACGTGGCTGGTTCTTGGGTGATGGGACCGGGGCGGGCAAGGGGCGGCAGGTCGCGGCGATCCTGCTCGACAACTGGCTCAAGGGCCGCCGCCGCGCGGTCTGGATCAGCAAGTCGGACAAGCTGATCGAAGATGCACAGCGTGACTGGTCCGCGCTCGATATGGAGCGCCTGCTTGTTACGCCGCTGTCCCGGTTTCGCCAGGGCACCCCGATCCGGCTTGCGGAAGGCCTCCTATTTACCACCTACGCCACGCTACGGACCGACGAGCGCAGCGAAAAGCTTTCGCGCGTCGGGCAGATCGTCGAATGGTTGGGCTCGGACTTCGACGGAGTGATCATCTTCGACGAGAGCCACGCCATGCAGAATGCGGTCGGGGGCAAGGGCGAGCGCGGCGATCAGGCGGCCTCTCAGCAGGGGCGCGCGGGCTTGAGGCTTCAGCACGCCTTGCCGAATGCACGCGTGGTTTATGTGTCGGCGACGGGGGCCACCACGGTTCATAACCTCGCTTATGCCCAACGCCTCGGCCTTTGGGGCGGCGCCGACTTTCCGTTCGCCACCCGCGCCGAGTTCGTCGAAGCAATCGAGGAGGGCGGTGTCGCGGCCATGGAGGTGCTGGCGCGCGACCTCAAGGCGCTCGGACTCTACGCGGCCCGCTCGCTGTCTTACGAGGGCGTCGAGTACGACTTGGTGGAGCACCAGCTTACGCCGGAGCAGGTTCGCATTTACGACGCCTATGCCGGTGCGTTCAGCGTCATCCATAACAACCTCGATGCGGCGATGCGAGCCGCCAACATCACAGGCGCAACGGGAACGCTGAACGGGCAGGCCAAATCTGCGGCACGGTCCGCCTTCGAAAGCGCCAAGCAGCGCTTCTTCGGGCATCTTTTGACGTCGATGAAGACGCCGTCGCTCATCCGATCGATCGAGAACGATCTTGAGGCTGGACACGCCGCGGTTATCCAGATCGTGTCGACGGGCGAAGCGCTGATGGAGCGCCGGCTCGCCGAGATCCCGACCGAAGAATGGGGCGACGTTCAGGTCGACATCACTCCGCGCGAGTATGTCCTCGACTATCTCGCCCACTCCTTTCCGGTCCAGCTCTACGAGCCCTTCACCGACTCGGAAGGTAACCTCTGCTCCCGGCCTGTCTATCGCGACGGCCAGCCGGTCGAGAGCCGGGAAGCCGTCGCACGACGCGACCGCCTCATCGAGAAGCTTGCATCACTACCGCCGGTACCTGGGGCACTGGATCAGGTCATGCAGCGCTTCGGCACCGAACTGGTCGCCGAGGTGACGGGCCGCTCGCGCCGCGTCATCCGCAAGGGCGCCCGGCTGTTGGTCGAAAACCGAGCCGGATCGGCCAACCTCGCCGAGACCTCGGCCTTCATGGATGACGTCAAGCGGATCCTTGTTTTCTCCGACGCGGGCGGCACAGGGAGGAGCTACCATGCCGAACTGTCGGCTCGGAATCGCCGCCTGCGAGTCCATTACCTGCTCGAGCCCGGCTGGAAGGCCGACGCCGCGATCCAGGGGCTCGGCCGGACCAACCGGACCAACCAGGCGCAGCCGCCCCTGTTTCGTCCGATTGCGACCGACGTGAAGGCCGAAAAGCGCTTTCTCAGCACCATTGCCCGCCGGCTCGACACGCTGGGGGCCATCACGCGCGGCCAACGCCAGACCGGAGGGCAGGGCCTGTTCCGGCCCGAGGATAACCTTGAAAGCCAGTACGGCCGCGACGCGTTGCGTCAGCTCTACACGCTGCTCGCGCGAGGCAAGGTCGACGGCTGCTCGCTTGGGAGCTTCGAGGATGCGACCGGTCTGAAGCTCATGGATGCCAATGGGCTCAGGGAGGACCTGCCGCCGATCACGACCTTTCTGAACAGGTTATTGGCGCTCACCATCGGCCTACAGAATGTGCTGTTCACCGTCTTCGAGCAGCTCTTGACCGCTCGGATCGAAGGCGCGGTCGCGTCGGGTGCATACGACGTCGGGCTGGAAACGCTCCGTGCTGAAAGCTTTGTCGTCACTGACCGGCGGACGATCTACGCCCATCCGGGCACCGGCGCCGAGACCCGGCTGCTCAAGATCACGCAGCGCCAGCGCAACCATCCTGTGGGCCTGGACGATGCTCTTGCTCGTGTTTCCGATCGTCAGGCTGTCCTGCTAATCAATGAGCGCTCTGGACGAGCCGCCGTGCAGGTCCCGGCGGTGAGCGTCATGCTCGACGACGGCGAGATCGAACGGCGCGTCCGCCTGGTCCGGCCGATGGAGCAGCACACGGTCGCCTTGAACATGATGGCGGAAAGCCATTGGGCCGAGGCGGACCGTGAGCGCTTCGCTGCGGCATGGCTGGCGGAGCTTGCCGAGGTCCCCGAGTTCACGGAAAGCACGATCCACGTCGTGGCGGGCTTGTTGCTCCCCATCTGGAAGCGGCTGCCGAGCGAATCGACCCGCGTCTATCGGCTCCAGACCGATGCGGGCGAACGCATCATCGGCCGCAAGGTTTCGGCCGCGTGGGTCGCAAGCGTCCTTGCGACGGACGCGCCTGCGCTGACACCGGGCGCTGCCTTTGCCGCGCTGATGGAGGGACGGACTGTCCTCGATCTTGCGGAGGGGCTCCAGCTTCGCCGCGTCCAGGTGATGGGTGCACATCGCATCGAGCTGTCGGGATTCAACGACATAATGCGCGATCGCCTCCGTGCTTACGGCCTCTTTGGGGAGATCATCTCCTGGAAGCTGCGGATGTTCGTGCCCACGGACGCGAGCGGCGTCGAGGTCCTGTCGAAAGTGCTCGACACTTATCCGGTAGCGCGCATCAGTGAGCGGGAGGCTGCGTGATGTCGCGCGACGCCTCCGAACTGGCACGCCGCCTCGCGCGCGACGCCGAGGCGGTGTGCAGGCACTATCTCTCCCGCGGCAAGCGAGCGGGGCGATACTGGGTAGTCGGCGACGTCCACAACGCGCCGGGCCGCTCGTTGTTCGTGCGGCTGCAGGAATCGCCGAAGGGACCCGCTGGCAAATGGACCGACGCCGCGACGGGCGAACATGGTGATCTCCTCGACATCATCCGCGAAAGTCTGGCCTTGCGAGACTTTCGCGAGGTCGCCGAGGAGGCGAGGCGGTTTCTAAAGCTGCCTCGTTCAGAACTGCAATTCGCTCCGAAACCCATTCGTTCAGTCGCGCCAGCCGGATCGCGGGAAGCCGCTCGTCGGCTCTTTGCGATATCAAGCCCGATTGAAGGGACGCTAGCCGAGACGTACTTGCAAGGCCGCGGAATAGGCCAAATCCATCATGGTGGCAGCCTTCGCTTCCACCCGCGTTGTTACTACCGACCGGACGAGCATTTGCCGACCGAAACATGGCCGGCGATGATAGGCTCGGTCACGGACCTCGAGGGGCGGATCACCGGCGTGCATCGCACCTGGCTAGATCCACACGGCTTCGATCGCGTGCGGCTCGGTAAGGCCCCGATCGACACGCCACGACGGGCCATGGGCGACCTGCTTGGCAACGCCGTTCGCTTCGGAGTGGTGGACGACGTGCTCGCTGCGGGCGAGGGGATCGAGACCATGCTGTCGCTTCGTTATGTACTGCCGACCTTGCCCATGACAGCTGCTCTCTCTGCCAATCACCTCTCAGCGATGTTGCTGCCGTCTGGCCTGCGACGTCTCTATATCGCCCGCGACGACGATGCCGCGGGAGATGCCGGACAGGCTATTCTCGCCCAGCGCGCGGAAGCCGTCGGGATTGAAGTGATCCCGCTGTCGCCTCGACTGGGCGACTTCAACGAAGATCTGCACATCTTCGGCCTCGAGGCCCTCCGAGCAGCGTTGCTCCTTCAACTCGGACCGGAGGACGTCCGCTTCCTGCATTCTGCGACGGTAGCTGCGGAATAGCCCGTGTACTTCGATCGGGGACGACAGCCCGGTCACGACGCGTCCAATGCCGGAAAAGCACGCGACCACGGCCTTCTAGAGGGCGATCGGACGGCAAGCGGCTCGGGCCGGCAATGGCTGCGTCCGGCTATTTTCCGCCGCGCGTGGGCGATGGAAGACACATTATTTATCTGGCCAGCGCGCTTTGCATCGCGAAGCAAAATAGCCGGCCTCCGCCATCCTCCGCTGCGCTTCGGCCCTTCGGGTTCTGGCCCGGTCCGCCCGCCGTCTGAGTGATCGCCACGAAGGCCGCGATGGGCGCGGTCGATCCGGCAAAGGGCCCCTCCACCATGACCCACCACGACGACACCGAGGTGCAGCACATCTCTTCTCCAACCGATCACGTTCTCACCGAACTACAGCTCTTCGGTTACCGCCCCTTCGACGACCAGCCCGATCCACGGCCGCTTCCCGAGGGCAAGATCATCGTCGGCGCCGTCGCTGACATCTTCGATGCTCTGGTCGCGACGTTGAGTGATACTCGGCTCGAGCCGGACCTTGACGATTTGCTCTGGTCAACCGTCAACCTGTTCCATCGTGCCGTCGACCGCGTCAGTCGCCAGCTCGACGATAACGAACAGGCGCAGCAGAAGAGCCAGCGCGAGCAGGACGGCTCCGAGGTTCGATCTGTCGAACTCGAACGCTTGACGGCTGAAGGCATCACATTGATCGAGCGCCGCAACTGCTTGGAGCTCTTCCGCGACCAGGCCATCGAGCGCTTTGAGACGCACACCGGCTCATTCTGGCGCCCCCGATCGGGATCTCTGGTGAGCCACCGCACCCTGACCGCAGCGATGATCGACTCCCGCGACTTCATCGCAGCCAAGCGCCGCGCTGAGACCGAGGTCATCCTGCCATCAGGGCCGAAGATAGCACTCACCGGTGGGCTCGACTTCAACGACCACCACCTCATCTGGGATCGTCTTGACAAGGTTCACGCCAAGCATCCCGACATGGTCCTGCTCCATGGCGGCTCGCCGAAGGGTGCCGAACTGATCGCTTCCAAATGGGCGACCACCCGCAAGGTAGCTCAGATCGCTTTCAAGCCCGACTGGACAAAGCATGCTAAGGCAGCACCGTTCAAGCGGAACGATGCCATGCTCGAACTCCTGCCGATCGGCCTCATGCACTTCCCGGGCACGGGCATCCAGGACAACCTCGCCGATAAGGCGAAGCGACTAAGCATCCCAGTCTGGAGGTTTGGCGGCGCGTGAGCGCCGTTTTCTCGACTTCCAGCGAGGGGAAATTGTTCACGCCGCAACTCCGCCTCCTTTCTGTCTCATATCCAGAGTTGCGCCGTGGTGGTGGTGGGAGGCGCAACTGGTACATCTATGCACATGGAGCCACCACCATGCTCGCTATTGGGCTTGTTCTCAACACACTCGGCATCGGCTTGTTCTGCTGGGCGATCTTTACGCTCGCTGTGTATGCGTTGCCGTTTTTCGTCGCACTGAGTATCGGGATGATAGCGTTTCAGAGCGGTGCCGGCCTCATTGGCACGCTGCTTCTCGCAACGGCCGGCGGCGCGTTGGCGCTCGTCCTCGGCCAGATCGCCGTCGCTATTACCCGATCCTTGGCTTTGCGCATCGCGATCGCGGCAGCATTCGCAGCTCCCGCCGCCGTCGCCGGCTATCATGTGGTGTTCGCGGTGTCTGATATCGGAGTGCCCTCGCTGGCTTGGCGTGAAGTCTTCGCTTGCCTCGGCGCAGTTTGCATTGGCCTTACGTCGTGGACGCGCTTGATGGCTTTGACGAGGATCGGCCCGTTAGAGGCGGGCGGGCTGGTGGATAATCCGTCCTAACCAGTTCATACGGTCGCGTGGCCCGAGGGGATGACGCTTTCCGCCTTCATCGTCGAACAGGTGCGCGCAAATCGACGCGGTGAGCGAAAGATGATCGAAACCTGAGCGCGGGAGAGGCAGTCCTCCTCGGAGCTCCTCGGCCAAGTTGCCGGCAAGGTCTGGCCCACGTAGCCGCGGCGGAGCGATGTTACCTCGATCCGTTCTTGGGAGACGATGCCGCCCTTTGCAGGAGATTGTTTCTCTTTCCGCGCTGAATCGTTCCGACCTCTTGTTCATCAACACCGAGATAGCCACGCTTCTCCGTAAGATTGTGGGTCAGCACGCGGACGCACGTAGCCTCGTTGATGGCTTGATCTGGCCGAAGACCGGCTTCGCCTCGATCGTCTGAGCCGCAACGCCGTTGATGCGACTTTCTTCCCCTGGGCTTCGCCCATTCCTCGCGAGACAAGAAAGTCGCCACAACGACGTCCTCCGCTGCGCTCCGGCCCGAGCGGGTGCGTCGCCGATCGTCCTCGGCCCTAGATCGCCATCGAGGCCGCGGTGGTCGCGGGCTCGAAACACAACAGGAGAAGTGACATGGCTAGCATCGGTTCTTTCAAGAAGGTCGGTAACGAATTCCAGGGCGAGATCGTGACCCTGAGCCTGAAGGCCAAGGGCGTCCGCATCGTCGCCGAGACAAGCCGGTCCAACGACAACGCCCCCAGTCACCGCATCTACGTGGGTCGCGCGGAAATCGGGGCAGCCTGGTCGAAGCGCTCCGAGGAGGGCCGAGACTACCTCTCGCTCAAGCTTGACGATCCCTCGTTCAACGCGCCGATCTACGCGAACCTGTTCGACGACGAAGGCGGTGAAGGCTACACCCTGCTCTGGTCGCGGCCGCGCAAGACCGGCGAGTAAGAGCGCCCCACCAGGCCCCGTCCGGTCCGCCGGGCGGGGCGCTTCGCGATCGGCCTAAAGGGGCTTACGATTTGCTAAGCCGCGCAGCCTTTTTGAGCAGGTCCCCCGGTTCGACCCCCAATGCTTCAGCAATTTGTCCGAGCACGGTGACGCTTGCTGATACATCGCCGCGCTCGATGGCGCCGACGTAACGGGCGCTCAAACCCGCGCGCTCGGCCAACTCCTCCTGCGTCATTTGTAGATCGTGGCGTTTCCGACGCAGGTTCACAGCCATGATCTCTTTGAGATCCATAGCGATATGGGAACTGAGCCGGAACGATCGTTCTAGGAACGATCGTTCCTATTCGTGTCCGAACATGCTATCGAGTGTGGCGGCGCTACGCGCGCGACCGAACTCGGCCGCCGATCTACCGAACGAATATTCAGGATTCCAACGGGAAGCGGAAGTCTGGATTGCGACCAAACCATGGCGTAGCTTATAGGCGTTCCAAAAGCGGGTATGATGCAGAAGCCATCCCTAGATCCAGACGTAGCTGACAGTGCGCCGAACGAGCCGGCGCTGACTGCCTATGACGAACAGCATGTCGTCACGTACATGCGCCTCCTGCAGGCGGAGGGCGAGGGGGCGGACTGGCGTGAAGTGGCTCGAGTGGTCTTGCATATGGACCCCGAGAGAGAGCCAGACCGTGCGCGGAGCGCATATCAGAGTCATCTTGCGCGCGCCAAATGGGTGACTGAGCAGGGCCGCCTATTGCGTGGCACTGGCTCCAAATAGAAGAAAAAAGCCGGCCGACGACTTGCAGGCAGAACAATTTTCTTTTGCTAATCGGTGGTCATTCCGGTGCACCACGTGGTGCCAAACTAGGGGCTTCCTACAACCGTTTCGTTCATACCTATTGCGCCGCAATCGTTGTTAGCTGAGTGCAATGGGACGGAAGCAATGCCTGAATTCGACTGGCGGTCGCCGGATTCCTACAAGAGCCTACAAGACGCCGACATCACCGACATCGCCTGGGAATGTCTTCGCCGCAACGCCGACTATCGACGCGAGTACGAAGCGATGATCGCGAGCAGCTCAGACGGTGCAGTGACCGAGGAATTCAGGAGGAGATGGGGTATCTGCTTTCGCCCATGACCCACAGAGGTCCTTCGACGAGCAGACGATCTTTTGGGCGCCTGAGGTTTTAGCGGCGGTCGTTCCGGTGACGGTTGCGTCGGCGGCCGATGGCGGTTCGACGTCTCTGCCACTGCTTGACCTTTCAGTTGGTGAGGTGCGCCGCGCTGCCGACGGCTGGCATGCCGTGCTGCGCATCGGTGCGGTGGATCACCGTGCTTGGTCCAAAGAGCCGCCGGTGCTCGGCGCGTCATACGCAGCCGAACTGCCGTTTGACGGCGATTTCGGCGCGCGTGCCTATGCAGCCCGACGGCTATGGCGCGCGATGAGTGGACGCGCGCCCGGTCCTGCGTTTCACCAACTATCTAAACAGCGGCGCGAACGCCTAGGCGCTGCGATCCGTGCGCTCGATGCGCATAGCGCCGGCAGCAGTTATCGTGGTATCGCCGAAGCGCTGTTCGGCAAAAGGCGCATCCCCGATCGCGCCTGGAAGACGCATGATCTGCGCAATCGGACAATCCGCTTGGTGCAAGGCGGCCTCACGTTGATGCGCGGTGGTTACCGCAAACTCCTGCGGCCCGGGCGCCAGGACGAATAGCGTCAGTTGCCAAGGGGTGCCGAAAATCGCCCCCTCCATAATCGGCATCCTCCTCCGAGATATTGCTTCTCCATGATGACCGCACACACGCCGGCCTAGCCAGGCGTAGTGCGATGTCCTCCCGGAGTCCTCAAATGCCCGATCCGATGGCCGGCCTTCCTCCGCGATTCCTGCGTACGCCTGAGGCGGCGCGCTATCTTGGCCTGTCCGGCCGCACGCTGGAGAAGCACCGCACGTACGGTACTGGGCCCACGTATCGGAAGATCGGCGGACGTGTTGTCTACGCCGTCGATGACCTGAAAGCATGGGCCGACCGGGGCGCCAAGACATCGACCTCGGACCCCGGGAAGGGAACGGTGCTGCCGGCCAAGAAGCATCCCGCGCTGCGCCCTTATGCCGGCCAGGAACGTCGCTGATCACCACGGAAGGACTGTGATCATGCGGCGCAAACTCCATTCCGAGCGCGATCAGCTTGAGCTCTTTCGGGCGCTGCCCGGCGATCTCGCGCCGCGAGACGCGCAGGATCTGATGGCTTATCCGTTCTTTTCGCTCGCAAAGACCAAGCGGATCTTTCCGATCGATTTCCGTGCCGGCGCGATTGCAATTCGTGTCGAAGCCGTGCCGGAACACGGTATGGCAACAATCTGGGATGCAGACGTTCTGATCTGGGCCGCGTCCCAGATCGTTGAAGCCCGTGACGCCGGCTTGAAGACGTCGCGCCTGATGGCTGCAACGCCTTACGAGATTCTGACGTTCGTCGGCCGCGGCACCAGCGCACGCGACTATGACCGCCTGAAAGCTGGTCTCGACAGGCTTCAGTCAACGACCGTGCTGACATCGATCCGTCAGTCGACAGAACGACGGCGGCACCGCTTCTCCTGGATCAACGAGTGGAAGGAGACGGCCGATGCAAATGGACGTCCATTTGGGATCGAACTGATTCTGCCGGATTGGTTCTATGCCGGCGTCATCGACGACGCGTTGGTGCTGACGATCGACCGCGCTTACTTCGACCTGACGGGTGGACTTGAGCGCTGGCTTTACCGCCTCGTGCGCAAGCACGGCGGACGCCAGGACGGCGGCTGGAGCTTTGACCTTGTGCATCTCCATGCCAAGTCCGGCATCCTCTCGCCGCTCAAGCACTTTGCTTACGACGTGCGCCAGATCGTCCAGCGCCAGACATTGCCCGGCTATCAGCTCGTGCTCACGCGCGACCCGAACGGCATCGATCGGCTGAACTTCACACCAGCGCCTGTTGCTCCCTTAACGGCCCGCCTGCGTCGGCGTGGTCTCATTCCAAATTCGGAGGACAACCTGTGAATCAGCTCGTGCTATCGGGGACCGCAACCCTCGTGCTATCGAGGACCCAATCCGCGTGCTATCGGGGACAGGAATCGGACTTAAGCGCTTGTTTCTCCGCGCTTTCCGGCCGCTCTAACTTTACTAACCAGAAATCCTTCGGATTTCTTCTAACGGACCAGGCGGAAAGCCGCGTTGGCGGCGTCCGGAAACGGCGGTCCGTCAGTCCAGCTCGCCCTTGCGGGCCACGCACACTCTCCGCCGAGCCTCAAGCTCACGGCTACCAGCTCCAGCGTCATGGAGCCGCCGCATGAGCGATCTCACGGAAGTGGAAGTGTTGTGGCTCGAGAAGCGCATCGAAAACCGCATTCGGTTCGGCCGCGTTGTCGAGGAACGCAAGATCGATCGCCACCGGCGTGTCCTGTCATTTGCGCCCGGCAGCATCTTTGCCTTCGTCCGTTGGACCTCCAACGACTTTGGGACAATCATTTCTCGGATCGACATCTTGCGCGCGGTCGCGCCGGGACAGCGCTGCTCGACTGTACCGTACGTGAAGCCCGGCGGACAGATCTTGCTGCGGCTGTCTGGTTGGCCGAAGGTCGAACGGGTGCTGCAGATGGTCGATGCCGTCGAGGCTCTCGGTATCGATCCCGCTGATGTTGCGCCTGATCATTGGCATCACGTTCATAACCGTCTGTCCGTCAACGAGGACCCGCGTCCCTATACGAAAGCGCGCCACCAGGCCTGGCTTCACCGTCAGAGGGTAATGCGATGACGGGACGCCTGAAGACGCTGGCCGCGAGTTTTGTGGCTGCTGCTGCGCTCGTCGCGACGATCGCCCTGGAGCCGCTTCCGCTCTACATCTGGAATGCATCCGCGAGCGTGCCGATCGGACTCTATCGCTTGCGACCGGCGGAACAATTCCATGTCACTGAGTTGGTCGCCGTGCAGCCGCCGGAGCCGCTCGCGAACTTCCTCGATCTTAACGGCTATTTGCCCATTGGCGTCCCCATGCTCAAGCGCGTGCTCGCCCTGCCGGGGCAGAGTGTTTGCAGAATCGGCCTCAAGATTTCGGTCGAGGACATCGCCGTGGGCGAGGCGAGGGATCGCGACAGACGCGGCCGGCCGCTGCCGAAGTGGCAGGGCTGCCGCGTGGTCGGAGACGGCGAGCTCTTTCTCATGAACTGGCAGTCGGACGACTCTCTTGATGGCCGATATTTTGGATTCTTGCCGGCATCTAGCGTGATCGGCCGTGCGCTGCCGGTGTGGACGTGGGAGGAGTGATCGTGCGTGTTCCACGCTCTTACTCCGCCATTCCTCTATTCGATCGATCGCGGGACCATTCCTCCGTCCCGACCAACGCTTGCAGGGCCGACGCGCGCCGCGGCAGTCAAGCGCGGCCGGATGGCCGGCGCGAAGCGGCTTTCCTCTGGACGGGCGGGAGCCCGACGGCATGCTTGGCTCGGTCGGGCGTGCGTGTTTGGGCTGTCGTGTCGCTGCTGCTTGTTTTCGCTGCGTCGGACAGTGCTGCTCCAGCCGAGAGTGGATCAGTGCTAGCTCAAGCGGTTGCTCAGGCAAGCAAACCGTTTGCAGCTTTCGTCGACGAAGCCTCGAAGCGTTTTGCAATTCCGGTGAACTGGATCGGTTCAGTCATCAACATCGAAAGCGCTGGAGACGACCGCGCCAGGTCGCCCAAAGGCGCAATGGGCCTGATGCAGATCATGCCGGCGACCTGGGCGGAACTTCGCGAGCGCTACAATCTCGGGAACGACCCCCACGACCCGCACGACAACATTCTGGCCGGTGCGGCCTATTTGCGCGAACTGCTCGACCGGTACGGCTTGCCTGGCGTGTTTGCCGCGTACAATGCGGGACCATCTCGCTATGAAGAACATCTCGCAGGCGACTCTCTGCCAGAGGAGACGCGAGCCTACGTCGCGAAGCTTGCAAATCTACTTGGTATCGAACTGCCGCCGAGGTGGGCGTCCAGCGGACAGTCATCAGCAGCTGCGACGCTATTCGTCGCGCGATCCGATCTCATGAAAACGCGCGTTCGGTTGCCGGCGCTGATGCCCTCGGGCGGCGTCACGACTGCAATCTCGGCGCCCGATGTTTCGCCCATGGTCCCCCGGCCTGTTGGCGTGTTCGTCCCTCGATCAGACTCGGGAGCATCCCAATGACCAAGTGTGCGGGTTCGCAAGCCTTGGCGTGCTTCACCGAACGAGTGGCACGTGCTGATGGCGTACGGGCGATGCCTTCGGCCCGCGCTCTACTCGTCGCTTCGCTCCTCACCGAGCCACCCTTCGGGTGTCTCGGCCCTTCGGGTAACGATCGCTATCGCAAGCGCTCGGAAGCAGTGGGGGCTTCGCGAGCACCGAGTTGGCTTGGAGGTTGGGCCGCGGGAATCAGCGGCCGGGAAACCACGACGGCAGGACGGCGAGATAAAAGGGGCTCGCCGGTCGAACCGCAAGCCATTGACATGGCTTGGGTTCCGGTGTGCCGGTCGGTCGGAGTGCGTGCCGCGCTTTGCCTTTTGACCAATGCAATCAAAGGCGTCTTCGGCACCATGTGCGATTTTAATCGTTGGGAGGCCCTGCCGTGAGCGTGGGCGACAGCGATCTGCGTGTTCGGCCTGGGCGCATTCGCAGCACCCGCGCGCCGAAGCAAAAGAGTTTCATCAACCAGGTGCTGAGGGCGGCGAAGAAAGCAGGTCACACCTCCGGTCAGGCTGCGGCGGCTGGCAGACGTTCGGCGGCTCATGGGCGCTCGACGTTTGGCCGCGGCCGGCTCTCGTTTAGTCGGGCCAGATTGTTCAGCCCGACGCGGCGCGTTGTGGTGAAGGCGCGCGTGGTTCGTCACAAGGGGCGAGCCTTCCGTTCAGCACCACTGACCGCCCACCTCTCATACCTGAAGCGCGACGGCGTGACCCGAAGCGGTGAGCGGGCCGAGATGTTCGATGCCGGCAGCGACCGCGCCGACAGCGCGGCTTTCGCGCAGCGGTGCAAGGACGACCGGCATCATTTCAGGTTCATCGTCTCGCCGGAGGATGCCGGCGACATGACCGACCTCAAGGCCTTCACCCGCGATCTCGCCAGGCAGATGGAGGCCGATCTCGGCACGCGGCTCGATTGGGTGGCTGTCGATCATTGGAATACTGACAACCCTCACGTCCATTTTCTCGTTCGGGGAGTAGATCAGGAAGGGGCGGATCTCGTGATCTCCCGCGACTATATCAGCCAGGGCCTACGCTCACGCGCCGAGGAACTGGTCGCCATCGAGCTGGGTCCAAAACCCGAGCACGAGATCCGCAATTCGCTCGAGAGGGAGGTCACGGCGGAACGATGGACGCGGCTCGATCGGGAGATCCGGCTGGCGGCAGATGAGACCGGCTATATCCACCTTCGCCTGGAGAAACCGGTCCAGTGCGATCCCGAGATCCGGCGCCTGATGGTCGGCCGCCTTCAGCACCTGGAGAAGATGGGGCTTGCCGCATCCGAGCTACCTGGGGAATGGATGGTCGGGCTCGAGGCCGAGCGCAGCTTGCGTGACCTCGGGATGCGCGGCGACATCATCAAGACTATGCACCGCGTCTTCACTGAGCGTGGGGAAGCGCGCGGAGTTGCCGACTACGTCATCGAGGGTGGACAGCTGACGTCCCAAATTATTGGACGGCTGGTCGACCGCGGATTGCATGATGAATTGACAGGCGAGGCCTACGCCCTGATCGACGGAACCGACGGACGCGCGCACCATGTGCGCTTCCCAGGACTGGAGGCTTTCGAGCACGCACCGCCTATCGGCGGAATCGTCGAAGTCCGACGCTTCGGTCAAGCTGGTGACCCGCGGCCGACAATGGTGCTGGCAACTCGTTCCGATCTCGATCTCGGTGGCCAGATCACGGCACGAGGGGCAACCTGGCTCGATCATCGGCTGGTTGAACGCGCCCCAATGCCGCTCGCCATGGGCGGATTCGGCCGCGAGACCCGCGAGGCCATGGAAGCCCGTACGGAGCATCTGATTCAGGAGGGCCTGGCGCGGCGGCAGGGCCAACGCATCATCTTGCAGCGCGACCTTCTGGACACGTTGCGCCGACGTGAACTGGACGGGGTGGCTGCAAAGGTCTCGGCCAGCACCGGGTTGGCTCACGTGAATACCGCATCCGGGGAGCATGTGGCGGGCACGTATCGCCAGCGGCTGACGCTAACCTCGGGTCGGTTCGCCATGATCGACAACGGGCTCGGCTTCCAGCTTGTGCCCTGGTCGCGAGAGCTCGAACAGAAGCTCGGCCAACACGTCACCGGCGTCGTTAAGGACGGCGGTGGCATCGAATGGGGCTTTGGTCGCAAGCGGGACCTTGGGCACTAGCAATCCCTCCAATGCAGTTACGGAAGGGCGTCGTGATGTCCGGAACTAAGATCCTCTGGGGACAGGTGATAGTTGTCGGCTCGATCGTCTTGCTGGCCATCTGGGGGGCGACCGAGTGGACCGCCTGGCGGCTCGCCTGGCAACCGGAGCTTGGGCCTCCTTGGTTCAAGCTCTCGGGCTTTAAGGTCTACTACCCGCCGATTTTCTTCTGGTGGTGGTTCGTCTACGATGCATATGCGCCTCAGGTCTTTGTCGAGGGAGCCTTCATCTCGGCGTCGGGGACGTTCGTTTCGATCGCTACGGCGATCGGCATGTCGGTCTGGCGGGCACGCGAAGCCAAGAATGTTGAGACCTATGGCTCGGCGCGCTGGGCCGATACGGATGAGATTCGAACGGCCGGACTTCTCGGTCCGGATGGCGTGGTGCTCGGCAAGCTCGACCGCGACTACCTCCGCCATGACGGACCGGAGCACGTGTTGTGTTTTGCACCCACCCGGTCTGGCAAAGGTGTGGGGCTCGTGGTTCCCTCGTTGCTGGCCTGGCCGGGGTCGGCCATCGTTCACGACATCAAGGGTGAGAACTGGCAGCTGACCGCCGGCTTCCGCTCACGTCATGGCCGCGTCCTGTTGTTCGACCCGACCAACACAAAATCCTCGGCCTACAATCCGCTCCAGTTCT
>Ga0207426_1000651_pt1 | contig 42741 bp, 34 predicted proteins | sample AraplaMF_Cvi_mMS_FD_184265 | JGI IMG/M metagenome (GOLD analysis project Ga0207426, IMG submission 184265) | Arabidopsis root microbial communities from the University of North Carolina, USA - plate scrape MF_Cvi_mMS (SPAdes) (version 2) | ecosystem: Host-associated > Plants > Roots > Endosphere... | reverse complement strand
CACGGCTCTTTACCGTCGCAGCTTGCAGTGGTTTGAAACCTACCCCTGACGGTCGGCTTCGAGGGACCATACCCTCATCTTCCGTGCAGCTCGGCCCCCACATTGCTGTGGGTGCCTCGCGGCACACCCTCGTCGAGGTGCCAGTTGTCGCCCAGCCGACCGGCTGAGCGGCGGCTGCGACGGTGGTGCTCATCGGCCTCGCCAGGGATCCGTTCTCCGGTAAAGAAATCGACGCCGCGCCGCTTCGCACCGCGGTGGCGTCTGCAACGCCCTAAGGCACATGCCGGCGGCTGCCCGCCAAGTGCCGCGGCCGTGGGGTGCCCGTGATGGACGTTGACACGCTGCTATTGGGTAGGCATAGATTGGAAAGGTTGAACTTATGCAGTTCACAATCGCCCGTTTCGGCAAAGGATTCTAATTTTTTGCGGCAGGGCTGCTAGAGATGGCGATTCTTGGCAAGATAACACATGTTACCACCTACAGGTATGCGAAGCCTGTTACCTTCGGTACGCACCGAGCAATGTTCTTGCCACGGCGTGGCGCTTCGGCGCGTCTGCTCGGTTGGTCGGCGAGAACCAGCGTTCCTTCAAAAATTCATTGGATAAGCGATTCGCGTTCCAACACTGTAACTGTGATGGAGTTCAGCGAAGCCGGAGACGAACTGACGTTCACGTTTGAGGTCCAAGGCGTCTATTTCGGAGTAAAGGGAATCGAGGCGTTCCCTCTGGAGCCACGCGCCGACGAAATTCCGGTGCAATATACCCCCGATGAGTGGACTGATCTCGCCGGCTATTTGCGTCCTCATACTGAAGATCCTGATGCAAGCGTAGCCGCCTGGGCCAAACGCTTCGTCGCGCGCGACCAGGACCAAACCATCGATGTCTTGCGTCGGATGCTGAACACTTTCCACGACGGCTTCAATTACTGTGCGAGAGAAGCAGAAGGAACCCAGTCACCTGGCGAAACCCTTCGCACCAAATCAGGAACATGCAGGGACTATGCCTGGTTGATGATCGAGGCATTGCGCCGGCTCGGGATCGCCTCCCGCTTTGTCTCAGGTTACTTGTACGACGCGGCGTTGGACGGAGGCGCGGTCGGAACGACGGGCGCCGGCGCCACTCATGCCTGGCTGCAGGTATTCCTTCCGGGTGCAGGATGGCTTGATTACGACCCAACAAACCAGATCACTGCCGGGTTTAATTTGATCCCGGTGGCAGTTGCCCGACACCCTGCTCAGGCAATACCATTGGAAGGCTCATGGTTTGGGGAAGCTAATGACTACCTGGGCATGACGGTTGACGTCGCCGTCAATAAGATCGGTGAGATCCCAGATTTGTCGGAAGTCAAGGACTAGTTCAACCCATGTTCTGCTTAGGGGGCTTGGTCGAACATTCGACCCGAACGCCAAACCATCTGTCCGGTCGCAGACAATCTGCAAGCCCCGATAAACCCCCAGAGACGGGCAGGCTGCCGCTCGACATCAGCGACGGGAAGACGCATCCTCCTCGCATCACGATTGAGCCTGAACTGATCGTCCGTGGGAGCACGCCGTAGCCAGCTGTTTGTGCTTAGCACAGCGAGAAAATTCGATCGATCGTGTCTGCAGAGTTGTCGATTCGGCGTCACGGCCAAGACAGCGAATTTTACAGGTCTCTGCGCAATCAGGCCCGAGATCTGCACCTGGGATCGTTGCATTGGATCGGAAATTATTTCCGCTTCCGGCCTGTAACGGCAGCTCTGCGCCCCCGTATCGGTCATAGGGCGCTGGGTGGCGTCTTCCCGAAAGCAGATGCCGATCAAGCCAAACTCCGACGGCATCAGTGCGCCGACGGCGGACGAACCACGAAGTGACTAGGCGCGCCGAAACGATACATTCGGGGAAATTGGGTGATTTGGTTTGCCTGCCGATATTATGGTGCGTTAGCGAACCGGTGGATAAAGGGGTCTCCATGTCTCCGCTGATCAAGACCAACGTACGCGACGACGCCTTTTCGGTGCGGCGCGCTGTCTTTATGGACGAGCAGGGCTATGAGAGTGAGTTCGACGTCATCGACGACAACCCCTCCTGCGTGCACGTGACGCTCTATATCGATGGCGAGCTGGCTGGGTGCTCACGCTTGTTCCCCGAATCGCTGGAGCGCGCACTTTCGCCCGAGAGCCCGCAGTCGCCCACATGCGCGCTCGACGAGGGCGTGGCGGCAGGAGAGACGTACCTGCTGGGCCGTGTCGCCGTAATGCCGGCGTTTCGCCGCCGAGGTTTGGCGGGTGTGATCATCGCCGCGAGCGACGAAGCCGCGCGCGAGGCCGGCGCTAAGCTGGTGAAGCTGCATGCCCAGGAATACGCGCACGATCTGTATGCCAAGCAGGGCTATACGCAGATCAGCGATGTCGATTACGTGGACGAGGGCCAGCCGCACCTTTGGATGGCCAAGCGACTCTGATCGCGGGACAGTTCCCCCAGCAGCAGAGCAGACATTACGTGTCCCCCACCCCTCCGTGGTCGCCGGAGGGCAACTTCAACAGAGGCAAGCCGGCGCGCAGGTGGCGCTTTTGGGGCCTGAAGCTGCCAGGCAACGTCCGCTACTTGGGTCACGAGCGCCAAGACCGCATCTCTGAAGCACTAATAGCCGCAGCGTGCGATCCCAGACGTTACCCTGTCACAGCTCCTTCATTGGCCGGCCTGGCAAGAGCGGCAAATTTAGCCAGCACGCCTGCGGTATATCGGGGTTTCGGTTGTTTCCATTCAGCACGGCGCCTCAAAATTTCTGCTTCTTGCAGATCGAGCTGCAGCAGCTTGCGATGCGCATCGATGGTAATCGGGTCACCTTCGCGAACCAGCGCAATTGTGCCTCCGACAAAAGCTTCCGGGGTGACATGGCCGACGACCATGCCCCAGGTCCCGCCCGAGAATCGTCCATCCGTGATCAGCCCCACGCTATCGCCAAGGCCACGGCCGATGATCGCCGCTGTCGGGGCGAGCATTTCCGGCATGCCAGGTCCCCCCTTTGGTCCGAGGTAGCGGAGGACGAGTATGTCACCCGGCTTGATCTTGTCGGACAGAATGGCGTCCATTGCTGATTGCTCGTCCTCGAATACACGTGCCGGGCCGGTAATCACCAGCTTCTTCAGGCCGGTGATCTTGGCGACCGCCCCGGCTTCCGCCAGATTGCCTTTGAGGATCGCGAGATGGCCTTCGCTATAGAGCGGCGCATCCAGGGTCCTTATGACATTCTGTTCAACCCTCGGTCGGTCCGGCAGAGTCTCCAATTCTTCCGCGATCGTGCGACCAGTGATGGTCAGGCAGTCCCCATGCAGGAGCTTGGCATTGAGCAAGAGTTTCAGCACCTGGGGAATGCCGCCCGCCTGATGCAGGTCTACCGCCATGTATTTTCCGGACGGCTTAAGATCGCAGATGACCGGAACCTTGCGGCGAACTCGCTCGAAGTCGTCCAGAGACCATTCGACCTCGGCGGCGTGGGCGATCGCGAGGTAGTGCAGAACGGCATTGGTGGAGCCGCCGGTCGCCATGATCAGAGCCACCGCATTTTCGATAGCATGGCGCGTGACGATATCGCGAGGCGTGATGCCTTTCTTCACGGCCTCGACCAGCACGCTCGCGGATACAGACGCGCTATCAATCTTCTCCTGGTCAGTGTTGGCCATGTTAGAAGAATAGAGTAGCGACATGCCCAACGCCTCGAATGACGAACTCATGGTGTTCGCCGTGTACATACCGCCGCACGAACCCGTCGAGGGACAGGCATTGCGTTCGATCCCCACAAAATCTTCCGCGCTCATGTTTCCCGCCATGAACGCACCTACGGCCTCGAAGGAGGAAACAATGGATAGTTCTTGCCCCTTCCATCTACCTGGTTTGATCGTCCCGCCGTAGACATAGATTGCAGGAACGTTTGCTCGAAGGATGCCGATCATCCCACCTGGCATATTCTTATCGCAACCACCGATGACGAGCACCCCATCCATCCATTGCCCCTGGACCGCGGTCTCGATGCAATCTGCGATCACCTCGCGGGAAACCAGTGAGTATTTCATGCCTTCAGTGCCCATGGACATACCATCAGATATCGTCGGCGTTCCGAAGACTTGAGGGTTGGCACCGGCCGCCTTGATCGATGCGATCGCCGCATCCGCCAGCGGTTGTAGTCCTGCGTTGCAGGGGGTGATCGTCGAGTGCCCGTTAGCAATGCCGATCATTGGCTTGTCGAAATCCGCTTCCTCATAACCGAGCGCGTAATACATCGCGCGATTGGGTGAGCGCGCCACCCCCTCGGTAATATGCTTTGACCTATCGTTAAACGGCATCGCACTACTCCGGGTTCGGTTTGGAGAGGGGACTATATGAAGTCATACCATAGATCGCAGGAAGCCGTTTTTCTTTCGGCGGTCCGAAGGACTGGAACCAGCCAGCGAGAGGCCGACACTTTACGGCCGTTTCGCGCCCCCAAGTCGGCTGTTGAGCTCCATCACTGTCGGTCCCCAAAGCGGTCGCTTAATTCGACGGTATCCAGGATGTCCCAGCGGCCTATTTCTCTACGATTGCAAGCTTAAAGGTGTGTGGAGATACGTCCCCGTAGTCGCTCCGGCTGTGAGGTAGTCGCCAGCGCCCGCGTCTTGGCGGGGTCGCCGCTGACCACCTCGACAGTGTGTCCCAGCCTTGGCGGCACAACTCGCGATCGCCGCGGCCATGCCACCTGAGCTGATGAAGCAGTTAGTGCTCATGCGCGATTCATCAGTCGAACTTGACCAAGTCCTTAAAGATCAGTTGACCCCAGCTATTGTCGCGCGCGTGCACAAGCAGCCCACCTTCCGAAAGCCCGCCGAGGTTGATCGGCGCGAAACCGAGATTTTCCGCAAGCGCACCAACCTCCGCTGCGGCGCCGTCATCATCGCTCGCCAGGAACACGACTCTCCTGCCACCGTGTACGACCGGGTCTTGTTCAAGGACGGCGGCGACCAGATGGTTGAAGCCTTTCACCAGCCTGGATCCGGTGAACGCCTTCGCGACGACGGCAGAGGACGGGAGACCGTCCAGTTCCTCAAGCGGGGCTAACGTGTTCATCGCGTCGATGATGGTCTTTCCCTTCCAGTTGGGCAGCGCCTTCGCGACCTCCGGGTGCGACTCGAAACGGACAGCCAAAAAGATGATGTCCGCCTCGACGGCCTCCGCTAGGGTTGTGGGAAAGATCCCGGGTCCGATTGCGGCTGCATCGGATGCAAAGCTTGCCGGGTCACGCGTGGTTGCAACGGATACTTCGATGCCGTTGCGGGCAAACGCCCTGGCAAGAGCGTGGCCGATCTTGCCGAAGCCGATAATTGCGTAGCTCATATATATTCTCCTTCGGTTTTTCGGCGCGGTTAGAGCTTGTAGCCGCCGCTCGCCTCAATCGTCTGGCCGGTTACCCAGTGGCCTTCATCGGAAGCCAGGAACGCCACGACGGCGGCGATTTCCGAAGGCTCACCAAAGCGTCCCAGCGCGATTTCGGCCTCGACCGCCTTTACGAGTTCGGGATTCTCTCGGATGGCGGCGTTCACGTCCGTTCGGGTGTAGCCCGGCGCCACGGCGTTCGCGGTAATGCCGCGCGGTCCCAGCTCGGACGCGAGCGCATGGGTCAAGTTGTTGATGGCCGCTTTAGCCATCGAATAGACGGGCGCGGCTGTCACGGGCTTCGTGGCGGCAGCGGAAGAGATATTGATGATGCGTCCGCCATCGGCGAGACGATCCAGAGCGGCCTGAACGATGAAGAAGGGCGCGCGAGCATAGACCGCGATCAGGGTGTCCCAACTGTCCGGCGTCGCGTCCTTGAAGCCAACCCAGCCGGAATTGCCAGCGTTGTTGACCAGTATGTCGAGGGCTTTGCTTCCGTTCCGCTTGGTGAACTCGTCGTCGAGTCTCTCAAACAAGGTCGGGACGGTCGCCGGGTCAACGAGATCCGCGTGGATCGCGAACGCAGTGCCTCCCGCTTTCTCGATGGCCGCGACCGCTTCGTCCGCGCCGGATTTGCTGGCGTTATAGGTCAGCGCGACCGTCGCACCATCCTTTGCAAGACGTTCGGCGATGGCGCGGCCAATGCCCCGCGATGCGCCGGTAACGAGAGCAGTTTTTCCTTTAAGAGGTTGTTCCATTTCATTTCCTTCCATGGATGTGTGCATAATCGGGTTACTGGAGGGAGCGGCCGGGCGTGGCGGGTCAGAGTTGGGCAAGGCCGCCGTCAACGGCGACTTCGCTGGCAGTCATGAAGCTGCTGTCGTCCGACGCAAGAAAGGCGGCTACCGCTCCAATTTCCGCCGGATCGGCCATGCGCTCGAGCGGCGTCATCGAAGCGAAGACCTTCTGGCCTTCCTCGCCGAGCGCTTCCTTCGCGAGTTCGGTTGCCGTCGCCCCCGGCGACAGTACGTTCACCCGGATGCCGGTGCCCTTCAGGTCTTCCGCCCAGGTGCGAGCGAGATTGCGCACGGCCGCCTTGCTGGCGCTGTAGGCGGTCATCCCAGGAGCGCCGGTGGTTCCCGCGCTCGATCCGGTGAGGATGATCGAACCGCCCGGACCCATCAGCGGCAGCGCCTTCTGGACCGTGAAGATCGTACCCTTCACATTAGTGTCGAAGGTTTCGTCAATGTGCGAGGCGGTGATCTTGCCGAGCGCAAGCTGGCTTCCCGCACCGGCATTGGCGAAGACGACGTCGAGCGTTCCGCGCTCGGCCTTCACCGTTGCGTAGAGCCGGTCGAGGTCGGCCTCATCGGAAACCGAGCCCTTCACCGCACGGGCATTGGGTCCAAGTTCGGTCACGGCGGCGTCGAGCGCGTCCTGCCGACGGCCGAAGATGAAGACAACGGCGCCCTCCTCGATGAAACGCTTTGCTGCGGCGCGGCCGATGCCGGTAGCGCCACCCGTGATGACTGCAACCTTACCCTCAAGCTTTCCCATGACTTTTCCTTTCGTCGTGTCGAGCAGCGCCTGTTGCGATTTTCGCACACGAACACTACTTATAATGGATCACTGATCCGTTTTTATAACCGGATCGCCGATCCACATATATGGATCACTGATCCATTTAGCAAGGCAGTCCATGCGAGCCGACGCAGAAAAAAATCGCAGCCAAATTCTTAACGTTGCGCGTGACGTCATCACCGAGCATGGCGCCGACGCGTCTATGCGCGATATCGCCCGCCGAGCCGGCGTCGGGTTGGCCACGCTGCTTCGTCGTTTCCCGACGCGAGAAGCCCTGTTCGAAGCGTTGCTGTGTACCAACCTGGACGCACTGACGCGGAGGGCAGACGAACTCGAAACGTCGACTTCGGCTGACGAGGCACTTCTCTCCTGGTTTCGAGAATTGGTGGCATTCACTCAAGGCTATAGGGGCGTCGTCGCCATGATGGCGGCGGCCCACACGAACCCGGACTCCGCTCTTTATGCTTCGTGCGCAGCGGTGCACTCAGCAGGCGCGCGACTATTGCTCCGTGCTCAGGGCGAGGGAACGGCGCGCGCCGATATGAATGGGGACGACCTGTTCGCCCTGATAACGGCTCTCGGCTGGGCGGTCGACCAACCCTCATTCGCGCCAAGGGCGGATCATCTCGTTCACCTCATGACGAGCGCCATCCTGGCAAATCGGCCTGGCAACGATGTCAAAAATGGAGCGGGTTGAAGCAGATCGGTATCGGATGGCAGCAATGCGCCCCCAATAATGGTGATCGAGCCACCCGTCGCTGTTGCTGCAAAGCGGACATGACGCAGTGACAACGCGGGTCGTAGTTGCGCCACTTCCGGACCTTGCCCTGACGGCGCGAGGCGTCTCGACCATGGCAGCCTTGCAGTCGATCCTAAGATTTGGCCATTGGATTGGCCAGATCCCTCGCTTAGAGAACACACGGTGACCTCGCGCGTGATCGGTGCCGAGGGCAAACTCAACCAGCAATGGACGATCCCTTGATCGCCAAAAAGCACACATACTGGAAAAGCAATGGCCTACTGTATGTTTCCTTTAATCGGTATCGATCAAAGGAAACATGCAGCAATTCAAAGTGCTACAGCGACGTTTGTGCGTCTTATAAGACGCGGCACTGTAGTGACGCGCCGCATCCTTATCGTTTGAGAAACGTTACTGCCCCGCACGTCGGCTGCCGAGTGAACGGAACGTTCCCCCCGAGACCCCTCGTTTGGGATCGCGATATTTCAGGGGACGGCACCAGCGGTCATCCGCTGGGCGCGGATCAAACAAGCCTCCTCCCTTTCGCTACTCCGCCCCGTCTTTTTTTGCCCGCTCGATGAATTTCGCCGCGACCGCTTTGCCAAGTGCGACACCGGCCCGATTGTCCATTTCATAGTGGATGCCTGCCCAGATGCGGGAATCTCCCGCCTCCTTGCCGACCGTACGGATGAACTCCGCGTGGCTGGGGAATAGGTACGCGAGGACCTCGCCTCGGGCAGTCGAGAGCGTGGAGTGGTTCGACGGATAACTGGGAAAGGGTGGCACCGCGAACAGTGGAGTTATGCTGGGGTCAAGCTGGTTGGGCCGCAGATACCAATAAGCGAACTTCCCATCATTGCTTGCAATGAACGCGTCGAAATGGACCGTTGCGAGCAACGCGTAAGCCCGAGCGGCGCGCGGAGGGTTCGAGTCCGTCTTGTCCTCGAACATCCACTTGCTTGCATAGTCATACCAACTGGTAAACAGGCCGGATGGACTTTGCCAGTAGAACGCTTTGTAGTTGTTGGGGAATTTTCGATCAAATTGTCGGACCGCGTCCGCCTCAGCCTTCACAACCGCGGACTTGCAGTCGGGCGGAGCGGACGGTCTGAATTCATTGGGTGCCTCGAGCAGGATCGGCTTCCAGTTTGGCATGGTTGCATTGCCCGGTTTCTCTCCGACCCACATGCACGGACCGGTCGGGACCGTTCCGGTCCAGACGGCATCGGACCCATCGGCCTTTGCCCGCGCAATCACCTGGTCTGCCACACGTCGCCCCAGTTCCAGGCCAGCGGAAGAGTCGCTTGGGAACTGGACACCCGCAAGGACACGCGACTGCGCCGCTTCTTCTGCCATCGCCTGGAACGACGACGCCTCGTCTGGGAAGAAATAGGCAAGAACGGTCGCGGCGGCTCCGGCCGCTGCCGCATGTTCAGATGGATAAGCGGGACTTCGAGGCGTAGGCAGCGCAGTCGGCAGTGTCGCATCCACCTCGCTCGGGCGCGGGCGATTGTAGAAGTATTTTGACTCCCAAGCGGCGACGGTGGCGTCGTAGACCGCCATCGTCAGATAGGTATAAACGCGATGCGCATTGGGGATCGTCTGGTTTGCGAGAAGACGGTTGTTGACCAGGTCGATCCATCGATAGCCGGGCGAGCCGGCATCCCAGAACGTGATATTGAAGGCGACCTGCGCATCGTTCTTTGCGACAAGTTCGCGGACCTGCGCCAACTCGGTTGCGGACATATCCGGTGGGGGCGGGGCTCGGAAGTCTTTGCCCGAGCTGATTACCCACGTCTTCCACGTTCCAGCATTTGGCTCTATCTGATTCGATTGGGCGAGTGCGAAGTTCCCTGACAGAAGGATTAGCGCGCAGGCCCTGCTAAAACCGCTAAGCATGTTCGACCCCCATAGTTGATTCCCGGCCCAAAGACGGACGGTTTCCTGTTTTGACGGTCCTTCCATTCCATATTTTAGAAAACTCTAATTATATCGCGGCGCGCTGCCAAGTGAAAGGATCAAAAATGAGAGCAGGAAGCAGATAAGCACGGGAGTTGCGACGTCATATCTGCTTTCACACAAAAGCGATCACCCGCATTTCGAGGGTGACATGCTCCCGGCGCGAACAACTATCCGACGCCCGCTTTGGGGCCGATCCCAGACCTCGGTGCAAGAGCTCAGATGTCCGCTTTTCGTGTTAGTAGTCCTCGCAGCCGCCAGTCCGCAACCGGCCCCATAGGAGACATTAGCCATGCGCAGCGCGATGACCGATTTGGGCCGAAAACCGAAGTCCGCGCCCGTCGGTTTTGCGCCGCCAATAGCGGATAGCAGTATCTGGACACGGCCTAGTCGAACGTCGGTTGCCGCCGCGCCTTATGCGCGGTTGTTAGATGGACTCGAATGTCTGTCGGTTCTGGGCGAACCTTCCGAACCGACGAGCGTTGGGTTCCGGTCCAGCCCTGATTCCAGCTTAAATCGATGGAATGTACCACCTTCTCCGCATGGCGACGTAGGTCCCGGCACAAGCGCCACGGAAGTATAATCAGGGTGCCAAAGGCAATTGCTCTCGTGAGCCCGTATTGGATCGGCTGCAAAGACATTCTTACCGCCCTCTTTTGCAATGTCTAACAAAGGGATGTTGTTCGATTTCGCATCGAGCGGAAACGATAGGCTATTCGGATTCCCGGGTGAAAACGCCGTGGTAGTGGGTCTCCGCCATTAGGCCAAGCCGGGATATGCTCTTCGCCCAGCGACGGCTTGGAACAGATCATTGGATCTTCCGGCTCTTCACCTTCAGGGCATCGATGTGGAGATGCGGAATTTATCTCGAGCCCGAGACTATGCCGAGCCAGTTTCCTAAAGCGCGTGACTCCCGATAAACCCGGATCGTAGGCTCGGCATACCGGTATGCTTGATCGTGGTGAATGGCCTCCCATGAACGGGACACATCTCCGTGAGCCTGCTTCCAATTCCGTAACCGGCATGCCAATATTTTGCGCATGAACTTCCCATGGACATTCCATCGTCTGTTTCTAGTCGTCGCCATGCTCGCGGTCGTCCTCGGCCCAATGAGCATCGGTTTGGCCAGTAGTGCCATGGCCTCTTCGGGTGCGGCGACAATGGAGGCTGCGGCCAGCGCCATGCCCGGCATGCAGATGGCGGAAGATATGCCCTGCTGCCCGGAAAAACAGCCGGTCAAGCCAGACTGCGCCAAGGGATGCCCCCTGGCACTGGTCTGCACGACCTCGATGTCAGCCCATGCTCCCGAAAGCCACGGTTGGTCGTTTGACGTTTCCTGGCAGTCCTACCGCTACGATCTCTTGCCGACGTCGCAACTGATGTCCGCCCTCATCGAGCCTCCGGCCCGACCTCCGAAAGTCTGATCTCCAGCCATTTTTGAGCATGCCTGAGGATGATGCAGGACGCGTGCGTGCGTCCGCGCAAATCCAATGGCGATCAATTTTGACCCGAGGACGCGATCAAGACATCCGTCCCGATGAGATCGAACATCATGAACAGAACTTCCTTTTCCGCAGGAGCGATGCTCCTTTCCGGCGTGCTGATCATCGGCTCCGCCACCGTGACTCTTGCAGCATCAACGGACTACGAATTCCAGCCTGTTTCGACCGACGTCAAACAAGGTCAGGGATCGTTGGTCTCGGTGCGCCTGATCGACAAGCGGACCGGCAAGCCCGTTCCAGACGCCGTCATCTTCACTACCCGAATGGACATGGCTCCAGAGGGCATGGAGATGATGGTGACGCCTGTCGAGGCGGCGACCTCGACCGAACCCGGCGTCTACGCCTTCAAGACCGATTTCGCGATGGCCGGCGGCTGGCGCTTCAAGCTCGCCGCCAAGGTCCAGGGCGAACCTGATACGGTCGAGGGCGAACTCGTCCTGAAGGCAGCACCTTGAACACGCCATTGCGTGTGGCAGCCACGCTCTCCCTCGCCGTATTGCTCGGCGGGGGAGGCTATTGGGCTGGCACGAACGATCTTGGCACACGGCTCGGCCTTCATGTCGTCGAACAGGCTCTCGCCACGCCCGCGGCTTCCGTGATCGCCCCAAGCGGCGCAGTCATCTACTACCGCCACCCGGACGGCCTTCCGAAGTTCTCGGCAACACCGACGAACGCTGAGGACGGGCGGCCATTTGTCGCCGTCCATGCAAGCGAGGATGTGAGTTTCGCCGATGCCGCGTCAAACCCGGTCGAGACGGACCCGGCGATGGCGTCGTCCGGAGCAGCTCCCAGCAAGGGGAAACTGCTCTACTACCGGAACCCGATGGGCCTTCCGGACACCTCCAAGGTGCCGAAGAAGGACTCGATGGGCATGGACTACATCCCAGTCTACGAAGGCGATCAAAGCGATGCCTCGACGGTGAAGGTCTCGCTCGGCAAGCTGCAGCGAACGGGCGTGAAAACGGCCATCGCGGAAATGGCGAGCATCAGCCGTAAAATCCAGGTGCCGGGGACCGTCACCCTCGACGAACGACTCGTCAGCATCATCTCGATGCGAACGGATTCGTTCGTCGACGACGTCGCCGACGTCACGACGGGCGACCACATCAGTAAGGGCGAGAAGCTTTTCGGTTTCTATTCCAGGGAGATCGCCACCGCGGCGTCGGAATATGCCGCCGGCAGGAGCGATGCGCGCGGCAATGGCGACGCAGGCTCGGCGTTGCGGCTGAAGAACCTCGGCGTCCCGCAGGAGGTCATCGACGCGATCGGAAATACCCGTCAGGTGCCGACCAGCATCGCGTATGTCGCCCCGCGCGACGGCATCGTCCTCGAACGCATGGCGACAACAGGCATGATGGCGAAGCCCGGCGACGTCCTGTTCCGCATCGCAGATATCTCCAACGTCTGGGTAATGGCCGATGTGCCGGAATACGACCTGGCCGCCGTCCATGATGGAGCCGAGGTCAACGTCACCGTCAGGAGTCTTCCCGGCAGGACGTTCAAGGGCGTGGTCGATCTGATCTATCCGCAGGTCGACATGCAGACGCGCACGACGAAGGTCCGGATCGAACTCCCCAATCCCGACGGCATGTTGCTTTCCAACATGTATGCGGACGTCGAGATCGAGGCCGGCGCACCCAAGCCTGTCGTCGCCGTCCCCAACAGCGCCGTCGTCGACACCGGCGACCGCCAGGTGGTCTTCATCGACAAGGGCGATGGAAAGTTCGAACCGAAAGACGTCAAACTCGGCGTCCGCGGCGATGACAGCACCGAAATCCGGCAGGGTGTTGCTGCCGGCGACAAGGTTGTCGTGTCGGCCAACTTCCTGCTCGATGCCGAAAGCAACCTGAACTCGGCGCTCAGCGCCATGACCGAGGAGGCCAAGCCATGATCTCGCGCGTCATCTCCTGGTCGGCCCACAATCTCGTGCTGATTTTCGTCGGCGCGGCGCTCGCGGTCGCAGGCGGCGTCTACGCACTGCGCTCGCTGCCGCTCGACGCCATCCCCGATCTCTCCGACGTCCAGGTCATCGTCTATACCGAATATCCCGGCCAAGCCCCGCAGGTGGTCGAGGACCAGGTGACCTATCCGCTGACGACGTCGATGCTGACGGTGCCGAAGTCGAAGGTCGTCCGCGGCTTCTCCTTCTTCGGGGTCTCCTTCGTCTACGTGATCTTCGACGACGGCACCGATCCCTATTGGGCGCGCAGCCGCGTTCTTGAATATCTGAACGCCGCCCAAAGCCGTCTGCCGCAGGGCGTCACCCCGACGCTCGGGCCCGATGCCACAGGGGTCGGCTGGGTCTATGAATATGCCGTCGTCGCCAAGCAACTGTCGCTTGCCGAACTACGGTCATTACAGGACTGGGTGGTGCGGTTTGCCGTCTCCAAGGCCGAAGGCGTCTCCGAGGTCGCCAGCGTCGGCGGATTCGTCAAGCAGTATTCTGTGGTCGTCGATCCCGCCCGTCTCAAGGCGCAGGGCGTGTCGCTCAATGACGTCGCCAATGCCGTCCGCGCCAGCAACACGGATGCTGGTGGCCGTACCGTCGAATTGTCCGAGTTCGAGTTCATGGTGCGCGGCCGCGGCTACCTGAAGGGCATTCCGGACATCGAGAACATCGTCCTGAAGAGCCAGAACGGGGCGCCGCTGAAGCTCAGTGACGTCGCAAGGGTCGAGCTGGTTCCAGACGAACGGCGTGGTATCACCGAGCTGAATGGCGAAGGCGAGGTCGCAAGCGGCATCGTGCTGCAGCGCTTCGGGGCCAATGCCCTCACCGTCATCGACAATGCGAAGAAGAGCCTAGACTCCATCAAGAGCAGCCTTCCGGCAGGTACCGAGATCGCCCCCGTTTACGATCGCTCGACTTTGATCGAGTCCGCCATCGAAACCCTGAAAGGGACCTTGTTCGAGGAATCCATCGTCGTCGCTCTGGTGACGATTGCCTTCCTGCTACATGTTCGCAGCGCGCTGGTTGCCATCATCATGCTGCCCGTCGGCATTCTGATGGCCTTCATCGCCATGAAGCTGCTCGGTATCGGGGCGAACATCATGAGCCTCGGCGGCATCGCTATTGCCATCGGCGCGATGATCGACGCAGCGATCGTCATGATCGAGAATGCCCACAAGCATCTCGAACGAGCGCCGCCCGGCAAGCCACGGGTGGACATCCTGGTCGAGGCGGCGAGCGAAGTCGGTCCGGCGCTGTTCTTCAGCCTGCTGATCATCACCGTCTCGTTCCTGCCGATCTTCACGCTGGAATCGCAGGAGGGTCGCCTGTTCGGTCCGCTCGCCTTCACCAAGACCTTCTCCATGGCGGCGGCTGCCTTGTTGTCGGTGACACTGGTGCCCGCCCTGATGGTCCTCTTCGTTCGGGGGCATATCGTGCCCGAACAGAAGAACCCGGCGAACCGGGTGCTGATCTGGCTCTATCGTCCGGTCATCTGCGGCGTTCTCAGAGTAAAGTCGCTAACGATCCTGGCTGCCGTCGCCATCCTGGCGGTGACCGTCTGGCCCGCCCAGCACATCGGTAGCGAGTTCATGCCCAATCTCGACGAGGGCACGTTGATGTACATGCCGACCACCCTGCCCGGCATCTCCGTCACCAAGGCGGCGGAACTAATGCAGACGCAGGACCGCATCATCAAGTCCTTCCCCGAGGTCCAGAGCGTCTTCGGCAAGGCCGGCCGGGCGCTCACCGCCACGGACCCGGCTCCAACGGAGATGTTCGAAACGATCATCACGCTCAAGCCGAAATCCGAATGGCGGCCGGGGGTCACCACCGACGGTCTGAAGCAGGAGATGGACGCCGCCCTGCAGTTCCCCGGCGTCTCCAATGCCTGGACCATGCCGATCCGCGCCCGCATCGACATGCTGTCGACCGGGATCAGGACGCCCGTCGGCGTCAAGGTCTATGGCACCGATCTCGGCGAGATGGAGAAGATCGCCCGGCAGATCGAGACGGTTCTGAAGACCGTTCCCGGAACGTCCAGCGCCTATGCGGAACGGGTGATCGGCGGCTACTATCTCGACATCGTGCCGGACCGCGCAGCGCTCGGCCGCTACGGGCTGACCATCAACGATGTTCAGGACGTCGTCGGCATGGCGCTCGGTTCGGAGGTCGTCACCCAGACGGTGGAAGGCCGCGAGCGATATGGCGTGGCGATCCGTTATCCACGTGCGTCCCGAAGCGACCCGCAGTCGATCGCTAGGGATGTGCTGATATCGCTGCCGGGCGGCGGAACGGTGCCTCTCGGGGAAGTCGCCGACGTCAAGCTGACCCGCGGTGCGACGACCATTCGCACCGAGAATGGTCAACTGGCCGTCTATATCTACGTCGATATCGCGGGTCGCGATCTCGGCGGTTATGTGGCGGATGCCCAGCAGGCGGTGGCCAAAAGCGTGACGATGCCATCAGGCTATTCCGTCGCCTGGAGCGGCCAGTTCGAATATCTCCAGCGGGCCGAGGCGCGGCTCGCCGTTGTCGTTCCCTTGACACTGGCGCTTATTTTCCTGCTGCTCTACCTGAACTTCAAGGCGCTGACCGAGACGATGATCGTCATGCTGTCCCTGCCCTTCGCATTGGTCGGCGGCATCTGGCTGATGTGGTGGATGGGCTTCAACGCCTCGGTGGCGGTCGCAGTCGGCTTCATCGCCCTTGCCGGGGTCGCGGCGGAGACGGGTGTGATCATGCTGATCTACCTCGACCACGCCATGAAGGAACAACGCGAAGCCTGTGAAAGGGAAGATCGTTCCTTCTCGAAGCTCGACCTCAACCGGGCGATCATGGTCGGCGCGGTCGAACGCGTCCGGCCGAAGATGATGACGGTCGTCGCCATCATGGCAGGGCTCGTTCCCATTCTCTGGCGGACCGGGACGGGCTCGGAGATCATGCAGCGCATCGCCGTGCCGATGATCGGCGGCATGGTGTCGTCGACGCTGCTGACGCTGATCGTCATCCCGGCGGTCTATGGACTTATAAAGGGGTGGCGTCTGCCCTCGACGTCCCTGTCCAATGCATCCGTCGCGGAGAGCGAAGGCAGACTGGAGGCCGCCGAATAGAATATGAGCGGGCTCCCTCCGGAGTCCGCTCTCTACGAGCTCGTTCTGGCCGTTGCCTGCGAAGGTGTTTGATGGGGCACGGGCAAAGCCACGGGATTTCCGATCGCTTTTCATCATCGGCTCAACATCGTTTCCTGATATGCGCTGAGCAGCAGAAATTGGTCAGCCGCGATCGACGTCGCCTCGCCCTCCAATAGGCGTCGGCCAGTCAGGTCGTCATCGCTCTCTTGACGGCATCGACTATTCCAGCGCGAGGTGACGGCAACCTTGGCGGTTGACAGATGATAGGCCCAGCCGCATAAGGGCGGCATGGGGTTGCGATCGCCCCACGAGGCTACGGCCGGAGAATCGCGTCCTTTGAACCCGAGCAACCGGAGGGACGCGTTATGCCGTCATTTCTTGAGATTTCCCCCGATAAGCTGAATCGAATTCTTGGAACTCCGAGTGCGCCTGTCATCGTTGACGTGCGCACCGACGAAGATTTTAGCCGTGATCCTCGGCTCGTTCCCGGCTCGATTCGTCGTAGCCATGCCGACGTCACTGCCTGGAGCAGCGACATCACCGGACCGGCCATCATTGTCTGCCAGCAAGGTCGCAAGCTCAGCCACGGGGTTGCAGCTTATCTCCGGCATGAAGGCATTGACGCGGAAGTGCTGGAGGGTGGATTTGAAGCCTGGATTCGCGCCCAAGGCGTCGCCGTGCCTGTCGGCAAGCTGCCTCCACGAGACGAGCAAGGCCGCACGGTCTGGGTAACTCGATCGCGGCCGAAGATCGACCGCATCGCCTGTCCCTGGCTGATCCGCCGTTTCGTCGATCCTGCAGCGGTGTTTCTGTTCGTACCGGCATCTGACGTCTCAGCGGTTGCCGACAGGTTCGGCGCAATGCCTTTCGACATCGAAGAGGTGTTCTGGTCCCATCGCGGCGAACTCTGCACCTTCGATCTCATGGTAGAGGAGTTTGGTCTTACCTCAGAGCCGATAAGGCGATTGGCGACGATCGTTCGCGGTGCGGATACGGATCGGCCAAACCTTGCGCCTGAAGTCGCCGGCCTCCTTGCCGCCTCGCTCGGTCTGTCCCGCATGTTCAACGACGACCTCGAACAGTTGGAAGCGGGCATGCTTCTCTATGACGCCTTCTATCGCTGGTGCCGCGACGCCACTGGCGAAACGCACAACTGGCCCAACGCCAAGGCGGGGCAATGACATGGCAACCATCGTGGATGAAAATGCCGGGTCCCCCGGAGCGGACAATCACGCGTTGCCATTCTCCGAAGCGGTCAAGGTGTGGGCCAGAGTAGCAGCACTGAGCTTCGGCGGACCCGCCGGCCAGATCGCGGTCATGCACAGGATCGTCGTCGAGGAGAAGCGTTGGATCGGCGAGGAACGTTTCCTGCACGCTCTGAACTATTGTACGCTGCTTCCCGGTCCCGAAGCCCAGCAGCTCGCAATCTATATCGGCTGGTTGCTGCACAAGACCAAGGGTGGGCTTGTCGCAGGAACGCTGTTCGTGCTGCCGGGCGCTGTCGCGATCATGGTGCTGAGCTGGATCTACGCGATCTTCGGCAATGTCGGGGCGGTCCAGGCATTGTTCTTTGGCCTGAAGTCAGCGGTTCTCGCCATCGTGCTTGGCGCGGTTCTCCGGATCGGCAGCCGATCGCTGAAAAATAACGTCATGATCGCGCTGGCGGCGGCCGCCTTTATCGCCCTGGCGTTCTTCCAGGCCCCGTTCCCATTGGTCGTCGTCGTCGCCGGCCTGATCGGCTTTATCGGCGGCAAAGCGGGATGGGCGGCGTTCTCGACGGCGGGCGGCCATGGAAAGATCGGAGATAGGCAGGTCGCCGACGCCGACAGCCTTCTCGGCGAAGGCGTGCCCGCCCACGCGCGTCCGAACGCGGCCTGGCTGCTAAAGGTCGGGGTCGTCGGCGCGATCGCCTGGTTCGGCCCGATCATTCTGCTGTTCGCGTTCCTCGGGCAGCACAACGTCTTCTCGGACATCGCTGTATTCTTCTCGAAGATGGCGATGGTGACCTTCGGCGGTGCGTATGCGGTGCTGTCGTATGTCGCTCAAGAGGCGGTCAACCACTATCGATGGTTGAAGCCCGGCGAGATGTTAGACGGCTTGGGCCTCGCGGAAACGACGCCCGGCCCTCTGATCATGGTGACGCAGTTCGTCGGATTCATGGGTGCCTACCGCGCACCCGGCGGACTGCCTCCATTGCTTGCCGGTACCCTGGGCGGACTGCTGACGACCTGGGTCACCTTCGTCCCCTGCTTCCTGTGGATCCTGCTTGGCGCACCATTCATGGAGACACTGCGCCGCAACAAGGCACTTTCGGCGGCGCTCGCGGCGATCACTGCCGCAGTAGTGGGCATCATCCTCAATCTCGCCGTATGGTTCGCCCTGCACGTCCTGTTCTCCGAGGTCCAGAAAGTAAGTGGCTTCGGCATGACGCTCGACGTGCCGGTGTTGTCGTCGGTCAACATCCCGTCCCTCGTTTTGACGGTCTGCGCGGTCGTTGCCGTCTTCCGTTTCAAAATTGGCCTTTTGACTGTGCTGGCAGCAAGCGCGCTTGTCGGTCTGGCCTATGGCCTGACGTTTGGAGTTCACCCATGACCAACTCTTCGCCAAGAATTGCGATCGTCTGGCGCGGCGACCGCGAGACCAGGCAAAATGCAACGCCGGAGAACAACCGCTTCCACAGGATCTTCGAGGAACTTGCAGCCGGCGGGATGACACCGGAACCTGCCGTCTTCGACGAGGCGTTCGCGGACGAGGTTCTCGATCAGCTTCTGCAAGTCGACGCGGTGCTCGTTTGGGTAAATCCGCTCGATGACGGAAAGACGCGGATCGTTCTCGACGATCTTCTTCGGAAAGTGGCAGATGCAGGCCGCTTCATCAGCGCTCATCCGGACGTGATCCTGAAGATGGGCGTCAAGGAAGTGCTCTACGAGACCCGACACATAGGCTGGGGCGTCGACACTCATCTTTATCGAACGGTTCCAGAGTTCCGCGAGGCGTTCGCCGCAAGCCTACAATCGGAAGGACCGCGGGTGCTGAAGCGGAACCGTGGCAATGGCGGCCAGGGAATATGGAAGATCGAACTCGTCGATGGAACGCCCGGAGGCGTAATCTCGGTTCGGGTGCTGGAGGCGCGATCGGGAAGCGTGCCTGAAATCGTTGCTTTGAAAGACTTCATGGCGCGCTGCGAAACCTACTTCGCGGACAACGGCTGCATCGTTGATCAGCCGTACCAGCCACGCTTGCCTGATGGAATGATCCGCTGCTACATGTCCGCAGGCAGAGTGGTCGGCTTCGGCCACCAACTTATCAAGGCACTGGTGATGCCGTTGGACAATAGTTCAGAACCATTGCAGCCTGGCCCAAGGATCATGCACCCGGCATCTGCAGAACAGTTCCAAACCTTGAGAACGAGAATGGAAGAGGAGTGGACGCCAGCGATGATGTCGACACTCGGCATTGAGGCAAGGTCGCTGCCGATCATCTGGGATGCCGATTTCCTCTATGGGCCACCTGACACTTCAGGCAACGATACCTATGTGCTCTGCGAGATCAACGTTAGCTCAGTCTTCGCCATACCTGAGGAGGCCCCTACTGCGATTGCACGAGCCATGGCATCGCGGCTATGCCTACCCGCAATCTAAACATAGAGCCCCTCCGTTAGGTCGGTCGACAGATTGGGGGAACGAACAATAGAACAATAGAGACTTACGCTCCTAGCGCGCAGCACAAGTCTGCATGAGATTTTGATGCCGAGGACCTGAGGATCATTCCACCCGGCTGCAATCGGCCCCTCGCCGCCTTCAAGCTCTATTCATGTCTCCAGACTTTGAAGGCGGACAATACGAGGATAAGGGACAGGATCGGCAACAGAATGTCTTCGTCGACATAGCCTAGCAGAAGACTGCCAATGAATGCCCCGACAATGGAACCAGCGGCCATTGCAACGGCGAATCCGGTGTTTTCCTTGATCACCGCGAAACTGCCATCGCGACTGTATCGCGCGAATCCCACGATCATCGTCGGAAGACTGATTGCGAGAGATAGGCTTCCGGCGAGTTTGATGTCGACGCCGAATAGCAGGATAAGGGTAGGAATGAGCAATTCGCCGCCAGCGACGCCCATGAGTGCCGCGACGACTCCGATGGCGAATCCCGCGACGACGCCCACAATCACCTGGGCCACACCCGTAAGGGGTGGCGCACCCGTCCCATGGACGCCATGCCCGAAGAACAGGACAAGCGCGATCATCACCAGAAGTACCGCGATCGTCCGGAACAGCGTCTTCGATTTCAGCTTCGTTGCCCAGTCGGCGCCGAACCAGGCCCCCAGCAGGCTGCCAGCCAGGATATTCGCCAAAATCGGCCACGAGGCAACCACATCCCCGAACGGCACCGAAGACGCGCGAAACGGCAGCGAGAACGCGACCACGATCAGGCTCATCGCCTTGTTCATGATGACGGCGGAAAGTGCTCCGAATCCATAGACGCCGATCAACAGAGGAAGACGGAACTCAGCTCCGCCGAGGCCGATCAGACCACCCAACGCCCCCACCGCAGCGCCGCCGGCGAAAGCCGCCGTTTTCCCGTTCTTCGCCACGATTGATTCCCCCCGACCGGATTGATCGCGAATGCTTATCGCAGGCGGTACCGGGTTGAAAATGAAGATACGGTGAAACTTGCGTAGTCGCCTCTCAAGGGTACACCGACACAGCCGGAACGATAGAGGTGGCCCTCTACCGGGTTGTTCCGGCCGTTGGACGAACCGCAATCGCCTGAAGGTCATCAACTGCAATATATCGCCGCTTGACGAGCACGATTCCCGAATATGCAGCTATGCCAATGCCGCCGAAGGCAGCGGGTCTCAAAATAACAGGGCTGTCCGCGATTCTACTGTGACCTGGTGCCAGGCGGATGAACCAAGTCCATGCCGCCAATGGCACCGTCGGACACTCCAAGCAGATCGGCCATTCTGATAAGGTCGGCCACGGACTCCGCCCGCATCTTGCGCATGGCCTGGCCGCGGTGGACCTTCACGGTGATTTCGCTGAGGCCGATCTCGGCGGCGATCTGCTTGTTGAGGCGTCCGCGTGCAACAAGCGCCATCACCTCGCGTTCGCGCGCCGTGAGCGTGGCCAGGCGCTCCTGGAGATCGGCGGCCGAGGCCTCCCGCTGGAGCCGGGCGCGATCCCTCCCGAGGGCCTCCCGGATGGCGTCGAGAAGGTCCTGCTCCCGGAAGGGCTTGAGGAGGAATTCTACCGCGCCGGCCTTCATCGCCCTGACGGACATCGGGACATCGCCGTGGCCGGTCAGGAACACGATCGGGATGAGATTGCCGATCCCCGCCAGCTCGTTCTGGAAGTCGAGACCGCTTGCATCCGGCATTCTGACGTCGAGGACGAGGCAAGCAGCCCCGTCCGACCGCGGATGAAGCAGGAAATCCTTTGGTGAAGCGAAGCTGCGAGTGTCGTAGCCAACGGACCGGAAGAGGCTGTCCAGCCCGTTCCGAACAGAAGGGTCGTCGTCGATGACGTAAACGGTTGGCCGCTGGTCCTCCATGTTCCTATCTCCTTGTCCTGGTGTCCAACGGCAGAGTGAAGCCGAACACCGCGCCCTGGGGAAAATTGGGCGCCGCGTAGACGGTACCACCATGCGCCTCGACGATCGACCGGCTGATCGCCAGTCCCATTCCCATCCCTGCAGGCTTCGTGGTGTAGAAGGCCTCGAATATCCTGTCGAGGGCAGTGGGCGGCACACCGACACCGGAATCGCGCACGCTCACCGTCATTTTCTTTCCATCGGTGGCCACGCTGACCAGCAGTTCGCGCAGTTCGAGATCCACTTCGTTCATCGCCTCGATGGCATTGATGAGGAAGTTCAGAACTACCTGCTGCAGTTGCACTCGATCCCCGGTCACTGTCGGCAGATCATTGGCAAATTCGGTCCGCAGCACGATGTGATTCTTCCGAACCTCGTTACGCATGAGCAATAGCGTCTCGGTGATCACGTCGATCATGTCGACTCTATCGAACAGAGGCGAGGCCCTCGCGACGAGGCGGCGGACGCGGCCGATCACTTCGCCGGCGCGATCGGCATCCTTTACGACCCTATCAATGGCAAGGCGCGCCTCGTCCTGGTTTGGCGGCGATGCCGAGAGCCAGCGTAACGCTGCATTGCTGTTGGCGGCGATGGCGGTGACAGGCTGGCTGACCTCGTGAGCAATGGATGTGGCCAGCTCGCCCATGATCGTGACCCGCGACATATGGGCGAGAGCGGCCTGGGCCTGCCTTGCCTTTGCCTCGACGGAATCGATCCTGATCGCAAGATAGGTCGTCGCCCCTATAGCAAGTATGCTCAAGGCGCTATTCACGATGCCCGGCTTCGGATCGCCATGCTGGGTCAACAGGTGACTTACGACAGTAAGAATGACGCAGCCGATTCCCACTAACATGACCGCCCGCGGACGACCGGATCGCACCGAGATCAGGATCACGGAGACGTATAGGACGGCGAAGGCCATCTCAAGGTCGGTCACCGTGTCGGCAATGAAGATGAGAGAGGCAAGCACGGAGATGCCCAACCACAGAAGGGGCATCTCGGTCACGTATCGGACAAACTCACGCCTCATGCCGCGTCCTTCCCGTCAACATCGATTTGAACACAGGGCCGGCCTCGACAGCATCCCGCGGCGCTGCGATGGCCGCACCAGTGAAACAGCGGACTCAAGCGTCGCCCAAAACTAGCGCCAACACCGGTTCCTTGAAAGCCGATCACGAAACTACGTGTGAGGGCGGTTGTGAGATTGAAGAGCACTTGGTTAGGTCCGATCGTCATGATTGTCGTTTCCAGCGCAATAGCGCGAAGGACGGCGGCGTTGCCGCCGCAGAATCGCAAGACTTGCACGATTGAGGAGCGCAGCGGTGCGCATGAGCACGTGTGTCTGGTAAGGCGACAGAATGCCTTGGAAAAACAGTCTCGTGGTCCAACGAAGAAGCCAGTGGGCGCCCCAAAGAAGCGCCCGCATCTTCAAAAGCGAGAGATACGTCTCGAAGCGTCCAGGCCTAGTCGCCAAAGTCATTCCGCAATGGCCGTGTTTGTGCCCGCAATGGCGTGACTTGCGGCCATCCCGAACTAGGTGGAGCGCCGCGAGGAGGTGGCCGCGTTCTTCGTTGTCTCTGCGCATGATGAACCCGCTTTGCGACCGGGCAGGTCGCGCGGTCCGACGTGCCGCCTAGAGTTGCGGGCCGCTCGAATCCCATGCATGGTTTCCTGCCTCAGGCGCACACTGATTTCGAAAGGGTGTGATGAACGGCCGTCCCCTTGCTCCGGAGACGACCAGTCGTCGGTAATGATCGCTCATGGTTGCTTCCTCTGTTCTCTCAACTCGGGTTCTCGAGCGTGAACAGGTCGGCATTTTCGTCATAGGCGAAGTATTCGGCGTAGCGCGCCCAGTTCGTCACCGCCTTCAGGGTGGTGTCGGCATAGTCCTCCGACATGTGGTCTTCAAGTTCGTCGCGGAAGCGGCGAGCTGGCGCGCGGTGGGTGGGGCGCTCATCGAGAACCCGGCGAATATGAGCGGCGAGCGGCACATAGGTCGCGAGATGCTGTTCGAACAGGCGTTTGCGCTCGTCGACGTCGCTGTCGGAGAAGCGCAGGCCCGGCGCCGTCAGCTTGATGTCGCCCCCCTCTAGGTCGGCGAAACGCAGGAGCTGGAGCGTTTCGGCTACGGGGAAGAGGTCGTCGATGTCGAGATGGAGGTGCGTGGCAAGCGGCGGCAGGTCGGCCTTACCCCGATAAGGCTGTGCCGCGACCGTTTCAATCAGACCGGACATCAGGTTGGTCGACACCCGCGGCAGGGCCATGGCGATCCCCGTGCCTGGGAACAGCCCATCGCGCGTGGGAGCGCCGGTCTTAACGGTCATTCTGGCATAGATGTCTTCGACCAGCATGCGGAAGGTGGGGTCGAGACGGTTGCGCGGCTGCGGCAGGTCCACGCGGATTTCGGCAATCACGCGGCCGGGATTCGATCCGAAGATCAGAATTCGGTCGCACATGAGGACGGCCTCCTCGATGTTGTGCGTGACCATCAGGATGGATTCGATCGGCATCCGGCCCTCGCACCAAAGGTCGAGAAGGTCGGTGCGCAGCGTCTCCGCCGTCAGCACGTCGAGCGCCGAGAACGGCTCGTCCATCAGCAGCACCTTGGGACGCACGACGAGGGCGCGCGCAAGACCGACTCGCTGGCGCATGCCGCCCGACAGTTCCTTTGGATAGGCGCTCTCGAAGCCATCAAGACCGATGAGGTCGATGGCGGCAAGAGCGTGTTTGCGTCGCTCGGCCGGTGCAACACCCTGGGCTTCGAGACCGAGCTCGACATTCTGCAGGACGGTGAGCCAGGGAAACAGGGCAAAGCTCTGGAAGACGACGGCAATCCCGGACGACGTACCGACAACCGGTTTGCCTTCGAAGGTGATATTACCCTTGCTCGGACGGATCAGACCGGCGATCGCACGCAGCAGGGTCGACTTGCCGGAACCCGATCTGCCGAGCAGGCCAACGATCTCGGCCGGACGGAGCTCCAGATCGACATTGTCCAGCACGACCAGAGAACCGGTCGCCCCTTTGTCGTAGATTTGGCAGACCTGCTTGGCGGACACCAGGGGTGCATTTGCAGCAATCTCGTGCTTCTTCGTGAGTATGGTGGGTTCCATATTTGTTACTCCGACTGGAATGGTTAGTTGAGACGCAGGCGGCGTTCGGCGAAGACGTAGAGCGGGCGCCAGAGGGTTCTGTTCAAGAGGGTGACAAAGAGCGACATCACCGCGATGCCGAGGATGACCCGCGGGTAATCGCCGGCCTCCGTGGCCTTGGCGATGTAGGAGCCGAGGCCAAAGGCCTCCAGCTTGGTGTGGCCCCAGCTCACCACTTCGGCGACGATGCTGGCGTTCCACGAGCCGCCCGACGCCGTCAGAGCTCCGGTGACATAGTAGGGAAAGATTCCCGGCAGAATGGCCCGCCGCCACCAGGTCCATGACCGGAGCTGGTAGACGGAGGCGGCCTCCCTGAGGTCAGTCGGAAAGGCGCTTGCCCCGGCGATGACATTGAAGAGAATGTACCATTGCGTACCAAGCACCATCAGCGGTGAAAGCCAGACATTCGGGCTCACCCCGGTCGCGACGATCGCAACGACCGCGACGGGAAAGAGCACGTTCGCCGGGAAGGCTGCGAGGAACTGGGCGACCGGCTGAACGCGCTCGGCGACGGCTGGTCGCAGGCCGATCCAGACGCCGATCGGCACCCAGATCAGGCTCGCGACGGCAATCAGCAAGATCACGCGCAGCAGGGTGACAAGACCGCCACTGAAGGCCTGCCATGCGTCGCTCCACGTCAGGGTCTGGCTCACAAAGGACAAAGCAGTCCAAATACCCCAAAGGCCGACGGCTGCGATCAGACCGAGCCATGCATAGTCGAGCGCTCGTGTGGTCATGCTACGATTACGCCCCACGAGCGGCGCAGCTTGAGATGTCGCCGACAACCGAACGAGCATCAGGCTGCGCCATATCCAGCCGATCGGCCGCGTCAGGAGCTTTAAAAGGCGCGTGCGCTGAATCAGCGAGTAGACCCAGGAGCGGGGCTTGTCCTGCCCAGCGGTCTGTTCGAAGCGGAACTTGTCGGCCCAGGCCACGATCGGTCTGAAGAGGAGCTGGTCGTAGAGCACAATGACAATGCCCATGGCGAGCACTGCCCAACCCACCGCTGCAAAATCCTGTTTGTCGATCGCAACCGCAAGCCAGGAGCCGAGGCCGGGAAGCTGGACCGTCGTATTGCCGACGGTGATCGCCTCCGACGCGACGACGAAGAACCAGCCGCCAGACATGGACATCATCGTGTTCCAGACGAGTCCGGGAGCGGCAAAAGGTGCCTCCAGCCGCCAGAACCGCTGCCATGCGGAGAGGCCGAACCCGCGGCTGACCTCGTCGAGATCGCGCGGTACGGTGCGCAACGACTGATAAAAGGAGAAGGCCATGTTCCAGGCCTGGCTGGTGAAGATCGCGAACACTGACGCGCATTCGGCGCCGAGCTGACTTCCTGGGAAGATACCCATGAAGAAGGTGACCGTGAAGGTGAGAAAACCGAGTACAGGCACGGATTGAAGGATATCGAGGGCGGGAATGATGATCATCTCCGCCCGCCGGCTCTTTGCCGCCAGGGTCGCGATGACAAACGTGAAGATGAGTGACGCGGCAATTGCTGCGAACATCCGGAGCGTCGTGCGCAAAGCATATTCCGGCAGCCGTGCGGGATCGAGCGAGAGGGGCGCGCTTGCCAGCCCCTCCAGCGGCGCGCGCATCTCGGCCGCTCCATGCAGAGCCAGGACGGCCAGCGCCGCGACGAATGCGAACGCGACGAGATCGTAGCCGTTCGGCAGGATGCGGGCACGCGCCAGCTCGGCAACGGCGGCATGCCCCCGGCGATCGTTGGAAAGAAAGACCATGTGTGACCTCATGGAAGAACAGGGTGTTGTCATCGACATGCCCGCGCGAACACATTGCGGCCGCTATGATCGGCCCAACATCCTCGGACATGTCGTCGAAAGAGAGAGGCTGCGAGGAGGATCCTACGCTGCCCGGTGGCCGTGAGTGCCACGACTGCCATCTTCGTCGCGGATCGCGCGAGCTTCAGTGGTCCAGACGCACTCCTGCTTTCCGTTGAAAGGATTAGTGTGCCAGACGGCAAAAAGAGCGGGGCGCAGGACGTGCACACGACCTGGGCGCTGCGGACCAGCCTTGGCGGGCTGCGTTTGCATGATAGAAAATTTGGATGCGGCTGAGCGGCCGCGGAAAGGGATGATGTTGTTCATGGCTCACCTCCTCGGCCCGCTATCGGCGGGTCCGGATGGCGAGCCGGACAGGCTAAGCCCGACCAGCGCTCGCCCGGCGGATTCTGCCGGGAGCGGTCCAGGTTGTTATGATGACCATCCGGCGGCGGCCTGACACCGCAGCCGGACAGCGACTAAGGTAGCTGTCCATCTGCTTCTTGATCGGTTGTTTCGACAACCAATGCACCGCGCTGTGGTGCAAAGGCATGGCCGTATTGTCATAGGGAAGGTAAGTGGTCAATCAGGCGTTGGTGCACTGCAAATACACCATGGTATAGTCGACGAACGCCGCCTTCCGCAGCCCGCATAAGGAATGGGAAACCATCGGCGGTTAAACGCGAATTCTGGCGGAAACAACGGATCCGCATGCCGAAGAAAAGGGGCATGCAGCGCGATCGGATCGAGCAAGACGCCTCCACAAGGTTGATTCTTCTCAAGATCGTGTTGTCGCCGTAGTGTGTCTGGTCAGGCTGGCTAGCTCAGGCTGATTGCGTAATGAGGTGAATAGGTATGCGCCCTGTTTAAAGGCGAAACGGAGACCTCAAGCGGCCGCTTTCTCGCAACCCGGGTAAGCGTCAAGTCGTGTGCGTAAGATTGGCGTATTTCCTTAGCCCTGTCGGCACAGAAAAATCGAGGCGTCAGATCAAAGGCCTGCCATCGTGATCATCGTTTCGCGCCCACCTTCAAGGATGATGACTTGGCCGTCGTTCATCGGAACGACCTTGCCGTCTGTTGCTTTCCACTCGATAACCGCTTGTCTGACCTTTTCACCAAAGGTTTCATGATCCATGTGCGGCAGGATACTATAGTTGACGAATCCAAAGCCGGTGTTATCGCCATCGCCCAGTGACGGATCGTCAAGGGCACTGGCATATCCTATATCCGGCGTGGCAACGATCGATCCGGCACTTGACCCCATGTAGACGATCTGTCCTTGCACGACCGCATCGCGGATCATTTGAAACAGCCCGGTTCGTTTCAGATGCTTGAGCAGGAAGAATGTGTTGCCGCCACTGAGGTAGATTGCCTGATATTGACCGAGGAAGTCTTTATCAACCGCGTCGACCGCCGAGGCATCGAACATCGTGACTTTGAAACCCATATCTCGGAATGGCTGTACATCCTGTTCGTCGATAGGATACCAACCCTCGCCTACAGCAGCTGTCGGAATGAACAGCAGGTTACCAGTGACGCGCCCGGCAAAGAAACGACGGATCGTCTCAAAAGCAGTGGAGAGATCGGATGCTAAAAGGGCCGTCATGTTGTTCATCGATTGATCCTGTTGTGCTCGCGCTCGGTGTCCGTCGAAAAAACGGCGACCGTTTCGGATCGCCAGTACGTCTCAATCCTCAATACCGTCACATCGCATTGCCGCTGTCTGGGCTCGTAACGTCGGCGGTTGCCCATGCGCATGTTAAGATAGCGTTGGCAATAGCCGTTCATTTTATGCGCCTTGCACATCAGGAAGCCGCTACGCCCCGCCTAGCCGCAGCCCTCAAGTCACAGCCCCAGTGACGGCAATCAATACCATCTGACCGATACTGAGGCATTATCGCAAATTCTGAATCGGCGTTCATGACGCGGACACTGAACGCAACATCTCCCGCTACGATTGAACGAGGATCTCTGCGAGCGCGAGGCCAACTGTACCGATATTGAATATTCGACGCATGTGACCACTCTGTTTGGATGATCGCCTTGCAGCAGGTCTCCCCTGGAATTGCTCGAAATCCGGAACAACCTGGGCCTTATGGCTATATCAAGCCCTGGGTGGAGCGGAAGTACATTACTGTAAACGCGAGCGTAAGTTCGATCAGTGGCCATTATGGGCCAACTGCGGATGACGATGGCCTTCCGCTTCACGCCATGAGCGGTCACTCATTGCTGCTGCCGACCCCGCTCTCATGCCGACTTTGCGTATTCAGTCTCTTCCGACGTCTCTGAAGATACCTGACCAAGATTGCGACACTAAGCGATGCCAAGAGTATGGCCACAAAGGCCATGGAAAATACGACGGCGTAGAAAACGAACGGATTGCTCCCTGATGTGTAAATCACATCAGTCGGATCGAATTTCCCCCGCCTGATCGTAAATTGCCCGGAGACAATGGTTGAGAATACCGCGAAACACGAGATGATAGCCAGAAGCATCAATCCCACTGTGCCCGCCAGAAACTGAAAAGTCTCGTTACGCGACGGCTCGTATTGCCCCAACGTCTTTGTGACAGGGCCGTATAGTGGTCTGTTTTCCGAATCAATTCGAAGGATGTGCGGCGTCTGCTTGGCGCGCGCTCTCCATTCAACGATAGAAAACGACAAAGGCCCGAATAAGAAACCCATCAATGCTCCGAACCTACCACCAAGCCCACGGGTTTTAGAGAAGAATGCACAGATACCGGCAAAGAGCAGCATCACCAGAAGCGGCAGAATTGCTGTATGAAGCAAATGCATCGGATCAAATCTCGTCTTTGAGGCCACCAAATACAGTGCCCACACATACTATGCGCAACTTACGACTGAGTAAAAATCCGCAACGACAATTTAAGGTGCTGCACAGGCGACGCCTTTGCGCCACTAGTGGTCATCAGAACTTGAACTGTTCAACCGCAGACACGCATCACTGACAGATTGTTGAGGATCACATGCCCTCAAATTTCGTCGCCAACGGTGCAGAGGCTTATGACGCCAGCATGGGCCGTTGGAGCCAGCGGCTCGCAACACCCTTCCTCGATTTCGCGGGCGTGCCGTCACCCGGGCGCGTCCTTGACGCGGGATGTGGCACTGGCAGCCTAGCGCTCGCCTTGGCAGCTCACCCTGAGCTGGAGACCATCGAGGCCCTGGACTTCGAGGAAGATTTTGTCGCGGCTTTGAAGAGACGCACGACCGATATCAGGATAAAAGCACGACAGGGTGATGTTTGTGCGTTGCCTTACGAAAGCGAGAGCTTCGACGGCGTCTATTCACTTTTGGTCCTTCACTTTGTGTCCGATGCGCATAGAGCGGTTAGGGAGATGCGGCGCGTCCTGCGGCCGGGTGCTGCGGCAGCAGCCGCAGTTTGGGCCTGGGGCGGCGTGCCGAGCTGGCGATTGTTTTGGGATGTAGTCCTTAGACTTGAGCCAGAAGCGGCCGGACATGGAGTGCCAACGGCCAGACGGCCGCTGACAGAGGAAGGTGAGTTACGCTCGGTGTTTGAGGCCGCCGGTTTCACCGGAGTTGCCGACACGAAGGTCACGATCGGTATGGACTACACCAACTTCGACGACTTTTGGTATCCAACGGTCTACGGGCAAAGCGCCTTTGTGACCTTTTTCGATGCCTTACCGGAAGCAAGGCGGGTTCGGCTTGGCGACGCGGTAAGAGCCGCCTATCTTGCCGGCAGTCCCGACGGCGCTCGCGGTTTTCCGAGCTTTGCCTGGGCGGTCCGGGGGAATGCTTGAACTATGCCGCATAATTGGCGGGATACCAAAGGGGTGGCCGATCAAAGGATCGAAGCCGCACGAGGTCGTTGAGCATGCGGCTTGGGAGGAAGCGGGCGTCAGGGAGCGCACCATAGAATGGATGTCGCCCGTCAAAGCGGCGGCCCGCGTAGACGAACCAGAGCTGAAGGGATTGCTCGTGGCTTTGGCACCTCTTCCGGCCGCTTGAGCAGTTCCCCCAAAAGGATTTGTCGAAAGATAATCAGGCTGCTTCGCGAAGATCGAGTTTAATAGTACCTGGGCCGCTTAGAACAATCATGCTCTCCTTATGGCCACCGCTTTCTTCGAACGCGTAGTGGCGAGCGGCCGCCTCGCTGGTGAATATACCGCCGACCAATCCGAGTCGGTCATTGACGATCCAGCCGCCACGACGACCGTGGCCGATGATAAATCTCGGTTCGATTGTTTCGTTGTTCGTCGGTCGTTGGAGCGGTTCGCTGCTTTCTGCCGTTTCTATATTTGACATTTTGCAAATCCTTGCTTTCGCGGCGTGGGTAATGCGCCTCGGTTAATTTGTGTCCTCTGGCATGTGGTTTTCCATGCGCTCAACACAGAAAGAAAATAAGAAAAGCATAAGTTACGTGGCATGGCCGTAGTTGCTCGTCGCGGGGCAAGGGCAACCGTTTCATAGAAGCATCAGATCAATTGGTGTGACAGCTCTCCGCCGCGAGAACATCGGCAATGGGACGAACCCAACCAAGACACCTCAATGAAAATTCCGACTCTTCACCTTCAGCGTATCGATGTGCAGGTCCGGAATGTAGATGTCTCTTGGTTTCACCGCCGCAACCTTATCGCGTGAATCGGCGCTTCCTGGCGATCCATGGGCGAATTCATCCCCTCTGCCCGTCGGAAGTCTGAAATCTGTGTCGCGGTCGGCCAGTCCTGAAAGGTCGCCGGACAGGTCGAAGAGCTGCTGGGCGACAAGATGGACGACATCCCCTTCCCGCTGAATACGACCGTTAATCGCGATCATTGATGCCCCCAACGCTGTTCGTCTCGACCGTTCAAAAAGTTTCGGCCAGATCACCACATTGGCGACGCCGGTTTCATCCTCCACCGTCATGAAGATGACGCCTTTGGCGGAGCCCGGTCGCTGTCGAACAAGAACGAGCCCTGCCGCCATCAGCCATTGTCCATCACGCGCCGACATTGCCTCGGCACAGGTCACGATCCGCCTCGTGGATAGATCACGCCGAAGAAAGGAAAGCGGATGTTCGCGTAGTGTCAGCCCGACATGACTATAGTCTTGAATGACATTATGGCCGGACGTCATCTGCCGAAGTTCCACATCCGGCTCCAGTTGTTCGGCAACCGATCTGGCTTCGCGCCCAGCAGCTGCCGCAAAGAGAGGCAACGGCTCATCTCTCAACGCTTTGATCGCCCAGAGTGCATCACGGCGTTCCAAACCCAGAGACGGCAAAAACGCATCGGCTTCCGCCAGCTCAACCAATGACGCTGCCGGAACACCGGATCGCCGCCACATGTCGTCGATGCAATCGAAGGGTTGGTCGGCCCGGGAGGCAACAATTCTCGCAGCATCCGCCGCCGCAAGGCCGCGCACCATTCGCATCCCCAGCCGAACTGCATGGCGGTCGGTCCCAGCGAGAGGTTCAAGGGTGCAATCCCATCTGGATCGGTTGACGCAGACCGGGCGGACCTCGACGCCATGCTCGCGGGCATCGCGGACGATTTGCGCGGGCGCATAAAAGCCCATGGGCTGCGAATTTAGCAGCGCGGCACAGAACACATCGGGATGATGGCATTTAATCCAACTGGAGGCGTAAGCAATCAATGCAAACGAGGCGGCATGGCTTTCGGGAAAACCATAAGAACCGAACCCTTCGAGCTGTCCGAACGTTTTCTCGGCAAATTCCGGCGAGTAGCCATTAGCGATCATGCCGTCGACCAACTTGGTCTTAAACCGTGAGACACCGCCCGTGAACTTAAACGTCGCCATGCTCTTTCTGAGTTGATCGGCCTCACCCGCAGTAAAACCGGCGCAGACCATCGCCACCCGCATCGCGCTCTCTTGAAAAAGCGGCACGCCAAGCGTCTTGTGAAGCACAGCCTCCAACTCGGGCGTTGGATAGTCTACCTTCTCCTTGCCCTCGCGCCGCCGAAGATAGGGATGCACCATATCGCCCTGGATTGGACCCGGTCGAACAATCGCCACCTGGATGACGAGGTCGTAGTATGTTCTCGGCTTCAAACGAGGAAGCATGGACATTTGCGCCCGGCTCTCGATTTGGAATGTTCCGAGTGTATCCGCCCGCCTGATCATCGCGTAGGTGGACGGATCCTCCTGCGGGATCGTCGCCAGATCGAGATCGATACCTTTCTGCTCACCAAGCAACGCAAAGCTTTTGGCCATGCAACTGAGCATGCCCAGCGCCAGCACATCGACCTTCATAAACTTGAGGGCTTCCACATCGTCCTTGTCCCATTCAATCACCTGCCGATCGACCATGCTGGCGGGCTCGATCGGAACCAGATCGTCCAATCTGTCGTGTGTCAGCACGAAGCCACCCGGATGCTGGCCGAGATGGCGAGGAAAACCCATAAGCTGCTGAGCGAGCCGCAACGTCAGGGCCAGACGGCGATCGTCGGGATTCAGACCCTGGTCGCGAAGAGCGCGATCATTCACCAGCTCATCTGACCAAGCCCACATGCCGGACGAAAGGGCTTTGATTACATCCTCCGGCAGCCCGAGTGCCTTGCCGACGTCACGGATGGCCCCCTTGGCGCGATAGCGCGTCACCGTTGTGCAGAGCGCGGCCTTATCCTTCCCATATGTCTTGTAAATCCACTGGATGACTTCTTCGCGCCTTTCGTGCTCGAAATCCACGTCGATATCGGGGGGCTCATCGCGCTCTTGCGAGACAAATCTTTCAAACAGAAGGTCGTTCGTTTCTGGGTCGATCGAGGTGACGCCAAGGATGTAACAGACAGCGCTATTGGCTGCAGAGCCGCGTCCCTGACAGAGAATTCCCTGGCTGCGAGCGAACCTGACAATGCTGAACACCGTCAAAAAGTACGGCGCGTACTTCATGATCCTGATGAGATCGAGTTCGTGCCGAACCGTCTTCAGGACCTTCTGCGGCAACCCCTCCGGATACCGCTGCGGAATGCATTCCCGCACGTAGTGTTCCAGCGATCTCTGGGCGTCCATGCCTTCAACGATAGCCTCCTCCGGATACTGGTAGGTCAGCTCCTCCATGGAGAACTTGCAGCGACCAACGATCTCAATCGTCCTCGCCAGTGCTTCCGGATAGCGTGGAAACAGGCGTTGCATCTCCTCCGGTGGCTTTAGATATCGGTCCGCGTGGCGCTCGCGTTCGAAGCCGACGTCGTCGATCGTCGTGCGCATCCGAACGCAGGTGACGACATCTTGAAGCTGGCGGCGCGAAGGCTCATGGAACAGCACGTCGTTGGTGACGACAGTGCGGACTTTGTGCCCTGCCGCCAGGTTGGAAATTTCGTGCAATCGCATCTGATCGTTGGGCCGTCGGCGCACGGACAGCGACACGTATGCCCTGTCGCTAAAGACCTCAGCCATCTTTCGAAGCTGAATAGCGCAGGTGTCGTCCGGAAGGTCTGGGGCCAAGATGCCGATCAGCCCATCGGCATAGAGTGCAACGTCATCGAGGGAGAGGATGCATTTTGCCTTGCCGCCGCGCGACTTCCCAAGTGTCAGCAATCGGGTTAGTCGCGAATAAGCAGCTCTATCCGTCGGATAGACCAGAATTGACATCCCATCTTGGAGATCAAGGCGGCAGCCCACGACGAGCCGGACACCGGTGGCTCTTGACGCTTCCAACGCTCGAACGATCCCGGCCAGAGAATTGCGGTCGACAATGCCGAGAGCCTCGATGCCCAGTGCCTTGGCAGTGGTGAATAGCTCCTCGGACGAAGATGCTCCGCGCAGGAACGAGAAATGGCTGGTGACCTGGAGTTCGGCGTATCTCATGCGAATATTCCATGGACAAACCAACGATGCGAACCGGTATCGCTATCAACACCGTCACCGGAGCGGTAAATCCAGTAGCGCTCCCCCATCTCATCCTCGACGACGAAATAGTCCCTGACAGCAACCCACTCCGAGGTGCGCTGCCACCACTCTCCGAAGATACGTTCCGGACCGTCGGCCCGCTTCACCCGTCGTCTTTTGCTGCGCCAGGTAAAGGATACCGGCGGATGATCCGGCAACAGCGCGATCACTTCGATGAGTTCGGGTCGGGAAAGCAGGCGGACCGGGCGCGGCCAGGTCATCGGCCACGTCTCCCCGTTTTCCTCTGCAACCGGCGAGACACGCTGCACCGAGCGTTCGGGTACGTCGCTTGCGACCGGGGCCAGCCGATAGATGCGTTGGGTGCCCCTATTACCTAAGACATCGATCAGCGAGGTGACGTCGGCATCGACATTTTCGACGAGGCTGGAGACAACCTGGCTGCCGTCCAATCGCTCAGTCATTGTGGCGGCAAGGCTAAGCTTTTCGATGCCGAAGCCCGGATCGATCTTCTCGATGCGATCATGGAGGAGCTTCGTCAGCCAGGCGACATCGCGCATGGGCTTTGCTGTTCCCGCCCTCAAGGCTTGGATTGTGTTGTCGACACGATGGACGATCAGGTCGGTGCGCCGAACGCCGAGCCCTTTCGCCTGGAGTTCACGACAGAGCTTCGCCACAAGCCGGGAAATGTACTTCGCAATGGTCTCGGCCGCACCAATCGGCTCCGCGAAGGCGCGATGGACTTCGATGATATCCGGAGATCGAATCGGATCGATGGGCTCGGCGACCCGGCCAAACATCTGATCAAGACGACGGCCGATCTCCGGACCGAAGCGGAGAGCAAGTGGCGCACGCGGTGTCGCGGCCAGCTCGCCTATTGTCTTGAAGCCAAGTGTACGAAGACTGGCGGCTGTCTCGGCATTGAGCCGGAGCGACAACAGCGATAGCGGTGTCACCGCATAGGAAGTCTGCCCCTTTGGCACGATCCTGGTCTCTGCCGTGATCGTACGTGCCAGTCCGTACGCGGCTCCCCAGGTGTCGGCCACAGCGGCGCGGGCCGGAAGCCCTCGTGCGCGAAACCTATTCACAAGACCGGAGAGCATCAGCTCCTCGCCGCCCTGAAGATGATCGGCGCCCTCCGTATCCATGACGATGCCATCAGGCGGGTCGACAGCGACAATCGGCGAATATTGTGTCAATGCCCACAGCGACAGACGCTCGAGTGCGACAAGGTCGGCCACTGGGTCGGCGTCAACCATTTGCAGGCCCTGAACGAGCGCCTGTGCTTTGGCGGCGGGCATGCCAACATGGAGACCAATCTTGGCTGCGCTGGCATCGATGGCAGACAGCCATCGTTTCGAACCGCTTCGGGCCACGACGACAAGTGGTGTCTCAACCGGAATAGACGGATCGACGCGTCTGATCCGATCCGTCGGCAGTGTCGGAAAAAAGACTGATACGACCCTGGCCATCACATGCCTCTACGAAGAAATTCGCACTCTCGCCTGCCTTCACCCTGATGAGTTCCGCCAGCCACCGGGCGCGACCAATGCCTGGAACAGGCAGCGGTTCGGTTGGCAGAAGCGATATCCGCCATCGCGTGGCGGCAGCCGTTGGATGCCCAAAGTCTCCGGCCTCGGTTTGCCTGCGCCATCTTCGGATCACCAGGCCGATGGTGCCTGACCCTTCTGCGGCAAGCTGAAGGCGCCTCGATGCGGTCATCGGAAGACGAACGACCTCCGCCACGACAGCTCCGAGCCCGCCAAACCTCAGCGCCTCCTCGAAGCTTTCCAGAACGAACTCCTCCCGGATTGCCTCGACATAAATGACGCGATCCGGATGCAGGCCGACCTGGGCCAGCGCCGGAGCAAATAGGTCCGGGCGTGCCAGACACCAGACGACCTTGCCCTGGGTCCTTGCCGCAATGCCTGCGACGAACAATGCAGCGGCCGCTCCATCCACCGTCCCTGTGCCGCCTCCTGCAAATTCATGCAATGCCCCATAGGCTAAGCCACCTCCTGGGAGATGGGCGTCGATGTCGGCGACCCCGAATGGGAGGCTTGCTTTCGGTCGCCCGACTGCTCCTTCGAGATGCTGGATGCGGTCTCGCAGGTCGGCGATGATTGGGTTCGCGCTCGTCTGCGCCATTCGTAGCCTTCGTCAAAATCGGGTTTTCATTTCGCTTGAATGCGAGTATGTTCCCTTTTTGTTCCTTAACAGGATTTGAGTCAATGTGGTGTGTATCGGGTGGACACCCGCCAAGTGGGTCCGTCCACACGACGGTGAAACCCGAAGAACAAACGGATTCAATCCGCTAGCGGCAATCCATCCCGGACGAATAAAATGTCATCGATAAGAAAAAATACCTATGAGCTCACGTCCGATCGCGATTTATCGCGGTGTCATCATAGAAATAGCCTGCAGCCGTCGAGGCGAATTGGGTCGTCAGGCGCTTGTTAAACATACGATGCGAGCTTGACGTTTGTGCAGCTTCGCCGCGCGTGGCCGTAGGTTACGCGATAAAAACCGCGAGAGGAGGATATCGCATGACGGAAAATGTGGTTTCATTCGAGGAAAAGCGCCTGGAGCGCTTGGATGGCGCGGTCTTCGGATCGACTGCCGAAGAGCGAAGGCGTGCTGCCATCGGCGCGCGGATCGAGTTCGCCAAAAGCGAGCTGGCGACGGTTCAAAACTATATCGACCTTGCATATTCAGGAGCAATTTCCTTGATGATGAATGATGGCAGCGAGCCGCCGCCACAAGCGTTCGGGCATCTCGGCAACGTCCTATCGAACTACGAACAGGTCCTGTTCGACGAGATCGCCGAGCTTGAATGCGAGCAGGAAATGCTCAACTCTGCGGCTGACGACCAAGAATATTGAGCACGATGCTATCTAGCGCGGTGATAAACGAACCGAGACCCGACATCGCCCATAAGCAGCGAAAGATCATCCATGTCGACATGGACGCCTTTTATGCCTCCGTCGAACAGCGCGACAATCCAGAGCTTCGCGGTAAACCCGTTGCAGTGGGAAGTTCAGAGGCCCGGGGCGTCGTCGCGGCGGCGAGCTACGAGGCCCGAAATTTTGGTGTACATTCCGCCATGCCTTCCATCACCGCGAAGCGCAAATGTCCCGAGCTGATTTTCGTCCCGCCACGCTTCGATGTCTATAAAGCCGTATCGGCGGAGATCAGAGCCATTTTTGCCGAATATACGCCAATGATCGAGCCACTGTCCTTGGACGAAGCATATCTCGACGTCACCGAAAACTTGAAGGGAATGGCGATCGCAACGGACATCGCCTTGGAAATCCGGGCGAAGATCAAGGAGGCAACGGGCCTCAACGCCTCAGCCGGTATCTCCTACAACAAGTTCCTTGCGAAGATGGCCAGCGATCTCAACAAACCAAATGGTCAGGCGGTCATCACCCCCAGGAACGGACCCGCTTTCGTCGAGCGCCTGCCCGTCAAGAAATTCCACGGCGTCGGGCCCGCAACGGCTGAGAAGATGCATCGCCTCGGTATTGAGACAGGTGCCGATCTTAAAGCACGCGATCTGGATTTTCTGATTGCACATTTCGGCAAGTCGGGACCTTATTTCTACGGCATTGCGCGAGGCATCGACGAGCGGCAGGTCAAACCGGACCGGGTGAGGAAGTCGGTGGGAGCTGAGGATACATTCCGCGAGGACATTCACGCGCATGAGGCGGCTCGTGATAGCGTTCGGCCATTGATCAAGAAGGTATGGGATTACTGCGATGCCAACGGCATCGCAGCAAAGACGGTGACATTGAAGGTCAAATACTCAGACTTCACGCAGATCACCCGCAGCAAGACTGTCGCCACGGCGATTTCCAGCATTGGTGAGCTGCAGGAGATCATTGAGCTTCTTCTGGCACAGACTTTTCCCGTCAAAAAAGCGATACGCTTGCTTGGGGTGACGCTGTCGTCATTAGACAGGGCCGAAGCAGCACGGGACTCACAGCTCACGCTTGGCTTGTCTTGAGGCAACCCAAACCCGTAGGGTTGTTTGCAGACATCGCTTGTTGAGCTATTTGACTTGTTCGAAAGTGATAGAGGGTAAATGAACAAGCTCTCCGATGAAATTTTGCGGGCTCTTCAAGAGGCGGTGCCGGCTGGATTCAGCCGTGTTTCCGACTGACGTTGGGTAAGCGACTCTCGTAACGCTATCCGCCGGATCGTTGAGTTCCAAGCCTTGAAAGGTGCGCAGTATTCGACGCGGTGGGGTTTCTTCATAGACTTCGTTCCTCGCCTTCGTCCGATGACGGCCTCCGACAGATCGAAAAGATCACCGATGCCATGAGGAATGTTGTTTCGGCCGATTTGCCCTCAACATACACCATCAATGACTTACTCGATCTCTTTAAGCGCCGATCCGGGATGACCTTTCGTCGCTTTGCCCTGACAATTACGTTCAGACCGACCTCGCCTGGGGGCTATTGCAATTGGCGGTCGGAGAAACGCCAGAGGGTCTGGTCGGCTATCCCGGTTTTGCGAGAGGTTCGAGATCGACCCCAGAACGACAATCCTTGCAAAGGCTTTGGCCGAGGCGGTCCAAATCAAAGCTACTCTTAGTGGATGATATCCCGAACTGGGTATCAGATGTCACCAACCTTGCTAGTGGCTTTGAAGGCGGCTTTGCGCCAAATAGCAGACATGCGCTCCCCACAGAGCGGTGACCGATTTGGGTCCGGAAGGGGACTGTCGGCTGCTAAGACAGTCACCGCGAAAAGCAGACATTCGAGGCGTCGACGCGAAGGTCCGGGATCGCCTCGAAGAGGATATCAGATATGTCGCGAAACTGGTCGCAAGTCTTCAGATTTTGCGACTGAGTTTTGCGATACAAATTCCCTTGAAGGTTCCGCCTCACCGATTTTGTCGCGAATATTAGGATTTTTGCGACAACGGCTGGGTTAGCTAATGTCGTCAGGAATAAAGCCGCCCGTCTGGCGTTTCCACAAGCGGGCAAACAGCCCGTCCTGCTCGACCAGGTCTTCCGGCCTGCCCTCCTCGACGATGCGTCCGTGGTCCAGCACGACGATGCGGTCCATCCTGGTAATGGTCGAAAGGCGGTGGGCGATGGCGATCACCGTCTTTCCCTCCATCACGAGGTTCAGCCTTTCCTGAATGGCGGCCTCGGATTCGCTGTCCAGCGCCGAGGTCGCCTCGTCGAGCACCAGGATCGGCGCATCCTTCAAGAGCACGCGGGCGATGGCCACCCGCTGGCGCTGACCGCCCGACAGTTTGATGCCGCGATCGCCGACGAAGGCGTCATAGCCCTTGCGGCCCTCGCTGTCGGCAAGATCGGCGATGAAGCCATCGGCGCTCGCCATCTTCGTCACCCTTTCGACCTCTTCCTGCGTCGCGTCCGGCCGGCCATAGCGGATATTGTCACCGACGGAGCGGTGCAGCAGCGCGACATCCTGGGCTATGACGCCGATCGAGCGGCGAAGGCTTGCTTGCGTCACCGCCCGGATATCCTGCCCGTCGATCCGGATCGCGCCGTCCTTGATATCGTAGAAGCGCAGAAGCAGGTTGGCGAGCGTCGTCTTGCCGGCGCCTGAAAGGCCTACGAGGCCGACCTTTTCGCCCGGCCGCACCGTCAGCGAAAGGTCGTCGATGACGGGCTTGCCAGATTTGTAGGCGAAACGAACGTTGTCGAAGCGGATTTCTCCATTCGGGACGACAAGGTCCTGTGCATCCGGCTCGTCGGTGATGGTGGGCGGTGTTGTCATGACCGGCATGGCGTCCTTAATCGTGCCGATCGCCTGGAAGATCTGCTGGCCCATCTGCAGGAATGTAAATGTGTGACCGGAAAAGCGGTTGAGAACATAAACGGCGGCAGTGAATTCGCCGATCGTGACGAAGCCATCCACGAGCCCGGTAAAGCCGATCGACAGGATTGCCAGCCAGTGCATCATGTTGAGGACGACGACGATGACCTCAGCGGTACGGTAGATGCGTTGTTCGCTCTGCTGAGCTTTGATCGCCTTGCCGATTATGCCTCTGATAGCGCCGGCCTCGCTGTCTTCAGCGGCAAATTGCTTGACCATCTGCATATTGGCGTAGAGATCGGTGATGGCGCCAGAAATCAGGCTGCGACGCTTGGCGGAGCGACGTGAGCGCTCGGTGAAGACGGGCGCCAGCCTAACGGCGAGAAGCACGTTGAGCGTGATCCAAACGATGGACGGAATGGAAAGCTGCCAGGAGAGCGCGCCCAGAAGGATAACCGAGCCGACCATCTGCATGATAAAGCGCGGGATGGACTGGAAGGCCGAAATGACCTGCTGCTGCACGGCTGACGCTACCTGCTGCAGGCGCGAGGCGACCTGGCCGGCATATAGATCGTGGAAGAAGGCGAGGTCCTGCCGCTCCACCGCCCTGTGGCCCTGCCATTGAATGGCGGCCGGCATGCCGATGCCAAGCGTATGCGAGTTCAGCGTATTGACGAAGAAAGAGCCAATCGGGATGCAGGGGAAAAGCATTAGGCCAAGGAAGATCAGCAGCATCCGGTCGTTGTGCAGGAAGGCGACAGCGCCCTGCTGCGTGACGCCGTCGACGATAACAGACAGGCCCCAGACCATCGTCAGACTCATGACCTCAATCACCATGGTGCAGAGGGCGAGCGTGATCAGGATGCCGCGAAACATCGATATGAAGTGCAGGAGGACGGTTACAGGCCCCCTAGAGGGTAGCGGCCGGTAGGGAATATCTAGTGGCCTGATCAAATTTTCGAACGGGCGGTAGATCGCATCTGAAATTGACATGGGTGCTCAAGAACTAAATGGAAGAAAGGGCGAGGACTCTACCTTGAGAACGGGATCAACTTCCGGCTAGAGCCTGAATTAGAACATGTTAGCATTTCTGCGATGGTATGATGCCGGACCGTTGCCTAAGCATACTCACCCGGAGCGCTCTTTCAATTGTTGGCTGAAATGCTAATGCGCTTATTTGGTGATCTTTCCGAACGCTCCGGCCAGTACGCGGCGCTAACGTTTCGCCGGCATTCGCCTCGAATTGTTTGTTGCGAGCTACCCTCTCGACTTGGCCATCGGTGCCGTCAGCCCTCAGGCTTTCGGCTATCGCGTGAGCGGGGCACGTCGGCTTCTCCTCATACCGCCGGAATATCACTCCGACATTTCGCGCTTATGTTAGCGTTGACTTAAATGTGGCCCACGATGTTCAATTGCATCATTTAGAAAAGAACAGATCAATGGCGAAGAAATTTCGCGAAAGCTACCACATTCAATGGTGCGTCGAGCACGAACCGCATCGCGAGGAGCGGTTTGCCCCGGCTTCCATTAGATCGACTTCACGCACGAGCCTACGCGCGACATCATCGGAGAGTTCACGGGCTTGACTGAGCCGGTACAGTTCGGCGCGCTCGGCTCCCATCGCTGTGTTTCGGCGTGCAATTTTGGATGCCGCGTAGGACGCGACGATACGCGAAGGTGTGTTCGATACAGCCAATGACACCGTCCTTCGGCCAACAGGCACCACAACTCGCATGTTCGCTGAGTTTCTGAGAGCAAACCGTGAAGCGCTTCTGGATGTTGCGAAGCGGTAACAATTGGACTGCGCCTGGGCTACCGGGCGCAGTTACTCCGCCCTCGTCTATTCTTCGGCGTGGCAGTGATAGTCCACCCCACACAATCGCGGCGGCGAGCTCAAGGCTTCCTTTGACGTTGATCAGATCGAGATGGTCACAACAGCCTTGTTTAGAGTGACACATGAGAACGGACTACTTACGTCATCTCCGGACGCGTGGCACCAAAAGACCGGGCTGACATCTCAAAAAGGCAATAAAGTCGGGTAACGCCTGCCCCTGTCGGCGGAAAGCCAGGACGCGCGACGCAAGCCTGCTTTGACCGTCCCTCGACAACTCAGGTCAAACCTGCGTTAGCCCGCCATCGACGCAAAGATCGACGCCCGTTATAAAGCTGGAGTCATCGGACGCGAGGAAGAGAGCCACTGTCGCAATCTCCCGCGGGCGCCCGAAACGCCCCAACGGGACCATCGTGGCCATGGCATCCTTCCATTCCTGCGGTGCCGGCTGGGTAAATGGTGTATCGATCGGCCCCGGACTGATCACATTGACGCGAATATTACGGTCCT